>Ga0307516_10001055_pt1 | contig 38369 bp, 32 predicted proteins | sample 19_EM_MG_FD_203310 | JGI IMG/M metagenome (GOLD analysis project Ga0307516, IMG submission 203310) | Populus trichocarpa ectomycorrhiza microbial communities from riparian zone in the Pacific Northwest, United States - 19_EM | ecosystem: Host-associated > Plants > Roots > Unclassified | place... | reverse complement strand
GGCCAGCAGGAATGACGAGACGGTTGACTCGATCTTGCGCCGTCCGGCCGCGCGCGCCAAGCCGATCCGCCGAAACGGCGGAACTCGACAAAGCCGGCGAGGTGGTGCCCAGGGCAGGCGACCGTCTCGGCAGTGACCCGCCGTGTCGGTGACTCCGGTCACGTATCGAGGTAGCCGTCCCAGTCGGTGCCGCTGTGAGTTCCCGGGTCGTGCTCCTCGTGCAGGCGTGACTCGATGTCGTCGGCCCATTGGTATGCCCACCGAATCAGGCCGGCCAGGTTCTCGCGGCTCAACCCGTAGTCGAAGAACCGGCGAGTACCTCGCAACTCGATCGAGGTGAGGCGGCTCGCCAGGTCGGCGAGGTTCAGCGCCGGCTGGTGGATACGGCCGAGACGTTCCAGGTCGCGCAGCGGGTATCCGGCTCGGGTTGCCGCGGCGTGCACGTCGATGAAGTCACGGTGCGTCGCCCGGTCGTGCAGCGCCGCGACTTTCATTCCGACCGCGTCGTCCAGGGCCAGGACCGGCCCGATGTCCATCCGGACCGGCGGTCCGATCGCCTCCTTGAGTAGGTCGACCTCGCACGACTGAGCGCCGGCGGTCACCGTCAGCCGAGCCATCCGCGGGGCAACTTCGACGACTGCGGCGGCGAACCCGGCGTCGCGGAATGCGGCCGACAGCCGGTCGACGATCACCGACATTGGCACAGCTGAGGCGGTTGCGAAGTCGACGTCTTGTGACGGCCGACTGGTCAGGTTGTGCGCGCTGATCGCATACCCGCCCGCGAGGACCAGGCCCAGGTCGTCTCCGGCACGGAACACGATCTCGGTCAGTGTTCGATGAAAGTCTTCCACCGTGCCGGGGTCACTCCTGCACTAGCTGGGGCAACCTCTGCTCCCACACGCACGTCAATTCCCGGGTGGTCAGCCGTTTCACGTTTGGCCAGTCGCGACGCAGTAGCGCCCCGTTGACGTAGGCGGCGACGTCGGCGCGTTGCCCGCAGCTCATCAGCAAGGTGTAGAGGGTGAGTCGTTCGGCGGGGTCGGTGACATCGAAGTCGGCAGGCCCTGACCAGCACAACCGGTTCGGCAGCACGACAACACCGGCGTTAGGCCCGCACAACTCATCCCAGCGGGGGATGCGGTCCGCCGCGGTACTGAACCGTGAGGGGAGTACATCGCTGGTCATGCCGACCATCGTAACCCTGAGGGGTCCCTGGCCCGGCTCTCCGGGAGGTCGACCAGCAGGACACGCCGAGTGTGATCGAGCGTCACCCGATGGCGAGCGTGGCGTCGGCGTCCGGGCCGGCGCCGAGGGGCCGGCCGGTGAGGGCGTCGATCCGCTCCGGAGCGTCGCGACCCGTCGTATCACCCAGCCCCAACTGGCCCGCGGCGTTGGCGCCCCAGCACCAGACCGCATCACCGGTGGCCGTGGCACAGGTGTGCAGGCGGCCGGCGGCGACCGAGGTCCAGCCCGCGTCCGCACCGACCTGGGCGGGGGCGTCGCGGTCCGCGGTGTCGCCCAGGCCCAGCTGGCCCGCCGCGTCGGCACCCCAACACCACAACGTGCCATCCGTACGCACACCGCAGCTGTGCCGCCCGCCGACCGTGACGGCACGCCACTCGGCCGCACCGACCCGGGCCGGGGCGTCGTGGTCCGCGTTGTCGCCGAGTCCGAGTTGCCCGGCGTCGTTGGCGCCCCAGCACCACAACGATCCGTCCGTTCGGGTGGCGCACGTGTGTGTCATCCCACCGGCGACGGAGGTCCAGGTGGTCGCCGCACCGACCTGCACCGGGGCGTCGCGGTCCGCGGTGTCGCCGAGTCCGAGTTGCCCGGAGCTGTTGGCGCCCCAGCACCACAACGATCCGTCCGTTCGGGTGGCGCACGTGTGTGTCATCCCACCGGCGACGGAGGCCCAGGTGGTCGCCGCACCCACCCGCGCCGGCGCGTCCCGGACGGCCAGGTCGCCGAGCCCGAGCTGCCCCGAGCTGTTGGCACCCCAGCACCACAGGGACCCGTCGGAGCGTACGGCGCAGGTGTGCCGGCTCCCGGCAGCGACCGCGGTCCAACCGGCGCCGGTCAGCTGCACCGGCCCGGCGTTGCGGTCGGCGGTGTCGCCCAGTCCGAGCTGGCCGTCGCCGTTGGCACCCCAGCACCACAGGGAGCCGTCGGTGCGCATGGCACAGGCGTACCCGTTGCCGGCGGTAGGCCGGATCCACCCGGAGGCCGTGCCGACCCGGGCGGGCGTGCCACCCCAGCTGTACAGGTCGCCCGAGCGGAAGCCCGGCGCGGCCTCGAACGTCGACGCGGTGCCGGCGGTGGCCGTGAAAGCGGCATCGGCCTGCCCGAGGCCGAGGAAGGCGGCCAGGGCCACCACGGTCACGGCTGTCGCCATTAGCACGCGTCTCACGCCGCTCCCTTCCGCTCTGGGCTGATCCTGTCCTCTCGTCGGCTGCCTGGAGCCGAAGGTGAGAGTTTGCTAGCGGAGCCGCCGTGCCGGGCGCAGGGCGAGGGCGAAGGCAGCCAGGACGGCAGCGCTCTGCGCTGCGAACGGCACCGGATTGCCGTCGCGCAGCTCCAGCGCGGCCAGGGCGATCCGGGGGATCAGCAGCCGGCCGATGCCCCGGACGTCGGCGGGTGCCGTACGGAAGGCGTCGTCGTTGCCGTTGGCGTCGCCACGGGTGATCAACAAGCCGTTCTCGTCGACTCCGGCGATGCGGTGGATGCGGGTCTGCCCGGGCTGCCGCAGGTCGGGGACGACCACCACCTGACCGATGGCGGGCTTCCAGCCCCGCGGCGGTGCCGAGGTGACTGCCACGTCGCCGCGGTGCAGCGCGGGGCTCATCGAGCCGCTGACCACCACCGTGGGCGTCCAGCCCCAGATCGCCGGGAACGCGCTCCAGACCATGAGCGTGCCCACGCCGGCCAGGGCGGCGACCGCGGCCAGCCGCAGCACGACCGCGGACAGCCGCAGCGCCGCGGCGAACCTGCCGGTCACGGTCAGCTCGCCGCTTCCCAGGTGAAGGTGGCCGCGGCCGAGGCGCCCTGCGCGCTGTCCGGCGTCGTGGCGTTCACCGTGTACGAGATGTGGTACGTCTCCGCGTGCGCGGGCCCGGCGGGGGCGAACGAGCCGGCGCCGGAGGCGAAGTCGGTCTTGGTACTCCCGAACGCGGCGAGCGTGCCGGTGAACGCCGTACCGGATGAGGTGAAGCCGGTGCAGCTGCCGGAACCGCCGCCGTTGCCCTCCTCGATCACCAGATCCACGTAGGGGGCCAGGGCGCCGGAGACGGCGCTGCTGTACATCTTGACCGAGGCGGACAGGCTGCCGCTGTAGGTGACGGTGATGCACTTCTCGCCGGTGGAGCCGGGCCGCAGGTTGGCCTCGGCGAACATCGCGGTGCCGCTGTCATCGTCGCTCAGCGCGACCGTGCCGGCGTCCCAGCCGTTGGCGCTGTTGCCGGTCTGTGCGGTGAACGCGGCGCTCGAGGCCTGCCACATGACACCGGAGCTGACCGCGATCCCACCGGCCACGGTAAGACCAACGGCTACCAACTTCATACCGACAACCTGCATGAACGTTTCCTCTCACCGGCGCCGGGACTTCGGCGTTGCCTTCGCCGGAGCAGATCGGCGGCGTTGCTCAGGGCAGGCTCAAGCCGCCGTCAGATTAGTGGCAAGCCGGTGGGGCATAGTGGTTCTCTGTGACGGAGATGCCAGCGCCGAGTTGCCCCACCCACACCCGGCTCTACGAGGCCGGTGCGGTGGTCGCCGAGGGCTTCGACCCGGCCGAGATCACCGAGAAGCTGCGGGCCCATCCCCACGCGGTGCTCTGGCTGGACCTCTTCGACCCGGACGAGCACGACCTCCAGGCCGTTGCCGCCGAGTTCCGGCTGCACCCGCTCGCGGTCGAGGACGCCGTCGAGGACCACCAGCGGCCCAAGCTCGACCGCTACCCCGGACACCTGTTCATCAACGTCTACGACGTGCGGGTCGACATCGACGCTCCCGGGCCGCGGATGCACAAGACCGAGATCAGCGCGTTCATCACCGAGCGGGCGCTGATCACCGTCCGCAAGTCGGAGAGCGACACCCGCCGGCTCGTCGAGCGCTGGGACGCCGACGCCGGGCTCGCGCCGGACGGCGGTGTCGGCTTCCTCGTCTACGGCCTGCTCGACCTCGTGGTGGACGGTCAGTTCGAGGCGGCCGGCCGGCTCGACGAGGCGATGGACAAGACCGAGGACGACATGCTCGAGGAGGGCCGCGCGCCCCGCCACGTCCGGCTCTACGGCTTCGCCCTGCGCAAGTCGCTGGCAGCGCTGCGCCGGGCGGTCGCGCCGATGGCCGGGCTCATCGCCGACATCCTGCACGCCGACATCAAGCTGGTCGGCGAGCACCTCGCGCCGTACTACCGCGACGTCGACGATCACGCCCGGCGGGCCACCGACACCATCGACCACGCCCGGGACCGGATCAACGAGCTGATCCAAGACGATCTCAACGAGCAGAGCAACGCCCTCAACGACGTGACCCGAAAACTCGCCGCGTGGGCCGCGATCATCGCCGTGCCCACGGCCGTGACCGGCTTCTATGGACAGAACGTGCCGTTCTGGGGTTTCGAGAAATACTCAGGCTTCCTGACCAGCATGGTCCTGATCGTGTTCTCCATGACGGGGCTCTACGTCTACCTGAAGCGACGCGGCTGGATGTGACATCGCGTACCCTGCCCGAGGATCTTCGACGGGGGAGGGCTGATGGTCGCGCTAGTGCTGGGGGCCATCCGTGCCCGTACCGCGCAGGCCCTGACCGTCCTGATTCTCACCGCCCTGATCGCCGCGGTGGCGGCGGCCGGTCCCTGGTACGCGATCGCCGCCGGCTCGCGCGCGGCCGACGGGGATGTCGCCGCCGCGCCGGCCGGGCAGCGCATGCTCTCCGTCCGGCAGACCGCCACGACCGGCGGTGACCCGCAGACCTCGCTCGACGCGTTCCGCGGCACGGTCGACGGGCTGCTGCCCATCCCCGGGCTGCGGGCCGTGCTCGGCATGACGGTGGCGCTGACCACCGACCGCGCCAGCGGCAACCCGGCGATGTCGGTCGCCTACCGCGAGGAGTTCTGCGCCCACGTCCGCCTCACCGGCCCGTGTCCGGCGGCCGCGGGGGAGGCGGCAATCAGCCAGGACGCCGCCGTGCAGCTCGGCCTGGCGCCCGGCGACAAGCTGGTGCTGAGCGCGTCGCAGAACACGGTGCCGGTGACCCTGCGGATCGTCTCCCGCTACGTCGTGGCCGACCCGGCCGGCGACTACTGGAGCAACCGGCTGTTCCGCGCCGCCGACGGCCTCGAACCGGCGTTCACCCCGGTCGAGACCTTCACCGACGACCAGCTCAGCGATCCCACCCTGACCTACGACGTGGGCGTGCCGCAGGCCCTGATCCGCGGCGACGACGGCTACGACCTGGGCCGGGTCCTCCGCGCCGCGGACGCCCGCTTCGACGGGGCCGGGCTGCGCCTGGTCAACCCGACCTGGCAGTTGCTCACCGTCATCGCGGGCGACCGGCGAACCATCCGCGAGGCGGTCGTCGTGGGGCTCAGCCAGGTGCTGGTCCTCGGCCTCTTCGCGATCGGGCTGGCCGGCCGCTACACCGGGCGCGAGCGGCGCGGCGACATCGCCCTGCTGAAACTGCGCGGCAGCACCCGGCGCGGCATGGTGTGGCTGGCGCTGGGGCAGCACCTCGCGCCGATGCTCGTGGGCGCGCTGGCCGGCGCGCCGCTGGGCTTCCTCGCCGCCCGGCTGCTCGCCGGGCCGGTCCTCGGCCCCGCGGACCGGCTCGACGCCCTCGGGCTTTCCGCGGCGGCGGTGGGCCTGGTCGTCGCCGGCGGCCTGCTCGTGCTGCTGGCGGTCGAGTCGGCTGTGCTGCGGCTGCCGGTGCTGCGGTTGCTGAGCCGGGTCTCCAACGGCCGCCGGGACTGGCGGGCCGATGTCCTCGACCTCGTCCTGCTGGCCGTTGCCGTCGCCGCCGCGTACCAGGTCCGGGCCGGACGGAGCACCGGCGGGCTGGCGCTGGTCGCGCCCGCGCTGGTCGCCCTCGCGGTGGCGCTGCTGCTGGCCCGGCTGCTGGGCCGGGTCGCCGACCGCGGCGGCGGCGCCGCCCTGCGCTCGGGCCGGCTGCTGCTCGGCCTGGTGGCCGCGCAGACCGCCCGCCGGCCCGGCGCCCACCGGGTCTTCGCGCTGGTCGCGGTGGCGGTCGCGATCTTCGCCGGTACGGCCGGAGCCTGGTCCGCCGGCCGCGAGGCCCGCACCCAGCGCAGCCAGGTCGAGCTGGGCGCCCCCCGGGTGCTGACCGTGCAGGCGACCAACCGCACCGCCCTGCAGCACGCGGTCCGCGGCGCCGACCCGGGCGGCACCCACGCCATGGCCGCCGTCGTCGACCGCGACAGCATCCCGCCGGTCGTCGCGGTCGACAGCTCCCGGCTCGCCGCGATCGCCACCTGGCGGCCCGAGTACGGCGCGCTGGACACGCTCGGCTCGGCGGTACGCGCCACCGCGCCACCGGCGGCCGTCATGGTCACCGGCAGCGGGCTGACGCTGCGGATCCGCAACGCCGACAACGATCCCGTCGTCGTCACGGCGGTCCTGCAGCACGAGGCGACCGGGGTGAGTCATACGGTCGTGTTCGGCCCGCTCGCCCGGGGTGAGCACCGGGTGGGCGCCCCGGTCAGCGGCTGCACCACCGCGCCGGGATGCCGGCTGGTCCGCTGGCAGCTGTCCGCGCCGGGCGGCGACGGCCTGCCCTCCGCCAGCGCCGCCGTGACCATCCGCGGCCTGTCCCAGCAGGAACCGGCCGCCGAGGTCCTGGACGCGGCCGCGCTCGGCGACCCCCGGCGGTGGCGCCCCGACTTCACCGACGCGGCCGTGGACGTCTTCGCCACCGCGGGCGCCCTGACCATGCGGATGGACCGCCACGAGACCGGCCGCACGCAGCTCGGCAGCCGGGTGTACGCGGTGGACGCCGCCCTGCCGTTGCCGGTCGTGATGGCCGGGCCACAGCCGGCGAACTGGCAGTTCAGCGACGCGATCGTCTTCGCCTTCGGCGGCTCGCCGGTACGGGTCCGCGTGGCCGGGACGGCGCCGGTGCTCCCGGTGGTCGGCGGGGCCGGCATCCTGGCGGACCTGGACACCGCGCGCCGGATCTCGGCCGAGGGCGATCTCGGTGGCACCTACCAGGTCTGGCTCGCCGGCGACGCCCCGGAATCCGTGGTCACGGCGCTGCGGGCGCACGGGCTGACCATCCTCGACGACGCCTCGGTGGCCGGGCGGGCCGCCCGGCTCGAAGACCAGGGCACCGCCGTCGGCGCGACCTTCGCGCTGCTCGCCGCGGCCGTCGGCCTGCTGCTCGCCGCGGCGGCCGTCGCGGTGGCCGCGGCCGTCGAGCGCGGCCCGCAGCTCGACCAACTGTCCGCGCTGCGGCTGCAGGGCCTGCCGCTGCGTACGGCGATCGGCACCGGGTATGCGGGCAGCGCGGTGCTCGTGGTCGCGGGCGCGCTGGCCGGTCTGCTCGCCGCGGCGGTGGCCCGGCCCGCCGTCGGTGTCACCATCCGGCCGTTCACCGACGACTGGACGCTGATCCGCCCGCCGGGCGCGCTCGGCGCGGGTGCGCTGGCCGTCGCCGGGCTGGTCGCGCTGGTCACGCTCGGCCTGACCAGCTGGCTCTCGGTCGGGCCGCTGGTCCGCAGGCTGCGCGGGCACCGCCGATGATGTCCCTGGTGCTGGCGATGCTGTGGAGCCGGCGCGGCCAGGCGCTCACCCTCGTGCTGCTCGCGCTGGTCAGCGTCGCCGCCGCGGTCGCCGCGCCCGCGTACGTGCAGGCCGCCGACCGGGCCGTCGCCGCCGGGCAGGTCGAGACCGCGCTGCCGCGGGAACGCAGCCTGGTGCTCAGCAAGATCGAGGACGCGCGTAAGGAGGGCGAGAGCAGCCTCAGCTTCTCCACCGTCGGTCCGGCGCTGCTCGCCTTCCCGGGCTTCACCAACGTCTTCGCGGCCGAGTATCCGACGCTGGGCATCGAGCCGGACGTGAAGGTGCGCTCGCGGTTCGTCTACCGGCAGGACGTCTGCGGCTACCTCAGGGTGGTGGCCGGGCGGTGCCTCATCGGCGAGGGCGAGGTGGTGATCGGCGAGCAGACGGCGCGGCGCCGGTCGCTGGCGCCGGGCGATGCGATCGAGCTCACCTACGCCGAGTTCAGCGCCGACCCGCGTACCCCGCGCTTCGAGCCGAAGGGGCTGCCCAAGCGGCTGACCGTGGTGGGCACCTACCGGGTGCCGGACCCGGCCGGGGTCTACTGGGGCACGCACGGCTACTTCGCGGCCGACCCCGGGCCGCGCGCCGGCGAGCCGGTGTTCGCCGACTTCGCCACGCTCTCCACCATGGACCACGGCCAGACGGAGCTCTCCATCGACAGCGCCGCGGGCCCGGGCGCGATGGACGTCGACAAGCTCGCCGGGGTGCGCGGCGCGCTCGACGGCCTGCGGGACATGACCGTGAAGATCGGGGCGCCGATCCGCACCGAGACCGCCATCCCGGATCTGCTCGCCCGGGTCGAGGCCGGCCGGGCGGCGGCCCGGGTGCTCGTGCCGGTCATCGTGGTGCCGCTGGTGCTGCTCTCCTGCTTCGTCATCTTCCTGGCGGTCGGCTACGGCACCGACGGCCGCCGCCCCGAACTGGCGGTCGTGGCCCTGCGCGGCGCGCGCTGGTGGGAACGCTGGTGGCTGGCCACCGGCGAGAGCCTGGTGGCCATCGTGCTGGGCGCGCTGCTCGGTTGCCTGGCCGGGCAGTTGCTGGTCAACGCCATCGCCGCGGCACGGTTTCCGGGCGTCGGCGTCGCGCCGGCCTGGTCCTCGCTGCGCTATGCCCCGCTCGCCGCGGCCGCCGCCGTGCTGGCCGCCCTGCTCGCGCAGCGCCGGCAACTGCTCAGCCCCGTCTCGGCGCTGCTGCGCCGGCTGCCCGGCGCCGGCCGCCGCCCGCCGGTCCTCGACCTCACGGTGGCCCTGCTCGCGATCGTCACCGGGGTCCAGCTCAACCTCTCCGGCGACCCGACCGGGGCCGGCCTGTTCGCGCCCGCCCTGATCGTCTTCGCCCTGGCGCTGCTGGTGGGCCGGGCGCTGCTGCCGATCGTCACCCGCCTCGCGGTCCGTGCCCTGCGTCGGGGCTGGCTCGGCGTGGCATTGGCCGGGCTGCAACTGTCGCGCCGCTCCGGCGCCCGGGGCCTGTTCGCGATGCTGGTCGCCGCCGTGGCCGTCGCCGGCTACGCGGCCGGCGCCGCCGACGTGGGCGCCCGCGACCGCGACGTGCAGGCCGCCCTGGGCACTGGCGCCGACCGGGTCGTCACCGTCACCGCCGGTACGCCGCAGCAGCTCATCGCCGCCGTCCGCGCGGTCGACCCGGCGGGCGCGTACGCGATGGCGGTCGCCCGGACCCCCGGCAGTGCCGTCGGAGAGCCGCCCGGGCTCGCGGTGGACAGCACCCGGCTCGCCACCGTGGCGAACTGGGCCGGCGGGCCCGCCGCCGCCGACGTCGCCCGGGCCCTGCGCCCCGCGGCCCCCGAGCCGATCGTCATCCGCGGCCAGGACGTCAACGTCGCCATCACCGGCAGCGGGCTCGCGGGCAACCCGCCGCTGCGGCTGACGGTCACGGTCAGCTCGGTCACCGGGCTGGGCTCGACCGCCGTCGCGCTCGGTGAACTGCAGGAGGGGCCCTACACCTACAGTCAGCGGGTCGCCCTGTGCCGGGACGGCTGCCGGGTCGACGGCATCGGCATCACCACCGTCGACGGGACCAACGGCATCCGCTGCCGGCTGACCGTGACGCGGCTGGGCAGCATCAACCCGGTCCGCGATGCGCTGGCGCCCGCCGAGCTCGCCGACCCGGCGCGCTGGCGGATGCCCCGGTTCGGTGCGCTCGCCGCCGCCCCCGGCGGCCTGCGGGTCGACCTCGACGCGCCGGGCGGGCTGCCGCACGGGGCCTGGTTCCAGCCGGCCGACACGCCGTCGCCGCTGCCGGTGGCCAGCGCCGGGCGGACCGCCGGTGACCTGATCACCGGGCTCGACGGGGAGCCGGTGCCGGTCACCCGGGTGGCCGACCTGCCCGCCGTGCCCCGGCTCGGCCTGCGCGCGACGCTGTCCGACCTGGAGTCCCTGGACCGGTTCGCCACCGCCTCGACCACCACGACCCAGCCCGAGGTCTGGCTCTCCGACGCCGCGCCCGCCGACGTGCTCGAGCTCCTGTCCGCCCAGGGGCTGGTCATCACAGGCGACACCCGGGCCGCGGCGGTCGGCGCCCAGCTCGACCAGCAGGGCCCGGCCCTGGCGCTGTGGTTCTACCTGCTCGCCGGCTGCCTGGCGACGGTGCTGGCGGCCGGTGCGCTGATCCTGGCCGCGGCCGTGGACCGAGCGCGGCGGGTCCAGGACCTGTCCGCGTTGCGGGCGCAGGGGCTGGACCGGCGTTCCGCCGGGCAGGCGACACTGTGGACGTACCCGATCCTGGCGGTCATCGCCGTGCTCGCCGGCCTGGGCATCGCCCTGGCCGCCTGGGGCATCACCGGCTGGACCCTGCCGCTGGCCGGGCTGGAGCCGGACCCGCTGCCGTTCGCCGGCTGGCCGCGGCCGTCGGCGCTGGCGCTGGCCGGGCTGGCGATGCTGGTCGTGCTGGCCGGGGTGGCGCTGCTGACCGGCCGGGACCTGCGGCGCCGGGTGCGCGCCGCCGGCGTGAACGAGGGAGAGGGCCGATGAGGACGCTGACTGTCGATGCCGCTGACGTCGCCTACGGCGACGGCGTGCCGGTGCTGCGCGAGGTGACGGTGACGGTGCGCCCCGGCGAGATGCTGGCGGTGACCGGCCCGTCCGGGGCGGGCAAGACCACGCTGCTCGCGGCGATGGCGGGCCTGCTGCCCCCGGCCACCGGCCGGATCCTGGTCGACGGCGGCGAGCTGCGCGACCGCGACCGGGGGGTGGGGCTCGGGATCGTGCTGATCCCGCAGGAGAACGGCCTGGCGGCGATCCTCACCGCCGCCGAGAACATCGTGGTGGCCATGATCGCGACCGGCGGTACGCCCGCCGACGCCCGGCGCGGCACCGCCGACTCCCTCGAACGGGTGGGCCTGGCCGCGCAGGCGAACCAGCTCATCGACGAACTCTCCGGCGGCCAGCAGCAGCGCGCGGCGATCGCCCGCGGGCTGGCCCTGCGCGGCGACGTGCTGCTCGCCGACGAGGTGACCAGCGAGCTGGACGCGGCCAACCGGCAGAAGGTCATCGAGCTGCTGCGGGCGGAGGCGGAACGGGGTGCCGCGGTCGTCTTCGCGACCCATGACCCGGAGGCGGCCGCGGTCTGCGACCACGAGCTGCACCTGGCCGACGGCGTGGCCACTCTGCTTCGCTGAGGCCATGCAGAAAGGAGTGCTACATAGCCAACTCGCTGACCTCGACGGTGACGATCACCCCAACGGTCAGCCGCCCGGGACCAGCGTGACCGTGCCGTTCTCGTGGTCGACCGTGAAGAGCGTCCCGGGCGGGTAGTTGCCCAGGACCTCCGGCGGCAACTGCACTGTGCCGTCGCCGGCGACCACCGCGAAGTCCTGCCCGTCGCGGCCCTCGGCGCCGACCCGGCCGTCGCGGATCGTCACCGCCCGGCCCAGCCGGGCGCCGACCTCGTTGTCGTGGGTCACCACGACGATGGTGGTCTGCCGCTCGGCGTTGACCGTCTCCATCGCCGCCAGCACCTCGTTGCGCCCCGCGGTGTCCAGCCGGCTGGTTGGCTCGTCCACCAGCAGCAGGCCCGGGCCGGCGGCGATGCCGACGGCCAGCGCGGCCCGCTGCCGGGCGCCCGGGGTCAGCTCGGCGATCCGGGCCCGGCCCTGCCCGGGCAGCCCGACCAGGTCGAGGATGCGGTCCGGGTCGTCGAGCTCGATGCCGCGGGTGTGTGCGGCGCGGCGCTGGGCCAGCCAGATGTTGCGGTGCAGCGACGCGTACGGCAGCAGGTTGCGCGATGCGCCCTGCAGCACGACGCCGACCTCGGTGCCGCGCAGCCGGGACACCTCGGCGTCGGAGAGCTTGCCCATGTCGTAGGTGCCGATGTTGATCCGGCCGGCCGACGGGCGCATGAGCCCGGCGAGCAGCGCGATCAGGGTCGACTTGCCCGAGCCCGAGGGCCCGACCAGGGCGAGGGTCTCGCCGGGCGCGATCGACAGGTCGACGCCGGCCAGCGCGACCACGTCACCGGCCTCGGCACGATAGATGTGCACGACCCGGCGGCAGGCCACGGCAAGTCCGTTCATCCTGCCACGCTAGCGAAAGATCCGCCCGTCCGAGGTACCCGCCCGCGCGCCCAGCAGGTCGCCCCGTGGTGCCGAAGACGTACCGCTTAGGGTGGTGCCCGTGCGTGACATCGCGGTTTTCACCGGGAGTGCCCACCCGGAGCTGGCAGCCGAGATCTGTGATCACCTGGGCGTGCCGCTGCTACCTACCAAGTCCTCCCGGTTCGCCAACGACTGCATCGAGGTGCAACTGCAGGGCAACTGCCGCGAACGGGACGTCTTCCTGATCCAGCCACTCGTACCGCCCGTACAGGAGAACCTGGTCGAACTGCTCTTCATGCTCGATGCGGCCCGCGGAGCCTCCGCCGGGCGGATCACCGTGGTGCTGCCGCACTACGCGTACGCGCGCAGTGACAAGAAGGACGCGCCGCGCATCTCGATCGGCGGCCGGCTCGTCGCGGACCTGCTGCAGACGGCGGGTGCGCACCGCATCCTCGCCATGACCCTGCACTCCCCGCAGGTGCACGGCTTCTTCAGCGTCCCGGTCGACCACCTGCACGCCCTGCGTGAGCTGGCACATCACTTCCGGGGCTACGACCTGAGCAACGCCGTCGTGGTCTCGCCGGACCTCGGCAACGCCAAGGAGGCCGCGGCCTTCGCCCGGCTGCTCGGCATCGAGGTCGCGGCCGGCGCCAAGCAGCGCTTCGCGGACGACAAGGTGGTGATCAGCTCGGTGATCGGCGAGGTGGCCGACCGCGACGTGATCGTCCTGGACGACGAGATCGCCAAGGGCAGCACCGTCTTCGAGCTGCTGGCCCGGCTGCGCGAGCGCAACGTCCGCAGCATCCGGGTGGCCTGCACGCACGGGCTCTTCGCCCAGGACGCGGTGGCCCGGCTGTCGGCCGAGAAGGACATCGAGGAGATCGTCTGCACCAACACGGTGCCGATCCCGGCGCACCAGCACACCGACAAGCTGACCGTGCTCTCGGTGGCGCCCGCGCTCGCCGAGGCGATGCGCCGCATCCACAACGGCGAGTCGGTCAGCGCGCTGTTCGCCTGACCTCGCCCGACGCCCTAGTCGTCGCGCTGCGGGCCGGTCAGCACTCGGGTGGAGGAACCGGCTGCGGTCCGGTCAGCTCTTGGGTTGCGGAACCGGCTGCGGTCCGGTCAGCTCTTGGGTTGCGGAACCGGCTGCGGTCCGGTCAGCTCTTGGGTTGCGGAACCGGCTGCGGTCCGCAGAGCGAACGGATCGCGCCCAGCAGGGTCGAGCGGGTGAACGGCTTCTCCACCAGCATGCTGTTCGCGTCCAGGTGCAGCTGCGGGCCGAGCGACGCCGCGGTATAGCCGGACATGTAGAGCACCGGCAGGTCCGGGTGATGGGTGCGCAGCGCCGCGGCCAGCTCCGGCCCGGTCATCGCCGGCATCACCACGTCGGTGATCAGCAGGTCCGGGTGCGCGCCGGCGGCCACCTGGGTGACCGCCGTCAGCGCGTCGGTGGCCACCGTGATCTCGTAGCCGGCCGGGGCGATCAGCCGCTGCACGAGCTGCGCCACCTCGGGCTGGTCCTCGACGATCAGCACCCGGCCGATCACCGACGGGCTGTTCCGCCGGTCCGCCGGGCCGGTGCGTTCCTCGGCCGCGGGCAGGTAGAGGTGCACGGTCGTGCCCATCCGCGGCTGCGACTCCAGCGAGATGTACCCCCCGATGGCCTGCACGATGCCCGCCGCGGTGGCCAGTCCCAGCCCGGCCGCGGTGGCCCGGGTGGTGAAGAACGGCTCCAGCGCCCGCCGCAGGGTCTCGTCGCTCATGCCGGTGCCGGTGTCCTGGATGACCATGTGCACCAGCCGGCCGGTCGGCGCGCCCTCGGCGAGCTGGCCCGGCTTGATCATCTCGTTGGTCGCCGCCACCCGCAGCATGCCGCCGTGCAGCATCGCGTCCCGGGCGTTGGCCGCCAGGTTGACCAGCGCCTGCTCCAACGGCCCACGCTCGGCCCGGACCGGCCAGACGTCCGGCCCGAACGCCAGGTCGAGCCCGATGCGCTCACCCAGGGTCCGGCTGAACAGGCTCTGCACGTCGGTGAGCAGGTCGGGGATCGGGATGACCTCGGGCCGGTTGCCCTCGGTGCGACCGAACGCCAGCAACTGGTGCGTCAGGGTCCGCCCGGTGCTGACCGCGTCCATGATGTCCTTGGCCATCTGGTGCTGCGGCGAACCCTCGGCGGTCGTCGTCGCGATCATGTCGGCGGAGCCCTGCACGACGGTCATCAGGTTGTTGAAGTCGTGCGAGATGCCACCGATGAGCTGGCCCATGCTGTCCAGCCGGCGCAGGTGGTCGAGCTGGCGCTTCAGGCCGCGGGCGTCGATGTGGTCGGTGGTGTCGGTGATCATGCAGAGCACCCGGCCGTGCTGGCCGTGCTCGTCCTCCAGCGGCATCATGCTCATCCGCACGCTGCGCTGCGAGCCGTCGGCGCGCATCAGCCGGGCGCCGCCGACCGTGGAACGCCCGGCCCGGCACTCGATCAACCGGCGCATCAGCTCGGCCTGGCCGCGTTCGTCCAGGAAGCCGCGCAGCGACACCCCGACGAGCTGGGCGCGGGGCAGGCCGAGCACCACACCGATCGGCTCGTTGGCGTACGTGGCCACGCCCTCCGAGTCGAGCTGGAGCACGCCCTCGGGGATGGTCTCCAGCACCCGGCGGTAGCGCTCCTCGCTGGCCCGCAGCCGCTCCATGGCCCGGGCCGACGAGAGCGCCAGCGAGAGCTCGCCGGCGATGTCGCGGGCCAGCTCGACCTCGGTCTCGGTGTAGAGCGAGCCGGGGTCGGCGCGGACCAGCACCAGATAGCCGGCGTACGTGTTGTCCACGATCACCGGGCACAGCACGGCGGAGTGCACCGGGGGCCGGTCGCCGCCCGGGTCCACGTACGCCTGGTGCCGCGGCCGGGGCAGTTCGTTGAGCGGCTCGCCGCCCTCGCCGGCCAGCACGACGGGCCGGCGGCTCGCGGCCAGCCCGGTGGAGAAGTCGTCGTCCGGCAGCTCGCCGTCCCGGTCGAGCAGCTGCGCGTACGGCCGGATGAGCTCGTCGTCGGGGTGGTGGAACGTGATCGAGTCGTACCGGCCGTCTTCGCGCAGCAGTTGGATCCCGGCGGCATCGCCGAGCATGTCCGCGGCTGCCTGAGCGGCGGTCGCGCGCACAGTTGACGCGTCCTGGGACGCGCGGCTGAGCGCCAGGGCCAAATCGGCCAGCGCATATCGGAGGGGATAAGCCATGACACCCATGCCGTTCACTATCTGCAATAGCGCGTGGCGTCGTGGGCGTTTCGCGCCAATGCAACCATCCGGCCGAGGGTGTTCCCTCCCGTCACATGCGTCCGGCGCGGCTCACCGGGTCGCGAACCAGCGATCGGCGAGGGCCGCGAAGGTCGGCTCGGCCGGGGCGGGCAGCCGGGACAGATACGCGCTCACGTTGCTGTAGTAATGCAGCAACGTCCAGGCCATCAGCCGCCGTCGCAGCTCCGCGTCCGGCTTGATCCCGTACGCCCGCAGCAGCCGGCCGTAGAACCGGGCGTCGCCGTCGGCGAGGAAGACCGCGGGGCCGACGAAGTCGTACTCGGGTGCGCCGCGCATGGCCGGCTCGAAGTCGATCAGCCCGGTCAGCCGGCCGTCTTCGACCAGCAGGTGCTCGTTCATGATCTCGGTGTGCAGCAGCACGGGCCGCTCGCCGCCGAGCGGGATCCCGGCCAGGAAGCCGGGGATCTGCGCCACCCATTCCGGGGCGAGACCGAGGGCCCGGTGCCGGCCGGCGCACCCGGCGATCTGACCGGCCACGAACTCCGGCCACCGCTCGGGCCACCAGTCGTCGATCGCCGGGATCGGCACGGCGTGCAGGGCGGCGACGGCCTCGCCGAGCTGGTCGGCGATGCTGTCGCGCTCGGCGGTGCCCAGCGAGGACCAGCAGGTGGACAGCGGCACCCCGGGCATCCTGTCCATCAGCACGTAGCCCCACCGCTCGAACGTGCCGGCGGCGTGCACGCCGGGCGTGGGCACGGGCAGCCGGCCCCGGACGGCGGCCAGTACGCCCGCCTCGACCGGCATCTCCTCGACGTGCACGGGCGGGAAGAGCTTGAGGACGAGGTCGCCGATCGCGTACACCGGCAGGGAGCCGCCGGGGTAGCGGGAGGGCACCCCGGTCACGCCGAGCGAGGCGCACAGCGCGCGCACGCCGGGGCCGAGGGCCTCCTCGTCGCGGACGACGGCGTCGAAGTCCTCCTCATCGTCCGCGTCGGGCCAGGACGTCGCGACGTTTTCCCTGCTCAAGCGCTATCAACCCCCAGGAACGACGGCGCCCGGCGGGGGTGACGGGCGGCACCGCACAACTACCTTAAATGCGAACTCCGACGCTCGCACTTGCGTTTTGATCCGGACAAAAAGCATCATTCCGCCGGCACCTTTGCGGTTGATTCGCGGATGGCTTCGCGGGACGGCTTGCGCGGATGGCTTTCGCGGGATGGCAGAGCTTCGCAGCGGCGGAAGGACACGACCACAGGTGGATCAGGATCCCACGGGCAGCGGCGTACGCCAGGATTCCGACGGCGCGTCGACCCTCGATCTGAGCGGGCGCTGCGTCGGCAGCTCGTACCTCCTCGTCCGCCCCATCGGGCAGGGCGCGACGGGCACGGTCTGGCGCGGGGTCGACCGGTCCTCGGGCGAGCCGGTCGCGGTCAAGCTGCTGCACGAGAGCCTGCTCCGGCAGCCCAAACTGGTCACCCGCTTCGTCCAGGAGCGCACGATCCTGCTGATGCTGCGGCACCGCAACGTGGTGCGGGTCCGGGACCTGTTCAGCGTCGGCGAGTCGCTGGGCCTGGTGATGGATCTCGTCCCCGGCGGCAGCCTGCGCGAGTATCTGCGGGAGCACCACACCCTCGGGCCCGGCGCGGCGGCCCGGCTCGCCGCCCAGGTCGCCGCGGCCCTGTCCGAGGCGCACGACCTGGGCATCGTCCACCGCGACCTCAAACCCGACAACATCCTGCTGCACCGTACGGAAGGAGAGCTCGACCCCCGGCTCACCGACTTCGGCATCGCCCGGGTGCTGAGCACCCCCAGCCTCACCACGACCAACGCCGTCGTCGGCACCCCGCACTACATGGCCCCGGAGTCGTTCCACAGTTCCACGGTGAGCTCGGCAGCCGACATGTACGCGCTGGGTGTGCTGCTCTACGAGATGGTGTGCGGGCGGCCACCGTACGACAGCGACACCGTCCACGACCTGATGCGCCTGCACCTGGCGGGCGGCCCCGAGCGGCTGCCGGGCATCCCGGACGAGCTGTGGGACATCATCACCGGCTGCCTGGAGCAGAAGCCGCGGCTGCGCCCGACCGCCGGCGAGCTGATCGCCGACCTCAGCGCCGTGGCCCGATCCTCGGCCGCCGCACCCGCGCTCCCGAAACCGGCCGCCGAGCCGCCCAGGCCCGTCGCGGAGCCGCCCCGACCCGCTGCCGAACGCGCCGGACCCGCTGTCGAGCGCGCCGAATCCGTTGCCGAGCTCTCCGGATCCGGTGCCGCGCTCGCCGGCGTCGTCGCCGAGCCGAAGCCCTCGTCGGTCCCGGACGCCGAGGCGGCCAAGCCGGCGCATCCCTCGCTGGCCGGCTTCCAACTGCCCGTACCGCGGCGCCGCAACCAGCCGGCGACCTGGCGCTGGGGCAAGCCCTGGGCCGCCATCGCGGTGATCTCGGCCGCGATGCTGGCCTCCGGGGTGGCCACCACCGCCTGGCACCTCGCCCGGACGGCCGGCGGGCAGCCGCGCACCACGACGGCGCAGCCGTTGCCCCCGGCCGGCCGGCCCGCGACGTCGGCGGCCGCTTCCCGCTCGGCGCCGGCCGCGCGGACCAGCACACCACCCCGCAAGCCCGCCGCCGAGCGGCGGCGTCCCGCAGCCGGACCGGCGGCCGCGGCCCAGGCCCTGACCCCGGTACGGCCGGCGGCCTCCCGCAGGAGCAGCACCCGGCCGCGGGTCCAGGAGGCCCGGCCGTACGGTCCCGAGGACTGCAAGGAGGGTTTCGGGCTGGCCGGCTTCACCCCGCTGATGGTCACCCCCTGCCACGCGCTGGGCACCCGGGTCCGGATCCGCGCCACGCTGACCGCGCCCACCCCGGGCGAGGGCCGGATCGCGGTCGCCCTGCAGGACGCCGGCACCGGGCGTACGGTCGGCGACCCCAAGGTCTGCACCGGCCTGACCTTCACCAAGGCGGCACCGACCCGATCGTGCGGACCGGTGACCGTCGGCCCGGCCCGGGGGCGCCGCTACCAGGTGGTGATGTCGTGGACCTTCGCGAACGGGCAGCGCAGCGAGATGAAAGTCGCCAGAGGCAACGCTTTCGACTGGTGAGCGGTATGGTCCGGGCACTATGCGAAGGTTGCTCGCGATCGGGCTCGTCCTCGGCGCCGTGGCGGCCGGGCTGGGCGTGGTGCCGGCGGGGCCCGCCGAGGCCGCGGCGGTGCCGGCCTACCACCCGACGAGGCTGGCGCACGTCTCCGACGCCCGCCAGCTGATCGTCGTGACCGGGGTCTCCCGCACCTCTTCGTACGCGACGGCGTACACGTACCAGCTCAGTGCGGACGGCAGGACCTGGCGGGCGAAGTTCCCACCGATGCGGGCCCGCAACGGCTACGCCGGCTGGGTCTGGGCCGGCAAGCGGATCCAGGACACCGGCACCACGCCGATGGGCACCTTCCGGATCACCGCGACCTTCGGGCTGAAGGCTGACCCCGGCACCAAGATGAAGTACCGACGCGCCGACTCCAACGACTACTGGGTCGGCGACAACCGCGACCCGAAGACGTACAACATGTTCCAGCCCTCGGCGTCGAGCCGGCGGACGTGGCGCAAGAGCCAGGCGGAACGGCTGGCGGCGTACCCGAAGCAGTACGAGTATGCGGCGATCATCAATTTCAACCGGCCGGCCGCCGCCACGATCAAGTGGAACGCCGCCCGCCGTCAGTACGTCACCAGCAAGCCGGCCGATACCAGGCGCGGCTCGGCCATCTTCCTGCACATCAACGGCAAGGGCTCGACGGCCGGCTGCGTCTCGCTGCGCCGCGCCGACCTGCTCAAGGTGCTCAAGTGGCTCGACCCGGCGAAGCGGCCGCGCATCGTGATGGCCACCGCGGCGGACATCGGCCGGGCATGAAATAAGGTCGCCCCTGTTCGCGTTACCGCCTACTGTGATCGTCATGTTCGCCGCGCCCGGTCTGCAGCTGCCCGCAGGGTTCCCCCTGCCGGTGGCTCCCGCGTGCGATACGCGAATCTGACCCTTCCCCAAGCCGCAGCAGAACCCGGGGAAGGGTAGCTGCGCGGTTCTGGCGCGCGTCCCTGGGCAAGGCTCGCGTTCGCTTTCCGACCCGATCGTTTCTCGCATCCAGTGAGGACAAGTACAACCATGGCCAAGAGCCAGTTCGTCCGGACCAAGCCGCACCTGAACATCGGCACGATGGGTCACGTCGACCACGGCAAGACGACCCTGACCGCCGCCATCACGAAGGTCCTCGCCGACCGCGACCCGGCCGCCAACCGGTTCGTCGCCTTCGAGGGCATCGACAAGGCGCCGGAGGAGGCGCTGCGCGGCATCACCATCAACATCTCCCACGTCGAGTACGAGACCGCCAACCGGCACTACGCCCACGTCGACATGCCGGGGCACGCCGACTACGTGAAGAACATGATCACGGGGGCGGCGCAGGTGGACGGCGCGATCCTCGTCGTCTCGGCGCAGGACGGTGCCATGCCGCAGACCCGGGAGCACGTGCTGCTCGCCCAGCGGGTCGGCGTGCCGTACCTGGTCGTGGCGCTCAACAAGAGCGACGCGGTCGACGACGAGGAGCTGCTCGACCTGGTCGAGCTGGAGGTGCGCGAGCTGCTCGGCGAGTACGGTTTCCCCGGCGACGAGGTCCCGGTGGTGCGCGTCAGCGCGCTCAAGGCCCTCGAGGGTGACCCGCGGTGGACGCAGTCCGTCACGGAGCTGCTCGACGCCGTGGACGCCTACGTGCCCGTGCCCGAGCGCGAGCTGGGGGAGCCGTTCCTGATGCCGATCGAGAACGTGCTCACCATCAGCGGCCGCGGCACCGTGGTCACCGGCAAGATCGAGCGCGGCACGCTGCGCGTCGGCGAGCCGGTCGAGGTCGTCGGCCTCGGCGAGACCATCAGCACGGTCGCGACCGGGCTGGAGACGTTCGGCAAGTCCCTGCCGACCGCCGAGGCCGGTGACAACGCGGCGATCCTGCTGCGGGGGATCAAGCGCGACCAGGTGCAGCGCGGCCAGGTCGTGGCGCTGCCGGGCAGCGTCACCCCGCACAAGAGCTTCAAGGCGACCATGTACGCCCTGACGAAGGAGGAAGGTGGCCGGCACACGCCGTTCGTGGCGAACTACCGCCCGCAGTTCTTCTTCCGCACCACGGACGTGTCCGGCGCGATCGACCTCGGCGACCTGCCGATGGTCATGCCGGGTGACACGGTCGACCTGACGGTGCACCTGGGCAAGGAGGTGGCGATGGACGTCGGCCTCGGCTTCGCCGTGCGCGAGGGCGGCCACACCGTCGCCGCCGGCACGGTCAAGGAACTGTTGGACTAACCGGTCGTCTCGGGGCGGGCGAGTCATCGCCCGCCCCGGATGGCGTCACTCCTGCCCGGGCTCCCGCTTGCGCAGCTCTTCCTCACGCCGGCGCAGGTCTGCTTCCCACTGCTTCAGCATGCTCTGGTCGTCGCCCAGCTTCTTGAGGAACTCCGGATCGTCGTCCGGCGCGGTCGGCCCGCTGCGCCGCGGCCGCTCGTTCTCGGGGAAGCCGCTGCCCGGCCGCCAGGTGGTGCCGTTGCTGAGCCGGACCGCCCGGGCCGGTCGCCCGGCGATGAACCAGGCGATCGCGCCGATCGGCGAGAACAGCAGAATGATGAAGACCCAGGCGATCCGTGGCAGGGCCCGGATCTGGAATTCCTCGGTCGAGAGACAGTCGATCAGCGCGATGACGAGCAGCGCCAGGTCGATCAGCGCGAACAATGAATACAGCCGGATCATGGCGAGAGATCCTCGCAGAGGAACGCCGTTCGCGTTGCCCCGAATGGGCGCGTCACCCTGCGGCCACCACCCGGCCGGGGGATCATCACCCGATGGAGGCACAATTCGGTCCGCACCGGTGGTCGGCCGGCGGGCACAAGGACACCGACAGGCACCGCGGCGAGACGTTCACAGTCGCCGACCTCACCGGCGCCAGATTCGTGGATTGCGATCTGACCGGCGTGAAGATCGTCGACTCCTGGCTGGTCGGGGTGGACGTCTCCGGCTTCATCGCGCAGTTCTCCGTCAACGGCGTCGACGTCACCGAGTTCGTGGCGGCCGAACTCGACCGCAGACACCCCGAACGGGTACAACTCCGCGAGATGCGAACCGCCGACGACTACCGCGCGATGGCCGACACGACCACCGCACTCTGGTCGGCGGCCGTAGCCCGGGCGTCGCGGCTGCCCGAGCCGGCCCGGAATGAGCGGGTGGACGGCGAGTGGTCCTTCGCGGAGACGCTGCGCCACCTCGTCTTCATCACCGACTCCTGGGCGAGCCGTACCGTCCTGGACCAGCCGATGCCGTACCACCGGCTCGGCCTCCCGCAGACCGCGTACGCCCCGTCGGACGCGGCGGCCCTCGGCATCGACCTGGCCGCGACCCCGACGTGGGCGGAGACGCTGGCGGCGCGAGCCGACCGGATGGCCGTACTCGCCGGCATCCTGGCCGGCCTCACCGACGCCGAACTGCTCCGGCCCTGCACCCGGAGCCCGGCGCCGGGCTACCCGGACGAGCCGCGCACGGTCGGCGACTGCCTGGAAGTGGTGCTGGACGAGGAATGCGAGCACTACCGGTTCGCCACCCGGGACCTCACCACCCTGGAGTCCCACTGACCATGTGCGGAGAGTGACGAATTTTCACCGGTGCCTCAGCCGGTCTTCAGCGTGCGCTCAGCTAACCGGATTAGCGTCGTTCGCATGGATGAGCAACGGGCCCGGAGGGTCGTCGAGACACTGCGCGGACGCAACGTCTTCGCCCACGTGAAGCTGCCGCACGCCGGCATCACCCAGTACGGCATCCGGGTCGTCCTGCCCGACGGCCGCGAGGCCATCTGGGACAACGACGGCACGGCCGGGCTCGAGGCTCAGGTGATGCGCAACGGGATCCTGGTCGGCTTCGTCTCCTCGATCCCCGGCTCGGAGAACTTCGGCGACGAGCAGATCGTCGAGGCGATCGCGGCCGCCGACTACGACCAGCCCATCGGCCGGTCCCGGCCCACGGCACCGACGCGTGGCCCGGTCCGGAGCGACCGGATCGCCACGGCACCGCGACCCAGGGGCCTGGGCGAGCGCCTGCGCCGCACCTTCCGGGACTGAGCCCCCGCCCGCCGCCGAGCCCGCCCTCGGTCGACTCTTGGTCCGTTCTGAACACATTTGTGGCGAAGCTGGCTACCTTCGGAGTGTCAAATGCTCGGGTGAAGTGTGCCCCGAGTCTGCTAACACGGGGGTAGAGCGGTGTCGGACAGGGTCCGGATGCGAAAGCGGCACATAGTCTCAAAATGGGCTATATCGGGTAGCATGGCGTTGCTGACGGCCGTCGCCACGATCGTGGTGGGCCCGTCGCCCGCTTGGGCGGACCTGGCGCCGCCGGCGAGCGTCACGGCCATCCCGGGCAGGCGACTGGTCGTGGTCAACTGGACCCCGCCGGAGTCGGGCGAGGTCCACCACTACGTCGCGAGCGTGGGAGGGACGCCCTGTAGTAAGGCGACGACGCCACTCACCTGTACTTTCAGCAACTTGGTGGCGAACACCGTGTACACGGCGACCGTCAAGGCCTGTCCCGACGACAGCGGCAACGGCTGCTCCGAGCTGGCCTCGGCTTCGCCGGTCATACCGGGCCCACCCCGCACCCCGGCCAAGCCGGGCGTCGCGTACTACGAGAACCCGAATACGGTGCGGGTGACGTGGGCCGCGCCGCCCGGGGACGAGGACGACTTCATCGCGTCGTACCGGGTCACACCCACTCCGTCGGCCGGCCTGACCGGGAGCTGCATGACCCTGGTGACCTCGCGCGCGTGTGACTTCGAGGGGCTCGAATCGGGTACCTCGTACACGTTCCGGGTGGTCGCCAACGGCATCACGACCGGCACCGTCACCACCGGAACCTCGGTGGCGAGCTCGGCGTCGGACGCGATCGTCGCCGGGCCGCCGGGCATGCCCCGCAATGTGGTGGCGACCTTCGTCTCTCCCGTGAGCCTGACCGTGACCTGGGATGAGCCAGACAGCGGCGCCCCCGTCGGCAGGTACCGGGTGATGACGGACGGGCAGGTGGAGGCGTCCGAGATTGAGGCGTGCGGGATGGACCCGGACGAGCGGTCGTGCACGTTTACCAACCTCGACCCGGGAACGCCGTATACGTTCCAGGTCGCCGCCGAGGGCGAAAGCGAAGACGAAAGCGGCGGCACCTCGGACCCCAGCGTGGCGTCCACTCCGATCAAGCCGGGCGCGCCGGGAGTGCCCGGTACGCCGATCGCGGAGCTGGGTAACGCGGAGGGCGAGGTGATGGTGACCTGGGAGCCGCCGAGCGATGGGGCGGATCCGACGAGCTACACGGTGACGCCGCATCCGGCGACGGGTGACGTGCTGGGTACGCCGGCGGAGGACTGCGCGGACGACCTGGGTGCTCCCTCGTGCGTGTTCACCGGCCTGGCCCCCGGCGTGCCGTACACCTTCGTGGTGCGGGCTATCACGGGGGTTGATTGGAAGGATTCCGCTCCGAGCGATCCGGTGGTGTCGGAGGCGCCGGCGAAGCCGGCCAAGCCGCAAGTGGTGTTGGGCGATGCGCCGGGCAAGGTGACGGTGACCTGGGCGCCGCCCATCAGCGGCGGGGCGGTCAACAGCTATGCGGTGACCGCCATCCCTGGTGGTGGCGGTGCGACGGGCACGCAGACCGCGGGTTGTGGCTTCAACCTGGCCGCGCCCTCGTGCAGCTTCATCAGCTTGGATCGGACGAAGTCGTACACGTTTGTGGTGACGGCGATCGGCGACCTGGGTTCGCGGGACTCGGATCCGAGTGAACCGGTGGTGCCGGACGCGCCGGGTAAGTCGTCGAAGCCGACGGTGGCCTTGGTGACTGATACGCCGGGTGCGGCGACGGTGAGTTGGGACAAGCCGACCACCGGTGGTGTGGTCACGGGTTACACGGTGACTGCTCTTTCTGACGGTGGCGCGGCTGGTACTCGGGCTACGGCCTGTACGACTCCGCTTCTCGCTTCCATGACGTGCTCGATCACGGGCTTGACCGCGTCGAAGTCGTACACGTTTGTGGTGCGGTCGGTCGGCGTCGCCGGTGGGACGAATTCCGATCCCAGCGATGCGGTTGTTCCGGATGCGCCGGGTAAGTCGTCGAAGCCGTCGGTGGCTCTGGTGGGTAATACCCCGGGTGCGGTGACGGTGGGCTGGAACAAGCCGACCACCGGTGGTGCGGTCACGAGTTACACGGTGACGGCTATTCCTGAGGGTGGCGGTGCGACGGGTGTTCGGGGCGAGAATTGTGGGCTGCCGCTGGGTCCCTCGATGACCTGCTCGTTCACCGAGTTGAACCCGTTGAAGTCGTACACCTTCGTGGTCCGGTCGATCGGTGTCGCCGGTGGGACGGATTCGGATCCCAGCGACGCGGTTGTTTCGGATGCGCCGGGTAGGTCGTCGAAGCCGTCGGTGGTTTTGGTGGGTAATACCCCGGGTGCGGTGACGGTGACCTGGAACAAGCCGACCACCGGTGGTGCGGTCACGAGTTACACGGTGACCGCTATTCCTGAGGGTGGCGGTGCCACGGGCACCCGGGACGACAACTGTGGGCTGCCGCTGGGTCCTTCGATGACGTGTTCTATCACCGAGTTGAATCCGCTGAAGTCGTACACGTTCGTGGTCCGGTCGATCGGTGTCGCCGGTGGGACGGATTCGGATCCCAGTGATGTGATGACGCCGGATGCGCCGGGTAAGTCGTCGAAGCCGTCGGTGGCTTTGGTGGGTAATACGCCGGGTGCGGTGACGGTGAGTTGGGATAAGCCGACCACCGGTGGTGTGGTCACGGGTTACACCGTGACGGCTGTTCCTGAGGGTGGCGGTGCGACGGGTACCCAGGCTGCGGGGTGCGGAACGCCGCTCGGCGATCACATGACGTGTTCTATCACCGCGTTGAATCCGTTGAAGTCGTACACGTTCGTGGTGCGGTCGGTCGGTGTCGCGGGTGGGACGAATTCCGATTCCAGTGATGCGGTCGTTCCGGATGCGCCGGGTAAGTCGTCGAAGCCGTCGGTGGCTCTGGTGACTGATACACCGGGTGCGGTGACGGTGAGCTGGAACAAGCCGACCACCGGTGGTGCGGTCACGAGTTACACGGTGACGGCCATTCCTGAGGGTGGCGGTGCGACGGGTGTTCGGGGCGAGAATTGTGGGCTGCCGCTGGGTCCTTCGATGACCTGCTCGTTCACCGAGTTGAATCCGTTGAAGTCGTACACGTTCGTGGTGCGGTCGATCGGCGTCGCCGGCGGGACGAATTCCGATCCCAGCGATGCGATGACGTCGGATGTGCCGGGTAAGTCGTCGAAGCCGTCGGTGGCTCTGGTGACTGATACACCGGGTGCGGTGACGGTGACCTGGAACAAGCCGACCACCGGTGGTGCGGTCACGAGTTACACGGTGACGGCCATTCCCGGTGGTGGCGGTGCGACGGGCACTCGGGACGAGAATTGTGGGCTGCCGCTGGGTCCTTCGATGACGTGTTCTATCACCGCGTTGAATCCGTTGAAGTCGTACACGTTCGTGGTGCGGTCGATCGGCGTCGCCGGTGGGACGGATTCGGATCCCAGTACGGCGGTGTTCCCGGACCGGCCTGGTGTGCCCACCGCTGTCGCCATCGAGGTGAGCACCACGACACCGGGCAGCGCGAGGGTGAAGTGGGAGCCGCCGGCCACCGGCGGCCCGGCCACCGGCTACTCGGTGACGGTGAGCCCGGAGCCGGGCACGCCACCGTCGAGCTGCAGCGTCGGCTCGACCGTGCGCTACTGCGACTTCACCGGTCTCAGCCTGAGCACGCAGTACACCTTCGTGGTGCGGGCGACGGGTGTCTCGGGCAACAGCGACGCCGTCACGCTCGGCCCGCTGCTGGTGAACAAGCCGGGTGCGCCCGGGACCCCGACGGTCCAGGTCACCGCGGCCGGCACGGTGAAGGTGAGCTGGACGGCGCCGACCTCCGGCGGCCAGGTCGACAGCTACACAGTCACCTCGTCGGCTTCGCCCACGTCCGCGGAGCTCTGCACCAATGTGACCGTCTTGACGTGTAACTTCTCCGGCCTGGAAGCCGGGACGTCGTACACGTTCCTGGTGACGGCGAACGGGGCGGCGGGCGGCGTACCGTCGGCAAACCGCTCCGAAGCGATCAGGGCGGCCGCTCCGAGCGCGGCGGGTCAGCCGACGGTGGCGCTGGCCGGGCCCAACGCCGTGAAGCTCACCTGGGCGGCCGCGGACGCCGGTGGCCCGGTGACCGGCTACACGGTGGTGTCCAACCCGGCGGTCATCGCGCCGGTGAGCTGCACCGACGTGCTCGCGTTGAGCTGCGTCTTCGATCGCCTGATCAGTGGCACGTCCTACACGTTCACGGTGGTGGCGAAGGGGCCGGTGACACCCGCGAGCACGAGCCAGTCCTCGGTTTCCATCATTCCGGGGCCGCCGGACGCTCCGGTCAGGCCGACGGTCGCGTTGACCGGCGTGGGCACCCAGGTCCGGGTGACCTGGGTCGCGCCGAGCGTGGGTGCCGGCATCGCCGGATACGCCGTGCAGTCCAACCCGGGCGATCACGGATGTGCCGTGCCGGCCGGTGCGGGTGACACCTCGTGTGTGGTGTCGGGCCTGAACTCCGGGACGACGTACCGGTTCCGGGTGCAGGCGCTCGGCGTGACCGGCAGCGGCAACTCCGCGTTCAGCCCGACGTCGGAGCCGATCGTCCCGGGTGCGCTGGGTTCGCCGTTCGACGTGGAGGTCGCCGCGGGCGACCGGCAGATCGCGGTTTCGTGGACGGCGCCGGGCAACAGCACGGGGTCGGTCGCGTACTACCTGGCGACAGCGAATCCGGGAAATGCGACGTGCCGGACCGACGACGGGTCGAGCACGGAGTGCCTCATCACCGGTCTGAGCAACCGGACCGCGTACACGGTGACCGTGGTCGCGGTCGGGCCCGACAACTCCGGCAACTCGGCGCCGAGTGCTCCGTCGATCCGGGTCCGGCCCACCGCCGGGGCTCCCGGGGCGCCGACCGGCGTCAAAGCCACCCCGCGTGACGGGGGCGCCACCATCGCGTGGACGGCGCCGGCCGCGGTCGGCGACGGCATCGCGCGGTACACGGCCACGGCGACGGGCACTCCGGACGGGCGTACCTGTGTCACACCGAACGAGACCACGCTGACCTGCGTCATCACCGGCCTCACCAACGGGTCGGACTACCAGATCACGGTGGTCGCGGTGGGCAAGGGCGCGAGCGGCATCTCGGGACCGAGCTCGCCGGCGGTCACCGTACGACCGCGGGTGGTGCTCCCGTCGCCGACGAACGTCCAGGTCACGCAGGGCGCAGCCAGCCTCAGCGTCCAGTTCACGCCGGTCAGCCCCGGCGACGGCGTGGCGAGTTACACGGCTACGGCTGCCGGGGGGCCCTCGAACGGCCCCTGCACCACGACGAACATCAGCACGACACCCTGCGTCATCAAGGGGGTGACGCCGGGAACTTCCTACACGGTGACCGTCGTCGCCATCGGGACGAACCCGAACGCCTACTCGTTGCCGAGTGAACCGTCGAGCCCGGTGACGGCGGTGGCCTCGCTGGCGCCGACGCTGCCTTCGGCGCCGCCGACCACGATCTACGGTGGCGTGACCTTCCTTCCGTCGAGCACCACGATGGCGGTGGGCGCCCAGGTCACGGTCTCCGGGACGGCGTATGCGCCGTACACCGGGATCACCGTCGGCCTCTATCAGCCGACCACGGTCCGTACGACGTGGCAGACGATGACGGACTCGACGGGCGCGTTCAGCCTCGTGGTAACGATTCCCGGCTCGAATTCCGGTGTCACGGCGGGGTCGGCGACGATTGTCGCCTCCGGGTTGAATACGGCCGGGACGGTGCGGTACAGGTCGTCGACGGTGACCCTGACGGTTCCGGTCTTCTCCGCGCTGGCCAGGATGGCGAGCCCGGTCCTCCGTGAGCTGCCCGTGGCTGACGTCCGAAGTCGCTTCACGCTCGCCGGGGCGGCGCGCTAGGCGCGGTTCAGCCGGTCAGGAACCGGTGAGTCAGGCGAGGGCCGGGGATGAGAGTCCCCGGCCCTCGGCCTGTCCCGAGCAAGTTATGCCGGATCTTCCGTAACCAGCGGGGGCATCGCCACCTGCAGGCTGACCGCGCCGCGCAGATCCAGCCAGGCCCGCTCCGGGCCGCGGACCAGCCGCAGCACCACGTCGTCGCAGGACGGGCAGCGTGCCACCAGGCCCGGGGCCGGGCCCCAGACCCGCAGCCGCGCGACGACGCTCGGTTCGCCGCATCCGCCGCAGGTGGCCACCGCCGTGGTCACGTCGACCGCGAAGACCTCCCGCAGGTCCCCGGCCATCGCGTTGCCGTCCAGTTCCTGTCCGGTCATGCGGTCCCTCCGAATCGTTCCGTACGGATCTTCTTCGGGTCGTGCCCCAGGGCGACGAGGATGTCCGCCGACGCCTCGACGAACGAGGTCGGTCCGCAGACGAAAACGTCCGGCGCGAAGTCGGGCGGCCAGCCCCAGGCGTTCAGGGTCGCCACGGTGAGCCGTCCCGGCGGATCGGGCCAGCCGTCGGGGGTCTTGCGGGTGTAGACGAACCGTACGTCCAGCCCCGGGTCGTCGCGGACCCGGCGCGCCAACTCCTCGGCGTACAGGATGTCCTGCGGGGTGCGCACCGAGTAGATCAGCCGGAACGGCTGCCGGCCGCGGACGTCGCCGCGGGCCCGGATCATCGCCATCAGCGGGACGATGCCGGAGCCGCCGGCCACCAGCAGCACCGGCGGGGGCTCGCCGCGCCACACGAACCAGCCGCCGACCGGCCCGCGGAGCTCCAGGGGCTGGCCCACCTCGAGGTCGTCGGCCAGATAGGACGACACCTCGCCGTCCTCGACGCGCTGCACGGTCAGCTCGACCGGGCCGCCGGCCTGCCAGGCCGAGGCGATCGAGTAGCTGCGCTGGGCCGAGTAGCCGTCCGGGGCGGTCAGCCGCACGTCGACGTGCTGGCCGGGCAGGTGCCCCGGCCAGTCCGGCACCCGCAGCACCAGGGTGCGGGCCGACGGCGACTCCGCGTGGGCCGCCTCGACGGTGGCGGCCCGCCAGGTCAGTCGCCCTGGTAACGCTGTTCGCGCCATGGGTCTCCGTACATGTGGTAGCCGGCCTCTTCCCAGAAGCCGGGCTCGTCCTGTTGAAGCATCTCAATGCCGTTGACCCATTTGGCGGATTTCCAGAAGTACAGGTGCGGGACTACCAGCCGCGCCGGGCCGCCGTGCTCCGGCGCGAGCGGCTCACCGTCGAACTGGTACGCCACCCAGGCCTTGCCGTCGAGCAGGTCCTCCAGCGGCACGTTCGTGGTGTAGCCGCCGTAGCCGTGCACCATCGTGTAGTCGGCGCTGGTCTCGATGTCCTCGAAGAGGGTGTCGATGGTGACCCCGCGCCAGGTGGTGCCCAGCTTGGACCACTTGGTGACGCAGTGGATGTCGACCGTGACGTCCTCGGCCGGCAGGGCCTGGAACTCCTGCCAGGACCAGCTGTGCTTGCCGCCGGTCTCGTCCGTGACAGTGAACTGCCAGCGGTCGAGCGGGATCCGCGGGGTCGGGCCCGCGGACAGCACCGGGAAGTCGTGCGTGAGGTACTGCCCGGCGGGCAGATCGGGCCGCGAGGAACGGCGCCGCCCACCGAACCCGGGGGAGATGATGCTCATGCCTTGCAGTAAACCCGATGATCATGAACGGGGACAGGCCCTACCCCACGGAGAAGGTCGGGTGCCCGGCCGGCAGCTTGCCGCCGTCGCGGTCGTAGGCGGTCAGACCGCTCGGTTTCCCGCCGGGTTTGACCAGCTCCGGCGGGAACCAGAACAGCACGATCGACGGGTCCTCGCTCCACGCGGCCCGCATCGCGTCGATCCGCTTGCCCGAAGCCTGGACCGTGATCCTCGTCGCTGGCCCGCTGTAGTAGCCGAATGCCAGGGTGGCCCGGCCCTCGACCGTCATCGGCGCCTGGGCCGCGTGGAAACCTTCGGCCCGCGCGGAGCCGGTGCTCTCGTTCGCCAGCACGTCCGGCTGCAGGCTGCCGTCGGCCAGCCGCCGCCCGGAGACGATCCCGAACGGTGCCACGGGCTCCGCCGAGACCACCCACAGCACCCGTTCGCCGAGGTCGTCGCGCAGCCCGGTGGTGACGACCTCGCCGAGCACCGCGCCCGACGCGGCGTCACTGGGCGCCGGGACGGGGTCCGTCACCGCCGTCGCCGGGCCCGCCGGCTGCTGCGATGCTGCCGGCTGAGACGCAGCCTGCGGCCGGACGAACTGGGCGCCGCCGACGAGCAGGGCCAGCACCGCCAGTCCCGAGGCCGCGCCGACCGCGAACCGGCGCCGCCGCCGCAGCCGGCCGCCCGCGGCCATGACCACGGCGAGATCCAGGGGGCGGGGCTCGAAATCCGGTGTCGTGCGCATGGCGTCTCTCAGGTCGTCGAGGTCGTTCACGGGCGTACCGCACTCTCTGCGCGCCGGGGGGACGGGATGGAGACCCGGAGCTTGGCCAGCGCCCGGGAGTTGAGGCTCTTGACCGTGCCGAGCGACACGTTCAGCTCGCGGGCCACGTCGACCTCCGTGGCGTCGAAGAAGTGCCGCAGCACGACCACCGTGCGCTCGCGCGGCGACAGCGCCTGCAGGGCCCCGATCAGCCAGCGCCGCCGGGTCACGTCGTCGGCCAGGTCGCGGGGGAGCGGGCGCTCCGGCAGTTCCTCGGTGGCGTACTCGCGGATCGGGCGGCGCCACTGGTCCGTCACGAGGTTGGCCAGGACGGTGCGGGCGTACGCGTAGGGGTCCTTGCGGCGCACCCGGCCCCAGGCCGCGTAGACCCGGACCAGGGTGGCCTGGGCCGCGTCCTCCGCCTGATGCCGGTCGCCGGTCAGCAGGTACGCGGCGCGTTGCAGCCGCGCCGAGTGCGCCTGCGCGAACTCGACGAACTCGTCGTCACCTCTTCGGGCTAGTCCCACGGGAGCCAAGACGAGCGAGCGCCGCAAAAGGTTGCCGCAACCTTTTCCGGCGACCGCCCGTCTCGGTCTGCGTCACGCGCCATTCGCTCATCCTGATGGAGACACGCAATGAGACTGCCCCGCAACCGCTGGATCCTCGTCGCCGGAGTGACCGGCACCGCGCTCGCCGTCGTGGTGGCCGGCGCGGTAGCCGCCAACGCCGCCCAGGGCGGCCCGGCAGATCGAGCCCCGGCGGCCGCCGGAAAGCCGGCGCCGCCCGCACCCGCCGCGCTCGGCACGGTGGTCGACGCCGGATTCGCGGCCGGAGAGGGTTCGTGGGTGATTTATGCCGTGCCGGTGCGGGAGAAGTCGTTGCCCGGCACGCACTTCGGCGTGCTGACCGGGCGCCGGCTGGCCGACGGCTCGATCGCCGCCGCGGTCCTGGCGAACGAGGCCGAGGGGTCGGACCGGGCGCCGGGCTTCCACGCCGTGCAGGCCGGCATGAACGTGGACGGCGAGCAGACGATGTCGTTCGGCTACTACGTGGGCGAGGCGACGAAGATCACCGCGCGGGCCGGCGGCAGGACCGTGACCGCGAGGCAGGCCGCGTGGAGCGAGTCCGCCGCGATCAAGTTCTTCTGGTTCGACCCGGCCACCCCGGCCGTCAGCGAGCTGAAGGCGTACGACAGCACGGGCCGCACCCTGCCCGCCGGGCATGACCAGGCCGCGATGGGCTAGCTCCAGGCGGCCCGGACCCGCTCGATCACCTCGGCGGCCTGCGCGCGCCCGGCCCGCGCGGCGGGCGCGCGCCGGGCCGGATCGAGCGGGTTGCGCCCGATCGCCGTCAGCGCGGCGTCGGTCGGGCTGACGACGGCGGTACGCACACCGGGGCCCAGCGCGGCGGCCTGAGCGCCCGGCCGGTCGGCGCGCCGGACGGCGGCGACGATGGGGGCGATCACCACGACCCGCCCGTACCCCCGGGCGAGGTCCACGTTGGCCACCGAGCGGACGCCGCCGTCGATGTAGCGCCGGCCGTTGACCGTCATCGGCGGCCAGACCAGCGGCACCGCGCAGCTCGCGGCCACCGCGTCGATGAGCGACGCACCGCTGTCCCGGTCGAACACGGCGACCTCGCCGGTCCGCGCCTCGACGGCCGGGACGAGCAGCCGGGCGGACGGCCAGTCGTCGCGCCGTACCCGCGAGGCGATCGCGGTCCGCCGCTCCGCCTCGGTGACGGTGTGCGCCTTGAGCGCGGCGTGGCCGAGCCGGGCGCGGCCGCGGGCCCGGCCGCCCGGCCAGAGCGCGGCCAGCACGAAGCCGAGCAGCACCCGCGAGCCGATGGTGGCGTTGGTGTCGCCGGTGGTGTCGGCGAGCTCCCGCTCGTAGAGCTCATCGACGCGCGCGCCGCCGGTGAGCTGGGCGGCCACCACCGAGCCGGCGGACGTGCCGACGAACAGGTCGGCGGCGGCCAGGTCGACGCCTTGCTCGGCGAGCCCGTGGAGCAGGCCGATCTCCCAGGCGACGCCGGTGACGCCGCCACCACCCAGCACCAGTGCGCGATTTTCCATGCGCTCTCTCTACTACCAACCGGGCGCCGGCGCATCCTCGGCTACCCGGTGTAAATAGCGCGGTACCTCGCCGCCGACTTCGGGTTCTTCAGGCATGCCGCGTCCGTGCGGTACAGACTCGACTGCACTCCTCCGTCGCCGCAGTCGGAGAAGTACGCCTCGTACGCCAGATCCGACGCGTGCGCGGTGAACCACTCGTGCATCCACGTCACGAACGACGGGTTCTCCTGGCCCGCGTCGCCGGTCGGGACCACGCCCCACTCGCCCACCGAGAACGGCTTGCCGCGTGCCCGGGCGAAGTCGTACAGCCAGGTCAGGCCCTCGGGGTCGGTCGCCGTCCGGTCGAAGACCGCCTTCGTCGGCGACCAGGGGTAGTGGTCGTAGTTGTCGATGCCGATGATGTCCACGTAGTCGTCGCCCGGGTAACAGTTGGTGCTCACCCCGCCGCAGGTCCCCTTCGGGGTGTCGTGGGCGTTGATCGTCCAGTCCAGCAGCACGTCCGGATTCGTGGCGCGGATGTTTGTCGCCGCGCGCCGGTAGCAGGCGATCCAGGTCTCCGGCTCGTCCGCGCGCCACGGCGAGGTCTTCTCGTTGAACTCCCAGCCCAGCCGCACCACCGAGTCGCCCCGGCCGTACCTGGTCATCAGCGAGCCGAAGTTCTTCCAGTCCTGATCGTGGTCGCCGGCCGCGCACGCCGCCAGGTCCGCGCTCGCGCCGATCGGCACCAGGCCCTGGGAAACCACCAGCATGCCGTCGAAATCCGAGAACAGGTCGAAGGTCCAGCCCGAGCCCGCGGTCATCGCCGCCCACGAGGTCCGGTCGGTGTAGGTCTGCGCGACCCGGCAGGGCCGGCCCCGGGCGGTGCAGAACGCCTTGACATGCGCCGTGTCGAACAGCGGATCGCCGTTGACGCCTGACATGCCGTTGGTGCCCGGCCACGTGCCGTCCGCGCGGGGCAGGGCGATCAGCGTGCGCGCCGACCGGATGGCGGTCGAACCGGAAACGGAAGGGGCGGCCGAAACCGAGCCGGAGGGCGCCGGAGCCGGAGTGTCGTCGGCCGTCGCCAGGCCCACGGCCGTGGCCGCGAGCGCGATCGACGCCGCCCCGGCCCCCAGCCACAGCCGCCGGCGGGGCGGTCGTTCGTCGACCATCGGCGGGACCTCCGGGGGCGGTTAGGGCGCTTTGCCCTATCCTGCCAGCCTCCCCGGCCGGTCGTGGCCGAGTCGGTCAAGTCATCGGTAAGCGAGGATTGCCTTACCTAAAGAATGGCTGTCCTCATTTACTGATTCCCCGGAAATACCTTTGTGCCACGCCGCGCGGAGTCCCGGTCAATGGTTTATGGTCGACGGGGAGAAAGGGAGGCCACACCATGACTCAGATGATGGCCATGCCGCGCGTGCAGACCTGCACGGTCAGCGGATGCGGATACAACCACAACGGCTGCACGGCCTTCGCGATCACCATCGGCCGGGCCAGTTCGGAGTGCGACACGTTCATCGACACCGCCGACAAGGGTGGCATGGGCCACACGGAAGCCCAGGTCGGAGCCTGTAAGCGGGCCGAATGCGTGCACAACGCCGAGCTCGAGTGCCACGCGCCGTCGATCGCGGTCGGCGCCGGCCCCGACCGCGCCGACTGCCTCACCTTCGAGGCTCGATAACAATCAGCTTGCCTTACCGAAGGCCGTCACCGCATTGTCGGTGACGGCCTTTATCGGTGGTAAAGAGCAATTACCGACGTCAAGGCCGAGGCCGGGATCAAATGCCGGTCGTGCCTGGTTGCATGGCGCTGACCGTCGCTCCCGCCGAGGTCGGGCGAGGGCGGCCAATCGCCTGGCGGCTCATGAACGGCCACCCTCACCCTGCCGGCTGCGTGCATGGGAAGACCCGTTGAACCAAGGGGGGTTGACCTCAGGGTGAGAAGGAGTTAGGTTGTTCTCAGATTGAGTTCTACTCAGATCGAGAACAACGAGGATCATGATGAGCGACGAGCAGGACTTTCTCGACAGTTACGATCCGGCAGCCTTCACGCCGGTCGCGGTGACTGTCGATGTCGTCGCGCTGACCATCCGCGACAGCCGGCTGAATGTGCTGCTCGTCGAGCGCGGCGGGCACCCGTTTCACGGGTGGCGGGCGCTGCCCGGCGGCTTTGTGCATGCCGAGACGCTCGATGCGGCAGCTCGGCGTGAGCTCGCCGAGGAGACCGGCCTACGCCCCGGCGAGGGTGTCCTGGAGCGGGTGCATCTCGAGCAGCTCCGCAGCTACGGCGACCCCGGGCGGGATCCGCGGATGCGGGTCATCTCGGTGGCCTACCTGGCCTTCGCGCCGAGCCTGCCGGATCCGCTGGCGGGTGGTGACGCCGCGGGTGCCTTCTGGGCGCCGGTCGACGACGCCGGCGATCTTGCCTTCGACCACGCCGCGATCCTCGCCGACGGCCTGGACCGGGCCCGGTCCAAGCTGGAATACACGCCGCTGGCCACCGCCTTCGTCGGCGCCAATTTCACCATCAGTGAGCTGCGGGCCGTCTATGCCGCGGTCTGGGGTGAGGAGCTGCACGCCGGCAATTTCCACCGCAAGGTGCTGTCGGTGCCCGGGTTCGTCGAGAGCATCGGCGTGATGGCCGTCCGTGGCAGTGAGCGCGGCGGTCCCAGGGCCCGCCTCTACCGTGCCGGCGACGCTCGCCTGCTGCATCCCGCGCTGCTGCGGCCGACCCGTGAGGACGGTGTCCGGTGAATTTCGACGAGGCGGTGGCGGCCATCGCCGGCGCGGGGACCTTCGCCGATCTCGCGGCAGCCTGTGCCCCGCTGACTGACTTCAGCCCCGGTGTTGCGGGTGGGGAAGCCGGGCACGCGTACCGGATTCTGGTCAAGGTTGTGCATCCGGATGTCGCACCCGCGGGTCGCAGCCCAGCCGCGACGGCGGCCTTCGCCCGGCTTGGGATGCTGTGGAGCGAGCGGGAGGGCCGGCTGCTCACGACGACGCGTGGGAGCTATCGGGTCGGTGGGCCGGTCGCCACCGGCGACATCGCGGAGCTGCGCGCCGTCGACGGCGACGCCGCGCTGCTCAAGCTGCCGCGCAGCCCCGGTGACAACGACCTGCTGCGGGCCGAGGCCGCCGCGCTGACCACCCTGGTGGCCGACGGCGATCCGAAGTTCCGGGCCTACGCGCCGCGGCTGCTGGAGAGCTTCACGCACGAGGACGCGGGCCGGGTGCGCCGCACCGCCAACGTCATCGCCCGCCAGCGCGGTTTCGTCTCGCTCGCCGATGTGCACGCCGCCTACCCGGGCGGCCTCGATCCGCGCGACGTCGCGTGGATGTGGCGGCGGCTGCTCACCGGGCTCGGCTGGGCGCACCGCGCCGGGCTGGTGCACGGCGCGGTGCTGCCGGAGCACGTGCTCGTCCACCCGGGTGAGCACGGCCTGGTCCTCGTCGACTGGTGCTACTCGGTGCCGGCCGGCGCGACGGTCCCGGCGCTCGTCGCGAGGCACCGCGCGGCCTACCCGCCCGAGGTGACGGCCAGGCAGCCGGCCACCGCCGCGACCGACATCTTCATGGCGACCGGCCTGATGCTGCGGCTCATCCGGCAGCCGCCGGATGCGCTGCGGCGCTTCGCCCGCGGCTGCCGCTACGACAAACCCCGCATGCGTCCGCAGGACGCGTGGCACCTGCTCGCCGAGTTCGACGAGCTTCTCGACGACCTGTACGGCCCTCGCCGGTTTCGCCCCTTCGCGATGCCGGCCTGACTCCCCGGAGGAATCACCATGGGAAGCGGACGCTGGTCCACCGATGTCTACTCCGCCGCCGCCGGCTACCGGGCCGCGACCGGCACGAGCGCCTTCGCCTACAGCGACAGCGGCGCACGCAAGGCCCACCCGGCCCTCGACCCGATGAACGTCGGTAAGCGGGAGAGCCGCGACAGCGACGAGCACCCGCACAGCACACCGATCGCCGTCCTGTTCGACGTGACCGGCTCGATGGGCACCGTCCCGCGGGTGCTGCAGACCAAGCTGCCGCAGCTGCTGGGCCTGCTGACCCGCAAGGGTTACGCCACCGACCCGCACATCATGTTCGGCGCGATCGGCGACGCCACCTGCGACCGGGTGCCGCTGCAGGTCGGCCAGTTCGAGTCGGACAACCGGATGGACGAGGACCTGGCCCGGATCGTGCTGGAGGGCGGTGGCGGCGGCCAGCGAAGCGAGTCGTACGAGCTGGCCATGTACTTCATGGCCCGGCACACCGACCTGGACTCGGTCGCCAAGCGCGGCCGCCGTGGCTACCTGTTCATCATCGGCGACGAGATGGCCTACCCGCAGGTCAAGCCCAAGGAGGTGCGGCGGTTCCTCGGCGACCGGCTCGGCGAGCCGATCAGCACCGAGGGCATTCTCGCCGAGCTGCGCCGCAGCTTCGACGTCTACTACATCATGCCGACGGCGGCCGGCTGGGGCGGCGACGCGGAGATCCTCGGCTACTGGCGCACGCTGCTCGGCCAGCACGTCATCGAGCTCGACGACCTCGACGCGGTCTGCGAGACGATCGCGTTGACCGTCGGCCTCGGTGAGGAGTCGATCGACCTCGACGGCGGCCTCGCCGACCTGGTCGAGGTCGGATCGGCGGCCGGACCGTCGGTCGGCAAGGCCCTGGCCCCGCTTGGCGCGGGCCGCGGCACGGTCGTTCGTTCCCCGCTGGAGCTGGGCGGCGCGGCAACGCCGGGCGGGAACGAACGGCTGTGAATCTCTCCGGCGGACACGTCGCCGTGGTCGATCTCGGCTACGGCGACGCGGGCAAGGGCACGGTCGTGGACGCGCTCTGCGCTTCGGGCCAGGTCACCGCGGTGATCAGGTTCAACGGGGGAGCGCAGGCCGCGCACAACGTCGTCACGCCCGCCGGCCGGCACCACACGTTCGCGCAGTTCGGGTCGGGCACGTTCCACGGCGTGCCCACCCACCTGTCGCGCTTCGTGGTGGTCGACCCGCTCGCCCTGGCGGCCGAGGCTCTCGCCCTGGGCAACCCCTTCCATCTGCTGACCATCGACGGCGACGCACTGCTCGCGACGCCCTGGCACCGGGCGGCGAACCAGGCCCGCGAGCGGCGGCGCGGCGGGGCCCGGCACGGCTCGTGCGGCATGGGCATCGGGCAGACCATGGAGTACGCCCTCAGCCATCCTGACGCTCCCCGGGCCGCCGACGTGTTGTCGCCCACC
>Ga0307516_10001054_pt1 | contig 38370 bp, 36 predicted proteins | sample 19_EM_MG_FD_203310 | JGI IMG/M metagenome (GOLD analysis project Ga0307516, IMG submission 203310) | Populus trichocarpa ectomycorrhiza microbial communities from riparian zone in the Pacific Northwest, United States - 19_EM | ecosystem: Host-associated > Plants > Roots > Unclassified | place... | reverse complement strand
CATGGGAGAAGGTCTACAACTTCGAGCACATCCATGGCAGCTTCCAGCCGACCTACGTCGACGGAGCGCTGTACGTGCCGGGGCTCTGGAATCCCGACCCTGCAACGCTCAACCAGCAAATGGGCGGCGTGCTGCGCAGCACCGACAAGGGCAAGACCTGGCAGGCGTCATACACGACCAACGCGTTCTCGTACATGGCGAACACGGTCGCCACGACGTCGAGCCTCTACGCGTTCAACTACGACCAGACCGGAGGCCAGCCGACCCTGTGCGTGTCTGCGCCGCGCGCGAGTGTGCCGACGTGGACTCCGTACACCTGCCCCACCGGCATGAAGGGCTACCTGCCGCCGTACAGCTCCGCAGCCACCTACGAGGGCGTCGGCAAGCGAGCCGTGGTGGTGCTGGGTATCGGCCAGGACATCTGGCGCCTGGTGGAGTCGTTGAACTGACGACGCGTCGCAGGCAGCGCCTGATGAGCGCTGCCCGCGACGCTGCCGCGGGTCAAGCCTCGGGCTTGGCGGCCGTGCGCGAGTTCGCGGCCCACTCGCTGAACGCCAGGCGCCCCTTCGCGTCAGGGGCGCGATTGTGCGAAGCGCACCACTGGCTGAAGTCGCGCGGGTTGACGGGCACACGCACGGTCGGCACACCTTTGGCCATGAAGAAGGCCTCGACCTGTTTGGCGTGGCCTTCCCACTTTTCATGGCTGGAGGCGAACGCCTGGCCATCCGTCATCAGCGCCTTGATGTCTTCGTAGGTCTCGGGGGCATACCAGGCGAGCGGCACCGTTCCGGAGGCCAAGGTGTTTCGATGTGGGGTGTCAGTTGCCTCAGTCATGGCCGTGCCCTTTCTTCGGCTTTTTGTCCTTCTTGTCCTTCTGCCCATGGCGGTCGTCGTCATGGCTCGCTTCGTAGCGCTCGCGAACCCAGCGCTCCTGAACGAAGTAGACCGGTTGACCGCAGGCCGAGTACCGGGCGCAGTGTTTCGCCCAGTTCTTCTGGTGGCCCGGCGGTGCGTAAACGTAGACCGGCTCCTGTCGAACCACCACGCGCGGCGGCGCAACGATGATCGGCTGGGGGTAGACCAGCGGAGGCGGCGCGAGGTTGCCGATGTTGATCCGGCCATACACGCCGGGCTGGTTGATTCCGATGGAGACGCCGACCGATGGCTGCGCCGTGGCCGATGTGGCGGCGAGCAGAAGGGCCAGCGTGGCGGCGGAGGTGGCGTTCATGGGTGGTCTCAAGGGAAGGAAAAACTCAGCGGCGGCACGGCCGCGTTGACGTCGATCGGCTGGGTCTTGAGGGCCCCCGCCGACGCCGTTTCGATCGTGTACTTGCCGGCCGCACCGGCATCGGCCGCGAACACCAGCGTCACGGGGTTCACCGCATACACCGTGCGCACCGGCGCTTGGATCGGCAGCGAGAACGCGAACGCGCCGGTCAGCGCATCGACCGGGGCCCACGCCGCTTCGATCGTCGGGCCGCCGGTGAGCGTCTGCAGAGCCCGCACGGTCGCGGTCGGGGGCGCGACCGTTCCTGCCACGGCGCGCGGCGCGGAAGCGGCGGCTGGCGGCGCGATCGCCACGGCGCTGCTGCTGACATAGGTGTACGCGGTCAAGACCACCGGCACGCCAGTCATGACCGCCGTGACGTGGCCACTCGAGGTGACGACGAGGTCGTAGGTGCCGGCCGGCACCGGGTACAGCACGAACTGGCCGCTCGCATCGGGCGCGGTGGCCTTCACCGGAACACCGCTGCTCTGCAGCGAGACGAGCGTGGTGCTGGCGGCGATCGAGGCATCGACATAACCGACGACGCGCATGCCGGCATCCGAGAGCCTCGGGATCACGCTGATCACGGGCTTCAGGTTGTATTGCCCGGAGTTGCCCCGCTTGACAACCGACTTGCAGGCGTCGAAGTCGAGCACGAAGTCGGCGACCCGGTCGCTCGCCACATCGATGTCGGTATTCAGCTTGATGCCGCTTTGCTGTGCGCTCGGTGTCGTCAGCGCGGTTTCGGCTTCACCGGTCGGGACCACCGAATTGGGCGGCGGCGAGGCCGTGCCGTTGGCGGCGAGCACGAGGCGCAATTGTGTGTACTTGCCGGCCGGCAGCGAGGTCTGCCCCAGGTCTTGCAGCACGCCGTTCGAGAGTGTCAACAGGTCGATGCGCCGGGCCGGGCTGAGCACGATCTCGGACCAACCCGCGTCGCCCTCTGCCGCGCTGGCGTTCTGGTGGACACGAACCTTCTCGATCGTGATGTTGACCGCGTCGTAGCCGCACGACGGCGCATCGGTGATCGCCATGCGCAGCGTGCCCTGGGCACCGGTCCCTCCGATGCCACCGCCGTCGCCACCCCCACCGCAACTCGTGAGTGCGAACGAGGCCGAAACGGCCAACGCCGAAGTCATGCGCAGGATGTTCATGGTTGTTCCTTTCAGTCCTCAGCGCCAACGTGGCGCTCTTCCATGTAATAAATCCCCAGACCCACCTTCGCCCGCGGAATGTGGGTGTCGATTGGCCCGACCTCGTCGTGCTCCGCGAGCCAGCGGTCGAGCTCTTCGAGAAGCGACTGTGCGTGCGCCGTGCTGAGCTTGCGGAACTCGGGCAGGTGTTGCGCCGCGATGCTTTGGTACGAGACCTTGCGCTGGAAGCGCGGGTCGGTTTCGCCGTGCTCCAGGTTGTGGTCGATGGTGTCGATCAGGGCCGCGACGTCGGTGCCGAGGATCTCGAGCTTTTCAGCCTCGCCCTGGCGCGGCACGTAGGCGCGCGTCGCCGGTTCGAGCCGGCCGTCGGTGTGTTGCACGACCGCACCCACACGCAGCAGTTCGTCGAGCACGGCGCGCGCCGGCACGTCGCCGCCGTGGCGCCGCACGAGTGCCGCGAAACCGGTGTCGCCATCGATGTCGAGGGTGCGCGGCTCCCCGTTGCCGGTCAGGAAAGCCGGGTCGCGGATCCACCCGGTCAACACGCGGGCCGCGCGGTTGTAGCGCTCTTCGGGCACGTCTGCGGGTTCGTCGGCCGAGCGGATCAGGCGCTGCACGTCCTTGCGCGTCAGGCCGGTGAGGATCGATGCGCGCGAGATCGAGGGCTTCTTGCCGGGCAGCGCGAAGTCGGTCATCGCCACGTCCACGTAGACACGTTTGGCCAGCTCCTCGAACGCGCTGAACGGCATCGAGTGGCGAAGCATCAAGCGCATCAGGGGGCGCATCAGGCGCATCAAGGCGCCGTCGAGGGCGGGATTCATGTTTGGGAGTATTTTCCCAAATCGTGTCTCGGTCAAGTCGACCTTCTCGACCTGCCGGCGGTGTCAAACTCCCGTCACGTCCTGCGCACCGACTGCCCCAACCTTGTGGAGCTCCGAGAAATGTCCCTGATCTACTACCTCACCCACGTCCACATCGACTTCGGCATCCGCTCCCAGCTCGCCGCTGAATGCGAGCGTGTCGGCATCAAGAAACCGCTGATCGTCACCGACGCCGGCGTGCGCGCCGCCGGGGTGTTGCAGATGGTGCTCGATGCCTTGCCTGCGTCATTGCAAGGCCCGCGCGGTTTCGTTGTGTTCGACCGCACACCGTCGAACCCGACCGAAGCGGCGGTGCGCGAAGCCGCGGCGATGTTCAACGAACACGGCTGCGACGGCCTGATCGCCGTGGGCGGCGGCTCGTCGCTCGACTGTGCCAAGGGCGTGGCCATCGCCGCCACGCACCCCGGCCCACTGGTCACCTACGCCACCATCGAAGGCGGCAGCGCGAAGATCACCGACGCGGTGGCGCCGCTGATCGCGGTGCCCACCACGTCGGGCACGGGCAGCGAAGTGGCGCGCGGCGCCATCATCATCACCGACGACCACCGCAAGCTCGGCTTCCATTCGTGGCACCTGCTGCCGCGCTCGGCCATTTGCGACCCCGAACTCACGCTCGGCCTGCCCCCGGGGCTCACCGCCGCGACCGGCATGGACGCGATCGCGCACTGCATGGAAACCTTCATGGCCGCGCCCTTCAACCCGCCGGCCGACGGCATCGCGCTCGACGGGCTGGAGCGCGGCTGGGCCCACATCGAACGCGCCACGCGCGACGGGCAAGACCGCGACGCGCGCCTGAACATGATGAGCACCTCGGTGCAGGGCGCCATGGCGTTCCAGAAGGGGCTGGGCGCGGTGCACTCGCTCTCGCACAGCCTGGGCGGCGCGAACCCGCGCCTGCACCACGGCACGCTCAACGCGATGTTCCTGCCGGCCGTGGTGCGCTTCAACGCCGAAGCGCCCACGGTGATCCGTGACAAGCGCCTGGCCCGCATGGCGCGGGCAATGGGGCTGGCCAGCGGCAGTGACATTCCCGAGGCCATCCGCGACATGAACGCACGCCTGGGTTTGCCGACCGGCCTGGCGGCGATGGGCGTCGAGCACGGCCTGTTCGAGCGCATCGTCAGCGGCGCGCTGGCCGACCACTGCCACAAGACGAACCCGCGCATCGCGTCGGCCGACGACTACCGCGAGATCCTCGAAGCCTCGCTCTGAGTGAGGCGCGACGCCGAAGATTTTTTCGCGGGCCGCGAACCGAAACGCGCCGGCCGTGCCTCTTGCCCTCGGAGCGCGCCGTTGCGCTCGCCAACAACGAGGGGTTGCGATGTTTTATGCCAAGAATGTGCCGGGCTGGGAGCGCGCCGTGCGAGTGATCGCGGGCTTGTCGATGATTGCGGGCGGGTTGCTGTACTTCCAGGGCTCGATGCTGGGCTACGGCATCGCGGCCACCGGTGTCATCGCGCTGCTCACCGGCTTCGTCGGCTTCTGCCCGATGTGTGCGCTGGTCGGACGCAAACTCTGAGCAGGGCGGCACGATGAACCCGCCCCGCTACGACCTGGCCCTGCTGGCCGCCGCGCACGGTGGCGACAAGCAGGCCATCCTGGCGCTGCTGAGTGCGGCGCAGCCCGACATTCGCCGCTACGCGCGGCGCAGTTGCAGCGCGTCGGCCGATGTCGACGACGTGGTGCAGGAAACGCTGTGGCTGCTCTACCGCCGCATCGGCAGCCTGCGCGCGCTGGGCTCGCTGTCGGGCTGGCTGTTCGCGATCGTGCGGCGCGAATGCCTGCGCTTCGCTTCGCGGCTGAGGGGCCGACACGTCGCGCTCGACGACGCGCTGGACGACCCGCGCCACGAAGCGCGTTTTGCGCAGATGCCGCAGCACGAACTGCGCATCGACGTGTCGCGCGCAATCCAGTCGCTGCCGGCGCACTACCGCGAGATCGTGCTGCTGCGTGACATCGAAGAGATGACGATCGACGAGATCGCCGCGGTGCTCACGCTCAGCCGCGAAAGTGTGAAGGGTCGCTTGCACCGCGCCCGCGCGCTGCTGCGCGAGTACCTGGTGAAGTGATGCCGACGCGACCTGCGTTGGTCAGCGGTGCTGCGCCAGCGTCGAGTTCGAGCGCAGCCGGCCGAAGTTCAGCGCCACCGCCAGCACGCCGAGCGCGCCCACCGCGATCATCGGCCCGGTGCCGATGCGGTCGGCCAGCGCACCGGCCAGCATCACGCCGGCCGACTGGCCCAGGAAAAAACACGAGGCGAAGGCCGACACGGCCGCGCCGCGGCGCTCGGGTGCCATCTGCGTGGCGTTGATCTGCAAGGTGTTGTGCAGCATGTAGAAACCCAGCCCGGCGAGCAGGCACGACGGAATGGCCCACCACCACGCCGGCGCCAGCGCCACGCCCAGCAGCGCGGCCGTGAAAACCACGCCGCCGGCATGCACCAGGCCCACTTCACCGAGCCGGGCCACGAACTGGGTCGACGACAGGGCGTAGAGCACGCCGCCGAAGCCGTACAGCATCACCAGCGAGCCGGACAGCGAGAGCGACACGCCGAAGCGGTGGTGCAGGTGCGATGCGATGAACGCGAACGGGCCGTACACGAAGGCGCCTTCGAGGAACACCGTGACGAGCACCTTGCGCGCCCACGGCCGTGCCAGTACATGGCCGAAGTCGTCGGCGATGCGGCGCCAGGCGGCGCCGCTGGCGGGCTGCATCTGACGTGCATGTGCCGGCAGCCTTTGGTTCAGCATGAAGAGCGCCACGCTGACGGCCGCGAACAGCAAGCCGATCGCGAAGTAGGGCAGGCGCCAGTTCAAATGATCGGCGGCAAAACCGCCGAGCCACACGCCGCCCGAGAGGCCGAGAATCTGCCCGATCAGAAAACGCGCGAGCACCGGCTGGCGTTTGTCGTAGGGCACCACGTCGCCGATCCAGGCCATCGCCAGCGGAATGATCGCGGCCGCCGTGGCGCCGGCCAGCGCACGCGCCAAAGTGAGCAGCGGGAAGTCGGGCGCCACGCCGCAGAGCAGGGCGGTGACGGCACAGGCCGCGCAGGCCCAGGCGATCACGCGGTACTTGCCGAAACGGTCGCCGAGCGGCCCGAACAGCAACTGCGACAGGCCGTAGGCGATCGCAAAATAACTGATCACCTGAGCGGCCGTGCTGAGCGGCACGGCGAACTGCTCGGCCAGGCGCGGCAGCAGCGCGTCGTTGACGCGCAAGGACACGCCGCTGCCGAAAGCGCCGAGCGACAGGCAAAGGATCGCGCCGGCGGGAATGGCTTCAGGCGCCGCGGCCGGGGTGCTGGAAGAAGAACTCAAAGCAGGGCTTCACGCACGAAGTCGAGCCGGTCCTGGCCGAAAAACATCGTCTCGCCGACGAACATCGTCGGTGCGCCGAACACGCCGCGGGCCACCGCCGCTTCGGTGTTGGCGCGCAGTGCGTCTTTCACCACCGGGTCGGCCACCAGCGCCTGCATCGCAGCGGGCTCGAAGCCGGCCGCGGCCAGCGTGGCCATCAACACAGCGGGGTCGTTCAGGTTCTTCTCATCGACCCAGAGGGCGTTGAACACGGCCTTCAGGTAGTCGTCGAAACGCTCGGGCGAACGCAGTTGCACACCGACCGCGCCGCGCATCAACACCAGCGTGTTGATGGGGAAAAACGGGTTGTGGGCGAAGGGCACGCCGTAGCGCTTTGCGAAGCGCGTGAGGTCGGCCGTCATGTAGCTGCCCTTGGCCGGCACGGCGGCGGGCGACACGTTGCCGGTGGCCTGGAACACGGCGCCGAGCAGAATGGGTTTGTAGACCAGGGTGGCGCCGGTCTCGGCGCAGATTGTCGGAAGCTGGGTCCAGGCCAGGTAGGCGGTCGGGCTGCCGACATCGAATAGGAACTCCACGGTCTTGTTCATGGTCTCTGGCCTGGGCAGAAGAATGGCGGATGGTGCAGCATACGGTGTGTTCAACCGCCCCGCAGGAACCACGATGACAAGCCCGGATTCACGACCCAAGGTGGCGCTGATCGTCGGCGCAGGCGATGCGACGGGTGGGGCCATCGCGCGGCGCTTTGCGCGCGAAGGGTTCAGTGCCTGCATGACGCGCCGCAGCGCCGACAAGCTCGAACCGCTGGTGCAGAGCCTTCGCGCCGAAGGCCTCGCGGCGCATGGTTTTGCCAGTGACGCGCGCAAGGAAGAAGACGTGGTGGCGCTCGTCGAGCGCGTCGAGGCCGAGGTCGGCCCGATCGAGGTCTTCGTCTTCAACATCGGCGCCAACGTGCCTTGCAGCATTCTCGAAGAAACAGCGCGCAAGTACTTCAAGATCTGGGAGATGGCCTGCCTCGGCGGCTTTCTGAACGGCCGCGAAGTGGCGCGCCGCATGGTCGCGCGCGGGCGCGGCACGATGATCTTCACCGGTGCCACCGCGTCGCTGCGTGGTTCGAGCGGTTTCGCCGCCTTCGCCGGTGCCAAACATGCGTTGCGGGCACTGGCGCAGAGCATGGCGCGCGAGCTGGGGCCGCGGGGTGTGCACGTGGCGCACGTGATCGTCGACGGCGCGATCGACACCGAGTTCATCCGCAGCAACTTTCCGCAGCGCTACGCGATGAAGGACCAGGACGGCATCCTCAACCCCGAGCACATCGCCGACAACTACTGGCACCTGCACACGCAGCCGCGCGATGCGTGGACCTTCGAGCTCGACCTGCGGCCGTGGATGGAAACCTGGTAGAGCGGCGCGCAGCGGTTCCGGCGCGCGCCCGTCGCGTCAGTGCCCGGTCATGCGCCGGCGATTCGGCCGAGCAGCTCGTGCAGGATGTTGCGCACTTCGGTGATGCCGCGGGTCGTCGGCACCCACGTCAGCGATGGCGCTTCCACGCCGCGCGCCAGGCCCATCGGTGCGGCGTCGATCTGAATCTCGCTGCCTTTGCCGGCGGCGTCTTCGAAAGCCCGCAGCGCACGCGGCATGTGCCAGCCGTGTGTCACGAGCACGATGTGCTTGATGCCCAGCGGCTTGAGGAGCGCGATCGTGAACGCGGCGTTCTCGCGCGTGTCGCGCGACTTGTCCTCGACCCACTTGAGCGGCCGGCCGAATTCCTGCGCCGCGATCTGCGAGGCGACCTGTGCTTCGCTCTTGCCTTCTTCGGGCGCGCCCCAGCCCAAGCCGCCGCTGAAACCGACCGGGATGCCGGTCTCTCGGCCGAGCCATACACCATAGCGCAGCCGCTCCACCGACAGCCGCGTCAGGTTGCTCACACCGTATTCCGGCGCATAAGGCTCCATGCCGCCACCGAGCACGACGATCGCGGCCGGCTGGCGCGCATCGGTTTTCAGTTCCTTCAGCCGACTCGAGGTCAGCGCGCTCGGCGGGTGCAACACGAACTGCGACAGAAACTGCGCCGTGCCGATGCACGAGCTGAGCCACATCATCGCCACGCTGAAGAGAATGACCAGCCAACCCAGGCCGCGCCGCGGCAGCAGCAGCCGGGCACCGAGCAGCAGCAACAGCAGGAAGGGCACCGGTGGCAGCAGCAGGGCGCCGACCACCGGCTTCCAGGATTCAATGCCTAACATGACAAAAAAACCGTTCACGGATGGGCTCTCGGGTCGGGTGTGCAATGGGGCGCGATTGTGCCGCAGCGCGTGCCGACGGGCGCTGCCTTCGGCCCGGCCGCGGCGCAAGGCATGATCGAGCGTGACGCTTCACCGGAAAAACCATGACGCCCAAACAACAGGAACTGCGTGACAAGCTGGTGCGCAACTTCAACACCGCCGAGCTCGCCCGCGACGAGCGCGCGCCGCTCTACGCCGGCGCGGCGGCGCGGCTGGCGCGCGGCACGGCGGCGAGCAAGCTCGGCATCACGATCGACATCGTCGACCCCGGCAAACGAAGCTGCCCCTACCACTTTCACTACGCGCAGGAAGAGGCCTTCGTGATCCTCGAAGGCGAGGGAACGCTGCGTGTGGCCGGCGAAATGCTCGCGGTGGGCGCGGGCGACACCATCTTCATTCCGGCCGGGCCGCAGTACCCGCACCAGTTCATCAACACCTCGGCGGCGCCGTTGAAGTACCTCTCGATCAGCACCCGCGAAAGCCCCGAGGTGGTCGAGTACCCCGACTCCGGCAAGTACCTCGCGATGGCGCAGGGCACGCTCGATGGCGCGCCGCACGCGTTCGGCCGCATGCACCGCGAAAAGGACGATCTCGACTACTGGGACGGCGAACCTTGAGCCTGATGCACAACGTCTGGGTTAGGCGCCTGGCGTGGGCCGTGGCGCTGCTGCTGGCGCTGGGCTTCGTCGCGTGGCTGGCGGTGCCGCCGCTGCTGAAGTGGCAGGCACAGCTGCGTTTGTCGGAAGCGCTCGGCCGCAGCGTGACCATCGGCAAGGTCGATTTCAAACCCTGGGCGCTGGAGTTGGCCGTCGACGACGTGGTGATCGCCGGCGCTGGCGCTGGCAGTGGGGCGGCCGGCGAGCCGCTGCTGAAGGTGGCACGGCTGCGCGCCGACCTTTCCATGTCGTCATTGCTGCGCCGCGCGCCGGTGATCGAAGCGCTCGAGATCGATGCGCCGCAACTGCGCCTGGCGCGCACCGCTCCCGGCCACTACGACGTCGACGACCTGATCGCGCGCTTCACGCCGAAGCCCGATGTGCCAGCGTCCGAGCCGGCCTTGTTCGCGCTCTACAACCTGCAGGTGCGCAACGCCTCGCTGCGCTTCGACGACCGCCCGGTCGAACGGGTGCACACGGTCGAGGCTTTGCATCTGGGGCTGCCCTTCCTGTCGAACCTGCCGGCGCAGGTCAACGTGAAGGTCGAGCCGCGCTTGGCGTTCAAGCTCAACGGCGCGGCCTTCGACAGCGGCGCGCTGGCCACGCCGTTCGCGCAAACACGCGCCGGCGACATGAAACTCGCCGTCGCCGAGCTCGACCTCGCGCGTTACCTGCCGTACCTGCCGGCCTCGATGCCGGTGCGCCTGACGCGCGGCGTGGTCTCGGCCGACATCGCCCTGCAGTTCTCGATGCCCGCCGGTGGCACGCCGAGCATGGGCTTGCGCGGTGCCGTGAGCGCGCGCGACCTGGCACTGACCGACGCCGCCGGCGCGCCGCTGCTGGCTTGGCAGCAACTCAAGCTCGGCTTGCGTGATGTGCAGCCGCTGGCGCGCCGGCTCGGCTTCGACACCTTGCAGGTCAAGGGGCTGCAGTTGCAGGCGTCGCGCGACGCGGGCGGACGCATCAACCTGCTGGCACTGGCAGGTGAGCCGCCCGCGGCCGCGACGGTGGCAACCGCCGCGAGCGCGGCGAGTGCGGCGAGTGCAGCCAGTGCGGCGAATGCGGCAAGTGCAGCAGCGGCAACGCCTGCGTCCCCATCGCCGTGGCAAGTCAGCCTCGAATCCCTCGAGCTCGACGACGCGCGGCTGCTGTGGAACGACGCCGCCGTGAAGCCTGCCGCCGCGCTGCAACTCGACGCCGTGAACCTGCGGGTGAAACAAGCACAGTGGCCGGCGCAGAAGCCAATGGCGCTGAGCCTCGCCGGCAGCTTGCGCGCGCAGGGCGATGCAGCGGTGCCAACGCTCGGCAGCTTCAGCGCCGAGGGCCCGGCCACCGACCGTGAGGCGCGGTTGAACCTCAAGCTCGATGGCCTGGCGCTCGAAGCCTTCGCGCCCTACCTGAGTGCCAGTGTCGTGCCGCGTGTCGAAGGACGTTTGTCAGCACAAGGCACGCTCGACTGGGCCGCAGCGCCTGATGCAGCGCGCCTGAAGCTTGCCCTCGACAGCGCCACGCTCGACGGCCTGCGCGTGCGCGAGCCGGCCGAGCGCGGTGCGCGTTCGGCGCCCGATGCGCTGTCGCTGAAGCAGCTCGCCCTCGCCGACGTGCAGCTCGACGTGGCGGGCCGCAGCGTCGTGCTCGGCAGCGTCAAGCTGCTGCAGCCCGCGCTCGCGGTCGCGCGTGACACCGAAGGGCGGTGGAATGTGCAGCGCTGGGTCGTTGGGCCTGCGGCGGCAACAGCGTCGGCATCGGCCACTTCGAGCGCCGCGCCGCATGCGCCCGCGGCCGAGCCGGCGTGGAACGTGCAACTCAAGGACCTGCTGCTCGACGGCGGCCAGCTGCGTGTGAGCGATGCGTTCGCACGCGGCCGTAGCGGCAGTGCGGCCGAGCCGCTGCGCTTCGATGTGAACAAGCTGCGCCTCGTGTTGCAAGGCGCGCAGTGGCACGGCGAGCGCGTGGTGCCGGTCGCGCGGGCGCAACTCAGTGCACGCGTCGGCGCACCCGGCGCAGGCCGAGACCCCGGCGGCGCGGTCGAGTGGAAAGGCCAGCTCGGCGCGCAGCCGCTGCTGGCCAGCGGTGCCCTGCGCATCGAGCGTTTCCCGGTGCACCTGTTCGAGCCCTACTTCGGCGACAAGCTGCAGCTCAGCCTGCTGCGGGCCGAGGCCGGCTACACCGGCAACGTGGCGCTGCGCTCGTTGCCGGCCGGGCTCGACGTGGTGGCTGGCGGCGACGTGCTGCTCGGCGACGTGCACGTGAGCGCGCGGGCCGGCGGCGACGAGCTGCTCAGCTGGCAGTCGTTCGGCCTGAAGGCCGTGAAGTTCACGATGAAACCGGGGGCGCGGCCGCAGCTCGAGATCGGCGAAGCGGCGCTGAACGACTTCTACTCGCGCCTCGTCATCACCGAACTGGGGCGCTTCAACCTGCAGGACGTGGCCGCGCCCGCCGCGGCAGCCGCTGCAAGTGCCCCGATCGCCGCGGCCAGCACCGCGCCGGTGGCGGTCGCGGCGGCGAGTGCCAGCGCCAGCGCCAGCGCGGCCGGCGCTGACCTGCCGCTCGACATCCGCATCGGCGCCACGAAGTTGACGAACGGCAAGGTCGACTTCAGCGACCGTTTCGTGCGCCCGAACTACAGCGCTGCGCTGACCGAACTGAACGGCCAGCTCGGCGCTTTCCGCTCCGACACGCGCGAGATGGCCACGCTTGCAGTGCGCGGCCGCGCTGCCGGCACCGCCCTGCTTGAAATCAGCGGCCAGGTCAACCCGTTCGCCAAGCCGCTGGCGCTCGACATCACGGCCAAGGCCACCGACCTCGAGCTCGCGCCGCTCTCGCCCTATGCCGGCAAGTACGCGGGCTACGCGATCGAACGTGGCAAGCTCAGCATGGAAGTGGCTTACAAGATCGATGCCGATGGCAAGCTCGACGCGAAGAACCAGGTGATCCTGAACCAGCTCACCTTCGGCGAGAAGATCGATTCGCCCGACGCGACCAAGCTGCCGGTGCTGCTGGCGGTGGCGCTGCTGAAAGACCGGAACGGCGTGATCGACATCAACCTGCCGGTCAGCGGCAGCTTGAGCGACCCGCAGTTCAGCATCGGCGGCATCGTCTGGAAGCTCATCCTGAACCTGCTGACGAAAGCGCTCACCGCGCCGTTCGCGTTGCTGGCCGGCGGTGGAAGCGAAGACCTGAGCCTGGTCGAATTCCGGCCCGGCACCTCGCTGATGAACGCGGGCGGCAACGCCGCGATCGACAAGGTGGCCAAGGCGCTGATCGACAAGCCGGCCCTGAAGATGACGGTCACCGGCGCGGCAGATCCGGCCTCGGAGCGCGAAGCCTGGCTGAGTGCGGCTCTCGAAGCGCGCATCGCAGCAGAAGCGCGCCGCGAGGCTTTGCGCAGTGGCACAGCAACGCCGGCGCCGGCCGCTGCGGGCGCGTCGGCAGCGGCCAGCGCCCCGCCAGCACTCGGCGCCGAAGAACGCGCACGCGTGCTCAAGCAGCTCTACAAGGACAGCGACATTCCGAACAAGCCGCGCAACGCCCTCGGCTTCGCGAAGGACATTCCCGGCCCCGAGATGGAAACGCTGCTGAAGAGCCGGCTCGTTGTCAGCACGGAAGCGATGCGCGAGCTCGCCTTGCAGCGTGGCATCGCGGTGCGCGACGCACTCATCGCCAAAGGCCTGCCGAGTGAACGCCTGTTCCTCGCCGCGCCGAAGCTGCGGGTATCGGGCGAACAAGACCCTGCGTGGACACCGCGTGTTCAGCTGGCGCTGTCGACGAATTGAAATATCGCCCGACAATCGCGCCCATCGATCCCTGTCTGGAGAACCCCATGAGCATTCCCACTGAAACCATCACGCTCGGCGGCGGTTGCTTCTGGTGCACCGAGGCCGTCTACGAGCGCGTCAAAGGCGTGATCTCGGTCGAGTCGGGTTACTGCAACGGGCCGGTGATCAATCCGAGCTACGAGCAGGTCTGCAGCGGCACGACCGGCCACGCCGAGGTGGTGCGTGTGAACTTCGACCCGGCCGAGATCACGCTGCGCGAGGTGCTCGAAATCTTCTTCGTGATCCACGACCCGACCACGCTGAACCGGCAGGGCAACGACAGCGGCACGCAGTACCGCTCGGGCATCTACTTCCACAACCCGGCGCAGCAGGCCGTGGCCCGCGACGTGCTGGCCGAAGTCAACGCCCTGCACGGCGGCCGCGCCGTGACCGAACTGCTGCCCGCGCAGAACTACTCGCGCGCCGAGGACTACCACCAGCACTACTTCGCGAACCACCCGAACCAGGGTTATTGCGCGATGGTCGTGGCGCCGAAGGTCGAGAAGTTCCGCAAGACCTTCGCGAGCCGGGTGCAGCCGGCCTGAGCGGCATGCTGCGCATCTGTTGATAGACTCGCCCCGTGTTTTTTCGCCAACCCACGCTTCGCTTCAAGCGCGCACTGATTGCCAGTGTGCTGCTCGCGTTCGTGCTGGCGCAGGCACTGGGGCTGATGCACCGCATCGTGCACGCGCCGTTCGTGTCGCACGGCTTGGTGCACGCTTCGGCCGAAGCGCCGCAGGCCGAGGTGTCGTGGGTCAAGGCGCTGTTCGCCGGCCACGACAACGAACGCGGCTGTGATCTCTACGACCAGTCGAGCCACGCCGATCTGGCTTGTGGTGATGCCCCGAGCCTGGCCCCGCAGGGGCAGTCCACCGGCACCGAGCAGTTGCATCCGGGCTGGCAATTGGCGGCGCAGGCCGCGGGCTTCCTAGCGCGCGGGCCACCCACGCTGGTCTGACCGAGCGGCCGCGCGTTCTCGCGCGGCCTTGTTGCCGCCCGCCACGCCGCGCGCCCCTGCGCGCCGGCGTTTGCCGGACCCGGACCACGGGCTTCACGCCCACGCCAGGAATTTTCATGAACCCGAATCTCGTGTTCCAGCGCCATGCGTTGGTGATTGCGCTGGGCGCCGCATTTGCGCCCGTTCTTCACGCCCAACAGACGGCACCTGAATCGGCCGCCGCTGCGTCGGCGCCGCCGAAGGTGGCCACGCTGAAAGAGGTCGTCGTCACCGGCAACCCGCTGCGTTCGACCGAACTCGCCGCGCCGGTCTCGGTGCTCAGCGGGGACGAACTCGTCCTGCGCCGCGCCGGTTCGCTCGGCGAGACCTTGAACGGCCTGCCGGGCGTGTCGTCGAGCTACTTCGGCCCGAACGCCAACCGGCCGATGATTCGTGGCCTCGACGGCGACCGCGTGCGCGTGCTCAGCAATGCCGGCGCGTCGCTCGACGCGTCGAGTCTGAGCTTCGACCACGCGGTGCCGATCGACCCGCTGGTGGTCGAGCGCGTCGAGGTGCTGCGCGGGCCGGGCGCCTTGTTGTACGGCGGCAGCGCGGTGGGCGGCGTGGTGAACGCGCTCGACAACCGCATTCCCAAGGAAGGCCTGAACGGCGTCTCGGGCGCGGCCGAAGTGCGCTTCGGGGGCGCCGAGAGCGAGCGTGGCGGCGCTGCGCTGATCGAAGCCGGCAACGGGCAGTTCGCGATCCATGCCGACGTGTTCGGGCGCCAGACCTCCGACCTGAAGGTGCCGCGCTACACGCCGGTCGAAGGCGGCGTGGCGCTGGAGCCGACCGACCGTATCCGCAACTCGGCCGCGCGCACCAGCGGCGGCGCCTTCGGCAGCTCGTTGACCTTCGACCGGGGTTACCTCGGGCTCTCGGCCGACACCTACGACAGCCGCTACGGCGTGGTCGCCGAGCCCGATGTGGTGATCCGCATGAAGCGCGATCACTTCGGCGTGGCCGGCGAGCTGCGCGACATCGACGGCCCGATCCGCACGCTGCGCGTTCAGCTCAACGACACGCGCTACAAACACGAAGAGATCGAAGGCTCGGGCGCGATCGGCACCACCTTCAAGACCGCCGGCACCGAGGCCCGCATCGAGATCGAACACGCGCCGCTCGGCCCGCTGCGCGGCCTGGTCGGGGTACAGGCCGAAGACTTCGACTTCTCGGCGCTCGGCGACGAAGCTTTCGTGCCCACCACGCGCACGCGCCGCCAGGCCTTGTTCGTCACCGAAGAAACCGCGTGGCCGCTCGGCACGCTGAGCGCGGGCCTGCGCGTGGAGCACGCGAAGATCGCCTCCGACGGTGATGCCGACCCGAGCACGCCGAAGTTCGGTGCGGCCGCGCAGCGCAGCTTTTCGTTGCGCAGCGCGTCGCTGTCGAATGTCTACAAGCTCAGCCCGTCGTGGAACCTCACCGGCACGCTCAGCGCGAGCGAACGCGCGCCGACCTCGTTCGAGCTGTTCGCCAACGGCCTGCATGCGGCGACCGGTGCGTTCGAGCGCGGTGACGCGTCGCTTCAGACCGAGCGGGGCAACAACATCGATCTGGCCGTCGAATGGAGGTCGGGCGCCGAGCACCTGCGCATGGGCGTGTTCAGCGCGCGCTTTTCGCGCTTCATTTCGCTCGAAGCGACCGGGGCCGACATTGCCGTGACCGACGACGACGGCAACGTGTCGAACTACCCCGAGTACGCGTTCAAGTCGGTGCCGGCCCGCCTGCACGGCTTCGAGATCGACGGCAAGCACCGACTGCTCGATGGCGCGTGGACGCTCGACCTGTCGGGCAAGCTGGACTTGACACGCGCCACCGACAGCAGCACCGGCGAGCCGCTGCCGCGCGTGGCGCCGATGCGCCTGGCGCTCGGCCTCGACGCTGGCTTTGGGCAGTGGTCAGCGCGCATCGACCTCGACCACGCGGCGCGCCAGAACCGGGTGCCGGCGAACGACACGGCGACCGCGTCGTACAGCATCGTGAACCTGTCGTTGACGCGCAAGTTCGAGCTGGCCGGCAACAACGCGCTGTGGTTCCTGAAACTCGGCAACGTGGGCAATGCGCTGGCCTACAACGCTTCGACCATCGACACGGTGCGCGGCCTGGCGCCGCTGCCCGGTCGGGCGCTGAAGACGGGGCTGCGTGTGAACTTCTGAGCCAGTGCGACGGAGACGGGGGCGGCGGGTAGGTTCTTTGCACATTCGCGCCGGTGCGCCGCCATACACTCGGTTGCGCGCACCTGGCGCGAGCCCACCCGCAGCGACCCCGGTTTCCATGGATCAACTCTGGCTTGCAGCGCCCGGCCCGGCCATCAAGCTGTGGCCCGAAGCCGGCAGCGCGGGCTGGCGCCTCAACGCCAGCGCGCTGCTCTGGTCGCGCAGCCGCGGGCTCGACGATGCGGCACTGCGCGCGCTGGCCGATCAACTCTTCGCGGCGCAAGCGCCGGCCGCCGCGCGCGAAGGGCGCGTGGCCGCGCTTCGCCTCGCCTGGAAGTCGGTGCCCTTCGAGGCGGGCTGGCTCATCTGGCTGGTTCCCGAAGACGTGTACACGGGTGCCACCGGTGCGGTGCTGAGCACGGCCGCCGACAGGCTCGACCTGGTGCAGGAGTTCGGCCGTCTCGGCCTCTTCGAGCGCGACATTCGCAGCGGCGAGGGCCACTGGGACGCGCACATGTTCCGCCTGTTCGGCCTGGAGCCCGAGGTCGGCACGCCCGAGATGGACAAGGCGCTGGAGCGCGTCCACCCCGAGGATCGCGAACGCTTCCGAACGGCGCACCTGCGCTTCATTCGTGAGCCGGGCCGCTACGCGATCCGGTATCGGGTCGTGCTGCCGGATGGGAGCGTGCGCGACCTGCAGTCGATGGTCGAGGTGCGGGCCGATAGCGATGGCCGCCCGTCCGTCATGTACGGCGTGATCGTCGACGGCACCGAAGGCGCGGGCCGGGTGCGAGCGCAGGAGGCGATCAGCGCCGAGCTCGGCAAGGCCCTGCAGCTGGCCAAGATCTCGGTCTGGCGCTTCGACATCGAAAACCAGCGCATCCACTACAACGAAGCGGGTTACGGGCCACACAGCCAAGGGCGACGCGCCGGCCAGACCACGGTCGAGGAGAGCCTCGCGCTGGTTCACCCCGATGACGTGGACGGTCTGGTTCAGGCGTCGCAGCAGGCTGCAAGAGGCGATGGCGCGGTCGATGTCGAAACACGTTACCGGCGTGCCAACGGAACCTACCGCCACCTGTTGACGCGGCGGGTCGCCGAGCATGACGCGAACGGCCGCGTGATCGCCCTGCTCGGCATGTCGATGGACCAGACCGCGCAGATCACCGAGCGCGAACGCGGGCAGGCGCTGGCGCGTCGCATCGAGCTGGTGGCCGATGCCGCGGGCGTGGGCATCTGGAGCGTCGACCCGGCGAGCGGCGAAGTTGAATGGAACGCGCAGATGTTCGCCATCTACGGTCGGCCTTCGGAGCAGGGTGCACCAACGCTTTCGGCGTGGCGTGGCGAGCTCGTCCACCCGGACGACCGGGGCTGGATTGCAACTCTGCGGGCGGACGCACCCGAGGCGAAACGCGAGGTCTTCGAGATCGAGCTGCGGGTGCTTCGCCCTGACGGCTCGGTGCGCTGGGTCGTGAGCCGCTCGCGCCGCGAGCTGCGCGACGGCCGCGCGGTGCATGTCGGCGTTCAGCTCGACATCACCGAATCGATCCGCCAGCGCCAGTTGGCCGAGCAGGCGCTGAGCGACAAGCAGACGGCCGAGCGCGCGAGCCAGGCCAAGTCGGAATTCCTGGCCCGCATGAGCCACGAGCTGCGCACGCCGCTGAACGCGGTGCTCGGTTTTGCGCAACTGATCGAACACGACGAGACCAGTCCGCTGCCCGGCGTGCAGCTGGAGCGCGTGCTGCGCATCCGTTCGGCCGGCGAACACCTGCTGGCGCTGATCGGCGACGTGCTCGACCTGGCCGCCATCGAAGCCGGTACGCTGCCGCTGGCGACGGAAGCGGTGGCGATCGACGCGGCGCTGAAAGACGTGGCCCAGTGGGTTTCAGCGCTGGCGCGCTCGGCGGGCGTGACACTGCATCTCGAACCCGCCAGCGGCTGGGTGCGGGCCGATGCGCGGCGCCTGCGGCAGATTCTGGCCAACCTCGCGAGCAACGCGGTCAAGTACAACCACAGCGGCGGCCAGGTGTGGCTGGCGGCACGGGCGGCGCCCGACGCGGCCGAGCCGGGCTGGGAGATCAGCGTGCGCGACGACGGCCGCGGCCTCACGCCGGCGCAACGCGAGCATCTGTTCGAATCGTTCAATCGGCTCGGTGTGGACCGCGACGGCATCGAGGGCACCGGCATCGGCCTCGCGATCGTGCGCCAGCTCGTCGACTTCATGGGCGGGCGCGTCACGGTGCAGAGCGAAGCCGGCCGCGGCAGCACGTTCAGCGTCTGGCTGCCGCAGGCCGATGCACCGGCGCAGCTCAACGGCACCCAGGCTGTGAGCGCCGAAGCCTTGGCGCAGACGCCGCCGACCGAGGTGCCGCCGCGCTCGCTCTCGGTGCTCTACATCGAAGACAACCCGGTCAACACGATCCTCGTGCAGGAGCTCGTCGCGATGCGGGCCAATGTGCGCCTGAGCTGCGCGAACGACGGCCTCTCCGGCGTGGCGCGCGCGCTCGACGAGCAGCCCGACGTTCTGCTGATCGACATGCAGCTGCCCGACATCGACGGCTTCGAGGTGCTGCGCCGGCTCTGCGCGGCGCCCGGCCTGGCGCATTGCGTGAAGATCGCGCTCTCGGCCAATGGCATGAGCGAGGACATCGCCCGAGCCCGCGCCGCGGGCTTCGACGACTACTGGACCAAGCCGATCGACTTCAAGCGTTTCCTCGCCGACCTCGATGCTTTGGCGGCCCGGGAGGCGCGGCCCGCTTGAGGGGCCGCGTGGCGCAACTTCAAGGCGCGAGCCGCTCGCGCACCCAGGCCTCGCCCTCGAGCCGGTAGCGCAGCCGGTCGTGCAGGCGCGACTTGCGGCCCTGCCAGAACTCCCAGGTGTCGGGCACCAGCCGGTAGCCGCCCCAGTACGGCGGCCGGGGTGGGTTGAGCAGGAATTTCGCGCCGTACTTCGCCGCGTTGGCCACGAGCACCGCGCGCGAGGCGATCACTTCGCTCTGCGGCGACGCCCAGGCACCGATGCGCGAATCGAGCGGGCGGGTCTTGAAGTAGGCATCGGATTCTTCCTCGGAGACCTTCTCGACCCGGCCTTCGATGCGCACCACGCGCTCGAGCTCGACCCAATGGAACTGCAGCGCCGCAAACGGGCTGCCGGCCAGCTCGCGGCCCTTGCGGCTCGCGTAGTTCGTGTACCAGGAGATGCCGCGCGCGTCGAAGCCCTTGATCAGCACCACGCGCGTCGACGGCCTGCCGTCGGCGCGCACCGTGGCCAGCGTCATCGCGTTCGGTTCGGGCAGTTGTGCGTCGAGCGCCTGCTGCATCCAGAGGCTGAACTGGTCGAGCGGGGCCGGTGCCGAGGCACTTTCGTCGAGCTCGGCACGTTCGTAGCTCTTGCGCAGATTGGCGATGTCGTCCATGGGCCGAGTATAGAAAGCCGCTCGTGCGCCATGTGGAACCTGTGAGACTTGCTTACGTAGTAGGCCTTAGGTGAAGCTCCCACTAGCTCAAAGGCGCTGCGCATCCCATTCTTGGCCTCAGGCGGCGGCAAATTCTTGCCGCTGTGACCGTGCCCTGTCGGCAGGGTCGGGCGGTGCATCACAAAAAGGGGAAATGCCATGGCTTCGCGGCCGGCGGTGATCGTGTTGGCGGCGGGCAAGGGCTCGCGCTTCCTGGGGCCAGAGCACAAGCTCGAACAGAGCCTCGGCGCGTCGACCGTGCTCGGCACCACGCTGGGCCATGCCATCAGCAGCCAGCTGCAGGTCGTGGTGGTCACGACCGAAGCGCTCGCCGGCGTGGCCCGCCGCAGCGTTGCGGCGCGCGACGTGATCGTGTTGCCCGAGGCCGATGCACCGGGCCAGGCCGGGCTGGGCATGGGTTATTCGATCAGCGCGGGCGTCAATGCCCGGCCCAATGCGGGCGGCTGGTTGGTGTTGCCCGGCGACATGCCGCTGGTGCAGCCGGCCACCTTGCAGGCCGTGGCGCGCGAGCTCGCGCACCACGCCGTGGCCTATGCGCAGTACAAGGGCCGGCGCGGCCACCCGGTCGGGTTTTCGTCGGAGCTTTACTCCGAGCTCACCACGCTCAGCGGCGACGAAGGTGCGCGGCGCCTGATCGCGCGCTACCCGGCGTATGGGCTGGAGCTCGACGACCCGGGCGTGCTCGTCGACGTGGATACTCTGGCCGACCTGGCCAGCGTCCGCCAGACGAGCAGCGCCGCGGCTGCGGCCGCGCGTTAGCAGGCCGTTCGCGCGTCAGGCCGTCAGCGCGTGCTGCTGCGCCAGCGCCACCAGCCGCTCGATGTCGCGGTCGCGGATGCCGCAGTTGCGCAGCGATGCGGCGGTTTCCAGCAGGTAGTCGAGCGTGCTGCCGAAGCGGCCGTTGGCGCAGCGCAGGATCTCGAGCATTTCCGGGTCGGGCAATGAACCGGTGTGCGCCGGGCTGTTGCGGCTGAGCGTGAAGGCGAGGGCGGTGATGCGGCCCTGTGGCGTGCGGCAGGGCAGCCACTTCGGGTCGTAGACCCCGGTGGGCATTTCGCGCAGCCACAAGCGTTCCAGTTGCTCCTGCGCATGTTGGCGTTCCACGCGGTAGGCCACGCCGCGGCACGAGCCGCCCGAGACCAGCGCGAACACGAGCCCCGGGCATTCCGGGGTGCCTCGGTTGATGCGCGAGCGCATCTCCAGCGCGCGGTGCCAGCCATGCACGGCCGCGGGGCGTTGTTCGGCCGCGTCGAACTCGGGGCGCCAGATCAGCGAGGCATAGCCGAACACCCACAGGTCGCTCTCGCCGCCCCAGGCGTCGATGGCGTCGCGCAGCATGCTGCTGCTGTCGCGAACTCTCAGCGTCGAAAAGTCTGCGCTCATGGCCTGACTCTAGAATGAAAAACAACACCGCAGGAGTTTCGAATGAACGAGCAGAACGACGAAGCGCAAAGTTATGCACTGATGGTGCTGGCCGGCCTGGTGGTCCTGGTGATCGGCGGCGTTCTGGCACTGGCGATTTTCAGCACGCAGCGTGCCAGGCCGCCTCTCAAGGTGGCCGCACCGACGGGTGCCGCGGCGGCCGCCATGGCGAGCGCCGACGCGCCCGAGCCGGACGCGCGGGTCTATTTCGAGACCGGGTCGGATGCCTTGTCCAACGAAGCGCAGGCCGCGTTGGCCAGCGCCGCCGATGCGGCGCGCGCCGACGGCAGCAAGAGCCTGCTGATCTCGGGCTTCCACGACGCCAGTGGCGACGCCGCCCAGAACGCCGAACTGGCGAAGCAGCGCGCTCTGGCGGTGCGCCACGCCCTCGAAGCGAACGGCGTCACGCCCGACCGCCTGGTGCTCGACAAGCCGGCGCTGACGACCGGCGGCGCCGACGCGCGCGAAGCGCGGCGTGTCGACGTGCGCTTGCGCTGAACCCCGACTGAACCTGAACTTTCCGAACTGGGCCGGCTCGCCTCGATGTACTGCGCTTGACAAGTCACCTTGGAGTGACATATGGTAGTCACCATTGAGTGACAACCGGAGAAAGTCATGCAACGTCGATCCTTCATGCGTCTGGTGGGCGGGGGCACGGTCGCCGCTGCCACGGTCTCGCTGGCGGGCTGTTCCACCGATTTCCCGGCCGAAGCGCTGGCCGCCTGGCGGGGCCCTGGCAACGAGCCCGACCTGCGGCGTTGGGCCTTGGCGCACGCCATCCTCGCGCCGAGCCCGCACAACCGGCAGCCCTGGCTGGCCGACTTGCGCGAGGCGAATGCCATCAGCCTGTTTGTGGATCGCACGCGCCTGCTGCCGGAAACCGACCCGTGGTTTCGCCAGATCATGATCGGGCAGGGCACCTTCATCGAAGCGCTCGTGCTGGCCCTGCAGGCGCGCGGTCTGGCGCCCGCCGTGGCGCTTTTCCCCGAGGGCGAGTTCAAGCCGCGCGAAGTCGACGACCGCCCGGTGGCGCGTGTGAGCTGGCTGCCTGGCGCGCCGGCGCCAGCGCGTGACCCGCTGTTCGCGCAGCTGCTGCGGCGCTCCACCGTCAAGACCGACTACGACGTCGCGCAGCCCGTGCAAGCCGCCACGGTCGACGCACTGAAGGCCGCGATGAGCGACCCGGACGTGCACTTCGATGCGACCCTCGATGCCGCTCGTGTGGCGCGCCTGCGCACGTTGTGTTGGGAGTCGGCCCAGGTCGAGCTGCGCACCCCGCGCACCGTGATGGAAAGCGTGCGGCTGACCCGCATCGGCCCGGGCGAGATCACCTTGCACCGCGACGGCATCAGCATCAACGCGCTGCTGCCACGTGTCGCCGATGCGGTCGGCGCCTTCGACCGCGAGCGCCCGCCCGAACCCGGCAGCACCGCGTACAAGCAGATGATGAGCCGCTTCGAAGGCCACAGCCGCACCGCGATGGGCTTCGTGTGGCTCTCGACCCCGACCGCGCGGCACCGCGCGAACGGCAGCCTGCGCAGCGCCGAAGTGGCCGCCGGCCGCGCCTACATGCGGCTGCAGCTCAAGGCCACCGAGCTCGGCCTGCAGATGCACCCGATGAGCCAGGCGCCGCAGGAATTCGCCGAGATGAAAACGCACTACGACGAACTGCACCGCGTCCTGCTCGGCAAACCGGCGGAGGAGGAAACGGTCCAAATGTTCTGTCGCATCGGCTACTGCGCGCCGACCCAACACCAGCCGCGCCGCGGGGTCGACGCGATCCTGCGCGTCTGACCGCGGCCGCGGGGGGCAGAATGGGTCGATGACCAGTTCCAGCAAAGCGGTAGCCGCTTCGCACCGCCCCGCACCCCGCGCCGGCCGCGACCGGGCCGCGACTGAAAAGCTGATCCTCGCTGCGGTGGGCGAGGTGCTGGCGCGCGACGGGTTCGCCGGCATCGGCATCAACGCGATCGCCAAACACGCCGGCGTTGACAAGGTGCTGATCTACCGCTACTTCGGCGGCCTGCCCGAGCTGCTGAAAGCCTGGGGAGTCAGCGGCCGATTCTGGCCCGACGTGGAAGACCTGCTCGGCCCCGAGCCGCACGAGTTCCTGGCGCTGCCTGCGCCGGAGCGTTTTGCGCGCTTCTTCGAACACTTCATCGATGGCCTGCGCGCGCGCCCGCTGACGCTCGAGATCCTGGCGGCCGAAGTGGCCGAGCGCAACGAGCTGACCGCCATTCTCGAAGCCGAGCGTGAGGCCTGGGGAGAAGAGGCGGCGCGCCTGCTCGGCGGCAAGGAGTTCGATGCGCGGCCCGAGTTGCAGGGCATTGCGCTGCTGCTGATCGCCGGCGTTCAATACCTGCTGCTGCGCAGCCGCAAGATCCGCATCTTCGGCGGGCTGAACATCCAGAGCGACGCCGGCTGGGACACGCTGAAGGCCTCGACCCGGGCGATGGCGCTGGCGATGTTTCGTTGAAGGTCAATTGCAGATTGATTTGACGATGTAACCAGGTTACGAAACAATAGACCTACTAGTTACGGAGCGACCGACCATGACACAAGCCCTCAAGGAAGTCACCCAGCGCATCCGCGAACGCAGTGCCGCGACAAGGGCCGCCTACCTGAAGCGCGTGGACGCGGCTACCCGCCGCCCGCGCGGCTCCGACCGCATGGGCTGCGCCAACGTGGCGCATGCGTTCGCGGCCCTGCCGGCGAGCGACAAACTGCGCATCGTGGCCGAGCGTGCGCCGCACATCGGCGTGGTGACGGCCTACAACGACATGCTGTCGGCGCACCAGCCTTACGAGGGCTTTCCGGCCGTGATCCGCGACGAAGCGCATCGGCTCGGGGCCACGGTGCAGGTGGCCGGTGGTGTGCCCGCCATGTGCGACGGTGTCACGCAAGGCCTGCCCGGCATGGAGCTCAGCCTGTTTTCGCGCGACACGATCGCGATGGGCACGGCCGTCGCGCTCACACACGACGTGTTCGATGGTGCCTTGCTGCTCGGCGTGTGCGACAAGATCGTGCCGGGGCTCTTGATCGGCGCCTTGCACTTCGGCCACCTGCCGTGTGTGTTCGTGCCGGCCGGGCCGATGAGCACGGGTTTGTCGAACTCCGCCAAGTCGAAAGTGCGCGAGCAGTTCGCGCAAGGCCTGGTCGGGCGCGAGAAGTTGCTCGAGGCCGAGTCGGCCGCGTACCACGGCGCGGGCACCTGCACCTTCTACGGCACCGCTAACAGCAACCAGATGCTGCTCGAAGCGATGGGCCTGCACGTGCCCGGCGCCGCCTTCGTGCACCCGCACGCCGAACTGCGCGAAGCCCTCACGCGCGACGCGGTGCGCACGCTGCTGGGCATCACGAAGAACGCGCGCTTCACACCGATCGGCAGACTGGTCGACGAAAAGGTGATCGTCAACGCGATGGTCGCGTTGATGGCCACCGGCGGTTCGACCAACCACCTGATCCACTGGGTGGCGGTGGCGCGCTCGGCCGGCATCCTGATCGACTGGACCGACTTTTCCGACCTGTCGCACGCCACGCCGCTGCTGACGCGCGTGTACCCGAACGGCGTGGCCGACGTGAACCAGTTCCAGTCGGCCGGCGGCCCGGGTTTCGTGATCCGCGAATTGCTCGACAGTGGCGCGATGCACGCCGACGTGGTCACGGTCACGCCCGGTGGCCTGCGCGACTACACGCAGCTGCCGGTGAAAGAGGGCGAAGGCCTGAGCTGGAGCGCGTTGCCGAAAGACAGCGGCGACGATTCGATCATCCGCACCGTGGCACAGCCCTTCAGCCCCGAAGGGGGTCTGAAGCTTCTGACCGGCAACCTCGGCCGCGCGGTCATCAAGGTCTCGGCCGTGCCCGACGACCGGCACATCGTCGAAGCGCCGGCCATCGTCTTCGGTGCGCAGGAAGAACTGCTCGCCGCGTTCAAGGCCGGCGAACTCGAGCGCGACTTCATTGCGGTGGTGCGCTTCCAGGGCCCGCGCGCCAACGGCATGCCCGAACTGCACAAGCTGACGCCGCCGCTTGCGGTGTTGCAGGGCAAAGGTTTCAAGGTGGCCCTCGTGACCGACGGGCGCATGAGCGGGGCTTCGGGCAAGGTGCCGGCGGCCATCCACGTCAGCCCCGAAGTGCTGGCCGGTGGCCCGCTCGGCAAGGTCCGCAACGGCGACCTGATCCGGCTCGACGCGGTGGCTGGCACGCTCGCTGCATTGGTCGACGAGAAGATTTGGGCCTCGCGCGAGCAGGCGGTGCTGTCGGCCGAGCAGGCCGAGGTCAACGCCCACGGCCTCGGCCGCGAACTCTTCGGCGGCATGCGCCGCAATGTGTTGACGGCCGAAGAAGGCGCTGTCACCTGGTTGTGAAATTCGGAGCACTGTGATGAACACACTCGAACTCGTGGACTACGGCCCGGTGATCCCGGTCATCGTCATCAACCAACTGGAAGACGCGGTGCCGATGGCGCAGGCGCTCGTCGATGGCGGCGTGCGGGTGCTCGAAGTGACGCTGCGTACGCCGATCGCGTTGAAGTGCATGGAAGCGATCGCCCGATCGGTGCCGGGCGCCATTCTCGGCGCCGGCACGGTGCGCAGCATCAAGGACGCGCAGGCCGCGAAAGACGTGGGCTGCAGCTTCGCGGTGAGCCCGGGTTACACCAGCGAGATCGGCCGGGCCTGCCGCGACATCGGCCTGCCGCTCCTGCCCGGCACCGCGACCGGCAGCGAAGTGATGCAAGCCAATGCCGACGGCTACTTCTTCCTGAAGTTCTTTCCGGCGATGCAGGCCGGCGGCATCCCGATGCTGAAGGCGCTGGCCGGGCCGTTCACCGACGTGGTGTTCTGCCCCACCGGCGGCATCACGCTGGAGACCGCACCTTCGTTCCTGGCCTTGCCGAACGTGAAGGTCTGCGGTGGCTCGTGGCTGACACCGGCCGATGCCGTGGCGGGCAAAGACTGGGCCCGCATCACGAAGCTGGCGCGCGAGGCAAGCGCGCTGCGCGGCTGATCGGTCAGCGCTTCAGGGCTTGCGCTCGATCAGCTCGACCTTGTAGCCGTCGGGGTCGGTGACAAAGGCGATCACGGTCGTGCCGCCCTTGACCGGCCCGGCTTCGCGCGTCACGTTGCCGCCGCCGTGGCGGATCTTCTCGCAGGCCACGTAGGCATCGGGCACGCCGATCGCGATGTGGCCGTAGGCGGTGCCCAGCTCGTACGAATCGACGCCGTGGTTGTAGGTCAGCTCAAGCTCGGCGTGCTCCGGGTTAGGGCCGTAGCCGAGGAACGCCAAGCTGTAATTCTGCGACGGGTTCTCGGACTGGCGCAGCAGCGTCATGCCCATCACCTTCGTGTAGAAGTCGATTGAACGCTGCAGGTCGCCGACGCGCAGCATGGTGTGAAGCAGTCTCATGGGAGTTTTTTCCTAAGCCTCATGGGGCATCGAAGATGAAACAGGTGGTCGATGCGTGAGCGTACAGCTTTCCGTCGGGCCCGACGAGCCGGCCTTCGGCCGTGGCCATGCGCCCGCCGACGTGAATCACCGTGCCGATCGCGCGCACCAGCTGCACTTTCGTGCTCACGGCACGCACGAAGTTGACCTTCAGTTCGGCCGTCGTGTAGGCCTTGCCAGCCGGCAAGGTGGAATGCACCGCGCAGCCGACGCAGGAATCGAGCAAGGTCGCGATCCAGCCGCCGTGCACGCTGCCGATCGGGTTGTAGTGGGCCAGCATCGGGCGGCCCTGGAACACCGCGCGGCCGGGGCTGATTTCGACCGGCAGGAAGGACAGCGTCGCGCCGATCAAGGGCCCGGGCAGTTCACCGGCGAACATCGCGTCGAAGAACTGCATGCCGGTCTTGCCCTGGGCCTGCTCGGGGCGCGCCAAGCCTGGCGGCGCGAAGTGCTCGCGGCGCGCTTTCTCTTGTGCTTCCCATTGAGCCAGCACTTCGTTCGGGTTCACATCTTCAGGCATGATTTCTCCATTCGGTTGCAATTGCAATGATTGTAGCTACAATCAAATCCATGGTCGAGATTCCCCCCATCAAGAACCGGCGTTCCGCTGCTGCAGCGGTCGCTGCGCCGGTCGGCTGTACCAGCCTGAAGTTGCGCCAGCTCAACCGCCGCGTCAGCCAGCACTACGACCGCATCGTCGGCGCCACGGGCCTGAAGACGAGCCAGTACTCGCTGCTCTCGCACGTCGTCAAGCTGGGGCCTGTACGCCCCGGCGAGCTGGCCAGCCACATGGAGATGGACGCGTCCACGCTCACGCGCAACCTGCAGCCGCTGGTCGCCCAAGGGTTGGTCGAGATCGGCCCCGGCGACGACGGCCGCAGCCGCTTCGTCACTGCAACAGACGCCGGCCGCGACAAACGTGTGCAAGCGCAGCGCGAATGGAAACGCGCCCAGCTCGCGCTCAACGAACGGCTCGGCGTGGCCACGGTCGCGCAACTGCACGAACTGCTGGACCACTGTCTGGCGCTGATCAACGAAACCTCCGGAGACCTCGATGAGTGAATCTTCCGCGCCAGGGCGGCGCTACGGCGTGGGCTTGGTGCTGCTGGCAGCCGGCGGCACGTTCGCGATCACGATGGGTGCGCGCCAGTCGATGGGCCTGTTCCTCGGCGCGATGAACAGCTCCACAGGCCTGGGTCTGGCCAGCATCAGCCTCGCGTTCGCGTTCGGCCAGTTGTGGTGGGGCCTCACACAGCCCTTCGCCGGCATGGTGGCCGACCGCATCGGCACCGCACGGGTGCTGATCGCCGGGGTGATCCTGATCGCGATCGGCACCGCGCTCACGCCCTACATGACGACGACCGTGGGGCTGATCTTCGCGATCGGTGTGCTCTCGGCCGGGGGCGCCGGCCTGGCCGGGCCGTCGGTATTGATGGCCGCGGCCGCGCGTTTGATCCCACCCGAAAAGCGCGGCATGGCGACCGGCATCGTCAACGCCGGCGGCTCGTTCGGGCAGTTCCTGTTCGCGCCGATCGCCCAAGGCATCACCGCGGCGGCTGGCTGGGTCGTGGCGCTGCAAACCCTGGCGATGATCTCGCTGCTGGCCTTGCCGGCCGCGTGGGTGTTGCGTGGCAACGCGCTGCAGTCGGCGGCCGCCGCGGGCGCCGCGCCGGTCAAGACCGAGACCACGCGCCAGGCCGTGTCGCGTGCCGTTTCCAACCGCAGTTTCCAGTTGCTGACGATGGGCTTCTTCGTCTGCGGCTTTCACGTGGCGTTCATCGCCACGCACCTGCCGGGCGTGGTGGCGGCTTGCCAATTGCCGCCGGCGGTGGGCGCGTGGTCGCTCGCGGTGATCGGCCTGTTCAACATCGTCGGCAGCTTCTCGATGGGCTGGGCCGTGAGCCGCTGGCGCATGAAGTCGCTGCTGTCGCTGGTTTATGCGGCGCGTGCGCTGGCAGTGATCGTGTTCATGCTGGCGCCCAAGACCGAAGCGGTGATGCTGGTGTTCGCCGCCGTCATCGGCCTCACCTACCTGTCGACCGTGCCACCGACGGTCGGGCTGGTCGCCAAGATGTTCGGCACCGCGCACATGGGCACGCTGTTCGGCATCGTGATGCTGGGCCACCAGCTCGGCGGTTTCCTCGGCGCCTACATGGGCGGCAAGTCGTTCGAGTGGACCGGTGCCTACGACTGGATGTGGTACGCCGACATCGTGCTCGCGATCGGCGCGGCGCTGATCCACCTGCCGATCCGCGAAGCGAAGCTCGCTCCGCGCCTCGTGCCCGCCTGAGCGATGCGCGATGTCAGGGCTGGCGCGCGGCCGCCACGCCCGGCACCACGGCGTCGCCGTAAGCCGCTTTCCAGCGTTCATTGATCTTCACGTTCGCGTCGAGCCGCTCGCCCGGCAGGCCGTCGTCGGCGTGCCAGTTTTCGACGCGCGACTCGATCGCGAAATGCGATGTCGGCTGCAGTGCCGCCGGTTCGTCGAAAGCGCCGACCGTCAGGTCCAAACGCTCGGATTCCAGAAATTCGAAGCTGAGCGGCGTGCCGCAGTTCGAACAGAAGCCGCGCTTGGCGATCTTCGACGACGCGTAGTAGGCCGGCGCCGCGCCGGTCCACGTGACCTGGTCCTTGCGCAGGTTGATGAACGCGGCGCGCGTGTTGCCGACGGCCATCTGGCACATGCGGCAGTGGCAGTAGTAGCCTTCGCGTTTTTCGGGCCGCGCTTCGAAACGCACGCGGCCGCACAGGCAGCCGCCGGTCAATGCCGTGGTGTTCGTCATGGTGTCACCGTGTAGTTGAGGGACAGTCGCCCGCCGTCCACATAGACGATCTCGCCGGTCATGTAGCTCGACGCGCTGCTGACGAGAAAAGCGCACACGTCGGCGATCTCACCCGGTTCGCCCAGCCGTTTCATCGGCGTGCGGCTGAGGATGCGCTGCTTCGCTTCTTCGCTGCCGAGCACCGCGTTCTTCGCCAGTTCGGTCGCGATCGTGCCCGGCCCGACCGCATTGACGCGAATGCCGTGTTCGGCGAGCGCCAGCGCCATCACGCGCGTCAACTGGTTCACTCCCCCCTTGCTGGCGTTGTAGCTGGCGATGCTGGGGATCGCCATCACGGCGTTGACCGAACTCATGTTGACGATGGCCCCGCCACCGGTCTTCGCCATCTCGCGTGCGACCGCCTGGCCGACGAGGAAAGCGCCCTTCAGGTTCACGTCGATCACTGCGTCCCAGTCGGCTTCGGTGATGTCGAGGAAGTTGGCGGCCTTGAAGATGCCGGCGTTGTTGATCAGCGCGTCGATGCGGCCGAAGGCCTTCAGCGTGGCGCGCACGGCGGCGCCGACTTCGTCGCTGCTGGCCACGTTGCAATTCAGGTAGATCGCACGCTGGCCGCGTGCTTCGATCGCTTGTGCCACGGCCCGGCCGCGCGCCTCATCCACGTCCCACAGGGCGACCGCCGCGCCGTCTTGCGCCAGCCGTTCGGCACAGGCTGCGCCGATGCCTTGCGCCGCGCCGGTGACGACCGCCACCTGGCCTTCGAAATGAAATTGCACTGGGTTCATCGTGCTCTCCGGTTCAGCCACACGGCCATGCCCTGGGCGTTGAGTTCGAGGTCGAGTTCGAGCAGTTCGGCGATCTGCGCGTCGGCGAGCAGGCAGCCGTGCTCGCGCAGGTTCCGCGTGTAGATCTCGCCGAACCCTTGCACCATTTGCGCGTGGCGCTCCGGCGTGTTCGGCAGCGCGCGCGCGAAATCGACCATTTCATCCATCAGCCCGAGCATCAGCATGCCGAGCCGCTGCACGTCGGTCAAGCGGCCGTAGTGCGTCAGGTACATGCACTCGGGCTCGTAGGCCAGCATGCGTTGTACCGAGGCGCGCATGGCTTCGGGCTCGAACTGCACCGGCGTCGAAGTGGGCATCAACCACGCGCCTTGTGGCGTGTCGAACTCGCGGTACGACAGGCCGAAGGTGTCGCCGGTGAAGAAGCCTCGGCTGCGTTCGTCCCAGATGCAGTGGTGGTGACGCGCGTGGCCGGGGGTGTCCAGGAACGTCAGCGCCCGGCCCGCCAGCGCGAGCGTGGAACCGTCCTCGGTGCGCAGCACGCGCTCGGCCGGCACCGGCACGATGCGGCCGTAGGAGCGCGTGACTTCGGGTTCGCCGTAGACGGCGCGCGCCCCGTTCGTCAGCCGCTCCGGGTCGATCATGTGGCGCGCGCCGTGCGGGTGCACCACCAGTCGGGCGTTCGGCAACTGCTGCATCAGCAGGCCGGCTCCGCCGGCGTGGTCGAGGTGCACGTGGGTCACGATCACGAAGTCGACGGCATCAGGCGCCAGCTCCAGCGACTCCAGCGCTTCGACGAGGCGCGGCACCGAGTGGTTGGTGCCGGTGTCGACGAACGCTGCGCGGCCGTTCTCGACGAGCAGAAAACTCGCGTCGAACATCGGCCGGTGAAAGCCGGTGTCGATCACGTGAATGCCGTGGGCGAGCGATTGCGCGAAGGGCAGGGTGGGCATGGGTCGGTGCTGCGGAAAGTGATTTGATTCTATGGAGCCGCGCGGCCGCAACTCTCTCGCGCCAGCGGCATCAGAATACCCAGGCAAGGAGCGCACGGAGGCTGGCATGGTTTCGATTCGGGTTTCATGCATGACGGCAGGCGGGGTGCTGGCGTTTGCGGCGGCACTCGCCGGTTGCGCCGCATTGGCACCGGCCACAGCGCCACTCGGCACGCCGATCGGTGAGGTGCGCCGTGGGTCGTTCGGCCCGACCGGCGAATACCCGCTGCCGGGCGGCGGCACGCGCCTGGAGTTCCGGCAAGGTTCGTTCGGCAAACAGACCTGGATGATGGACTTCGACGCCAAAGGCAACCTGGTGGCGAAAGAACAGGTGCTGACCGAAGCCAATTTCGCGCTCGTCAAGCCGGGCATGCCGGGCAACGAGGTGCTGATGCGGCTCGGCCACCCGGCGAACGTCTTTTCGGTGCCGCGCCAGCACATTCAGGTCTGGAACTACCGCTATTTCGGTGGCGACTGTGTTTGGTTCCAGGTCTCGGTGAGCGACACCGGGCCGGTCACCGAAGCGAGCATCGGCACCGACCCGGCCTGCGATGGGCCAAGCGACGCGCGCGACTGAGGCAGAAGCATGACCATCACGCTCTACGGCATTCCGAATTGCGACACGGTGAAGAAGGCCCGCGCCTGGCTGCAGGCGAACAACATCGACACGCAGTTCGTCGATTTCAAGAAGAATGGCGTGCCGCCGCTGCGGCTCGACGCTTGGCTCGCCAGCGTCGGCTGGGAAACGCTGCTCAACCGCAAGGGCACGACCTGGCGCAAGCTGGGTGACGAGGTGCGTGAGGCGGTGGTCGACACGGCCAGCGCACGCCAGTTGATGCTCGATCAGCCCAGTGTGATCAAGCGGCCGGTGGTCGAGTGGAACGACGCGCGCATCACGGTCGGCTTCGATGCCGCCGCCTGGGCGAAGCGCTGAAGCCGATCAGACCCGCAGGTCGAAACCCGCACTCGCCACGACCTGGCCGTTGATCCGCAGATCGACCGCGTGGTGCCCGGCGTGGTAGATCCGGGTGGTGATCAGGCGCATCGAATGGCTTTTGCGCAGCACGCGTTCCTCGTGCGCTGCGAGTTCGATCGTCCAGCCTTTGAATACCTTGTCTGACGTGCTGCCGTTGGCCTTGACGTGGTGCACGGCATAGTCGATCACGAGCTTCTGCGCTCGGCTGGCGGTCGACACGAGCGTCACCACGAGTTCGAGGCTGTCGCCGACCGACACCCGCTTCGGCGCGATCGCAAGCGTGGCGTCGCCCCGCAGCGGCTTGCCCAGGCCCCAGGCTTTGAGCACCCGCGCGTCGCCCTTCTTGACGAGTGTGCGCGTGGCATGCTTGAGCAAGGCACGCCGCTCGGGTGAGGCATCGGCCAGATGTTGTTCGAGCCAGGCCGCGACCACCGCAGGGTGGTCTTTGGCGATGTCGTTCAGATGGTTCGCAACGCTGCGCCGCACGTAGTCACTCGTGTCGTCCTGCAGCGCCAGCAGCAGCGGCAGCGTGGGGGCCGGGTCCTTGATCAGCCCCTTGAGCTGCAAACCCCAGGGCAGGCGCGGGCGGCTGCCTTCGCTGACCAGGCGGCGCACGTGTTCGCTCGGGTCTCTGGCCCACTGCGCCAAGGTCGTGAAGGTGAGTTCGGGGTGCTGCTCGATGAAGGCGCGGATCGGCCACTCGGCCGTGAAGCGCTGGGTCAGCGCATGCAGCGTGGCGAGCGCGCGCTGTGGCGACTGCAGGCCGCGCCGCGCCACGTACTCGCCCATCGGCCAGACCGCCCAACCGGCCAGTGCGCCGTTGCCGACCTGGGCCCAGCGCGGGTCGTTCTGCGCGCCGGGCGGAGCGAGCGTGCCCTCGAGCAATGCGGCGGCCTGGTCGAAGTCTTCCGGCAAGGTCGCTTCGAGCGCCGCGCTGACGTGACGCGCGCGGGCCTTGAACTCGAGCGCGTCGAGGCCCGTCTGCGCCAGCTTCTGAAACCGCTTTCGATCGAAGGCCGGCCAGACGCGCTGCAGCGCCGTGGCGATGGCCTCGACCGTGCCTTTGTTGATCAGGTTCTTGAACGGCTCCATCGACCCATCACGCGGCGAGCAACTGCCGCAACACGAACGGCAGGATGCCGCCGTGTTTGTAGTAGTCGACCTCGATCGGCGTGTCGATCCGCAGCGTCAGTGCCACTTCCTTGTTCGTGCCATCGGGGCTGTGGATGACGAGCGTGGCCTGCTGTTGTGGCTTGATCTCGGCGGCGAGCTTGATGTCGAAACGCTCGTCACCACGGATCCCGAGCGATTCCCACGAATCGCCGGCCTTGAACTGCAGCGGCAACACGCCCATGCCGACCAGGTTGCTGCGGTGGATGCGCTCGAAACTGCGTGCGATCACCGCCTTGATGCCGAGCAACTGCGTGCCCTTGGCGGCCCAGTCGCGGCTCGAGCCGGTGCCATATTCCTCGCCGCCGAAGATCACGGTCGGCGTGCCCTCGGCCATGTACTTCATCGCCGCGTCGTAGATGAACATCTTCAGGCCGCCGGGCACGTAGGCGGCGCTGCCGTGGGCGTGCTGGAACAGCGTCACGCCGCCTTCTTCGCGCGAGCCGTCGGCCCCGGGCGGGATCATCAGGTTCTTGATGCGCACGTTGGCGAAGGTGCCGCGCACCATCACGTCGTGGTTGCCGCGGCGCGAGCCGTAGGAGTTGAAGTCGGCCTTCTGCACGCCGTGTTCTTTCAACCAGGCGCCCGCTGGTGACGCTTCCTTGATCGCGCCGGCCGGCGAGATGTGGTCGGTCGTGATCGAGTCGCCGAACAGCGCCATGGCCCGCGCACCCGTCACGCCGGCCACCAGCGTGGGCGGCTGCATCTTGAAGCCTTCGAAGAACGGCGGCTCGGCGATGTAGGTCGAGCTCGGCCAGTTATAGACCTGCCCCTTCACGCCCTTGATGTTTTCCCACAGCTTGCCGGGCTGGCTCGCGACCTTGTCGTAGTTGGCGCGGAAGGCCTTGCCGTTCATCGCGTACTTCATCAGCGCGTAGATTTCGTCGCTGCTCGGCCACACGTCGCCGAGGTACACGTCGCGCCCGCCCTTGCCCTTGCCGAGCGGCTCGCTCATCAGGTCCTTGTTGACGGTGCCGGCGATCGCGTAGGCCACCACCAGCGGCGGGCTGGCGAGGAAGTTGGCCTTCAGGTTCGGGTGGATGCGCGCTTCGAAGTTGCGGTTGCCCGAGAGCACCGCGGCGCAGATCAGGTCGTTCTTCGTGATGGCTTCATTGAACTCGGGGCGCAGGTCGCCGGCGTTGCCGATGCAGGTGGTGCAGCCGTAGGCGGCCACGTTGAAGCCCAGCTTTTCCAGGTAGGGCAGCAGCCCGGCCTTTTCCAGGTATTCGGTGACGATGCGCGAGCCCGGTGCGAGCGAGGTCTTGATGTGCGGTGCGACCTTCAGCCCCGCTTCGACCGCCTTCTTCGCCAGCAGGCCGGCGGCGAGCAAGACGCTCGGGTTCGAGGTGTTGGTGCAGGACGTGATCGCGGCTATCAACACGTCGCCGTTGCCGAGCGAGATGTCGCCGACCTTCGGCTGGGTCGAAGGCGCTTCCGATTGCGCCGCTTCCAGCGTCGGGTGGCCACCGACCATCTCGACGACCTGGCGCGGCGCGCCGGGCGCCTCGGCCGGCGCGGCCTTGGCCAGCTTGCCAGCATCGTCCTTCAGCTCTTGCGCGCGGGCCAGGTGGCGTGTGTGCAGGTGCGCGGCCGGGAGGTTGAAGCCGTTCTCCGACGGCGGCTTGCTGTACAGCGAGGCGAACTGCGATTTCACCTGGCCGAGCTCGATGCGGTCTTGCGGCCGCTTCGGGCCGGCCAGGCTCGGCGCCACGGTGCCGAGGTCGAGCGACACGCGCTTCGTGTACTGGATGTCGGCCAACTCCTTCGACGCGCCCGCCGCCCCCGGCACGCCGTACATGCCCTGGGCACGGAAATAGGCCTCGAAGGCTTCGATCTCGGCCGTGGTGCGCCCGGTGCCCTTGAAGTAGGCGAGCGTCTTGTCGTCGACCGGGAAGAAACCCATCGTCGCGCCGTATTCCGGCGCCATGTTGCCGATCGTCGCGCGGTCGGGCAACGCGAGGCTGGCCGTGCCCTCGCCGAAGAATTCGACGAACTTGCCGACGACTTTTTCGCGCCGCAATATTTCGGTGACGGTCAGCACCAGGTCGGTCGCGGTCACGCCTTCGCGCAAGCGGCCGGTGAACTCGAAGCCGACGACGTCGGGGGTCAAGAAGTACACCGGCTGGCCGAGCATGCCGGCTTCGGCCTCGATGCCGCCCACGCCCCAGCCGACCACGCCGATGCCGTTGATCATGGTCGTGTGGCTGTCGGTTCCGACCAGCGAGTCGGGGTAGTAGACCTTCTCTTTCGTTTTATGCACGCCACGCGCCAGGTATTCCAGGTTCACCTGGTGCACGATGCCGAAGCCCGGTGGCACGACGCCGAAGGTGTCGAAGGCCTGCATGCCCCACTTCATGAACTGGTAGCGCTCCTCGTTGCGCTGGAACTCCAGTTTCATGTTCAGGTCGAGCGATTTTTTCGTACCGTAGTGGTCGATCATGATCGAGTGGTCGACCACCAGATCGACCGGCACCAGCGGCTCGATCGTCTTCGGATCTTTGCCCATCGCCTTGGCCACAGTGCGCATCGCGGCCAGGTCGGCCAGCAGCGGCACGCCGGTGAAGTCTTGCAGCACGACACGGGCGACGACGAATGGAATCTCGTTGACACGCTCGCTGTTCGGCTGCCAGTTGGCCAGTTCGGCCACGTGCTCGGCCGTGACCTTCTTGCCGTCGCAGTTGCGCAGCACGCTTTCCAGCACGATGCGTATCGACACCGGCAGCCGGTTCACGTTCGGGAATGTCTTGGCGAGTTCAGGCAGCGCGTAATACAGACCTTCCTTGCCCGAGGCGGTCTTGAATTTCTTGAGAGTCTTCGCAAAAGCGTGGGCAGCTGTTCTTTTGGCCATGGTGTGAACCTCTCCGAGTGGGTGACAGGGTCAAAGGACCATTGTGTCAGCCCTGTGTGACGATGCGGCGCGCGCGTGCGAATCACGCGCTCGCCGCGGGGCCGCTTCGCCCCGGGCTTCACTCGGCGGTCTACTCGGCTGCAAGCCGCGTGTCGATTTCCTGCAGTACGCGCGCGAGCTCGGCGTTCACTTCCAGCGCGAGCACCAAGGCCTCGTCGCGTTGCTGTGCCACCAGCGCCTCGTGCAGCAGGTTCACCAGGGCATGCAGCCGGCGCGCGCCGATGGTGCCTGCCAGCCCCTTCAGGTCATGGGTGCGGCGCAACGCGTCGCCCCAGCGCTGCTCAGTCAGGTTGGCATCGAGCTCGGCGGCGAAGCCCGTCTCGGCCTTGCGAAAGCCTTTCAACAGCCGGCGGTAAAGGCCCGCATCGCCAGCGCAATGGCCCAGACCCTCGGCGGTGTCGATCGCACCCGCGCCGGCTGACGCGTCGGCGCCGCCGGCGGCGGTGGCTTCATCGAGCGGCGGCGCGTTGTGCGTGCGGATCCAGCGTGCCATCGTCGCGAGCATCGACTCGACGTGGATCGGCTTGGTGATGTGCGCATTCATGCCGCTGGCCAGTGCCCGATCCCGGTCTTCGGCCAGGGCGCTGGCGGTCATGGCAATCACCGGCAGCTTCTGCCACTCGGGATTGGCGCGCAGCATGCGGGTGGCCTTGTAGCCGTCCATCACCGGCATCTGGCAGTCCATCAGCACGCAGTCGAACGGGCCGTCGGCAGCGAGCCGCTGCAGTGCTTCCTCGCCGTTGCCGGCGAGCACCACCGCCATGCCGGCACGGCGCAGCAGTTCGGAGGCGAGCTGCTGGTTCAAGGCGTTGTCCTCGACCAGCAAGATGCGCGCGCCCGCCAGCTGGCGCCGCACGGCGTCCGTCAGGTCGGCACTGGCGCGCACGCGGCGTGTGCCCGCCGGTGGCGGCATGTCGTGGCGCCGTGCCTGCACCAGGCAGTCGTGCAGGCTCGACGGTGTGACCGGTTTTTGCAGAATGCCGGCCAGCGCCAAGCCGGCCGCGGCGCGCAGGGCGTCGTCGCGGGCGAACGCGGTGACGAGCAGGATGCACGGCTGCACCAGCGCGTGGCGGGTGAGGATGCGGCGCGCGCATTCCACCCCGTCCATGCCGGGCATCTTCCAGTCGAGCAGGTACCAGGTGTGCGGCTCGGGGCTGGCGTCGATCAGGCGCAGTGCCTCTTCGCCACTGGCCGCGCGGTCGACGAGCACACCGAGCGCTTCGAGCATCTTGCCCAGCGCTTCGAGCGCTGCCGGCGTGTCGTCGACCAACAGCGCGCGCTGGCCGCGCAACTCGTTGGCCAGCCAGGCGCGCGCCGGCGCACGCGGCACGCTGCGCCCGAAGCGGGCGCTGAAGTGGAAGGTGGAACCGCGCCCCGGTTCGCTTTCGACCCACATGCGCCCGCCCATGCGCTCGACCAGCTGGCGGCTGATCACCAGGCCCAGGCCGGTGCCACCAAAACGGCGCGTGGTCGAGTTGTCGGCCTGCACGAAGGGTTCGAACAGGTGCGACATTTCTTCGGCACTCATGCCCACACCGGTGTCGCGCACCCAGCCGTGCAGCTCGACGTTGTCGCTGCCTTCGTTGTTTTGCGGCTTCAGTTCCAGGCCCACGCTGATCGATCCGGATTCGGTGAACTTGACGGCGTTGCTGGCCAGGTTCACGAGCACCTGGCGCAGCCGCGTCGGGTCACCGATCAGGCGGCGCGGCAGGTCGGCCGATGCGGTGAACACCAGTTCCAGGCCTTTCTCTTCGGCCTTGAGGCCGACCACGTCGGCCATTTCGCCGACCACCGATTCGAGTTCGAAGTCGATGCGTTCCAGCGTGAGCTGGCCAGCTTCGATCTTCGAGAGATCGAGAATGTCGTTCAGGATCTGCAGCAGGTTGTAGGC
>Ga0307516_10001053_pt1 | contig 38382 bp, 31 predicted proteins | sample 19_EM_MG_FD_203310 | JGI IMG/M metagenome (GOLD analysis project Ga0307516, IMG submission 203310) | Populus trichocarpa ectomycorrhiza microbial communities from riparian zone in the Pacific Northwest, United States - 19_EM | ecosystem: Host-associated > Plants > Roots > Unclassified | place... | reverse complement strand
GAGAAGGCCGCGGCCTTCCTCGAAACGCACCGCTACGCCGCGCTCAAGGGCGCCAGCACCGCCTTCACCAAGATGGAAGGCACGACAGTCAACGTCAAGGACAAAAAAGCCTATTCGGCCATTTCGGCGATCAAGGATTCGATGGTGAGCGGCGGCTCCGGCTTCGTTGCCGAGCACAACGTGGTCTTCCCCGCCGCCGTCTACTCGGGCGGCGTGCTGGAGCACACGCTGGCTTCGGGGCAGAAGGACAGTGACGGCAACACCATCGACAGCGACTGGGTGCCGGCCGGCTCGCAGTTCATCCTGCTGGGCGAAGACCTGGTGGCCGCCGACGCGCTGGGCAACCTGGCCAACCCCGACAAGCTCGGCAACCCGGACAACCTGAAGTTCTCCGACGAGATGCGCACCTTGTTCATCGGGGAAGACAGCGGCATGCACGTCAACAACTTCCTATGGGCGTACAACGTTGACACCAAGCAGCTGAACCGCATCCTCAGCTGCCCGTCCGGCGCCGAATCGACCGGGCTCCAGACGGTCGATTCCATCAACGGCTGGACCTACATCATGAGCAACTTCCAGCACCCGGGTGATTGGGAGTCGCCGCTGCACGACGTGGTCAAGCCGACGCTGGACCCGATGATCCGCGCCAACTACAAAGACCGCTTCGGCGCCGCGGTGGGCTACGTCACCTCCACCGACACGCAGATCAAGCTGGAAGCCTGAGCCCGGCGAGGTCGCCGTCTTCTAATCGACCACAACGACCATCTTGCCGTGCCCTTCCTGGGCGTCGAGGGCCCGGTGGGCGTCCTGGATCTCTTCGAAGCGGAAGACACGGCTCGGCGACGCGCGCAGCGTCCCGGCCTCGGCGAGCTCGATCAACTGCTGGAACGGCACGTCTGACAGCGGGTACTCGGGTGTCCCGTAGACGAAGGCGCTGGCGAAGAAGCTCAGCTGGCGTCCGCTGGGCAGGTGCGCCATCGGGTCGAAGCGCTCGATCGGCGCGCCGCCGCCCAGGAAGCCCGCGATGCAGACGTGGCCCCCGCGGCGCACCGCGCGCAGCGAGTCGAGCACGGTCGACGTGCCGACCAGGTCCAGCACGGCGTCGACGCCCGACGGCGCGACTTCGAGCAGATGCGCATGCAGCGAAGGCCCCTCTTCGAGGACGAGGCGGGCGCCCAGCGCCCGCGGCGTGTCGGCGCGCGCGAGGTCGCGCACCGTGGCCATCACCTGGGCGCCGTGGTGGCGCGCCAGGTCGATTGCTGCCTGCCCGAGTGCCGAGTTCGCACCGCGTACCACCAAGCGCTGACCGGGTTCGAGCCGCAGGTTGTCGTGCAGGCAGCTCCACGCCGTGGCGTAGGTCTCGGGCAGCGCGGCCAGCCGTTCCCAGCCCAGGTTGGTGCGCACGGGTACGACGTTAGGTGCCGGCACGCAGACCGCCTCGGCATAACTCCCCGGCAGGCTGCGGCCGAGGCCACCCATCAGCGCGATCACGCGCTGACCCGGCTCGAGGCGGCGCGCCGGATCCTCGATCACCTCGCCCACGCACTCGATGCCCGAGATGGCGGCCACCTCGCCCCAGGCCCCGGTGCGAAAGTACTGCTCGGCGCGGTTCAGCCCGAACGCCCGTACGCGCACCAGCACCTGGCCCAGCGCCGGGCTGGGCATCGACACCTCACGGATCTCCAGCTGTTCCGGCCCGCCGTATTGCCGCCTCACGATGGCTCGCATGTTCGTCTTTCATTGAAAGTGATGAGAAGGGATGCAGGTTAGGAGGCCGCCGCCGATAATCAAATCGAAAGATTTCGCCAGACTTTGTTCAAGACGATGACAAACCTCGCTGGCCTCTCCTTGCAGTCGCTTGCCTGCCTCGACGCCGTCGTCAGCGAGGGCGGCTTCCAGGCCGCGGCCGCGAAGTTGCACCGCACGCACTCCGCCGTCTTCGCGGCGATCCGCCAACTCGAGTCGCGAACAGGTGTCGCGCTGCTCGATCGATCGGGCTACCGCGTCGTCCTCACCGAGCCGGGCAAGGCCTTCCATGCACGGGCGAAGGCGGTGCTCGCCGAGGCAGGCGCGCTGCACGCGCTGGCGGGTCAGTTGAGCGCGGGCGAAGAGACCGACCTGCGTGTCGTCATCGGCGATCTCACGCCCACCGCGCCGGTGTTGCGGCAGCTGAAGCGCTTCTTCGACCAGTGCACGACGACGCGGCTGCACCTCCACTTCGAATCGCTCGGCGGCCCGTGCGAGCGCCTGTTCGCCGGCGAGGCCGACCTCGTGCTGCACCACGTCGACTCGACGGACCCGCGCCTGGAGTGGGTGAAGCTGCTTTCAGTCACCCTCGTGCCGGTGGTCGCGCCGGGTTTCCTGCCGGTCCCGATCACACGGAGCTTGACACCGGCCATGATGAAAGACCAGGTGCAGTGCATCCTGCGTGACTCGGCGCGCGAGCCCAGCCGGGACTACCACGTCATCGAGGGTGCGCGCAGCTGGACGGTCGCCGACCAGCAGACGAAGAAGGAGCTGATCCTGCGCGGCATGGGCTGGGGCCACATGCCGCTGCACCTCGTCGACAAGGAGCTGCGCAGTGGCCGCCTGCTGTCCATCGAGGGGCGCCACTTCAAGCGAGCGCGGCTCGACATCGTTGCCGCACGTCTGCGCGGCCGCCCCGTGGGGCCTGTCGCCGCGCGCTTGTGGGACTCGCTGGTGGCCGCTGTCGGCGAGTAAGCGGCGTCGGTCGGTTCGGGCAAGCTATTCCTCAGAGCGGCCCGTGCCCTCACGATCGCGCTCATATCGCCTAGCGAGGGGAAACGGCGGCAACCAGGCCTCGCGACGGACAGTCCACAGTTCGTAGGTCGGCTGCAGCTGGTCCGGCGCATCCAGCGATCCCAGGTTCACTTCGACCTCGTCGGCGCTGCGCGAGAAGACGGACGAGCCGCAGCGAGGGCAGAAGAACCGCCCGGCGTAATCACGCGTCTCGCCCTCGACAGTCACCGCCTCCTGCGCAAAGATCGCGGAAGCGTGAAAGAGCGCGCCGTGGTGCTTGCGGCAGTCAAGGCAGTGACAAAGGCCGACGCGGTAGGGGCGTCCCGTTGCCACCACTCGGACGTTGCCGCACAAACACCCGCCGGTGAATCGGTCCACGCGCGGTCTCCTCTGAAATCAAGCGCAGGAAATGTTCACAGCGAACAGCGATTCGAGCTTGGCAACGTGCTCGAACCATGCGCTGTGGCTTGCAGTCGACCCTGACTGTGCGCGGCATTTTTGAACGCGGTAGGTGGAAGGGCCTCGTCTCATTCTGACGGAGCAACGTCGTGAGACAAGTAGCGCAATTGTGATGAACCTACTTCGCCGACGAAGCCGTAAAGGCAGGCGCTGCGGACCTGCTCGGGCGCTGGAACTCCAGATGTGTGGCGCAAAGTGCTTCACGACTGGAATAGGCAATGCCACCAGTTTTCCATATCGATCGCACGAATTTGACTGGCATGCTGAAGGTGCCTCGCGGACCGGTCATCAGTGCTGTACTGGCTAGCACCGCGGCAGGGACGGAAGAAGAAGCCCCGTCAATCGTTGCCGGAGCCGCCGTCGCCTGCGACGCTGCCGATACCGAGGCGACTACCGACGCCGTGGATGCGGATGTAGAAGCTTGGACGGCTTCAGTTTTCGATTTGGGGATGGAGCCACGCCAGCAGGCAATTTGCATCGCCGGCTCAAGTGTGGACTGAATCGTAACGTCGAGTAGTACACAGGTTTTGCTACTCCCTGCCGTGTATCCCCAGCCAGTGGCGTTCATCGACTCCAATAGCTCGCAGCCTTCCGACTCAAGAGTGACGACAGCGTTCTGGACACGAACCGAGGCCAGCACCATCACGGTCTCCAGCATTCGAGACGAAAGGCCGAGGGCGATGACCATGAATCCAAGAATGGCTGCATTCACCGCAAGCAAGAATACCCACTTCGTACGCTTGCCCTGACTGCGCTCTACGAGTGCCCACAGGCTGACCGCGTAAGCGAGAACGACGCCCAATGAGATGGCGATCGCACCGAATGCCAACGTGGCCGCAGACTCGGATTCGAGAAGAAGGTCGCTTTTGAGGAAGATGATAAGCAGTGTCAACAATGGCACCGGGCTGGCCGCCGAAGAGAAGAACCCGAGCGCGAACCACGCGAGCAAGTGTCCGACGGGCTGCTTCGCGCCATGCTGGCCGGTGGGGGTACTCTTGTTAAACCTCCACCACAGTAATGTTAGGGCGCCGAACACCGAGGTGGCCCACAACGCCGCACTGGCGCTGCCGGCGTAGTTGCCCCATCCAGCGGTCGCTTTCTTATCAGCGGTAAGCGCATACAGGATGACCGCCGCGCAGCCTAGCCCGACTGTCGACAGCGAAAATGACAAGACGCGAAGTCGATCCACCGGAAACGACGCTGACGCTGCTGGGAGTCTTGGCAGAAGCTCGCTCAATGACAGCAACGGCGCGGCATCTGACGCCAATTCCTCATCAAGTGCCGACTCCGCGTGCCCCTGAGACGCCGCCGTATCGGTGGATGGCATTCGCGTGGCTTCTCGGCGGGTGAACAAGCGCTGCAGCGTTGCCGCGATCGACTTCTCGTCGGCGAACATAAGAGATGCGACGGCGGGAACCAGCCAGACCATCATGAACGCCATGGCCAAGAGGCCTGCTGTTGGCAGAACCACTTTGGCCATGGCTTCCGCGCTAGCGGCCTGCCCGATAGGCGCCCCGCCGATGCTCCAGAAGTACATCAGAGTTAGCGCGCCACCAGCGAAACTTACGAAGGCCCCGCCTGTCAGTGTGAGCCACAGTGGTTTGAAGCTGTCGGCAAGCCTCGATTCAGATGTCGCCATGGTTCTCCCTGTTCAATGGCGTTTGCCGGTACCTGAAGAATAGGGCCGGGGCTTTCGGAAGCAAAGAACCAGCGCTCCTCCTGATCGCGGCATCGAAGGTGCGAACCTGTGGTCGCATGTTGACGGCGGCTGAGCGGACCGCTTGGCTGAAATCAACGAGTGAACGGTGGTCTCGTGATGATGACCTAAGTGATGCGTCACCGCGCCAAGCTCGAATCAGAATCGCTGCGGAACCCGTGCTTCTAGGGAGGCAGGCTGCGCTGCCCGACTACCTCCGCATCCGCCAGACCTTTCCGAAGAGCCACATATGTTCCTTGCATAGTCAGGGGAGCCGCATGTCCAACTATGGAATCCCGGGTTCGCTTTGCGTCAGCAACGCCGAGACGATCGATAAAGGAACGCTGTGTCGCCTGCGATCTGCTGCACCGGGCAGTCTGGGTATAGACGTCGGTCCGGAACCAGTCGACGACGCGCTTGTCGCTGAAGAGGGCTTGCAGGTTGTATTGACTCCCGTTCAATTGGCCGCTGTATTGGCCGGCGAAACACTGGAGACAGAGCCGAGTCTCTCAAGCGTTTGTGGGGTGTCGGCAAGTTGGTGGGCGGCGCGCTTGAGCTTGTTGGCGCGGCCGGGCTGTTGTTGACACCGGAGCCAACCGCCCTCACCAAGGTGGCGGGCGGCGCCTTGGGCGTACATGGGCTGGACACCTCCGCTTCAGGCCTGCGGCAGATCGCGACGGGAAGGGACGTGAACACGCTTACGTCGGAAGCGGCAAAGTCGGCGTCGCTCGCGTTGGGGGCGGACGCCGCAACGGCCGACATGATCGGCCTAGGGGCCGATCTGGCGATTCCGTTGTTGGCGGGTGGCGTTGGCGCCCTGCGCGTCATCGCGGTTCGAAAGGGCGCGCTCAGCCTGGCAGCCGAGGAGGCTGCGGGCGGACACACCATCCTCAAGCACGTGAGGCAGACCGAGGCCCAACTGCGCGGCCGCCTGGCCAGAGAGCTCCGCATTCCCGCAGCCCACTACGTTCAAGACCTTGGCGGACGCAGAACGCTATGTTGCCCAGGCGCTGCGTACAAACAAGTCCGCGATCGAAGCCTGGGCCAAGTCGGCACCCGTGAATGCGCCGCCGAAGGTCTTCAACTATCAAGCCGCCACTGTGGTCGGCGAGGGCGTTGTCCGAGCCACGGGCCAGTTGCAGCAGATGTCCCGCTTGGTGATCGTGTTGCGCCGCGTCCAGCAGAAAAATCGCGTCTACTTCATCTTGACCGCCTATCCCAAGCCCTGACCATGTCTAACGCCGCATCCGCAGGCCAAACGCTGTTTCCAGACTTGGCCGACTTCATGGGAGGCTGGTTCCACCAGGACTTCGATATCAACGGCGAGACCTTGGAGGAGATCGTCGCCGCCTACAAGGGATCCGTTCGCGAGGACTACGTCCAGCGCCTGTGCGAGGACATCGATCGCTTCCTAGCGACGGGCGCGGCCGGCATGGACGAACGGTTCCAGACCCTGTTCGGGCCGGACATCATTCCTACCGCGTTTCGGCCCACCACACATGAGTTTTTGCTGGCTATTCGCCAGGGGCTGGTTGGCGATACGCCAATGCACCAGTGAGGCGGATCGAAGCCGGTGCCAGTTGCCGGCCACGAACCAACACGCGCGGTCAGAATCGCCGTTCACTTTGCCGCTTGCGCCATTGCATGGTGGCGCATCATCGCCGTGGCCAGTCCGAGGTTGCCGTACCTCGTCAGCCCTGCGATGCCGTCCTCGAGCACGCTGGCCGGGTCGCCTTGCCCCAGCTTGAACTGCACCTGGGTGTCCAGGATGGTGGCCCGGAAAGGGACGATGGCGGTGGAGATCTGTTCGAAGCGCGGCCCCATTTCGCCAACGCTCCACGGGTTCGGGTAGGGCGCGTCGACGTGGCGGATCAGTATCTCCAGCGCCTCGCGCGCCGCACCGGGGCGTTCGTCCAGTTCGATGTCGACCTTGAAGTGGACGGCCTGGTAGTTCCAGGTGGTGGCGTACTTGCGCTCGCGCAGCCATGACGACGAGATGTAGCCCTGGGCGCCAGAGAAGGCGACCAGGGCTCGGCGCTCGCGCTTGACCAGCTCGACCTGCGGGTTGAAGCGCGAGAAGTGGCCGATCAGGGTGCCCCGCCCGTCTGAATCGCGCTGCAGCACGAGCGGCAGAGGCGACGCTTGTGTGTCGCCATCGACAGTGCTGATGACGAGCGCCAGGGGGTAGGCCGCGACCATGCGGTCGATTTCGCTGTCGGATGTCGGACGGAAGATTTCCGGGGTGTTCATGACCTGAGCTGCTCGCAGAGTGATCCGGGCGCAGCGCTACACCGAATGCCGGTGCAGGCTCGCCGCGGATGAAGAGGCCCGGATGATAGGAACCAGTTTCACCGCCGGCTCGATCGACTACGCAAGTTCGTCGTTCGATACCTGCGCTTCCCTCAAGAGCGGCTGCGCCGCACGAGCTGCTCAAGCTGACGGTCAATAGCAGACGTACTCGCCTTCGATCTGGCACTCGCCACCGTCGGCATCGTGCTCCTGGCACCGAGCCGTTGCCGGGTTCGACAGAAAACCCAGCAGTTGCGTGTTGCTCGACGTGATCTGGTAGCCACCGACGGTGCAGTGCCCGTCGCTGACCACGTCGGAAACGCGGTCCACTGCGAGCGAGTTCCAGGGCGCATCGGCCAGGGCATCGTGATCGATCGGGCCGAACTCCAGGTTGCAACCTGCTTTCAAGGCCTGCAGGCGCTTGTGGCTGCCGCAGGACAGCTTCTTCTCGCAGCCTTCGTTGCTGCCCTTGACCGAGCATTTGAAGTGGCGCTGTTGGATGTGCTTGTCCTCGCAATGGCCCGCGCGCTTCTCCAGGCTGCCGCCGTCACACACCAGACGGTGTTTGGCGCAGCTCACTGCCTTCGGGTTCGACAAATCGAGGTCGAGCGATTCGCCATCGCGCAACAGCATCGGCTGCTTGTCGCGCCAAAAGCAAGAGGTGGACGGCATCGGCCCGTGGCCGGCCCGGTTGCCGACGAAGGTGCTGCCGAACGCGTCGACGCTGGGAATGGCGCTGGCGACCGTGGTCACGTTGTCGATCAGGTAGTTCGGCCCGTCGCCCAACGAGACCGCCGTCGACTTCGCGTTGAAGTAGTTGCCCTTGATCGCCGTCCGGTGCGCTTCGTCGCGGTCGCTCACGCTGCTGCCATAGGGGAAGCCGGCATCGTCGTCGCAGTAGGGGCGGTTGCCATTGCGTGATGCGACCCAGATGTGCGGCTGCCTGTCGTCCGGGCCGGTGGGGTCGAGGAACTGGTTGTCGAACAGGTCGTTCTTCGACGGCTGGTTGTGCCGCACGGTGCCACCCTCGCCGCAGTTGCGGTAGATGAAGACGCCGCCGTGCGGGCTGGTGCTGAAGACGTTGCCCTGGATCAGGTTCTCCGACGAGCCATCCACCGCGATCACTTCGCGCGCCGCCTCGGTTTTGAACCGGTTGTCCAGGATCTTGTGCAGCCCGCCTTCGGCATCGAGGTAGATCACCGCCGAGGGCGAGGTACCGAGGAAGGTCGAGTGCCGGATCGTCACGCCCGTCACCCCCATCGACAGGTAGACGGCAATCTTGTCCGGCGGGTCGATCGTCAGCGTGTCGAAGGTGATGTTCGTCGGCGCCCGCTTCCTGAGCACGCTGGTGTGGTGCGGGTCGGTGCGCGAAGACTCCTTCACCGCTGGCGAGTCTTGCCCACCCATGCCGGTCACGTTGATGTTGCCCTTGACGACGCAGTTCTTGATCGTGATGTCACGGGGGCGCTCCCAGGCGGTCGTGCCATCGGGTTTCTGGTAGGGGTACGACTGCACATAGATGCGCGGCAGGTCGGCGTTCACGCTGGTGTACGACAGCGTCGCGCCCTTGCAGTCCACCTTCACGCCGTTCGACACCGCGCCATGGTTGAAATAGAGCGACCGGGTGATCACGTCATTGGGCTTGAGCGTGAGGTGGCAGTCGATCAGCACCGCGCCGTCGCCGGGCAGTGGCGGCGAGCGCAGCACCGCCAGCTTGTCGGCGTTGCACACCTGGGCGGCCCGCACAGGCGGGGCCAGTGCGGCGATCGCGCCGAGCGCCAGCGCGGCAAGCCATCTCTGCATCGGGGTGCCTAGACCGCGTAGCCCAGCGGCAGCGCGGTGGTGTACTTCAGCTCTTCCATCGCGAAGCTGGAGCTGACGTCGGCCAGCTCGATGCTGGCGGTGAGCCGCTTGTAGACGGCGTCGTAGGCGGCGATGTCGGGCACGACGACGCGCAGCATGTAGTCGACCTCGCCACTCATGCGGTAGAACTCGACCACTTCCGGGATCGCCTCGACGGTCGCGCGGAAGTTGTCGAACCATTTCTGATTGTGGTGGCTGGTGCGGATGCCGACGAACACGGTGACCGCCACGTTGACCGCCTTGCGGTCGACCAGCGAGACCTGCTTGGTGATGACCCCGGTCTCTTTCAGCCGCTGCACCCGGCGCCAGCATGGCGTGGTGGACAGCCCCACCCGGTCGGCCAGCTCGCTGATCTGCAGTTCGGCGTTGTCTTGCAGCAGCGCCAGCAGCTTCATGTCGATGGCGTCGAGTTTCATGTCGTCACAAGTCAAAAACGGGCAAAGCAAGCCGTTTGCGCCGAGCCTGGCAAAACAAGCGACCGCAGGAATATCGTTCTACGCTGAACTCTAATCCGAGTAGCAAATTTCGAACGATGGTGGATACCATGAACGTCATTCCTGAGCTGTCAGGAAAGCAGGAACACCCTTCCATGGAAATCTATCTCGACGCAAACGCCACCACGCCGGTGCTGGCCCAGGCCCGCGCCGCGGCTCTGGCCACGATGGCCGAGGATTACGGCAACCCCAGCAGCATCCACAGCACCGGCCTGAAGGCCCGCGCGCTGATGGACGCGGTGCGCGGCCGAGCCCGCCGCGTGCTGGGCGCGCCCACGGGGCAGCTGCTGTTCGTCAGCGGCGCGACCGAAGGCATCCAGACGGCTGTGTTGTCGGCGCTCAGTGCCTTGCGCGAGCGCTGCGGTGAGCCCGGCGCGCCGGAGTTGCTGCTCTACGGCGCCACCGAACACAAAGCGGTGCCCGAGGCACTGAAGCACTGGAATGCGCTGCTCGGCCTGGGCCTGGAGGTAGCGGCCATTCCGGTCGGCGCCGATGGCAGGCACGACCTGGGCTGGCTGCGCGACCACGCGCCGCGCGCCGGGCTCGTCTGCACGATGGCTGCCAACAACGAGACCGGTGTGATCAGCGACCTGGATGGCATTGCCGCCGCGCTGGAAGGCAGCCGCGCCCTGTGGATGGTCGACAGCGTGCAGGCGCTGGGCAAGCTGCCGCTGCACCTGGTGCAGCGCCGCATCGACTACGCGCCGTTCTCGGGCCACAAGCTCTACGCGCCCAAGGGCATCGGCATGCTGTATGTGCGCGAGGGCGCCCCGTTCACGCCGCTGCTGGCCGGCGGTGGGCAAGAAGGTGCGCAGCGCTCGGGCACCGAGAACATGTCCGGCATCGCAGCGCTCGGCGCGGTGCTGGCGTCTTTACAGGTCGGCAATGGCTTCAAGAACCACACCACGCTGACCGACTACCGTACCCGCCTGGTCAATGCCTTGCAAGACGCTTTCCCGGGCCTGGTGTTCAACGCGCCGCTCGAGCTGTGCCTGCCGACGACGCTGAACTTCTCGGTGCCGGGCCTGAGCTCGAAGCTGCTGCTTGACCTGTTCGATGCTGCCGACGTGCGCGTCAGCGGTGGCTCGGCCTGCAGCGCTGCGCAAGCCAAGCCGAGCTACGTGCTCGAGGCGATGGGCCTGCCGGCGTGGCAAACCGCTTCGGCCGTGCGCTTGTCGTTCGGCCCCGCGACAGACGCCGACTTCATCGAAGAGGCCTGTGCCCGCATCCGCGCCTGTGGCGAAAGCCTGCGCGACTGCTGCCTGGGCTCGACCCCGGGCCGTGCGCTGCCGGCCGAGGGTGTGACGCGCTTCGGTGTCGATGCCGCTTGTTGTTACCTCGTGGCCGATGCGGCGAGCCGGCGCTGTGTCGTGATCGACCCGCTGCCCGAGCTGACCGAGCGACTGGTGCAGCACATCCGCTGCCAGGGCCACACCTTGGCTGCGGTGCTGGACACCCACAGCCATGGCGACCACACCTCGTCGGCGCCCGAGCTGCGTGCCGCGGCGCGCGACCTGCTCGAAGGCGGCGGCGCCACCTCGCTCGATCCTCTCGGCTGGCCACGTGGCACCGAGCACATCTCGCTGGGCGCGCTGAGCCTGACGCGGCTGGCGCTGCCCGGCCACACCGAAGACTCGACCGCCTACCTGCTGCGCGATGCGCAAGGGCTGCGCATGGCCTTCGTCGGCGACACGGTGATGCCCGGCGCGCTGGGCCGCAGCGACTTTGCGCAGAGCGCACCGCTGGCCTTCGGCCCGTCGCTGCGCCGGCTCGAAGAGGCCGTCGGGCCGCACGGTCTGCTGGCCCCTGGGCACGACTACGAGAAGCGCATGGCCACCACCTTGAGCACCGAGTGCGCCGTGCAGCCGCTGCTGTCACGCGTGCTGCGGGGCGCGATGGAGGCCGCCGCATTCGCCGCCGCGAAGAGCACGCTCGAACAAGACCTGGGGCTGACGGAATACCAGACGCTGGCCTGCGGTGCCCGCGTTGCGATCGCTGTCGAGACCACGCCGCATGAGCTGGAGCCGGCCGCGCTGCATGACCTGCTGCAAGGCCCCGGCGGCCTGGTGCTGGTGGACGTGCGTGAGCCGTACGAGCAGCGCATGAGCAACACGCCCGACCTGGGGCCGAACATGCACTACCAAGCGGTGCCGATGTCGCGCCTGCTCAACGCGCTGCCCGGCTGGCTGGCGCTGCCGGCCGAGACGCCGGTGCTGTTCTTCTGCCGCAGCGGCAACCGCAGCGCCCAGGCGGCGCAGGCGTTGCGTCGGTTGGGCCACGCGCACGCCTGGAGCCTGGCCGGCGGCCTGGCGCTGTGGCCGAAGACCATGCCGGGCATGCTCGACATCGACCTGGCGATCTGACGAATGAGTTTGGTGGACGTGGTGGGGCGGCGATGCTGATCGCCGCGATGTCTTTGGGCGCCCTGGTCGGCCTCACGCTCGCATTGACCGGCGCTGGTGGCGGCATCCTGGCGGTGCCGCTGCTGGTCTTTTCGCTGCACCTCGGCCTGGCTGAATCGGCGCCGGTGGGGCTGCTTGCGGTCGGCCTGGCATCGGCCGTCGGCGCTGCGCTGGGCTTGAGGGAGGGGCGCGTGCGTTACCGCGCGGCGATGGTCATCGGCGGGGCCGGCATGTTGCTGGCGCCGCTGGGTGTCTGGCTGGCGCAGCGGGTGCCCAACGGGCCGTTGACACTGGTGTTCGCGCTGGTGCTGGGTTGGTCGGCCTGGGGCATGTACCAGCGCAGTCGTGCGACCCCATCGGCCCGGACGACTCGGCTGGCGCAGCCGCCCTGTGTGCGCAACCCCTGCACCGGGCGCTTCATCTGGACGCGCCCCTGCAGCATGGTGATGGCGTCCACCGGCATGGTGTCCGGCATGCTGAGTGGGTTGCTGGGCGTGGGCGGCGGCTTCGTCATCGTACCGGCGCTGACGCGCTACTCCGACCTGGGCGCCGACAGCGTGGTCAGCACCTCGCTGGCGGTGATCGCCCTGGTGTCGGTGTCGGGCGTCGCATCGGCCACGGCGCACGGCAGCATGCCCTGGTCCATCGCCTGGCCCTTCGCCGTTGGCGCGATGGTGGCGCTGCTGGCCGGGCGCCGCCTGGCCGGCCGATTCAGCGGGCCGACCTTGCAGCGTTGTTTTGCAATGTTGAGCGCCGTGGTGTCCTTGATGCTGTTGGCGCGCGGCGTGATGGCGGTGAGCGCGTAAGCCGGCCCTTGGCGCACTGACGAAGCGCCCGGCCACCCGGGCCACTGCCGATGCACCGCCCGTCGTCTATCGGGTCTTGCAAGCCGTCGGTGGCTCGCTCGGCAACCCACGCAGTGGGTGCGGGTAGGTGTAGGGCGTGTAGCCTTCCGGCGGCGCGAAGAACACATGCTTGCCGGCCACCACGCAGGCGGCGCGGATGTCGACCTGGTGCGGGAAGCCGGACACCAGGTCGCCGCTGTTCGCCCAGTAGTAGCCGCGGGTCGTCTGATAGGGGTAGACCTGGCCGGCCAGGCATTGATCGTCCTCGTAGGTCTGGATCGGCACGTACCAGTGGTAGCCGCTGTCGCCCGCGTCGTGGTGGTTGCAGAAGAACACACCGTCGCCACCGCGGATGCCACCGGTCTGGTAGTTGTCGCCGTTGGGCGGCACGCCGGTCTTGCCACTGCCGAGCACGAACTTGTTGTCGTAGACCTCCCAACCGCGGGAGCCGGTGTCGCCCTGGGTCTGCGGGCCGTGTGCATCCACCGGCGACTGCCAGCGGTAAGGCTCGGTCACGCCCGGCGGGTTGCCGGTGCGCAGCACGGTGTTGTGGCGGAACACGTAGCGTGAGCCGTAGTTCGAGGCCACTTCATGGCGACCGTCTTCGAAATGGTTGTCTTCGATGAACACCGCCTGGGCGCTGCCGAGCGTCCAGGTGGGCCAGTCGTGGTCATCCAGCACGCCGACGCTGTAGCCCAGACAGCTGACGTTCGGGTTCTGGCACTTCCAGTTGTTGAAGAAGCGGTTGCTGTCGACGACACCGCGCGCCTTCGACCCGCTGACGAGGATGCCGTAGTACGAGAACTGCGAGAAGCGCGCGTCGTGAATGCGGAAGCCTTGGCAGCCATGACGCAGCGCCAGGCCGCTGTCGTAGTCGGCCGCCTTCTCGTCGTCGTTGGCGAAGAACATGTCGTTGCCACGCAGCGTCAGGCCCGAGATGTCGACGGTCTTGCCGTTGGCGCAGTCGAACTCGAAGAGGAACGCATTTGCGCCGAGGCTGTCCGGCACTTTGGCGTCGCGCCAGATCACGGTCTTGTCGCGCCCGGCGCCGCGCAGCGTGATGCCGGCCGCGCGCTTGACGCTGGGCTGGCTGCCCCACTGGCAGACGCCGGCACCGATGACCACAGTGGCGCCGTCGGGCGCTGTCGTCAGCGCCTGCTGCACTTCGTCGCGGCTGCAGCCGGTCAACTGCAAGACCGGGGCCGGCGCGGCGACAGCGATCGATGGTGCACCCAACACGAGCGTTAGGCACATGGCAGCGCCCAGCAGCCAAACTGCACGGCGGAGCACAGGGTTCTGTTGGGGGGCTGGCATCGGCATCACCTGTTGTCGGCGGGGGCGCGAAAGCCGTCATTCTTCCGGCGGGGCGGCCAGACGCCAATGGGCCGGATGGCGCATCTGCAACCCGCGGTGACGGGCTTGCAATGCCAAAGACTGTATGAAATTACAGTATCATTTGACCGCAGTTGCCATCAGGCATTCCGGGGAGCCAGCCAAGCCTGGCTCCCCGCTTTTTCGCCCTCTCAGCGGCTCGACAGCACCGTCTCGGCCAGTAACTCGTCGAGCGCACGCATGTCCGGCTGGCCAATCGCCGGCTGGGCTTCGGCCAACTCGGCCATCAACTGCTCGAGGTAGGCATTGAGCACTGGCCGTGCCGGCAGCCATTCCTGCTCGCCGCTGCGGCGCTTGACCACGAGCAACTCGTCGATGTCGCGCCGCACTGCCGCGTCGGTCACCAACGCTTGCACCAAGTGCTCGAAGGCCATCGGCGGCGCATCGTCGCGTTGCAAGACCCACTTCGCAGCCAGCAGCGGCCGCAGCACGTAGAGGTACTTCTTCGCCCGCACCTGCTCCCCCTGCAGGTACTCGCGGAAGTTGCCGCGGCCCATCGCTGCGTAGTGGTGGAACGAGCGGATCGGCTGGTACACCGCGGCTGCAGCCTCGCGCAAGCGCTGCACGAACGAATCGTCCTGCCGGTAGACCACCGGTGAGCTGAGCCACTCGATCAGCGTCGCGTTGCCCTTGGCCAGCAACTGCAGCGCCTTGCGCAGGTCCCAGCCGTTCACGTCGAACACCGGGCCGGGCACTTCCTCGATCACGTCGCGCATCGGCGTGATGCGCAGGTACTCGCGCACCGGCCGCACGAAGATGAAGCGCACATCGTAGTCCGAGTCGGGCGAAGCGAAGCCCCAGCCGCGGCTGCCGGATTCGCAGGCATACAGCACACGCACGTCGTGCTCGGCCTCGACGGCAGTGAGCTTGCGCATGATCTCGGCGCGGATCACGGGGTCGATCGGGTGGGCCGAGTCATCGGGCATCAAGGTGTTCATGGGTTCCTCCTTCGAATTGATTGTCTGAAATGCCAAAAAAAAGGGCGCCCGAAGCCGCCCAGAAAAGTGGTGCAGCCGCGCCGTTCAGCGCAGCTTGACCAGGCCGTTGAGCACCTGGTCCAGGCCCCCGAAGACCGAGATCTTGTCGATCCGTTCGGCCACGCGTTCCAGCGTCTCCAACTCCTTCATGCGCAGTGCGACGGGGTTGCCCTCCATCACCTTCGCGGTGTTGAGCAGCGAGCGCGTTGCCGCGGTCTCCTCGCGGCGGCGGATCACGTTGGCCTCGGCCGACTTCTCGGCCTCGACCACCTGGGCCAGGATGGTCTTCATCTCGCCCGGCAGCACGATGTCCTTCACGCCGACGCCGTCCAGCACCATGCCGAAGGCGGCGAGCTTGTCGGCCACGTGGGTGGTGACGACCTCGTCGATCACGGTCTTGTTCTCCAGCAGCTCGTCGAGCGAGCGGGTGCCCACCGCGGCGCGCAGGCCGAACTGCAGCTCCCGGTACAGGTGGTCCGCGGGCTTTTGCAGCTGGGTGTAGGCGCGCAGCACATCGGTGAAGCGCCAGGTGGCCGACAGGTTCAGACGCAGTGCCACCTTGTCACGCGTCAGGATCTCCTGGCCCGTGACTTCGAGCGCCTGCAGCCGCAGGTCGATCAGTTCGACCGACACGTTGCGGTTGAACTTCCAGAACGCGTACGAGCCCGGCACCAGCAGCCGCTCGATGTGGCCATCGATCCACAGGATGCCGGCGCCGTGTTCGGGCACCTGCACCTGCAGCACGCCGGCCAGGCCCGCCACTGCGCGCGAGCGCAGCTGCGTTTGCACCAGACGCGCGGCGAGCGCTGCCGGTACCTCGGCCGACGCGCCGATGTCGATCACCTCGACCTTCACGTCGACCAGGCCGTTCTTCCAGTACAGGCGCCGCGTAGCCGGCGGCAGCACTTCGACCAACACACCGTTGTCGGTGCGCAGGCCGACCTGGTGCTCGCCAAGTTCGACGCGAATGAATTCGGCCTCGACCACCTCGGGCTCCTTGGCCATCAGGTAGTCGGCCAGGCCGTGGCTGAAAGCCGGTTGTTCGAGCGCGAAGGTCTCGATGCGCAGCTGGTCCTTCCAGCTTGAGAAGCGGTGCTCACCGGGATGCAGCACGCGCTCGAAATCGCCATTGCGCAGCAGCAAGCCGCGCTCGTTCTTCTTCACGGTGACACGCGTGAACATCATCGGTGTCCCTCCTCTTTTCATTCAATGTGGAATAGGTGCCGTTACAGCGCGGCCGTGGACGTCGGATGCCAGGACCCGGACACCACGGCGTACCGCCTTCGCCTGCCTCCCAGTCAGGCCAAGGTGGTGGACCGTGGGCGCGAAGCCCCGCTTGCCCGACGCTCGGGCGGCCGCGCTGATGAGCACCGCACCTTTCGCCTTGCGGCGATCGACGCGGGGCCCATGTTCGGCGTGGTCTTGCGACCGTTTTGGACACTGGTTTTTCAGGCCAGCTTTTGTGGAACAGGAGTCGAACCTGCGACCTACGCATTGAAATGCGCTGCTCTACCCGACTGAGCTATCCAGTGGCTGGTGATCCGGGAGTCGAACCCGGGTGGATGAGCCAACCTCATCACCATATCGGCCGATTCCGGCAACGCGGCATGTGCGGCAGCGACGGGCCCTTTGACATCGGGCCCGGCCACCGCACACCGGCGGGGTGGTACCCCCGACCTGTGAGCGTTTGCCTTTCACGGCAGACTCGTTGGCGCCCGAGCTTGTTGTCTTGCCTAGCTCAGGCGCGATCCCTTTGGCAGGCGCGAAGCCAGCCAGTCATGCACGTCGGCGCGGATATGCCTGCCTTCGAGCAAAAAGTCCTCGAAGCGGCTCGGCACATACGGCAGGTACATCAGCGGCATGCCGGCCTCGTCCGGCGTGCGGTTGGCCTTGCGACCATTGCACGCGCCGCACGCAGTGACCAGGTTCATCCAGGTCCAGCCGCCACCGCGCGATTCGGGCACGATGTGTTCGCATTGCAGATCCCGTTCATGAAAGTGTTGGCCGCAGTAGGCGCAGGTGAACCGGTCGCGGCGAAACAGCTTCAGCTTCGCGAATGACGGCGTCACGTCGAACAGGTTGATGCGCGGCGCACCCCGCAGCGCGATGATCGGGTGCACCTCGATCAGCGATTGGCAGCCGGTGGCCGCGTTCATGCCGCCGCGCAGCGTGGTCAGCGGCCTGTCGCCATCGGTCCACGCCACCGTGTCGGTCGCGTAGTGCAGAGCGGCATGCTCGAGCGTGATCCAACGCTGCGGCGTGCCTTGAATGTCCAGTTGCAGTACATGCTGGTGCATGGCTGTTCTCCTCTCCTTCAGTCATTTCTGGGACTGAAGGAGCGCACCAGCGACCCCTTCAGCCTTTCACACACATGACCTGCTTGAGCGTGTGTTCCACGCTCACCAGGTCCGCTTGCGCGGTCATCACCGCGTCGATGTCCTTGTAGGCACCGGGTATCTCGTCCAGCACGCCTTCGTCCTTGCGGCACTCGACGCCAGCGGTTTGTGCCGCCAGCGCGTCCAGGTCGAACAAGCGCTTGGCCGCGCCACGCGAGTGGCGGCGGCCTGCGCCGTGCGAGCACGAGCAGTACGCCAACGGGTTGCCCTTGCCGCGCACGATGTAGCTCTTGGCGCCCATCGAGCCGGGGATGATCCCGAGCTGACCTTCGCGTGCGCTCACTGCCCCCTTGCGGGTGATCCACACCTTCGCGCCGAAGTGTTCTTCGACGGTCGCGTAGTTGTGGTGGCAGTTGATCGCTTCCTTGGTCGAGCCGATCTCTCGGCCCAGCGTTTCGCGCAAGGCGCGCATCACGCGGAACAGCATCAGGTCGCGGTTCAGCGCCGCGTAGTCCTGCGCCCACTGCAAGGCCTCGACGTACTGGTGGAACTCGGGCGTGCCCTCGTTCAACCAGGCCAGGTCGCGGTCAGGCAGCCCGACACCTGCTTTCACGCAGGCTTCGCGCGCCATGCCCACGGCCGCTTCGCCGATCGTCTTGCCGATGTTGCGCGAGCCCGAGTGCAGCATCACCCACACCGCGCCGGCTTCGTCCAGGCACAGCTCGATGAAGTGGTTGCCGCCGCCCAGCGTGCCGATCTGCTTCCAGATGCGGCGTGCGTCGAGCGAGCCGAGAACTTGCAGTATCGAGAGCTTCTCAAAGCGCACGAACAAGGCGTCCATGCGCTGCTTCAGCACCTTGCCATGCGCCGCTTCGTGCGTCGGGTTGACTTCCTTGTCGTGGGCCGCAAAGCCCACCGGCACCAAGGCTTCGATCGCCGAACGCACCGCGGCAAGGCTTGCCGGCAGGTCGTTCGCCGTCATGTCGGTGCGCACCGCGCACATGCCGCAGCCGATGTCGACACCGACAGCGGCCGGGATGATCGCGCCGCGGGTCGGGATCACCGAGCCCACGGTCGCACCCTTGCCCAGGTGCACGTCCGGCATGATGGCCACGTGGCCCGCGACGATCGGCAGGCCGGCGATGTTTCGGATTTGAGACAGCGCCTGGTGGTCGACCTCGACGCCCTCGGTCCATCCCTGGACGTTCTTCATCAGCTCCATGGCTGTTCTCCTTGTTGTTGTTCGAATGGTGCGTCTGGGACGCGAGGGATCTGGTAGCCCCGGGAATTTCGAAATCCCGACCGTCGCCTTGTAAGGGCGCCGCTCTGTCTCTGAGCTAGGGGGCTGGTTGATGGCAGCGGCGGTTGGATTCGAACCAACGTCCCCAGCTTCAAAGGCTGGTGTCTGAGGCCACTCGACTACACCGCGTCTGTCAGATTGGTGCGGGCGCAGGGGATCGAACCCTGGCCTGCCGGTTAAAAGCCGGCGGCTCTACCATTGAGCTACACCCGCGTGGTTGGTATCTCGTACGGGGATCGAACCCGTATTCCGACATTGAAAGCGTCGTGTCCTGACCGTTAGACGAACGAGACGTTAGGCAAGAGCGAAGCAAGAGTTCGCATGGATTGGTAGTCCGAGGTGGGAACGATCCACCGGCCGGAGCCTTATGAGGGCTCTGCTCTACCACTGAGCTATCGGACCAGATTGACGGCGGGATCACTCGCGCAAGTAATCGTCGCGCTGCGATCCGTCAAAAGCAGCCGCTGCGTAGGCAGCAGCGTTTGAAAGCTGCGTGTGGAGCCACAAGGGCAAGGGTCGTTTCGCCCGAGCTTTTCGAGCAACTCCTTGTCGCCGTGCACAACACGTTGACCTCGTTTGACGCCGGTCTCGGATGGGAATCCGTTTCGACGCTTGCTGGTGACCTCAAAAGCAGAACGATTGGTGGCGTCCGCGCTTCTTGGTGGTGTGCTTCTTCATGAAGTTCTCCTTCGTCATGAGTGAACGTTGGCTGTAGTGAACTGGCGTCTCCTGCACGATTCGAACGTGCGGCCCTCGGCTTCGGAAGCCGATGCTCTGATCTTGCTGAGCTAAGGAGACATTTAGGCGTTTCATTGGTGCCGCAGGAGGGCCTCGAACCCCCGCTCCCGGTGCTTCAAACCGGCGCTCTACCGACTGAGCTACCGCGGCGTAAAAGGTCTTGCGATGGGTGGCGGAGAGCTCAGGAATCGAACCTGTTCAGCGTTTTCACACCGGCTTCGGCTTAGCAAGCCGACCCCTTACCGATCGGGCAGCTCTCCGTGTGGTTGGTCGAAATGGTCCCCTCGGCCCGGGTCGAACGGGCATGCCTTGCGGCCACGGCTTCTGAGACCGTTGCGTCTGCCATTTCCGCCACGAGGGGGTTGATTGAATCGATGCGTTCAGGGGTGACCGGTCGGAGTCGAACCGACACCAGCGGGATCACAACCCACGGCTCTGCCATTGAGCTACGGCCACACCTCAGCGCACCTTTGGTGAAGGGATTGGTCTCGGCGGCAGGTTTCGAACCTGCGACCTCATGCTCCCGAAACATGCGCGCTGCCTGCTGCGCTACACCGAGACGATTGAAATGGTCCTCGCGGGTGGGCACGATCCACCGACCCCCGCCTTATCAAGACGGTGCTCTACCACTGAGCTACGCGAGGCTCGTTGAAAAATTGGCTCCCCGACACGGCTTCGAACCGCGGACCTCCTGGTTAACAGCCAGGCGCTACTACCAACTGAGCTATCGGGAATCGAAAGATGGACTCGGGAGCCGGACTCGAACCGGCGTGGGCATACGCCAGCGGATTTGCAATCCGCCGCCTTCGACCGCTTGGCTATCCCGAGGTCATTGAGTGGCGAGCACGCACGGAGTCGAACCGCGAACCGCCGGATTTGGAATCCGATGCTCTGCCAATTGAGCTACGTACTCGAAGAAATGGTGGGTGTGGATGGATTCGAACCACCGCGCCTATAGAGGGTCTGGTTTACAGCCAGGTGCAATCAACCGCTCTGCCACACACCCAATGTATTGACATCGACTTACACCAGTATGCGGCTCTCGATGCGAGCCCGATTCAGCAGGTCGATCTGTCTGCGGATGTGGCGCATGAAGAGCAAGGCCTTGTCTTTTGCCAGCATCGTTGCATTGCCAACGTCTGCCACCGGCACGGGGAAATCAAACCCGTCCTCGGTGCGGTACCACAGCTCACCTTTCTTGAAGCGCAAGAAGGTGACTTGCTTGTTGTCCTCGACCATGTCTTTCAGTGACAGCATGTTGACCTCCTTGTTGTGCTGTGGATTGAAGAATTGGTGCCTCCTGCACGATTCGAACGTGCGACCCCTGGCTTCGTAGACCAGTGCTCTGAATCCGCTGAGCTAAGGAGACTTGAAATTGGCGCCCCGTGCGGGATTCGAACCCGCGGCTTCCGACTAGACAGGCCGGCACTCTGGCCACTGAGTTAACGGAGCGAAATGGTGGAGGTGACAGGCATCGAACCCGCAACCTGCTGCGTGCAAAACAGCTGCTCTTCCAGTTGAGCTACACCCCCATGAGGTTTCCGGTGACGGGTTCCGGTGCCGCCCAATCGTTGCGGCCGATTTCCACCCTCGAAGCGTGAGCTCGACGAGGGCTTGTGTCCAAGTGCCCCTAGGTCCGAGCTTCGCCCGGCCCGTCCCCCGAGGGGATCAAGGAACTAGGGAGCGGCCCGTCGTTCCTTGAGGATGAATCTCATCGCGGTTGTGCTCCAGCGCGAGGGCGGTCGTCCGCCAAAGCGCTGTCTCGCTGCACGACGCGGGCGTCCCCGCAGCGCACATCCCGGTCGCCTCTGCACTTTGTGAGGCGCTGCATGACCGTGGTGCCGAAGCACACCCGCCATGAGATGTCTGGAATCAATGGAGCGGATACCGGGGCTGCGAGGGCAATGCCCTCGGCCTTGCGGCCCGTGGCTTTCGCCACGTCCAGCCCGCTGCTCGTGCTGACAGAACCCGAGGCCTCGACCATGGCGTGGTCGCGCTCTGCCAGCTGAGCTATATCCGCTTGGGTGCGAGACGAACCGTGCACCAATAGGCACGGGCGTCTCGCGGCAACTTGTTAAAGAGCGGTCCGAAGTGCATCGCACCTCGGCGTGCCCCGGTGGGGCACAAGGGGCAGATCCAACGACCAGCCCGGAAATGAAAAGACAAACAAAAAGGCCCGGATCCTTGTGGAATCCGGGCCTCGACATGAATTCGAGATTTGAAGGTGCGCGCCTTAAGCGCCTCCCTCGCCCGGTGGCAATCGATCCTCGCAACCCCAGCAACCGTTGGGTCGCAGGCTCGGAATGGACGACTGCCCTTGTTTCATCGTGGCGGCCAACTGGGCCATGCCAAAACCAACACGCACGACCGCACCCCGGCCCGCAAGGGTCAGTGCGCGATGGTTGATGTGCTTGGTCAAGTTCACGATGAAGCTCTGGAAATATGGGTTTGAAATCGGTGGGTTGCGGCCGGTGTGGCTGCAACGAAGTTCGAACTGTAAAGACTCTTCACTTGAGCGTCAAGCGATCGAACAACGAAATGTTGTATCGGCACCGACGACTCATCAGTTGGTGCACACCGCGTCCCAGCTCAACCCGTGCTTTTGCAAGTACTTGCGCAGGCGGTCCGCGTCGTTGACGACGCTGCGTTGCGTGCGTGAGCGGTGAAAGAGTTTGCGCCCGGCATCCGACAACGTCTTCGATTCGCGGCACACGCTGACCACGGCCTCAAGCTGCAGGCGGTCGAACAGGTCCAACGCGTCGAGCGCCTCCTCGCCAATCAGCGTCTGCAGTTGAACGCCATTTGATGCGCTGCCCGAACCGGCGTGCTGCCAATGCCAGCGCAGCCGTTGCAGTTCGGCCTCGACCAGCGCGCTGGAGATGCGCCCGCCATCGGCCAGCGTCGCCAGCCGCGTCACGCTGGCCGACAGGTCGCGAAAGTTGCCGGGCCACGTTGCCTCGCTCGACTGCGCAAAGCGCAGGTATTGCGCCTTGGCTTCGGCGCTGAAGCGCACGGCACGGCCCGACTCGGCCGCCGCGCGCGCCAGCAGGTGCTCGACGTTCGGCTCCAGGTCTTCGGGGCGTTGCGCCAGGCCGGGCAGCGTGTACGACCACAGGTTGATCCGGGCGTAGAGGTCTTCGCGAAAGCGCCCGGCCGCCACGTCGATGCGCAGGTCGCGGTTGGTGCCGGCGATCAGCTGGAAGTCACTCGTCACCTCGCGGTCACTGCCCATCGGGAAGAAGCGCTTTTCTTCCACCGCCTTCAGCAGCATCGCCTGCTCATCAAGACCGAGTTCACCGATCTCGTCGAGGAACAGCACGCCCTCGTGGGCGGTGCGCAGCAGGCCGGCGCGGTCGGCTGCTGCACCGGTGAAAGAGCCCTTCTTGTGACCGAACAGCGTCGAGGCCGCACCGTCGCCATGCAGCGTCGCGCAGTTGACCTCGACGAACTCGCCCTTCATTTCGTGGCGCGACTTCTTCAGTTCGAACATCCGCCGCGCCAGATGCGACTTGCCGGCGCCCGTGGGCCCGGTCAGCAGGATGGGGGCGCGTGAGCGCACCGCCACCCGCTCGATCTCGTCGATCAGCGCATTGAAGCGCTTGTTGCGCGTTGCGATGCCGCTCTTCAAGAAGTCGACCGCGTTGCGCTGCTCCGCCTCAAAGCGCTGCGCCAGCGCGTCGTAACGCGACAGGTCGAGGTCGATCAGCGCATAGCTGCCCGGGTTGCCCTGTACTTGCTTCTTCGGCGGCGCGGTCTGCAGCAGCACGCCGGGGATGAAGCGCGACTCGACCAGCAGGAACATGCAGATCTGCGCGACGTGCGTGCCCGTGGTGATGTGCGTCCAGTACTGCTCGCGGTCCGGGTCGAAGCGGTAGCTGCGCGTCCAGTCATACAGCGCGGCGTAGACCTCGCCGAAGTCCCACGGGTCGGCGATGACCATCTCGATCAACCGCACCTCGGTCTCGGGCGACACGGTGGCGATGTCCTGCTTCACACGCTGCGCCAGGCCCGCGTGCATCGGCGTGTAGATCAGCTCGAGCCGATGCACCAGCGTGTCTTCGTGCTGGGTCAGCGAGACGGTGGGACGCCACTTCTCCCAACGCCCGGCGCCTTGGCCCGAATCGAGCTGGGTGCCCAGAAAGCCAATCACGACGATCTTCTTTGCCATGGCGCAATAGATAAATAGCTAGCTCCAATGCTAGCAGTCGATGAGCTTGATCGCCACAATGATCTGGGTCTTCCGATGAAGATGGAGGAAAAATCCCTTCAATATCAACAACTTATAAAAATATTCCGCGGCGACCTCACGACCTGGCACACGCGTTGCAATGAAAGAAGCACAAAAGTTGAATGCCAAAGCGAGAACAACATGGTCAACACCCAACTCTTCCAATCGAACAAGGGCCAACGGCTGCCCCAGGCTTCGGCGCGTAACCATCACGGCGCGCTGGCCTATGCGCTGAGCCCGCGTCACCAACTCGCCCAACTGGCGGCCACCGGCTGCCTGAGCCAGACCTTCTATGCCAATGCCGAGAGCCAGCTGGATGCCGTGCTGGCGCTGGCGCAGCAGGTCGATCCGGCCTTCGTCGCCAAGACGGCGGTCTATGCCCGCTCGGCTGGCCACATGAAGGACATGCCGGCGCTGCTGGCCGCAACGCTGGCGGTGCGCGATGTCGCGCTGCTGAACGATGTGTTCGGACGCGTGGTCGACAGCGGCAAGATGCTGCGCAACTTCGTGCAGATCGTGCGAAGCGGTGCCGTGGGCCGCAAGTCGCTCGGTTCGCGTCCGAAGAAGCTGGTCCAGCACTGGCTGCTGACCGCAAGCGAGAAGCAGTTGCTGGCCGCTTCGGTGGGCAACACGCCGTCGCTGGCCGATGTGGTGAAGATGGTTCACCCGAAGCCGGTTGAAGCCTGGCGTGCGGCCTGGTTCGCCTGGTTGCTGGGCAAGCCGTTCGTGGAAGCCCAACTGCCGCCGATCACGCAGGCGTTTGAACGCTTCAAGCGTGGCATGGCGTTGGGTGTGGCTGCGTCGATGGACGTGCCGGATGTGCCGTTCCAGATGCTGACCGCGCTGCAGCTGAGCACCGCGCAGTGGGCGCAGATCGCCCGTGCCGGTTCTTGGCAGATGGTGCGTCAGAACCTGAACACCTTTGCTCGTCATGGTGTGTTCGGTGTCGACGACATGGCCGAGGTGATCGCGGCGAAACTGCGTGATCCGCAGGCGGTGGCCAAGGCGCGTGTGCTGCCGTACCAGCTGATGTCGGCCCATCTGGCGACCGGCGAGGCGGTGCCCACGATCGTTCGCGATGCGCTGCAGGACGCGATGGAAGCGGCGCTGGTGAATGTGCCGGCGTTCGACGGCCGTGTGGTGGTGTGCCCCGATGTGTCGGGCTCGATGAGCTCGGCGGTGACGGGTCACCGCGGCTCGGCGACGTCGAGCGTGCGTTGCATCGACGTTGCCGCGCTGGTGGCGGCGGCGGTGCTGCGCAAGAACCCGTCGGCGCGTGTGATGCCGTTCGAGCAGGCAGTGGTGAAGCTGGCGTTGAACGCCCGCGATTCGGTGATGACCAACGCGAAGGCGCTGGCATCGATCGGTGGCGGGGGTACCAACTGCAGCGCCCCGCTGGCCCGGTTGAACTGGGAGAAGGCACAGGTGGACGTGCTGATCCTGGTCTCGGACAACGAGTCGTGGGTCGACGCGCGCCGCCATGGGGCGACGCAGACGCTGCGCGAGTGGGAAGAGCTGAAGCAGCGCTGCCCGCACGCCAAGCTGGTCTGCATCGACATCCAGCCGCATGGGACGACGCAGGCGGCCGAGCGTGCCGACATCATGAATGTCGGTGGCTTCTCGGACGCGGTGTTCACGATGGTGGCGCAGTTCGCCCAAGGGCAGATCGGCGCCGATCACTGGGTCGGCGAGATCGACAAGATCTCGTTGAACGTGCAATGAAGAAGATGAAAGTCACTGGGAGGTGAGGACGGTGCCGCAGGCGAATGCACACAGGAGTACAGCACCAACATGGCCATGCGGGCATGCAAGCCCGCAGCCGGGCAACCGGCCGGCCGCTCTTGTGAATCTGGTCACCTGCGGCACCCATCCAACCAGCCCGATCGACGGCTGTCGGGTGGCGAATGCTTGGTGTGGACTACATCCTTTCCCGATCAAGGTCTCACCATTTCTCTCGTCGCCACCCGAGAGCCGTTGAACGAACAGCAAAGTGTTTTGCGCGAATGCAGGCAGGACTACATTGGAAGCCCTGAGGGGTCGATCCCTCAGCCGGGAAACCGGTCGTGGCAGTTGTCTTGCCGCCTCTCGTCGCGCTGTTTTTGATGTCGCGCTGCGAATGCAGATGGAACTACAGCCTGAACTGCCGTGGTCGCGGGTTCGATCCCCGCCGGTCCCATATCAACGGGACCGTAGCTCAGTGGTAGAGCACGAAAATGTTTCATCGAACCTCGTCGCAGCGAGGCGTCTCTCTCTTTCGCGGTGAATGCCGATGGATCTACAGGTAAACGCTAGCGTTTCGACGCGCGTCCCGCGCAGCGGGGCTTTCGGGTTCAAGTCCCGATCCAGCAATGGGTGGCGGAAAAATTGATTCATCTCCGCTTGTCACCGCACTTTTAGGTACTGATCATGGAACAACAAAACTACAACGAAGAAACCATCCCCGGCGGCGTGCCGGTGAAGATGTGGACCCGCGGCGTGCCTGTCGAAGACGAAGCCAAGCGTCAGCTGGCGAATGCCGCGCGTCTGCCGATCGTGTTCAAGCACATCGCGGCGATGCCGGACGTGCACCTGGGCATCGGTGCGACAGTCGGCTCGGTGATCCCGACGCTGAAGGCGATCATCCCGGCCGCCGTCGGTGTGGACATCGGCTGCGGCATGATGGCCTGCAAGACCACGCTGCGTGCCGAAGACCTGCCCGACAACCTGGGCCCGCTGCGTTCGGCGATCGAGCGCGCGGTGCCGCATGGCCGCTCGCCCGGTGCGCGTGACCCGGGCGCCTGGGGCAAGATTCCGGGCGCGGTGGACACCGCCTGGTCGCAGCTGGAGCCCGAGTTCACCGAGCTGTGCCGCGACTACCCGAAGCTGGAAAAGACGAACCACCGCAACCACCTGGGCACGCTGGGCACCGGCAACCACTTCATCGAGGTCTGCCTCGACGAGGAAGGCGCCGTGTGGTTCATGCTGCACTCGGGCTCGCGTGGCGTCGGCAACGCGATCGGCACGATGTTCATCGAGCTGGCCAAGCAGGACGCACTGCGCAACAACGCCAACCTGCCGGACCGTGACCTGGCGTACTTCGAAGAAGGTGCCCGCTACTTCGGCGACTATGTGCGCGCCGTCGGCTGGGCGCAGAAGTTCGCACGTCTGAACCGCGAGGTGATGATGCGCCGCGTGATCGAGGCCGCGAAGACGGTGCTGCACAAGAGTTTCCAGAGCCACATCGAGGCGGTGAACTGCCACCACAACTATGTGCAGAAAGAAACGCACTTCGGCGAAGACGTGTTCGTGACCCGCAAGGGCGCGGTCAGCGCGAAGAAGGGCGAACTGGGCATCATCCCGGGCAGCATGGGCGCACGCAGCTACATCGTGCGTGGCAAGGGCAATGCCGAGAGCTTCGAAAGCTGCTCTCACGGCGCTGGCCGCACGATGAGCCGCGGCGAAGCCAAGCGCCGCTTCACGCTCGCCGACCACCGCGCGGCGACCGAAGGCGTCGAGTGCCGCAAGGACAAGGACGTGATCGACGAGATCCCGATGGCCTACAAGGACATCGACGCGGTGATGGATGCGCAGAAGGACCTGGTCGAGGTCGTGCACACGCTGAAGCAGGTGGTGTGCGTGAAGGGTTGAGCCCGGTGGGCGTTGGCCCACCGATGAACAAGAAGAGAAAGAGGGAACCCCAATGATTGAACTGGACGGCTCGGTCGGCGAAGGCGGCGGCCAGATCCTGCGTACGGGCCTGGCGCTGGCGATGTGCACCGGCCAGCCGCTGCGCATCCACAGCATCCGTGCCAAGCGTTCGAAGCCAGGCCTGATGCGCCAGCATCTGTCATGCGTTCAGGCTGCGCAAGCGATCAGCGACGCAGTGGTCAGCGGTGCCGAGCTGGGCTCATCGTCGTTGCAGTTCGAGCCGGGCACTGTGCGAGCCGGCGACTACCGGTTCGCAGTCGGCACGGCGGGCAGCTGCACGCTGGTGCTGCAGACCGTGCTGCCGGCGTTGATGCGCGCGGCCAAGCCCAGCCGGATCGAGCTGAGCGGCGGCACGCACAACCCGATGGCGCCGCCGTTCCATTTCATCGAGCGCTGCTTCGCACCGCTGCTCCAGCGCATGGGCGTGGGCTTGGCGTTGCAGCTGCGCCGCCATGGCTTCTACCCGGCGGGTGGTGGCGAAGCGGTGGCCACGATCACGCCGTCGGCGCATGGCCTGCAACCATTCGACCTGCTGCACCGCGGCGCATTGCGTGAGGCGTATGCCGAGTGCCTGGTGCCCGGTTTGCCGCGCGGGGTCGCCAACCGTGAGCTGTCGACGCTGGGCGAAGCGATGGGCTGGTCGCACGACCAGCTGCGCACGCCTGCTGTCCGGCAAGAAGAAGGTCCCGGCAACGCGCTGATGGCGACGCTGGCCTACGAGCAGGTGACCGAGCTGGTCACCGCTTTCGGCGAGAAGAACCGCAGTGCCGAAAGCGTCGCCGTGGCGGTGGTGGCCGAGCTGCGTGCCTTCCAGGCGGGCAGCGGCGCAGCGGGCCCGCACCTGGCGGACCAGCTGGCCCTGCCGCTGGCGTTGGCAGTGCACGACAGCGGCCGCACCGCCGCCTACAGCTTCACCGAGCTGACCGAGCATGCCCGCACCAACTTCAAGGTCATCGAGGCCTTCTTGCCGGTGCGGTGCGAGACGCAAGGCGCTGGTGAGACCTGGCGGGTGACGATCAGCCCACGTTGACCGGTTCGAAGCGCGCGTCACCGGTAACAAACGCCGGTGTGCGCCCGCTTTTCGGTCGATTGCATGGGCAGCATCCCGGCGACATTGGAGGCCTTCGAATGCGACTCGCGTTTGGCGACCCACACCATGCCCTTGCCTGCTTCCTCCGGTCAGATCCTCTACGTGCTCGACGTGGCGCAGAAGCTGCACGAGATGGAGAACCGCCGCCTGCGGCTGGACCCGGTGGCCTACAAGCTGTTCGCCCGTCGCCTGAAGCAGGCGCTGGCCGGCTGCTCGCCGCGTGACCTGCCCGCCAATGTGTCGCAAGCGCCGGCGCTGCGCGAGGCGTTGGCCGACCGCTACTTCGTCGAACACGGCCACTTCCTGAACCAGCAGTCCGCCGCCGAACTCAGCTGGGCACTGATCGACCGCGTGCAGGACCGCCTGCGCGGCTGAGCCCGATCTGCCGTCAGCGGGCCCGCGCGCCGCGCAACTCGCGCACGCCCCGGCCCAGGCGCTTGCGCAGCAGCGTGCGCAGCGTCACCCCATCCGCATAGCCCACTTCGGCCGCGATCTTCTCGATGTCGGCCGGGCTGGTGCGCAGCAGGTGCACCGCGCGCTCGACGCGCAAATCCTGAAAATACGACAGCGGCGATTTGCCGAGCACGGCCTCGAGCCGGCGCTGCAGCGTGCGCTTGCTCGTGGCCAGCGCATCGGCTGCGGCATCGAGCGAAAAGCCCTGGTCGAGCCGGCCGCGGGCCCAGCGCTCGAAGCGCTGCACCAGCGGGTCGGCATGCGCGAGGTGATCAGGGATCATGAAGGCGGCCTGTGAGGGTCGCGAATCGACCAGCAGGTAGCGCGCCACCATTACCGCCAGCTCGGGGCTGGCTTGGCGCACCAGCCACAGCGCCAGGTCCAGGTGACCAATCGCCGCGCCGGCGGTGACGAAATCGCCCGATGGCACAAGCATGCGCGACTCGTCGAGCCGCACACCCGGGTAGCGCTGGCGAAACAGGGGCCCGAGCCACCAGGTGGTGGTGGCCTCGTGGCCTTCGAGCAGGCCCGATTCGGCGAGCAGGAAGCCACCGATGCAGGCCGCCGCCATGCGCGCACCGCCGCCATGCCAATCGCCCAGCTGGGCCGCTCCATCTCGCGTGTCGGGCCGCGCCAGCGCTTGCACCAAAGGCTCGGGCATCTTGGTGCCCAGCGCCGGCACGACAACCCAGTCCGGCTGCGGGCAAGCGCTCACCGGCTGCACCGGCACGCGCAAACCGAGCGCGGTGTTCACCTGCTTGCGCACGCCAACGATCGTGATGTCGAAGCGCGGCGCCGGCAGCTGCTGTAGCGCCGCGAGTTCGTTCGCGGTGGTGAAGGTGTCGCACACCGATGCCAGCCCGGTATCGAACACGCCATCGAGCGCCAGCACTGCAATATTCATGGCGCATATGGTATCGAAAATGTCATTTGCGGCAATGGTGCGAACGCGCAGGGGTGCCGACACTGGCCCCCGTCGAATCACCGACGTACCCCCTCAACCAGGAGTCCTCTCATGATCAAGCTCGCCCTGTTCGCCCGCCTCGAAGCCAAGCCCGGCAAGGAAGCCGAAGTCGCGCAATTTCTGCAAGCCGCGCTGACGATGGCGCGCGACGAACCGGCCACGCCGATCTGGTTCGCGCTGCGCTTGTCGCCGACGACCTTCGGTGTCTTCGACGCCTTCCACGACGAAGCCGGCCGCCAGGGTCACCTGACCGGCCCGATCGCGCAGGCGCTGATGGCCAAGGCCCCCGAACTGTTCGCCAGCCCGCCGGCTATCGAGCCGATCGAGGTGCTGGGCCTGAAGAACAGCGGCGCTGTTTAACGAGGCACCTGAACGCTCAGGCCGGTGCGGCCGGATGTTGCGCCGCCCGGCGCGACAGGCGCACCGCACCGGTCGCGTCGACCGACAGCGTGCGGTAGTGATCCGCGTACAAGCGGCGCAGGCGCACCACGTCTTTCTCGTAGTCGCGGGCCAGCTGCGCCTTGTGGCGCGAACTCAGCAGCCGGCCACCGACCTTGAAGAACTTGCGCTCTTCTTCGCGCAAGTGGTGGTGCACCTTGTGGCTGAGCGCGGCCATCGTCTCGGTCCACTCGTCGCTGGACTTGTCGCGCACGCTCAGGTCCTCGCACAGCTCTTCGATGTCGTGGTGCTCGGACAAGGCGTGGCGCGTCGCGCTCAAGCCTGCGTCGGTCATCAGCATCGGCACGTACAGGAATCGTTCCTCGGCCGCTGCATGCGCTTCAAGCTCGACCTTGAGTTGCAGGAACAGCATCTCGCGCCGCTGTGGGTGGCGCGTGTGCGTCAAACGACGGCACAGGCTGCGTTGGATCGCATGGCTGTCGCGCAGGGCGTCGAAGAGGGTGGGCATCGGGGTCCTGGGTGCAGGCCGCTGGGGAGCAGCCACTGCGGCCCAGTGTGGGCGGCCGCCACGCCGCGTCATGTAGGCGCAGGGCGAAGCGTCTTGTAGGACGCGCCCGCCGCGTCGTCAGTGTTGCGCGCGCGATGGGCCGAAAGCCGGCGCGCGGCTGCGGGGCGGCGGCAGGCCCTCGGGTGGCACGAAATGCTCGTCGGCCGCCAGGCCGGTGGTCAAGCCCAGGCGCTTGGCCAGGTGCGCTGCGTCGTAGGGCGCGTGCACCTTCACATCGTTGTCGAAGTAGCAGTACACATCGCGCTTGGCACGGCGAGGCGCCGTCTTGGGCGACGCGAGCTTCGCATCGGCAACCTGCCGACCGTTGCGCCACGCGGCGATGCGCTGGGCCCAGCGGTCGAGCGCCGCATCGCTGTAGCCGCTGGCGTAGAGCTCCTTGTCGCCGTGCAGCCGCATGTAGACGAAGTCGGCGCTCAGGTCTTCCAGCTGCGGCCATTTGCCGGCCGTGTCGGCCACCACCAGCGCGACATGGTGCCGCCGCAGCATGGCGATGAAGCCCGGGTCGATGAAGCTGTCGTGGCGGATCTCCAGCGCGTGGCGCAGCGGCTGCGCATGCCGCACCTCCAGTACCGTGCGGCCGTTCATGCGTTCGTCGTGTTCGCGCGCCAGGGCCAGTGCTGCGTCGGTGTCGCGCGGCAACAGCTTGAAGAAGGTCTCGAAGCGCAGCGGGTCATAGGGCAGGTGAGGTGGGCATTGCCACAGCAGCGGCCCCAGCTTCTGGCCCAGCGCCAGGACGCCGGATGCAAAGAAGTTCGCCAGCGGCTGCCGCACGTCCTTCAAGCGGCGCAGGTGCGTGATGTAGCGCGGGCCTTTGACCGCGAAGACGAAGTCGTCCGGCGTCTCGTCGTGCCAATGCTCGAACGATTCCGGCCGCTGCAGCGAGTAGAAGGTGCCGTTGATCTCGATCGTCGACAGCATGCGCGACGCGAATGCCAACTCCTGCCGCTGTGGCAGTTTCGGCGGGTAGAACACGCCGCGCCATGGCGCGTATCGCCAGCCCGAGATACCGATGCGGATGTCGCCGTGTGCTGCTGCCATGCGGTGGTTCGGCAATTGGCGCGCCCGGCAAACAGGTCAATCCAGTTAAATGGAAAGCATTTCCTGTAAACTGGACAGCATGGACATCAACACCCGCATCGGCCGCCGTGTTCGTGAGCTGCGCGACACGCATGGCCTGTCGCTCGATGCGCTGGCTGAGCGCAGCGGCGTCAGCCGCTCGAACATCTCGCTGATCGAACGCGGCCAGAGCAGCCCCACCGCGGTGGTGCTGGACAAGCTGGCCGCCGCGCTGGGCGTGACGGTGGCGTCGTTGTTCGAAGACAGCGCCACGATCTTGACCGAACCTTCGCCGATGGCCCGCGTCGCCGAGCAGCCGCTGTGGACCGATCCGGCCACCGGCTACATCCGGCGCAACGTGTCGCCCGCCGCTCGCTCGCCGATTCAGCTGGTCGACGTGGTCTTCCCGGCCGGCCAGCGCATCGCCTACGACAGCGGCGCACGCGAGACCGAGGTCCACCAGCAGGTCTGGATGATCGATGGGGTGATGGAGATGACTGTCGGCGAGGTGCACTGGCGCCTGGAAACCGGCGACTGCCTCGCGATGCGGCTGGACCAGCCGATCGTCTACCGCAACCCCACCCGCTCACCCGCGCGCTACCTGGTCGCACTGGTGACTGCGCCTTTCATGCCCACCCGGAGGAACGGATGACCGAGCAAGTGACGATCCGGCGCGTCGGCGCCAACGAGGCCGCGGCCTGTGTCGAGGCGCTGGCCGATCTGCTGATCGATTGCGTCGAGGGCGGCGCGTCGGTCAGCTTCATGTGGCCGCTGCCGCGCGAGCGGGCGCTGGCCTTCTGGCGCGGCGTGGCCGAGGGCGTGGCCAAGGGCGAGCGGGTGCTGCTGGTGGCCGACGATGCCGACGGCAAGCTGATCGGCACGGTGCAGTTGATCACCGGCCTGCCGGACAACCAGCCGCACCGCGCCGACGTGGCCAAGATGCTGGTGCATCGGCGCGCGCGCCGCCGTGGCATCGCGCAACAGCTGATGGCTGCGCTGGACGATGCGGCCCGCGCCGAGGAAAAGACCGTGCTGGTGCTGGACACGGTGACCGGCGGTGACGCCGAGCGCCTGTATGAACGCGCCGGTTGGCAGCGCGTGGGCGAGGTGCCGAAGTACGCGCTGATGCCCAATGGCGATTTCTGCGGCACGACCTTCTTCTACAAACACTTGTAGACGCGGCTACGGCATCATCGCGGGCCAAGGCCCGCACGTCGATCGGGCTGGGAAGGGAGCCCGACGTGAACCAGAAGAACTTCCTCCGCACCGCCACCCTGGCACTGTGCATGGCTGCCGCCAGCGTGGCCCAGGCCGTCACGGTGCAGACCTTTTCGCCGCAGGGCGAGGTGGCCCAGGTGCGGCAGGTGCGCGCCACCTTCAGCGAGCCGATGGTGCGCTTCGGCGACCCGCGGCTGCCGGCGCCGTTCGACCTGGCCTGCCCGACGCCGGGCAGCGGCCGCTGGGTCGACGACAAGACCTGGATCTTCGATTTCAAGGAAGACGTGCCGGCCGGCACCGCCTGTCAACTGACCGCCAAGCCGGGCCTGAAGGCGCTGGCCGGTGGCGAGCTCAGCGGCGCGACCCGCTATGCCTTCAACACCGGCGGCCCGATCGTCAAGCGGGCTTATCCGTTCGACAGCGGCAATGGTGGTGGCCGGGTCGAAGAAGAGCAGGTCTTCGCGCTGCTGCTCAATGGTGCAGCCACGGCAGAGAGCATCGAGCGCTTCGGCCACTGCCAGGTTTCTTCGCTGGGTGAGCGGATCCCGCTGAAGGTGATCACCGGCGCGGTGCGCGACGAGATCCTGAAGGCGGTCAACCTGCGGGCCCAGCAGGCACGGGTGGTGACCGTGCGCTGTGCGCGGCCGCTGCCGCCCGGTGCCAAGCTCGACCTGGTCTGGGGCAAAGGCATCGCGACGCCGTCCGGCGTGGCGAACTCGGCCGACAAGCGCCTGAGCTACGAGGTGCGGCCGCCGTTCAACGCCAGCTTCACCTGCGAGCGCGAAAACTCGCGCGCCGATTGCCTGCCGATCCGCCCGCTGCGGCTGGAGTTCTCGTCGCCGGTGCCGCGCAGCGTGGCCGAGCGCGTCGCGCTGGTCACGCCGTCTGGTGAACGCCTGACGCCGCAGCTCGAAACCGGCCGCGGCGACCAGACCGAGCAACTGCTGTCGTTCTGGGACCGCGGCATGCAGCGCTTTCTGTGGCTGATCGGCCGCAGCGCGGGCAAGACCAGCGACGCGGCGGCGTTGCGGGCACAAGAAGGCGTCAGCGCATTGCAGTGGAAAGCCGCCTTGCCCGAGACCGCCGCGCTGCGCATCGAGCTGCCGCCCGAGTTGAAGGACGACGCGGGCCGCGCGTTGGCCAATGCGAGCCAATTCCCGCTGACGGTGAAGACCGCCGGTGCGCCGCCACTGGCCAAGTTCGCGGCGGCGCCGTTCGGCATCCTGGAGTTGAACGCCGAGCCGCTGCTGCCGGTGACGCTGCGCCACGTCGAGCCTGACCTCGTCGTCAAGGGCGCCAGCGCCACCGGCCCGCTGCCGGTGCGCGACGTGCGCCTGACCGACGACAAGCAGATCGTCAGCTGGCTGGCCAGGATCAAGCGCTACCACGAGCGCTGGTTGCCGCGCTCGGCGGTGGAGGCCGAGTTGGGCATCAAGCTGCCACCGCCTCCGGCACCACAGAAACCGGTGCGCAAGGCCAAGCGCTACGGCGAAGACCAGGGCGAGGGTGAGGGCGACGAAGAGTACGAGGGCTACGTGGCCCCCGACGAAACGCGCAACGTGCAGACCCGCGCCATCAGCCTGATGGGCGGCGTCAAGGACGTTCGGCACCTGACGCTGCCGGGCAGCGACGCGAAAGAGGGCCGTCCGTTCGAGGTCGTCGGCATCCCGCTGCCGCAGCCGGGGCTGCACGTGGTCGAGATCGAGTCCCCGCGCCTGGGCCGCTCGCTGCTCGACCGCGAGGCGCCGATGTATGTGCGCACCGCGGCGCTGGTCACCAACCTGGGCGTTCACTTCAAGTGGGGCGCCGTCAACTCGGGCGTCTGGGTCACGACGCTCGACAAGGCCGAACCGGTGGCCGACGCGCAGGTACAGATCTCCGACTGCCACGGCGAGCCGCAATGGAGTGGCCGCACCGATGCCAAGGGTTTCGTGCTGGTGCCCAAGGTCTTGCCGCCGATGAACTGGGAGTCATGCAACGGCCGCGACGGCGAAAGCGGCACGGAAGTCGGCTACTTCGTCAGCGCGCGCAAGGTCGACGCCGCGAAGGGCTGGACCGACATGGCCTTCACCTGGTCGACCTGGAACCAGGGCCTGGAGGCCTGGCGCTTCCACCTGCCGTACGGCGGCCGTTGGGGCGACATGGACGACCGTTCCCAGCGCCTGCACACGGTGATGGACCGCACGCTGCTGCGCGCCGGCCAGACCGTGTCGATGAAGCACTACGCCCGGCAGGAAGAACTGGCCGGCATTGCGCTCAGCGACGTAGCGCTGTTGCCCACCGAGCTGATCGTCACGCACCAGGGCTCGGGCCAGCGCTTCAGCTTCCCGCTCAACTGGCGCAACGGGCGCTACGCCGAGTCCAGCTTCGAGATCCCGCGTGACGCCAAGCTCGGCCGTTATGACGTGACGCTCACCCGGCCAGGCCATGCGCAGGCGACCGGCGGCTTCCGGGTCGAGGAGTTCCGCCTGCCACTGATGACCGGCCGGCTGGTGCCGCCGAAAGCGGCGCTGGTGCAGCCGACCGAGGTGCCGATCAACCTGCAGGTCAACTACGGCAACGGTGGCGGCGCGGCCGGGCTGGACGTGCGGGTCTCGGCCCAGTTGCGGCCAGCCGAGGGCGGCGCGGCGCAACGGGCCGAGGCCTACCCGGGCTTCCGCTTCGAGCGCCCACGCGAGCCGCGTGATGCCGCCAACACGCCGACCTTTGGCGAGGACTATCTCGACGAAGACGACGAGGAGCATGCGGTCTCGCGCCGTGGTGCCAATGACGCCAAGCTGGTCGGCGACAAGCTCGCCGTCACGCTGGACAAGAACGGCGCCGGCCAGGTCAAGCTGAGCGGACTGCCGCCGGTGCAGCACGCGTCCGAGCTGCTGCTGCAAGCCACCTACGCCGACCCGAACGGCGAGATCCAGACGCTGTCGCAGACGGTGCCGGTGTGGCCTTCCGCCGTGGTGCTGGGCGTGCGCACCGACCGCTGGGTGTCGGTCAAGCAGTCGTTGCCGACGCAGGTGCTGGCGCTGGACACGGCAGGCAAGCCGATCGCGCAGCAGCAGGTGGCGCTGCGCGCGGTGCTGCACAAGGTGCAGTCGACGCGGCGGCGGCTGGTCGGTGGCTTCTATGCCTATGACAACCAGCGTGCCGACGAAGAGCTGGGCGAGGTTTGCACCGGCCGCACCGATGCGCGCGGCCTGCTGCTGTGCGACGTGCAGCTCAAGACCGCCGGCGACATCGAGCTGATTGCCAGTGCGACCGACGCCGGTGGCCACGCCACCCGCGCGGCCGCGAGCGCCTGGGTCACGCAGCAAGGCGAAACCTGGTTCGGCGGGGAGAACGACGACCGGATGGACGTGATCCCCGAGCAGCGTTCGTACGAGGCGGGGCAGACCGCGCGTTTCCAGGTCCGCATGCCATTTCGCCACGCGACTGCGCTGCTGGCGATCGAGCGCAACGGCATCCTCGAAACCCGCATCATCGAGTTGCACGGCAAGGACCCGACGATCGATCTGCCGGTCAAGCCCGAATGGGGGCCTAACGTGTATGTGTCGGTGCTGGCGGTGCGGGGCCGGCTGCGCGAGGTGCCCTGGTACTCGTTCTTCCAGTGGGGCTGGAAGTCGCCGTCGCAATGGTGGGGCGACTACAAGCAGGCCGGCGAGCCGGTGCAGCCACCAACCGCGATGGTCGACCTGGCCAAGCCGGCTTTCAAGTACGGCATCGCCGAGATCCTGGTCGGCACCGCGGGCCACAAGCTGAAGGTCGAGGTGACGACCGACAAGCCGAGCTACCCGATCCGCGCGCAGGCGCAGGTGAAGCTGAAGGTCACGCTGCCCAACGGCCTGCCGGCGCCGGCCGGCACCGAGGTGGCGCTGGCGGCGGTCGACGAGGCGTTGCTGGAGCTGATGCCCAACGCGAGCTGGGATCTGCTCAGCGCGATGATCCGCCACCGCGACTACGACGTGGAGACCTCGACCGCGCAGATGCAGATCATCGGCAAGCGGCACTTCGGCAAAAAGGCCGCGCTGGCGGGCGGCGGCGGTGGCAACTTCCCGACGCGGGAGCTGTTCGACACGCTGCTGTTGTGGAACCCGCGCGTCACGCTGGATGCGAACGGCCAGGCTACGTTGAGCGTGCCGCTGAACGACGCGCTGACGAGCTTTCGCATCGTCGCGGTGGCCGACGCGGTGCAAGGCGCCAACGCTGGCCTGTTCGGCACCGGCCAGGCCAACATCCGCAGCACGCAGGACCTGCAGATCCTCGCCGGCCTGCCGCCACTGCTGCGCGAGGGCGACCGCTACCGCGCCAGCGTCACGCTGCGCAACACGACCGCGCAGGCGATGGAGGTCAAGCTGAGTGCCAGCGTCAGCAGCAGCGAAGGCGCGCAGACGATGGCGTCGCAGACGCTGCGCATCGAGCCCAATGGTGCGCAAGAGGCGGCGTGGGACGCGCTGGTGCCGTTCAACGTCAAGTCGCTCGACTGGACGCTGCAGGTGGAGAGTGCGACGGCGCGCGACAAGATGAAGTTCACGCAGAAGGTGGCCGAGGCCGTGCCCGTCACGGTGCAGCAGGCCACGCTGGTGCAGCTGGACAAGACCGCGTCACTGGCGGTGGCGCCGCCGCAAACGGCTTTGCGTGACGCGAAGGGCGTGATGCGTGGTGGCATCGATGTCGGCCTGAAACCCAAGCTGGCCGATGGTCTGCCGGGCGTGCGCGACTACTTCTGGCGCTACCCGTGGAGTTGTCTGGAGCAGCAGGCCTCGGTGGCGATCGGCCTGCGCGAGGCACCGCGCTGGCAGGCGTTGATGGAACGGCTGCCGCTGTACCTGGACGATGACGGCCTGGCGCACTACTTTCCGCCCGGCGCTGACAGCCGCAACACCGGCAGCGACACGCTGACGGCCTACCTGCTGTCGATCAGCGCCGAGGCCGGTAGCGACTATGCGATCCCCGATGCAGCGAAGAGCCGGATGGAGGCGGGGCTGCTTGCCTTCGTCGAAGGGCGGCTGGAGCGCAAGTTCTGGGTGCCGGCCTTCCTGAAGAATGGCGACCTCGATGTACGCAAGCTCAGCGCGCTCGAAGCGCTGTCGCGCAGCGGCAAGGTGCAGCCGCGCATGCTGCAGTCGATCCAGATCCTGCCCAACCAGTGGCCGACCGCGGCGCTGATCGACTGG
>Ga0307516_10001052_pt1 | contig 38417 bp, 32 predicted proteins | sample 19_EM_MG_FD_203310 | JGI IMG/M metagenome (GOLD analysis project Ga0307516, IMG submission 203310) | Populus trichocarpa ectomycorrhiza microbial communities from riparian zone in the Pacific Northwest, United States - 19_EM | ecosystem: Host-associated > Plants > Roots > Unclassified | place... | reverse complement strand
TCATGAGCTTTGCCCGAGCTTTGAGGGTGTCGACACCAGATACGATGGCCCGCGCATCCGCAAGAAGGAGCACGCCTTCAGGCGTCAGTTTTGGGAAACGCCCGGACCTGTCGAATAGCGTGACGCCAATCTGCTCCTCCAAAGCGCCCACCCAACCACTGACTGCGGACTGCACGCGGTTCAGGCGCCGAGCCGCCGCGGAGAAGCTTCCTTCGTCCACAGCAGCGATGAACGTTCTGAGCTGGTCGAGGGATACGCCGTCGAGCATGAATCTCTTTTTCTATCTCTGAGCGCGATGGGGCGCATCGCAATATACCGGCTTCTCGGAATGGGCAGCAGCCCCACCATTCGTACCCACGGAAGAGCTTCGAAGACACGAAAGAGCTTCCCGCGAGCCCTTTGACTCGCACCCGAACTGGCGCCTGCTCCGCCCATGCGAATCTCGAGCGATGCCTTGGCAGCGCACGGTCCACAACGCCGACACCCGAAACTTGACGTTCGTACCGTCGAGAGGCGGGTCGTTCGCTTCTATCCACTTGAGGGCGTGGAGCGGTCATCGGCGCTCATCGGACTCGGCGCGAAACCGCCGTTCGCCGCTGCGACCTCAGGTCGAACCCAGCGCGCCAGCGTAGCGAACATTTCGGTCACGTTGATCGGCTTGGCGATATGGTCGTTCATGCCGGCTGCCAGGACTCTCTCGCGATCGCCGACCATCGCGTTGGCTGTCATCGCAATGACCGGCAAATCGCGCCACTCCGGGTGGCCGCGCAATTCTCGCGTGGCTGCATAACCGTCCATGACTGGCATCTGGCAGTCCATCAGCACCGCGTCGAAGCGTTCGCGCGCCAGCATGTCGATGGCCTCGCGGCCGTTGTTGACGACGCGCACGACGATCTCTGCCCGGCTCAGCAGGACGCTCGCGACCTCCTGGTTGATCGGGTTGTCTTCGACCAGCAGGACGTGGGCGCCGGCGAGGGCGGCACAATGTTTCTGCAGGGCCTCCTCGCGCAATTCAGCGCGCATGCTGCGCTGTCGTGGCTGGCCGACCGCCTGGAGGCAGGCGTCAAGCAGTGCCGAAGGCGTGACCGGTTTGATCAGCGTCGCCGCCACGGTGAGCCGTTCGGCCGCCAGCCCGCGGGTCAAGTCATGGCGGGAGAAGGCGGTGAGCATCAGCACGGTTGGCGGCGGGTGCGCCAATGGCGTTTGAGCCAGCTGCTTCGCGCAGTCGATGCCGCTCATGCCTGGCATCTTCCAGTCGAGCAAGAGCAGATCGAAGGGCTTGTCGCGCGCATCCGCCGTCACGACCGCCTGGATGGCCTCGCGCCCACCATGGGCTTCCGAGGCGGCCAGCCCGAGCGAGGTGGCCATGTGCACCAGCGCCTCGCGCGCGGCGTCGTTGTCGTCGACGACGAGCACATGGGCGCGGTGCAAGACGGCAGCGGACGAACTCGCATCGTCAGCCGCGCGTTCGAGCCCGATGCCGAAGGTCGCGCTGAAATGGAACCGGCTTCCGTGTCCCGCTTCGCTGTCGACGCCGAGTTGTCCATCCATCATGCGCACCAGGTGGTGACAGATCGCCAGGCCCAGTCCGGTGCCGCCGAATCGGCGGCTCGTCGATGCGTCGGCCTGCGAGAACGGCTTGAAGAGCCGCTGTTGCTCTTCGGGCGTGATGCCGATTCCGGTGTCGCGCACCTCGAAGCGCAGCCGCACCGAGGTCGCGTCGCGTGCGAGCACCTCGGCACCGACAACGACCTCACCCCGTTCGGTGAACTTGACGGCATTGTTGCCCAGGTTGATCAGCACCTGTCGCAACCGCGAGGGGTCGCCCACCAGCGCTTTGGGGAGGTCCATGGGCAAGTCGAATACCAGCTCGAGGCCCTTCTCATCTGCCTTCATGCCGAGCAAGTCCGCCAGGCTGTCCATGACATCGCCGAGATCAAACGGGATCTGTTCGATGTCCAGGTGACCGGCCTCGATCTTCGAGAAATCGAGGATGTCATTGATGATGCTCAGCAGCGACTCTGCAGAGGCATGCACCTTCTGCACGTAGTTGTACTGTTGCGGATTCAAGCCGCTTTGCAGCGCCAGATGCGACATGCCGAGAATGGCGTTCATCGGCGTGCGGATCTCGTGGCTCATGTTGGCCAGGAACTCGCTCTTGGCCTGATTCGACGCTTCGGCGACCCGCCGTGCCTCCCGTTCTCCTTCGCTCTGCCTGCGCTCGGTGATGTTGCGGGCAACGCCCACTGTGCCGGCCAATCGCCCGGTCCCGTCATAGAGCGCGGTCTTGATCTTCTCGAACCAGATGCTGGTTCCGTCGGGATTCAGTTCATGCTGGTCGACGCGGATGCTGCGGCCCGACGCCATCACCTCGGCGTCCTCGATGCGGTTGGCCTCTGCCAGTTCCGGCGGGTGGATGTCCAGGTCGGTCTTGCCGATCATTTCGCTCGGTGTTGAAAATCCCATCAAGACGGCGAGCGCCCGGTTGACGGCGACGAAGCGGCCAGCTTTGTCTTTGACCCATGCGAGGTCTGGTATGTTGTCGAGGATGGTCGCCATGCGGGCATTCGCGGTGCCGAGTTCGGCGGCGTGCTGCTCCTGCCTGTCGACGAGTTCCTGCGTACGAACACGCACTTGAGAACGGAGCAGCCGGACCCATGCGAGGCTGAGGGTGCTCAGCAGCGTGATCGCCGCGATGACAATACCGAGAACTTGCAGCTGCTTCCTGAGCCGTTGCGTCTCGGCGTCGGCAGCGTACACGAAACCTTCCAGGCGGCCGGTCGAGGCGACCATCCCGAGTTCCTGGTAGATATCAGCCATCCGCTGCCATCGGCCGGGGTTCATATGTCCGATTTCAACCAAGACCGGCAGAATCATGTTGTTCATGACCTCAGCCTCGGCGAGAAGCGTTTGCCGGTCGTTTTTCTTCGTTGGCCGGCCGGTCGGGAGTGCCAGAATCAAATCGGCGATTTCCTCGCGATGCTCCATGGCGTATTGCCATCCCTTCGCGCTGGCGCGGCGGAACCGCGCCACCACGTCCGGTTTGGCATCTAGAAAGTGTTTGGAGGTGAAAAGGGTGTCCCCGTAAAAATCGACGCCGTAATCGAGCGGATTCAAAATGGCCGGCTCAAATTCATTTCCGCGCCTGGGCGACGGCAAGCGGGTGAGATAGACCTCCACAGCCGTAACGCGCCCCTCAGCCAGATGGTCAATGAAACTTTCTTCGCCCCCAGGCATTGACACGAAATGCACTGGCGTCACGTCGTAGATGCTTTTTACAGCGACTCCTTCGTGGCGCAACATGGCAAGAATGCTGACGGCCCCTTGACTCTGGTCAACTCCGATCTGGCGGCCGACGAGGTCGGCGGGGTGGCGGATGTTGCTCGATTTCTTGGACAGTAGCGCCACCGGCGAGTGCTGGAATATGGCCGCCACCGCGACGAGGGGATCGCCCTGCAGCCGGCGGTAAACGAGGTCTGCCCCATCGTGAACGCCAAAATCCGCTTTGCCCTCGAGCACCATGGTAGTCGGCGTGTGCTCTGGCGCCCCTTCCAAGAGCTCGACGTCGAGCCCTTCATCTCGATAAAATCCCTTGGACTGGGCGGCGTAATAACCGGCAAACTGGAATTGATGAAACCATTTGAGCTGCAACTTCACCTTTTCGGGTGGGACTGCAAAGGCGTTACCATGGAACAGCGCGGTCATTGCCAACGCAACGCCAAGTAGCAGCCTACGGAGTTCGCGGTTCACGCTCCTGGCGCAAACCATTCCGGCAACCTTGTCACGGGACTCCAGCAAGCGCGTCAGCGGTCCATCAGCTTGGGACGTATCGTCGCGCACGATCTTCTCCTGCCGGCTTGAGCAGCGTTTAGATCACTACCGGGTCAAGTAAGCCTTCACGGCGTCGGCGCTCGTTCATTTCGCCCACCGGCATGCTCACTGGATGCGTCGATCTTGACGGACGGCATGGGTGGGTCTCCTATTGTTTGTGCTGCCACGCGCGGGCGACAGCAGGGCCAGCGTGCACTGAGCGATCGTGCGCCATTTGCGCCTCGCCGTCCATGCGCCAGCCCAACAAGTCCGAATGACGCGATCACCAGAAAATCGCCCAGGGTCAACATGATATTCATGGAGCACCTCCTTCAGCGGGCGGTCAGCGTTCCCGAAAGCATGGTCCGATCGCTGCTCGGCGCCCCCTCGAGAGCGAGGCACCTCGACCGTAAGCCGCCTGCTCGGTCTCATCGACGACCCGAAACCAGTCGACCAGGAACGACAGCAGTTGGCCGAACTGAGACGGCTGAAGTCGTCAATTGACCATTCGCGACTTACCTTGGCACACTGCTGCTTGGAAGATGAGGAGGCTCTTGTAGCGACGGATCCGCCTTGTTCGCCTCGATCCCGACCGGCTCTTCAGTACCCGGTACGCCGTCGCCGTCCATCACGACCCGGTCCCGGCCAGCCTGCTTCGCGCGGTATAGCGCGGCATCGGCGAGCTGGAATCCTTGGGCGAAATCGTTGGCGTCGTGAAGCATCGCGACGCCGATGCTCACCGTGACAGGGATCGCCCCCGGGGCTTCCGAGGTGGCGCCGGCGATGCGGGCGCGGATCTTCTCCGCCAGGTTCACTGCATGCTGCGGCGGGCAGTAGCCGCTGACGACGAGGAACTCCTCGCCGCCCCAGCGGCCGACGGCGTCGCTCGTACGCACCGCCGCGGCGATGGCGCCTGCCACGCGGCGCAGGACGTCGTCTCCGGCCGCGTGTCCGTGCACGTCATTGACGTTCTTGAAGTGGTCGATGTCGATCACCAGCAGCGCCGTCTCGACGAGGCCGGCGGCGCGGTTGCCGAGCGCCCCTTCGATGCCACGGCGGTTGAGGATGCCGGTCAGCGGGTCGATGGTGGACAGGCGGCGCAACGAGTCGGATTCGGCCGCGATGCGCTCCTGGTCGCGCTGGGCTTGCCTGAGCCGCAACCTGGTCACCAGCACGCCGAGACTCGCGACGGCCATCCAGAAGCAGAGCACGCCCAGGTACAGCGCGTCCCGCCGCACCCATTCCCCGCGCAGCACCAGGCGTCGCAGCTGCAGCTCGTGGTCGACGCCATCAGGTCGCCCAAGCAGGTCGATCGTGAACGAGACCACGTTTTCGCGGCCCGCGATGTAGTCCTCGCGAGGAAGGTCGTACTGAGACATCCACCATTCGGGGACCGTCAGTTCGTCGAGCCGGATCTCCAGTGGCCGGTCGAGGTCTCGCGCGCGCAATTGCACGCCCTGGAAGCGGCCGCTGTTGCCATCCGCCGCACGGGAGAAGCGCGCGTCGAAATCGCGCATCGAGATGCGCACGTTGCGCGCCGCCCCTCGGTACTGAATGTCCAGCTCCAGCGTGTCGAAGTCACGCAGGTCGATGCCGCGGCGCGGATCTCCCTTCATGAGCAGCGTGAAACCCACGCCGCAGCTGGCACGGTCGTCGGCAGCGACGACGTGGCAGAGCAAGGCAGTCGCCTTGGGATCTCTCCAGGCGACCGTGGAGCCGAGCGGCGTGGTACCCATCAGCGGATAGCGGTCCACATGGGCGCCAGGCGCCATCAGGTCGATCCGGCGCGTTGGCAGCAGCTCACGGCCGCCGATCGCCGCCAGAGTCAGGGCCACGGCCGCCATGACGACGCGCGAGTCCCGGTAGGGCGCTTTCATGTTCTTCGACATTTGCATCCTGCAGGGCTGGCCGGTGGGTGGATGGAAGAGTTCCGCCCAACGGGTGTCTCTGATTATGGGGTCGGATCTGCAATCTTGCCGCACACTGACCGATCGCCCTGCCGGCGCTCCTTCCTCGAACGACTTATCGTGACGCGACCCCTTCACCACCCTGCGATGCAAGGTGGCGTCGGCAACGCGGGCGCCCCGCCCGGCCCGAACTTGCGCAGGCCCAGCGGGTAGTGCGCGTACCCGTCGCGCTCATTCCCGCCGTGCCACGTCCAAGAAGAATTCGCCGGCCCTCCTCGGCACTTGCGCCGTCAGGCCGCGCGTTGCCTCGGTTTTCGCGCCGGTCTACCCGTGAGCACTGGAATCGTTGGAAGCGATTCCATCCCAGGGTCTTCTGCAGATTGCACGATGACCCCGGCAACACGAATGCTCAGAAACAATCTTCGCCCTAGGCCTGTGCGCGGGCGGGCATTCAGCCCTTTGGTCGCCCCACTTCGGGGCGACGCACTTGCGCTGCGGTGCCGCGAGGATGAACGCGCGTCCGGCAAGGCGAATCGATCACATTGGAAATTGCGGTGCGACGCCGAATTCAAGACGCGGTCATCTTGCGAAACTTCATTCGCACCGAAACGGTGACTGATCTGAAGCGAGGCTTTCACGAGCTCTCACCGCGAGAGAACTGGGCCTCATACTTTATGAGCATGTTCTCGCATTCAGTCCCTAGCATCGGTCGAACCGGCTCGAATTCCGAGCTCGACCAAGCCACGGAACTGTCATGCAACTCCAAGTCCTCACCGTTCTGGCCCGCACGGCCATCGCCCCGGCGCTGTCGCGGCTGGTACTCGAAGGCCACATCACGGAGGCCATCAAGCATGCCGAGGTCGCGCTGCACGACCTCGCGCCCCACGATGCCGGGCAACTCGAGACGGCGCACCTTTGCGCCGACCTCATGCTGGCGCTCAATCGCGCCGAGGAGGCCGAGGAAACCTACCGCCTCGCCGTCAAGCTGTCGCACTACAAGAAGCGCGGCGACGTCCGCGTCGCCTCCTGCCGCAGCACCGGTTTCCTCGCCCTGCACCAGCAGCGCTTTGCCACCGCGGCCTCTTGCTTCGCACGAATCGCCTCGGACGACGCGGCCAGCGCAGCGCAGCGCACCGAGGCGCTCTGTGCGCTCGCAGTCGCACGCGAGGGCCTTGGCCAGCAGGCGGCCGCCATGCAGGCCCTGGCCGAGGCCGGGCAATTGGCCTGCGAAGTGCAGGAGGCCAACCTCGTCAAATTGACCGGCCTCGTCCGCATCGAGTTGATTGCCCGCAATGAGATCCGCACGCACGAACTGCTGCAGGACCACGTGTTCTGGCGCTCGTCGTTCGGCAACGGGCCACGCATGCCGGAGGAGACGCCACCCCTGCTCTCCATTGAAATGCTGCTCGCGGCCGCGGATTCGTCGCCGCTGATCGCTCGCCGTCTGCGCCACCTGCGCGACCTGCTCCTGGCCACGTACGGAGATACGCGCCTACAGCCCGTCTTGATGGAACACCTCGCCCACCTGCGCGCCGCCGGCCTTGCCAAGGCTGAAGCCCAGGCGCGCGTCGACACCGCGCTCGTCGCCATTGCACAGCGACAGGCGGACTTCGCGCGCACCGTCCTGCAACCCCTTCACGGTTCAGGCATGGAGACCTGGTACTGCCAGGCCAAGCTCAGCATGCTGCTCGGCTGCGTGGACGACGCGATGCGGCACTACCAACGGTATGCCTTCGAATCCATGGAGCGCGTGCGAGGGGCCTCGACCGCGACGCTGTCCAGCGAGACGTCCACCCCGTCCGGCGGCACGAAGGATGACATCGAGATGCGACTGCCGGCCAAGTACCGGCGCGCGTACCGCTACTTGCAGGAGAACCTGGACCAGCCGGAACTCAGCGTGCGCGAAATCTCGGATTCCATCGGCGTCACCGAGCGCGCGATCCAGACCGCATTCAAGGCGCACCTCGGCATGACACCGGGCGAGGTGGTGCAGCGCTGCCGAGTCGAACGCATCCGCGCCGAACTGCTGCGCGAGGACGCCCACGACGCGAGCGTCATCGAGACGGCGGCGCGCTGGGGCATCCGCAATCGTTCGACCTTGCTCAGTTCCTACCGCAAGTACTTCCGCGAAACGCCGACGCAGACCCTCGCGCGCCGCCGCTTCGCCGGCGCCGGAACCCCCCCTTGACCCACACCTGGCCCGCACGTGGCGTCGCCGCGGCGCTCGGCACGACGCTGGCCGTGGCAGCCGCTCCGGCCATCGCGGCTTGGGACTGCACGGATTCGTTCGGCAACCGCTACCTCGTCGCTGGGCGTTTCGGCGAGTCGGCCGACGTGCACTGCACGCAGCGCGACGAGCCCGCGCCAGCCCCGTCAGCCGAACCCGGCCCCAAATCCGAGTTCGAGTCCGCGCCGGCCAAGCCGGAGCCCGGCCGCGGCCGGCTCGTGCTCGCGGCTCCGCTGAGCGCCGGCTCCTGGTTGCAGGTCGCCGCGCGGCGACGGCAGGTCGATCCGCTCATCGAGGTGACCGCGCGGGAGTTCGGCCTGGATGCTGACCTGCTGCGGGCGGTGGTCGAGATCGAGTCGCACTTCGACCCGGGCGCAGTTTCGCCGCGCGGCGCGATCGGGCTCATGCAGGTCATGCCATCCACCGCCGCAGCGCTGGGGCTCGCGCGACCGCAGCAGTCGCTGCTGGAGCCGCAGACGAACCTGCGCACTGGTGCGCGCGAACTGCAGCGGCTGTCGCTGCAGTTCGCGGGCGCGATCGAGCTCGTGCTCGCCGCCTACAACGCTGGCGAGAACAGCGTGCTGCGCAACGGCTTCGCGGTGCCCCCGTATCCCGAGACGCAGGCGTATGTACGCGACGTGCTCGCGGTCTACAGCGCACTGCAAGCCTCGCGCTGACGTCGCTTTCGCACGCACAACTTCGCAAGCACGACCCTCCCGCGCACGCGTCGACGAATACGCTGTCCGCACCGTCCCCACCTCAGCCCGCCATGTCCGACGAAAAGACCGAAGAGCCGACATCGCACAAGCTGCACCAGGCACGCGAGGAAGGACAGATGGCGCGCAGCCAGGACATCGCGGCCGCGGCGTCGCTGCTGGCGGCCGTGGGCGCGCTGGTCGGCACGGCGGACTCCATCTCCCAGCGCCTGCGCGCCGTGATCGGGCTCGCACTTGATTTCGGGCCCGGCAGCTCCGAGATGGATGCCGTCTACAAGCGCATGGCTGCGATGGCGCTCGAGGCCGTGATGGCGATCGCGCCCGTGGTCATGGCTGCCGCGGTGGGCGCCGCACTGGGAACGGTGGCGCATGTTGGCTTCCAGATCACCCCCAAGGCGGTCCAGCTGAAGCTCGACAGCCTCAATCCCGCACAGGGCATGAAGAAGATCGTGTCCATGAAGTCGCTTCTCGCCTTCCTGCAGATGGTGCTCAAGGCGGCCGTCATCGGTGTCGTCATCTGGCAGGCCACCCTGCGGCTGCTGCCGCTGATCGCCGGCGCGGTCTACCAATCGCCCGACTCGATCGGCACGATGGCGTGGAAGGCGGTCGTCGACCTTCTCTGGTTCGCGGTCGCCGTCTTCGTCGTCTTCGGACCCGTGGACTTCCTCATCCAGCACCACATGTTCATGAAGGGGCAGCGCATGTCCAAGGACGAAATCAAGCGCGAGCACAAGGGGCAGGAAGGCGACCCCGAGGTCAAGGGCCAGCGCAAGCAGCTCGCTCGCGAATTTGCGGAGGAAGCGCCCTCGCAGGCCGTCGCGCGCGCAGATGCGGTGATCGTCAACCCGACTCATTACGCCGTCGCGGTGCGCTACCGCGCCGAGGAGATCGGCGTCCCGGTGGTGCTGGCCAAGGGGGTCGACGACGCCGCCTTGCAGTTGCGCCGGCTTGCCGAGGAACTCGGCGTGCCGGTCTTCGCGCATCCGCCGCTCGCACGCGCGCTCTACAAGGTGCCGGTCGACCACTCGGTTCCCGAGGAGTTGTTCGAGGCGATCTCGGTCGTCTTGCGCTGGGTCGACGAAATCGGTGCCCGCAGCACCGCTGGAGAAGCCCAATGATGAAACGCCTGTCCTCCATCGCCGGCGATGCCACGCTCGTGGCCGTCATCGTGGCGATCCTGCTTCTGATCGTGGTGCCTCTGCCGACCTTCGTGATCGACATGCTGCTCGCCGTGAACCTGACGGTCAGCACGCTGCTGCTGATGGTCGCGATGTACATCCCGAGCGCTGTCTCGCTGACCTCGTTCCCGTCGCTGCTGCTGTTCACCACGTTGTTTCGACTGTCGCTCAACATCTCGTCGACGAAGCTGATTCTGCTTCATGCGGACGCCGGACACATCATCGAGGCGTTCGGCAACCTCGTCGTCGGGGGCAACCTCGTCGTCGGGATCGTGGTGTTCCTCATCATCACGGTCGTGCAGTTCATCGTGATCGCGAAGGGCTCGGAACGCGTGGCCGAGGTCGGCGCGCGCTTCACGCTGGACGCCATGCCAGGCAAGCAGATGAGCATCGACGCCGATCTGCGCGCCGGCCACCTCAGCGCCGACGAGGCGCGACGGCGACGCGCCATGCTCGCCATGGAGAGCCAGCTGCACGGCGGCATGGACGGTGCGATGAAGTTCGTCAAGGGCGACGCCATCGCGGCGCTGATCATCACGATGATCAACATCGTCGCCGGCATCCTCGTCGGCGTGGCCTACCACGGCATGACCGCCGGCGAGGCGGCGAACCGCTTCGCGATCCTGTCCGTCGGCGACGCCATGGTCTCGCAGATCCCGTCGCTGCTGATCTGCGTCTCGGCGGGCCTGATGATCACGCGCGTCGCGGACGAGGACTCGCCGCAGCGATCGCTCGGCGACGAGATCACCATGCAGCTCACGCGCAATCCGCGCGCGCTGTTCCTCTCCGCCGCGTTCCTGTGCGGGTTCGCGCTCGTGCCCGGCTTCCCGTGGTACGTGTTCCTTGCGCTCGCGGGCGGACTCGTGGCGCTGGGGCTGCAGCTGTCGAAGCGGCCAGTCGCGCCGGCGCACGGCGAGTCGAACGACCCGCTCAAGGGCCTGCAGCGCGAGGGCGCCAAGATGCGCAAGGGCGACTTGTCGGCCATCCAGGAGAAGCCGGGGGCCTTCACGGCGCCGCTTGCCGTCACGATGACTGTGCCCCTCGGAAAGCGGCTGCGCGCCGACACGCTGAACACCGCGTTCGAGGCCGAGCGCGCGCTGCTGCAGGAGCAACTGGGCCTGCCCTTCCCTGGCATCCGGCTCTGGACTCGCGCCGCCCACGCCGACGACGAGTACGAAGTGATCCTGCATGACGTCCCCTACGGCAAGGGCACCCTGATGCCGGGCCGCAAGATGGCTGATGGCGTGCCGCAGGAGGCGCTCGAGGGGTTCAGCGAAGCCGGCGCGGCTGGCGGCGATCCGGCGTCGTGGTGGGCCGAGCCGGGTGCGACCGTGAGCGAAGGGCGCCTGCTGGACCACGAACACGTGATCGCCCGGCACGCCGTACGCACGCTGCGGGAGCAGGCGCATCAGTTCCTCGGCATCCAGGAAGTGCAGTGGGTACTGGAGCGCGTCTCGGCAGACTACCCGGGACTCGTCGCGGAAATGCAGAAGGTCGTCACGCTGCAGCGCATCGCCGAAGTGCTGCGCCGGCTGCTCGAGGAGCAGGTTCCGATCCGCAACATGCGGGCGATCTGCGAGAGCCTCGTGTCTTGGGGTCCGAAGGAAAAGGACGGCCTCATGCTGACGGAGTACGTGCGGGCCGACCTCGGCCGCTTCCTGAGCCACCGGGCGACGGATGGCACCGGCGTGCTGTCCGCCGTCCTGCTGGAGCCGGCGGTGGAGAAGCTGGTCCGGGAATCCGTCAAGCCGACGCCAAGCGGCAACTACCTCGCGATGGCGCCCGAGTACGTGGCAGCGATCTCCCGCCAGGTACGCGATCTCGCCGGCGGGCGACCGCGCCCCGCCGTCGCGGTGGTCACGCCGATGGACATCCGCCGCTACGTGCGCCGCATCGTCGAATCCGACAACCGCTGGCTCTGCGTCTACTCGTTCCAGGAACTGGGCGCGCACGTGCGGGTGGAACCTCTCGGCAGAGTCTCGCTGTAAGCCGGCCGATCCTCGACATGACGCGTCCGCGCCAAATCGCCTTCCGCAGCCTGGTCGTCCACCGCACCGACCCGGCATCGGCGTCCCCGCCGGCAGTCCATCGCGCGCCTTCCCGATTCGAGGCGCTGCTACGTCGCCGACCCGAGGCGCGTACCAGCACGCCGGCCGCCACCGCGCCACTCGTCCAGCCGCCACCGGCATTGGTTGGCGACGAAGGGCGCGAGCACGGGGAAGGGCAGCACGAAGAACAAGCGCAGCCGTGGGAGGAATCGGGCATGCCCGAATGGGCCAGCGCCTTGATGCCCACATCGGCGACCCTCGACACGCTGCTCGCCGATGCGATCCCGGCCGTCGGTGCCGACGCCCCGCTGCCAGGCTTGCTGGCGTCCGTCGCGCACACGATCGCGGGCTTCTGCAATGAACGCGCCGTCGATGACAGCGAAGGCTGGAACGTGCGCATCCCGCTGCGGCCGGACGTCCTCGAGGGCACCACGCTCGAGCTCGCCATTTCGTCGTACTGGCTGCAGCTTCGCTTCCTGACGACCGAGCCGCGCTCGCGCCGGTTAATTTCGCAGCATGAGGACGCGCTTTGCGGCCTGCTGACGGGATTGCTGAACCGCCAGCGGGACATCTCCATCGTCATCCAGTGATCCTGCCGTCGATTCCCTGCCCAACCACCATGAATCCCGCCCTCCCTCGCGTCGACACGAACCCGGCCAGCATGCTGCCCGCCGTGTCGCCGACCGCCGCCCAGGGCTCACGGCTCCTCCATGACGCCCGCCTCGGGCACTTCTGGGGCGCGCTGCATGGCGGCGACGGCCTGCGCTGGGAAACAGCGACCGGTCCGGGCCCTGCGCGGCGCTACGAGGCGACGCTCGAGTCGGAGCTCGGCAGCGTCCAGATCGCCCTCGCATCGGACGACGACGCCCTCGCGGCGGTCGCCGCTGTCAATGCCGGCACGCCTCTGCAATCGCTGGCGCTGGGCGTGCTGTTCGAGCGCCCGCTCGCGCGGCTGGGAAGACTCGGCTTGCCCAGGCCGCGGATCGCGCGGCTCGTGCCCGCGGCGGCCGCGGCGACGGCGCACGAGTGCTGGGCCGTCCTGCGGCGCGGCGACCTCGAACTGTGCCGCGTGGCCTTCCACTCGCTGCCCGAGAAGGTGTGCGAGGCACTCCTCGGCGCCCGCGCGCCGGCAGGCGGGCCGGGCCCACTCTCACTATCGCTGCGCGTCCCCGGCGCAATCGCCGTGGGCGAGCACCGGCTGCCGATCGCCGTCCTGCGCTCGCTCGGGCGCGGCGACGTGATGCTGCTCGGGTTGCCCTGCACCGCGGCCTCGCTCGAAGGCGCCTTCGGCACCCTGCGCGTCGGCGGCAGGGCCCGCGGCGTGCGCGCCGAGGGACGTCTCGACACCACATCCTTCATCTTGCTGGGAGATCCCTTCATGACCGACCACGACCCCGACCGGATTCCAGACGACGACCTCCCAGCCTCCGCACTCGATGCGCTGGAAGTGGCCGTGCATTTCGAGCTCGAGACCGTCTCCATCTCGCTCGCCGACCTCGAATCGATCGAGCCAGGCTACGTCATCGAACTTGCAACGCCGGCATCGCGGGCCCGACTGCGCCTCGTCTCATGCGGTGTCGTCATCGGCGAAGCCGACCTGGTCGCGGTCGCCGGCCAGCTCGGCGCCCGCATCACCAACCTGGTTGCACACCATGACGCCGACCAGCAGCGGGGGTGAGCTACTTCCCCTGCTGATCATCATCCTGGCGATCGGACTGATTCCGTTCGTCGCGATGATGGTCACCTCCTACACCAAGATCGTCGTCGTCCTGGGCCTGCTGCGCAATGCGCTGGGCGTCCAGCAGGTGCCGCCCAACATGGTGCTCAACGGGATCGCGATCATCGTCAGCGTCTACATCATGGCGCCGCTCGGCATGGAGGCCTTCGACAAGGTGAAGGCCCAGGGGCTCGCGACCACCAGCGCGGGCCAGTTCGGACAGGTGCTGGAGGCCGTGCAGGATCCCGTCCGCAAATTCCTGGACAAGCACGCCCAGTCGCGCGAGAAGGCGTTCTTCCTGAAGTCGGCTGCGGCGGTGTGGCCGCCGGAGCGCGCCAGGGCGCTGCATGCGGACGATCTGATCGTGCTCGCGCCGGCCTTCACGCTTTCCGAGCTGACAGCGGCCTTCCGCATCGGCTTCCTGATCTATCTCGCGTTCGTGGTCGTCGACCTGATCGTCGCCAACGTGCTACTCGCGCTGGGGCTGTCCCAGGTAACGCCGACGCAGGTGGCCATCCCGTTCAAGCTCCTGCTGTTCGTGGTGCTGGACGGCTGGTCGCTGCTGCTGCACGGCCTCGTGCTGAGCTATCGCTAGGACCACCGTGGACTTCGACAACATCGTCAACCTGACCTCGCACGCGATGATCCTGTGCCTGCTGGTGTCGCTGCCGGTCGTACTGGTCTCTGCCGTCGTGGGGCTGCTGGTCTCGTTCATCCAGGCCATCACCTCGCTGCAGGACCAGGCGATATCGCAGGGTGCCAAGCTGATCGCGGTGGTCATCACCCTGCTGGTATCGGCGCCGTGGGGTGCCTCGCTCGTGCTGGGCTTCGCCCGCCAGGCGCTGGCAGCGGCGCTGCAATGAGCGAGCGCCCGGTCGCTGAGCAGTCGCCATGGCCGTGACACCGATCCGACTCGCGGCGACGGCGTTCGACCATCGTTCGCCGGCACTGGCGCCGGTCCAGCCGGCCGCCGCCGTTGCCGACGCCACTCATGACGGCATGCATCACGAGCGCGGCGCCAGGTTCGAACACGCCCATCACGCCCATGCGCCCGGCCACGGCCCGACGCCGCGCCCGCGACGCAACGCATCGGCCAAGACCAGCCGCAGCCGGCGCCGGCGCCGTGCCGGTGCGCCGGTCGAAGACGACGAGATCGAGCTGCCCGAGGCCGAGCATCACGCGGACGGCGTGGCGGGCGCCGGCTTCCAGGACGATCATCCGGACAGCGGCAACGACGAAGACGAAGGCGATCGCGAGCGGTCGCGCCACGATCGCCTCGGGCGTGTGCGCCGGCACGCCGCGGAGCAGGCGCTGTCCATCGAGGCGCCCGCCCGGTTCGCGCGCGATGCGAGCGTCGGCGTCGAACAGGCCGTCGATGCCTTCCTGGACGCCAGTTGCGGCCTGGTCGCCGCCTGGAAGCCCGGCAACCGCGCCGCGCTGGGGATGCAGCGGGCCAAGTTGCAGCTGCTGCGAACCGCGTCCGCCGTAGCGCGGATCGACGGCGGCGGGCTCGCGCGTGTCGGCGAACACCTGCGCAGCCGCATGCCGGCAGGCGGCGGGCCGTGCAATCCGACACTGAACCTGCTGTTGCCACTGCTGGTGCTGCAACTGCAGCTCGCACGCACGCCCGACCAGCTCGACGAAGCCATCGCCCGCGTGCAAGCGAGCATTTGGGGCACAGGACGTTGATGGACGCCCACGACGAAGAGACGGACGCGAACCACGAGCGCTACCAGGCGCTCGTGCGCGAACTGTGCGAGGTGCTCGACATCCCCGACGCCGAGACGGTCCTTCAGCGGCGCGAGCTCGAGTACGAGACGTTCAGCGTCATGCTGATGCACGTGGCGAACGACCCGGGGGCGCTCTACGTGCAGTTCGACTACGGCGTCACGACCGCCGGGCGGACACTGTCCATCCTTCGGCTCATGCTCGAGTCCAACGTCCTGGTCTACGCGCAGGACCAGGCCCAGCTCGGCCTCGATCCCGACACCGGCTCGACGCAACTCATCGTGCGGGTGCCGATGACCGACGACATCGACGGGCCGTGGCTGGCCGATACGCTGAAGCACTACGCCGAGCACGGCCGCTACTGGCGCGACCACCTGCTGCAATCCCCGGACGAGATGTTCGAGGCGATCTCCTCCGGCGACTATCTCTGGCTGCGGGCCTGAGGCAGCCGCGCGATGGGCTGGCCCCGAAGCCCGGGTCATCGCGCCGTCGGCGCCTTCGCAATTCGCGACGCGCCGTCGTCCTCCCGGCTCGGCGCCGTCCCGGCCGGCGCTACCTTATGGGCAGGCATTGGGGGCGAGCCATCGTGAACATCATTCCTGCGCAGCGAAATCCGGTCAGGCGATCGGCGTGGCCGATCGCGCGTATCGGCAAGGCTTCTTCATGAGCCGCATCCATGGTCCCTTCAATCCGCGGGTCGGGGGGGTTCCCCCGCGAGCGGAGGTCGGAGCCCCGAAGCAGGACCCGGCGAGCGGGCCGCAATCGCCCGCCCAGGCGCCGATAGGCATGCCGCTGCAGAACGCGCTCCGGCGGCCCACGGGCGCGATGGCGCCCCGGACGGGTCAGTTGCCGGGCGCGCGGCTGCAGAACGGCGATGCGCTCCGGATGCCGGCCCATCGCCTGCCGAACGTCATGCCGAACATGGTGGCGTTGCGACCCGGAGCACTTCTGCCGGGGCAGCGGCCCATGGCGATACTGGCCAGGCCGCAGCTGGCGCCGATGGGGCACGTGCACGTGCTGATGGATTTGTTGAAGGCGTTGATGTCGATCCGCAAGTCGACGCTGGCGGGCGCCGTCCTGGCGCCGTACCTGAAGGCACTGCAACAGGTGGCGGCGAACGCCGCGGCCCCGGTCAAGCCAGCGCATGCCAATGGCCTGTCCCAGGTGCGTCCGCAGCCCACGACCGCGCCGGCGAAAGCCTTGCCCCTCAAGTTCGCGCCCCTCTACCAGGGCCTGAACCTCAAGGTCACCGCGGACACCCTGCCGACCTTCACCAACGCCGACCTGGTCGGCAAGCCCGCCAAGCTCGGCTCGGGCGCCTTCAACACCGTGTACGCGGTGCAATTGAAGAAGCCCGACGGCAGCAAGTTCAACGGCGTCTTCAAGCCGCTTGGCAACGTGGAGAACGGCTGGGTCGCCGCCGCAACGGGCATTCCGAAGCACGACCCGCAGATCGCGATGCGCAACATCGCGACGCTCTCCTACGCGCAAAAGCTCGGCATCGACGTGATCCCGGACACGCGGGTCGCCGTGCTCGCGACCGACCTGAGCGGCCCGAAGCTGGGCCTCGTGATGGAACGGGCGAGCGGCAAGCCGGCCGCCGAGGTCGACGCCGCCCTCCTCGACCGCGCCGACGTGCGCGCGGAAGTGACCAAGCTCCAGCTGCTGGACCACCTGACCGGCCAGGGCGACCGCCACGGCCAGAACTTCTTCATCGACGTCGGGGCGGACGGCCGTGCGAAGGTGACCGGGATCGACAACGACCAGTGCTTCGGCGCCAGGCTCACCGACCCGAACGGCATCAAGTACGGGAAGGGCCGCGCGAACTACGGCTTCCGCGGGACGTCCCTGCCGCCGGTCGTGGACACCGAGATGGCGGCCAAGATCAAGTCGCTCACGCACGACGATATCCGGGGAATGCTGGGCGACAAGCTTGGCAGCGCGGAGGTGCGGGCCGCGATCGCTCGACATGAGGGCGTCAAGCAGCACATCGCCAAGCTCGAGGCGCAGAACCTCGTCATCGCGCCGGCCGATTGGAACAAGCCGCACGTGACCAAACTTCTCGACTCCGGCAACAGCTACGTGGGACGCGAGCGTCAAAATGCGCTGGTGCGCGCTCGCGCCGAGGGTCCCGCAGGACGGCAACCGAACGCCGACTGGGCATAGGACGACTCGCCGTGACTTCATTCATGCAACAGGAGCCCCTCCATGACCGACCCTCTCGATGACCCGGCCGCGGCGATGTCGGCCCAGGAGCTGTTCGCGGCCGAGGGCCTGCCGTTTCCGCCGGTGCCTGACCCCCTGGGGTCCGCCCTGCAAAAGCAGGGGAACGGCTGGTACGCCACGCGCCCCGTCACGTCGACGCCGTACGACCTGGAGCATTTCGTCGCCGAGGTGGAGACCGCGCCCGGCGTGGTGGACTATGCCCTCGTCGGGTTCGATGGCTACGGAACCAATACCTGGGCGGTGCACTACTACCTCGTCGCCAGGTCGCTGGGCCTGTTCATCCAGATGCCATGGGGCGGGGCCTACACGGACGCCGAACCGGCCCGGGCGGACATCGCCGGGATGTTCGATTGGGCAGCAACGCTGCAGTCGCGGCTGCAACAAGCCGAGGCCCTGCACACGATTCCGGACGGAATGCGACTCGTCGTCTGCGCATCCCGCCTCGGCCACGCCGGCTGGCGCTGGATCCGCGCCGGGCAGGATGCGGATGCGGTGCCCTGGAACCCCGCTGCCGGCATGCTCAGCGCGATCCTGGCCGAGCTCGATGACCTTGCCAGCGGCCGTCGAAGGTTGTCGGCCGCGGCTTGATGGACCGAGACAATCCTGCGTGAGATCGAGAGACGCAGGGCCGACGGTCGTCCGAACTGGAACCTACATGCGTCAACTCCTCCTCCTCACAGCCCTGGCGTGCTCGGCCGCGTTTGCCAAGCCCGCGCATGAGCACGTCCTGGGCGCCGGGCAGCACAGTACCGATTCCAGCGCCGCGCGCGATCTCGTGCGCCTCGTGGCTGAGCCGGCCGGCGTGCCCCTCGCCCTGGCGGCCTCGGTCGGCGCCGTCGACAACATTCATCGCCTCGCCTCGGAGCCCGGCGCACGCCTCGCGTTCGTGCAGGCGGATATCTACGACGCGCTCCTGGCGCAGGCCCATGCGGGCAACCCGGGGGCGCAGTCGCTGGCAGAGAGGCTGCGGGTGTTCATGCCGCTGTTCAACGAGGAGTTGCACTTCGTCGTACGCACCGATTCGCCCCTGCGCTTCGTCCACGAGATCGCCGGGCAGCACCTCAACGTCGGCCCGATGGGCGGCGGCACCGCATTCACGGCGACGCGTGTGTACGCGCGCATGTTCGGTCGCGAACTCCCGCTGGTCGATGCGAGCTTCCAGCCCGACGAAGAGGCCCTCGCGCGGCTCACCGGCGACCGGTCGATCGATGTCGTCGTGATCGTCGGCGGCCAGCCCACGCCACTCCTGGCCGACATGACGGCGCAGGCGCGGCAATCGATCCGGTTGCTCGCCGTCGACCCGCAGGCACCCGAAATGCGCGCGCTCGCCGGCTCGTATGCCGAGACCTCTATCCGGCATGAGAGCTATCCCGACTGGTTGGCGCAGGACGTCCCGGCCCTGGCGGTCCGCACGCTGCTGATGACGCGCGACTATCGGACGCCGGTCATTCGCACCCAGCTGGCAGACCTGGCGCATGCGATGTGCGCTGATGTCGAGCGCCTGCGCGCGTGGGGCCAACCCAAATGGAAGGAAGCCGATTTCGGCACGCCTGCGCAGCAGCCGCAATGGCGCTACTACACGCCCGCGCGGGACATGCTTGCGCACTGCCCGGCCGAACGCTAGCGAGTCCACTGGCCAACGAGTGGGGTGGAGGGGGCGTTGGTGCAGCGAGCCAGCGCAGGCAACTGCTGACAGGTCAGGCCCATGCGCACTGGCTCGAGCAGCTGGGCTTCGAGCGCCTCGGGCCGGTCTGACCTCGGCCGCCGATGGGCGCACTGCTCGTCCTTCGGCACTCGCTCTCCAATCTCCCGAGGCCGCCGACTCCGGCGGTCGGCTCGCGCGCGCCGGTGTTACCCAAAAAGCAGCCGGAAATGAACCACGCCCCACTACGTCCTCTACGGCGAGGCCGTCCACCTCATGTCACTCGCGACTCGGCACGGTGTAGCCATGAATCAAAATCACATCGTTTGACACTTGTCGCGCGTCATCACCAGAGCAGCATTTCTTTTAGAATGTTGCCTCTCTGCGCCCAAGCCCGAATCGACGCAGCGAAGGCGGACATCGTCTGCGCGGCCCGCCTTCCTTGAGCGCCAGTTTCACTTCTTGCCCATGTCCCACACGCCGCCCCTCGGTGCCGATCAGATGAAGGAGCTGTCGCGCCTCTGGGACGAAGCGCAGGACATCGACGTCCCGCAGCGTGTGGCGTGGCTCGCGAACGCACCGGTGTCGTCGCCCGCGGTTCGCGAAGCCCTGGCTGCGATGCTGGGGGCCCCGACCGAATCCGGCCGCAACGCGATGAGCGTCCCACGCGACGAACAGTTCCTCGCAGGGATGGAAAGGCTGATGTCCGGCTTGCGCGCCGAGGCGCAGGAGGACTCCGACGACGCCCGCGTCGGGCCGTACCGGCTCGTGCGCGAGCTGGGCTTCGGCGGGATGGCCACCGTCTGGCTCGCCGAGCGGGCGGACGGGCTGATGCAGCGTACGGTGGCCATCAAGCTGCCGCACGCATGGCTCGGGGCGCGCTTTCTCGAGCGGTTCGACCAGGAGCGGCAGATCCTGGCAACGCTAACGCATCCGAACATCGCGCGCCTGTACGACGCCGGCCTCACCGCGGGCGGTCGGCCGTACCTGGCGCTGGAATACATCGAAGGCGAATCACTGACCGCGTACTGCACGCAGCACGCGCTTCCACTGCGTAGTCGATTGATGCTGTTCCTGCAAGTGCTCGGCACCGTGCAGTTCGCGCACGACCACCATGTGGTTCACCGCGACCTGAAGCCGTCGAACGTCCTCGTGTCCGCGGACGGTCAAGTGCATCTGCTCGATTTCGGGATCGCCAAGCTGCTGGCCGAGAACGACAACGACGTCGCGGTGACGCAACTGGGCGACATCGCGTTGACGCCCGCGTTCGCAGCGCCCGAGCAGCTCACCGGTGCCCGCGTTGGACCCTTGTCCGACGTCTACACGCTGGGCGTGCTGCTGTACACCCTGCTCGCCGACCGGCCGCCCTATTCGATGGATTGGCCGACCCGGGCCAGCTTGGAGAAGAGCGTTCTCGAGGATCCGGTGCGCAAGCCGAGCGAAGTGGCTGCCCGCGACGCCAGGGCCTTGCGGGGCGACCTCGACACGATCGTGATGACGGCGATGCAGCGCGAGCCGCAGCGTCGCTTCTTGAGCGCGCTTGCGTTCGCGGACGACATCCGGCGCCACCTCGCGGGGGAACGGGTGCGTTCACGGCCGGACCGCCTGGGCTACGTGGCTCTGCGGTTCGTGCGACGCTACCGGCTTGCGGTGGCTTCGACCGCCCTGGTTGTGGCCAGCCTGGGCGGCGGCTTGATTGCCGCCTACCGATCGGCGCAGGAGGCGCGCGAGCAACAGCACATCGCCGCCCAGAATGCGCGCACGGCGTCCGAAGTGGTGAACTTCCTGGAAGGCTTGTTCAAGGGCAACGAGCTCGCTTTCGACGCGAAGCGCAAGCCGGGTGACATCACAGCACGCGAACTCCTCGACGCCGGAGCCGCGCGCATCGATGAGTCGCTGAAGGATGCCCCCGAGGCCAAGGTCCGGTTGCTCGGTGTGGTGGCAAGCCTGTACAGCCAGGAGCAGGACGCGCAGGCGAAGTCCAAGGAAATGTACCGCAATCGCCTGGCCCTTGCGCGCACCCTCAAGGCCACCGATGGCCGGCTCTTGGTCGACGCCATGCTGGACTACGCCAACATCCAGCTAGCCGGCGATGACGGTGGCTCGGCGCGAGCCCTCCTGGAGGAGGCGGGGACTGTGCTTGACAAGATCAAGCCCGCGCTGCCCGGCGACGGCGAGTTGCGCGGTCGACTGGAGCTCGAACTCGCCTACATGCTCCAGCAGACGGACCCGCCAATGGCAACCCGTCACGCAGAGCGAGCGGTCGAGCTGCTGCGGCCGTTCGAGCATTTCGACGGCTACGCGACCGCGCTTTCCTTCCTCGGGGACGAACAGGCGGGGCGCCTGGAATTCACCAAGGCCATGGCAACGCTGACCGAGGCCTTGCGCGTCGCGCCCACCGCCAGCATGCAACGAGTCGAGATGTTGAGCCAGCGGTGCCATGCCAGGACAAGGAGCGGCGAGTCGGAAGCCGCAATCCCGGATTGCCAGCAGGCGTTCGATGTGGCGAAGCGTCTCCTGGGCGATGCCAACGGCGATACCGCCTATTACGCGCGCAGGCTGGCCGAGGCACGGGCCACCGCTGGGCAGGCCGCCCCGGCGCGCGAGTTCCTGCTGGGCCTGCTGCCGGCGTTGCGCTCTGTGACTGCCGAGGACAGGCGGCGCGACCTCGGTGCGATGTATGTCTCCCTTGCGTCGATCGAAACGCGTCTGGGACGCCCCGACGCTGCCCGCGCCTGGCTGCACCGCCTGGAAGCGCTGCACCTGGACACCGGGAAGGTCGAAGGCGGGGTGGTGTTGATCCTGCCCGAGGCGCCCGAGGCCCAGGCCGCGGTCGCGCAAGGCCGGTTCGAGGACGCCCTCAGCGTGGCCGACAAGGGACTGGAAGTGGCGCGCAGTCGTGATCTGTCCAAGAGCCTGTACGCGCATGAACTGCGGATCGCGAAGGTCCAGGCCGTGCTGGGTCGTGACGGCGCGGAGGCTGCCGAGACTGCGCTGAGGCAGATGATCCCGGAAGAACAATGGCCAGCAGGCGAGCCGGCGCACCCGCAGTCGCCGTTCGACCTCGATCGGCAGCTGCTGCAGGCCCAGCTCGCGCTGGCGCGCGGCCGGCAGCAGGAGGCGCAGGGCCTGGCCGCGGACCTGCGTCGCCGCATCGACGACCGCCACGCGGCGAAAGAACTCGCAAGCTGGTCGATTCCCGCGGAGATCGTGCTCGGAAAGATCGAATTCGCCGCCGGTCATGCCGATGCCGCAGCGCGTCACTTTATCCAGGCCGCGGCCTGGGCGCCGGCGAAAGGCGAAGCGAGCCTGATCAGCGCCGAGATCGCGGCCTGGCAGGCCCGCGCTCAGCTCGCGCTCGGCGACGTGGCCAGCGCACAATCGCTCGCGGCCGCCGCCCGCACGATCGTCCTGCAGCAGGGTACGGCTTCGGCCGTCTATCTCGAGCCCCTGCAAGCCGTCCAACGAGCGCTGGCTCTGGTACGAATCCGACCTGAGGTAGGCTCTGCGGTGGACATGAGGGCTCTGTCGCGTTGAACCGGCGTGGTTCATTTCAGGCTGTTTTTGGGTAACACCGGCGCGCGGCGTTGGTGCAGCGAGCCAGCGCAGACTGAAGTATCCCCTTCCACCACGATCTCAGGCTGCCTCGCGAACGATGCGGACGGAGTTCGGGCGTCCCGCCGCGAGCATGCGGTTCAGAACGACCGCACCCACCGCTGCTTCCGTGTGACGGCCTGCGTCGTGGCGCGCACGCAGTCGAGATCCGATGAGCGCCTTGTAGCGACCCATCGTCGTCTCGACCAGCGCGCGCCGGCCGTAGCCCGTCACCTCCTGCCAGCCCAGCCTGCCGAGCGCCGCCGCAGTGTGAACATGGACGTCGCGACGCGACGCGTCCATTCCGGGATCGGGCGGTATCGTCGAAGTGGCTCGCGGTGGGATCGCGACCGAGATATCCGCGCTGCGCGCGGCGATGGTCGCGTAGGTCGGCTCGCCGTCATAGGCGCCGTCGGCCGTGACCTGCTCGATCTCGCCCGGGATCTGCTCGATCAGTGGTGCGACTTGCGAGGGGTCATCGACATCCTGGCCGGTCAGCGTCACGGCCACGATCTGACCGCTATCTGCATCGACCGCCAGGTGCAATTTGCGATACTGACGAGGCGCTCGCCGGCCGTGTTTGTCGGCCAGCCACTGGCCAGCGCCGTAGATCTTCAAGCCGGTGCTGTCGATTACGACGTGTAGCGGCCCATGTGGCAACGCCGCCCTGGCAATCGAAGGCAGCTTGATCTCACGGCGACTGACCGTCGTGTGGTCAGGCACGGCCAGCTCCCAACCTATCAACTCGACGAGCGACGTCATCAGGCCTTCGGCCTTGCGCGGCGGCAGTTTGAACGCCGTGCGCAGCATCAGGCAGGTCTGGATCGCGCTGTCGGAATACGTCGCTTGCCGACCCGGCGTCGAGCGCGGCGCAGCGATCCAAGCATCAATGGCGCCCTCCGTGATCCACAGCGTGAGGCTGCCGCGCCGACGCAGCCCCGCCTCGTACGTGGCCCAGTTCGTCACCTTGAACTGCATCGTCGGGATATGGTGCCGGCGCTCGGCATTGAACTTGTTGGGCATGGCAATCTGGCGACTTCGACTTCAGCATCCTACCGGGCGAGCTTGGCCTCGCTGCACCAACGCCCGACCAGGCTCTCGCCTGGTCGGCGCGAACGCTCAGATGGGGCTGAGCGAGCGCAGCGCGTCCTTCGACGAGCCGCCTTCGAGCTTCGTGTCGACCGCGTTCTTCGCCAGGGTGGCGGCAACGGTGCCGGCGTCGGTATCCGTCGCCGCGTCGACCAGCTTGCCGCCGACGTACAGCGCGGTGTCCGCGAGATCCTTCTTCCAGTTGCCGCCGTCGACGGCATCCGCCCCGGCCTTGGCGAGACCCGACTCGGTTGCCGTCACCGACGATGCGACGTCGAACGCCTGCTTCAACACGGGCGGCATGAACAGCGAGACCGCGCCCAGTGCCTGCGACGCGATGTTCATTGCCTTCGAGTACACCTTGAGCCCGGTCTCCACGACGTTCTTCAGCGCGCCGCCCTTGGCTTTCTTCATCTCCGGCTGGTCGGTCTCGCCGGCCAGCATGTCGGCCGTCGCGGCCGTGGCGGCCTCGCCCACAGGTGCCTTGGCGGTGCTCGTCGGCGGCGTGTAGACCTTGGTGTCCTGCAGCTTGCGGTTGAAAGCCTCGAGGTCGCCGCGCGTGATCGTGCCGTCGTCCGACTTGTGCCACAGCTTCTTGGCGCCGTGGATGTTGCGGCCGTCCTTGGCGTTGTCCTCCTTGCCGAACAGCACCGCGTCGTCGAGGAAGGTCTTGGCGGCATCCTTGTCGGCCTTGCTCGCCTTCGGGTCGTCGACGATCTTCTGCAGCGACTGGCGCGTGATGCGGTCACCGAACACGTGGTTCGGATCTTTCGTCATCTGGTCGACGGCCGACTTTTCCGTCTGCGTGAGCTCGCCCTTGGCGGAGATGTTGTCCTCCATCTTGCTCGTGCGGATCTTGTCGCTGCCGTTGTTGAGCGCCTTCCATTCCTCCGGATGCTGCTTGAAGTAGTACGCCGCGGCGATGAGCTGCGGCGGGCGCTTCTTGATCCCCGACTCGCCGCTGATGATGAGGTCGAACTCGTGTTGCGACATCTTCTTCGGCAGGCAGTCGGAATACTTGTAGAGCTCCTGCTCGGCGTCCTGCTTGGTGATGGGACGCCCGCAGGTCTGCTTGCCCTCGTCGCCCGACGGAATGTAGTTCTGCGCGTAGTCGGCGGCCTTCTTCTCGCTGTACGCCTTCATGTCCGGACGCGACGCGATGTCGCGGATGTCGCCACGGCTGATGCGGTTCTTGTCACCGTCCTCCATCAGATGCAGCAGGCCGGGGTCGTTCAGCACCGTCGTCAGCGCCTTGCGGAGGTCGGGCGGCGTGCTGGGATCGTTCGCCTTCTTGGTGAGGTCGTCGATGCTGTTGCCGTGATGGCTGAACTCGCCCTCGTGGCGGGACAGCGTCATGACGGCGTCCTTCTGCGTATCCGAGAGCTGGCCCTGCTTGAGCTGCGCGTCCGGATCCTGGACCGCGGACGGCCCTTGCGCAGAAGTGTCCGGCGCCTGGATCTGGGGCATCGGCGGCAGCGGCGTCGAGGCCGGCGCGGCGCTCGAGTCGGGCGACGCGGTCGCCATCTTGGCGGCGGCGTCGATCTGCTCCTTGCACATTTCGAGCACCCGCGCCACGAGCTGGTCCGTGTCGTCGGCCGGCGCGGCCCCCGGACCGCCTGGCGGTGCGGTCAGTACCTGGCGGATGCCAGAGCTATCGTTGATCTGCATGATTGGTTTCTCCTGTTGGAACGATGAAGGGACGTGCGTTCAGGGCAAGGTGCCCGGGCCGTTGTCGTCGTCATCGTCGTCGTCGTCGTCGTTGATGGTGTCGAAGCCGCCGCCCGTGTCGGGCTCGGGCGGCGCCATGCTCTGGAGCGCCTGCATCAATTGCTGCTGCTGGGCGAGGTCGACCGTCCCCGTGGACGATGGCGACGACGATGGCGAGGGTGCCGGCGCGTAGGCGGATGGGGATGGGGAACTCAGACGTTGAATGCCTGCCATGGGGTTCACTTTCGTTCGATTGAGGGGTGCGGACGTGTCCGCGGCGGTGAGGAAAGGCGCCCGCGGGCACCTAGCGGGAACCTCCGAGGGCGTCCTGCAATTGCGCGAGCAGCCCGGTCGGTAGCAGCAGGTAGCGGATCTGCGACACCAGCGTGCTCACAAGGATCGCGAGCATCAGGACCGTCACCGCGCCCTTGACCGGTTGTCCGAGCGCCGACAGTTCCAGCTTGGGCGCGACGCGCGTCACGAGGCCGAACCCGGCGTCGATCAACACCAGCACGAGCAGCATCGGCGCCGAGAATTTCACGACCGCGGACATCAGCGACTCCGTCTGGTCGATCACGAACACCTCGGGCAGCCGGGACCACTGCGGCAGGGTCGAGACGACCGGCCAGACGTGGAACGAATCGAAGATCGCGCCGAGCAGGGCGAGCATGCCGCCCATCCCGAAGAAGACGACCACGACGACGTGCAGAAGCAGCTCGGAGACGGGCGTGCTCTGTTGACCGCTGAGCGGATTGCTCATCTGCACGTTGTTGAATCCGGCCTGGGTGTCGATCAGCGCGCCCACGCTCTCCGCGATCCAGAACACCTTCGACCCGGCGAAGCCGAGCATCAGGCCGATCATGGTTTCCTTGGCGGCATGGCCGCACAGCTCCAGCGGCCCGAGCCGATGGATCGCGTCCAATGGCACGCCCATGCCGACGTAGAGGGCCAGCATCGCGATGACGCCCTGCCGCAGGAACCCGGTGAGGAACTTCTCGCCGACCGGCGGCAGCAACGCGAACGCGGCGTACAGCCGCAGGCTCGCCAGACCCGAGGCGAGCAGGAGGTCGTCGAACGGCTCCAGGAAGCCGACCGCAACCTCGAACAGGCCGCGCGCGTCAGCCATGCGTCGCCTCCACGCGGGCCGCCCGCAAGCGCGCGGCGTAGCGCCCCGCCGCAGCCTCTTCCGCTTCCTCTTCGGCCTGCTCTTCCTGCTTCGCCTCGCGCTCGCGCAGCGCCTGGGCCACCTGGTCGCGAAGGCCTTGCAGGCGCTGCTGGTGACGCTCGACGGCTGCGTGCGCGGCCTCCACCGGCTGTTGCGCCCGCTTCGCCGCGGTGCGCCGCTCACCCAGCGCGCGGCCCGCCTGCGCGGTCGCGGCCTTCATCTCGTCGACGCGCAGGCCGAACGATCGCAATGCGTCGGGCGTGAAGGTCTTGCGCGTCAGTGCATCCATCTGCGCCTCGCCGGCGACCTGCGCCGAGGCGCAGGCCTCCTCGCTCGCGACGGCCTCGGCGACCTCCTGCTCGGCCTTCGCGAGTCGTGCACGCGCCTGGGCAAGGTCACGCTCGAGCGCCTCGGTACGGCGCTCGCGGATCCGCAGCAGCGTGCGCAAGGCCCGGATGCGATCGGTCATCGGGAGACCTCGGCGAGCGCTGCCAGGATGTCGTCGTAGTCCATGAGATCGGTGGTGCGCTGGTTCAGGAACGCGCGGATCTCGTCGATGCGTTCGACCGCGGCATCGGCGGTCGCATCGTTGCCCGGCCGGTACTCGCCGGCTTGCAGCAGCATCTCGACATCGTCGTACTTCGCCATCAGCGCCCGCATGCGCCCAGCCGCCTCGGCGTGTCCTGCCGGGACGACCTGCGACATCACGCGCGACAGGCTGCCCAGGACGTCGATGGCCGGATACTGATTCTTCGCGGCGATTCGGCGCGAAAGAATCATGTGGCCGTCGAGGATGCCGCGCACCTCTTCGGCGATCGGATCGCCGCCGCTGTCGTCTTCGGCGAGCACGGTGTAGAGCGCGGTGATCGATCCGGTAGCGCCCATGCCGGTGCGCTCGAGCAGCCGCGGCAGTTCGGCGAATACCGATGGCGGAAACCCGCGGCGCGCCGGTGGCTCGCCGGCCGCCAGGCCGATCTCGCGCAGCGCACGTGCAAAGCGCGTGAGCGAATCCATCATCAGCAGCACGCGCATGCCCTGGTCGCGGAAGTGCTCGGCCACCGCCGTGGCGACGTAGGCCGCCTTCGCGCGCTCGATGCTCGAGCGGTCGGAGGTCGCGCACACGACGACCGAGCGTGCCATGCCTTCGGGGCCAAGGATGAATTCGATGAACTCGCGCACCTCGCGCCCGCGCTCGCCGATCAGCGCGATGACGCTGACGTCGCACTGTGCGCCGCGCGCAAGCATGCCCATCAACGTGCTCTTGCCGACGCCGGCGGGCGCGAAGATGCCCATGCGCTGGCCCTCGCCGAGCGTCATCAGGCCGTCGATGACCTTGACTCCGGTGGGCAGCGGCCGCTCGACCATGGCGCGCTCCATCGGGTCCGGCGGATTCCCGATGACCGGACGGAACTCGTGGCAATCCAGTGCCCCGAGCCCGTCGATCGGATTGCCGAGGCCGTCGATCACACGACCCAGCAGGCCGTCGCCGACCGCCACGGACAACGGCCGTCCGGTACCGGTCACGGTGGTGCCCTCGCCGATGCCGCTGAGCGATCCGAACGGCGAGAGCACGACGCCGCCGCGGCCGAAGCCGACGACCTCGGCGCGCTGCAGCAGTTGTCCGCGCGCGTCGCGCAGCTCGCACAGTTCGCCCACTTTCGCATCGACGCCGCTGGCGCGGGCGAGCGTGCCGACGACCTCGAACACGCGCCCGGTGCGCGTCAGCACGCGCTCCTGCTCGAACTCCTCACCGAGCGCCGCGATGAAACCGTCAAAAGGATCGTCCATTCGTGGCCTCAATGCGCTTGCGCTTCGCCACGGGCGAGGGTGTCTTCGCCGTCGCCCGCCGCGGCGTCGTCCGGCAGCGGCGGCGCGATGTGCTGCGCGGCCCGTCGCACGGCGCAGCGCAGGGCTTCGAGCTGGGTGTCCAGGCTCGCGTCGACCACGCCGTCGTCGGACTCGAAGCGGCAGCCGCCCGCGGGCAGCGCCGGGTCGCTGAGCACCTCGATCGACATCGTCGTGCGCGACTGCTTCAGCACCGCATCCACCGCGAGCTGCGCGTGCTCGCGGTCGCCCTCGTGGACCCGCATGGTGAGCACCGGCACGTCCTTGACCAGCTTGACGATGGTCCGCAGGGAGCGCCGGAACAATGCGGCCCGGTCCTCCTGGTCGATGACGCGTTCGACTGCCATCGACACCAGGTTCGACAGCCGCTCGCTCTGGCGGTAGAGGTTGCGCCGAGTGGCGCCGGCCGCGTCCAGCGCCTGGCCGGCCCACTGCGTTGCGGCGTCGTGCAGGCCGCGGTCGAGGCCGCTCTTGTAGGCCTGCTCGAAGCTGCTCTGTGCTTCCGCGACAAGCGAGGCCGCCTCTTCGCGCGCGGCCTCGAGCAGGGCGTCGGCCTGCGCTCGAGCCTCTGCGATGAGGCGGTCGCGCTCGGCCGCCGCGGCGTCGAGAAGCTCGGCGGAGTCGACGAGGCTCGCGAAGTCGTGCGCGCGGATCACGCCGTGGTCGATGCCGACAGCGCGAGATCCATGGGTGATCCAAACAGCCATGCGTGCTCCGGAAAGTAGGAAGAAAGACTTGCGACGATCTCGGGCTGCGTGCGTCCGCCGGTCGCCTCGGGCGCCGCTGCGGCATGCGACGGCTCGAGCGCCAGGCGCACGCGTTGCAGCAGACTGCGGCTGCCCCAGGCCCCGGCCGATCGCAGGTGGCCAAGGCCGCACCAGGCCAGGCGGTCGGCATCGATCTCGGCTGCCGACAGGGGCTCCAACCGTCCCGCGCGCAACGAAGGCGACTCCAGCAGCTTCAGGTAGGCGCCTTCGCCGACGCGGTCGACGAGCAGCGCGCGCAGGCCGGCGCCGATGCTCAGGCGCACGCGGTCGCGCTCGGCATGGAGCGCCACTGCCGCCAGCACGCGCAACATCTCGCGGCGCGGAAGCAGGGTAACGCGATGGGCCCTCGCCCGGAAGCGATCGAGCGACGGCCACTGCAGGCCGTACAGCGCCGCCAGCGCCGCCCCGCACTTGGGCGAGCCGAGGGTGGCGGAGCCGGGAGACAAGCCGAGACGGCGCAGCCCCTGATCGAGCCAGGCCGGATGGAGGTCGTCGGCCAGGTCGGCAGACCTGCGCCGCATCGCGTCCAGCAGTTCCGCCAGGCACGACGACGCAGCAGGCTCGTGCGGTGCCATGTCAGGCTCCCTCGGCCACCGCGGCCGGGGGCACGGTTGCGGACGCCGACCGGCGCCGTGTCCAGAAGAAGTAACCGCCGCCAGCCGTGGCCGCCGTCAGCGCGAACAGCAGGCCCAGAACGAGGACCACCGACGGGTTGGCGTCCCGAGCGCCGGCGGGCTCGACTGGCGGCGCGGTTGCGGCAACCAGCGTCACGTTGACGTTCTCGTACGACAGTCCCTCGACGCTGCGCACGACCAGGTTCTTGATCGTCGGCAGTACCGTCGCGACGTTGGTGTCGGGACGGTACTTGACGAAGACGGAGGCGCTCGACGGCTTCACGTGGTCGGCGAGCGGGTCGTTGTTCGGCAGCACGACGTGCACCCGTGCGACGATCACGCCGTCGATGCTGGAAAGCGTGCGCTCGAGCTCCTGCGACACGCCGTAGATGAAGCGCACGCGCTCCTCGGTGGGCGTCGAGATCAGCCCGTCCTTCTTGAACATCTCGCCCAGGCTCGCGCGGTGCTCCGCGGGCAGGCCGTTGGCGTGCAGCAGCACGAGCGCCGGGCCCATCTGGGCGGTGTCGACCATGACGTTCCACGACTTGCCATCCGGGCTCTCCTTGGCCGCGTCGACGTGGGCGGGCAGCAGCACGGCGAGCATGTCGTTCGCGTCGCCTTCAGTCAGCTTGGTGTAGACCTCTTGCCGGCAACCGGCCAGCAGGGCCAGCACCAGGACGACGAGGCGAACGGAGCGCGGCGTCCGGAGCCGTTGGGGATTGCGCATGGCGATGGCCTCGGTGTCATTCGTTCTTGAGCAGGCTCTGCAGGCTCTTGTTGGACGACTTCGTGGCCCCCAGCGCAAGCGACATCTTCATGTGCACGAGCGATTCCTTCTCCATGATGGCGGCGCTCGCGACGAAACGGTCGGTGGGGTCGAGAGTCGGCGCCTTCTCGATGAAGTCCTGCATGGAGGACTGCATCTGCGTGATCTCGTTTTGCTGGCGCTCGATGACGCCGGTCACCGCGTTCATGCCGTGGCTGCCGTCGACCGTCGCGGTCTCGGCGGCGTTGCGCTGCATCAGCGCCTCGAACTTGGCGGTCAACTCGTGGCTCACCGCGGGCGGCGGAGCAGACGTGGCACCGTGGGCGGCGAGCTTGAGCGCGCTGTCGATCGGGGCGATGGCGGGAATGGGGCTCATGGCGTTCGACTCGTGATGGGGGTGTTCGGCCGGGCCGGCGCTAGCAGGCCAGGCCCATGAAGACATAGGGCGAGGCGTCATGCCCGGTGGCCTTCGGGGCGAGGCCGTCGAGGTTGCGGCCGGACACCTTGGCGATGGCCTCCACGATGCCGCGCGCGATCGTGTTGTCAGGCTGCGCGAGCGCCTCTTCGGCGTAGGCTTCCCAGAGTCCGTCCTGCTGGATGTACATGCACATCGCGAGCATGGCCTTGATCACCGGGTTGCCGGGATGGGCGGCCTCCGCGCGGACGAGCAGCGTGCGTGCGTCGGCGTAGTTCTTCGCGAACATCAGGTTGCGCGCCTGGGCGGCGACGATCTCGGGCCGGCCGGGAGCGACCGCGGCCATCAGGGCCAGCATCTGCGCCGTGTCCGCGAGGGCACCGTACCTGTCGGCCAGCAGCTGCGCGACGATGATCACCTTCAGTTGCTGCGGCGGCAGTGTGTGTTGCATGGTTCGCTCCTTCCAGCGGGCGATGGGGGATGGCGGCGGGACGGCCTTGCGGCGCGTCCGTGCCGGATTCCGGTAAGGAAATGCCGGGGAGCGACGGCTGGGCCGTCGCCGCCCCGGAGGCGGCGCGAGCGTCGCTTAGATCGCGTCCTTGGCGTCGTCGGACATCTTGTTCTGGAACTTGACGGCGGTCGCGATTGCGTTCTCGGCCATGTGCAGCGTGGAGTTGGCTTCCTGCTGCGCAGCGCCGATCTTCAGCTGCTCGGTCGATGCCTGGACCTGCGCCAGGGCGATGGCAGCCTGCGAGGCCACGCCGTCCTGCAGCGCGCTGTTCATCGTGTTGGTCGCGTTGGCGCTCAGGCCATTCATGGCCGATTGCGTGCCGGTGGAGATGGCGGAATTGCCGGCAGCGTGGACGGCGGTGCTGGCACCCTTGCCGATGGTGGAGAGAATACCCATGATGAAATTCCTTTGAGGTTTGACTTCCAGCCTTGGGGTTTCCGGCAGCGCCTCCTGGCGCGCCGGATCGAGAGCGGGCTGCTTCGCTCGTTCGATTCGTGAATGTTCGTTTTCGCGCTTCAGGCCGCGAGTTCGCGGCCGTGCAACTTGTGCCACGCCGCCGCGACCACGCGGGCCGAGGCGCCAAGGGCATCGGCCAGAAGGTCTGCCATGGCTTTCTCGTCGAAGTCCAGGCTGCGCAGCTGCTTCTCGCGCATCTCCACCTCGGCGGCCTTGAAGTACTCGCACAGGCGGCGCGCCTTGGTGCCGCCCTTGTCGGCCAGCAAGGCTTCCTCGATGGCTTCGAAATCGGCAAGCAGGTCTGCGGGAGGCAAGGTGAATTCGATGTTCATGGCGTGATCCGGTTCGAGTTCAGAGAGCGGGGGAAGAAGACGGGACGGCGGACACCGACGGCGAACTGATCACCAGGTGCTTCACGCCGTCGCGCGTCTCCATGACGTTGATGCCGTCCTCGGTCGTGAGGGCTGACAGCACCGCCGGCAGGGGCGGATGCGGCATCGGGGGTTCCTCCAGCACCGCGTCGATGCGCCGTACCGTCGGGGCGAGATCGACCGCGACGCGCTGTATGCCGGCCTGCGCCTGTGCAACGTCCGCGGTCTGCGCGGTGAAGGCGAAGACGCCGTTGCCGCGGTAGTCGATGCGCGCGCCGGGCAAGCCCACGGAGGTGCGTATCGTCTCGGCGATCTCGCTCGCCAGCGAGAACCGGCGCACGATCTCGATCGAATGCGGCACCGCCTCGATGGCCTCGTTCGCGCCGCGCGCCTGACGGGCGTCGTCGACGATGCCTTCGACGACGAGCGTGCCGCGCTCCTGGCTGACGCGCAGCCGCCCGGCCGTCGCGCCGTCGAGCGCGCGCTGCAGGCCGGCACAGGCCGACTGAAGCGTCGGCACGTGGCCTTCGTGCGGCTGCGATGAAGCCGTGGCGATCCAGCTGGCCGCGACAAGCGCGATCAGGCTCGTGCCGGCCCAGGTGACCACGCGGCGGTCGAGCTTGCGACCGGCACGCGCAGCGGGCAGCGGCGCGATGGCGGCCGCCACGCTGCACAGGGCGGCCATCAGCTGCGCGCGCTCAGGCCAATCCGCGTCGCACGGCCCGAGGCACAGGACGACGCCGGCGAAATCGACCGGCGTCCAGTCGTCGAAGCGCAGCGCTTGCGCGGAGCTGCCGGACCACTGTGCAACGACCACGGCGTCGGGGCCGACACTCAGCGTGAGCGGCTCGAACCGCCAGTCGGCGATGGAGATTTCGCAGTCCGGGCGGGAGCCGAGCGAATGGCTTCCCGGTGCCAGGTCCAGCGAGGCGCCGGCGTGGGTGCCCGAGAGGACGCGAAGCTGTTTCAGGGCGGTCGAGCGGTTCATCTCAACGTGCTCCTGCAGGACAGTGACGCGCGAGGCCCAGCATCTGCGTTTCGCAGACCGTGGCCAGCGGGCGGGCGGCGGGCGTCGGCGCGCCGGCATCGGCCAGGCGGATCGCTACCGGCCGCGCGGAGGGTGGCTGGAGGGCGGTCGCGCCGGCCGCCGCCGGGGCGGCGCTGGGCGACGACGCGGCCGACGCCGGCGCGGCGGCACGCACGGCTCCCACGCCGATGATCTTTGGCGTGAGCAGGAACAGCCGCTCCGTATGCGAGCGCGAGGCCTCGTGGTTGCGGAAGGCGGCGCCAAGAATGGGGATGCGCGAGAGCAGCGGGATGCCCGTCGTGCCGTCGATGTCCGACTCCACGGAGATGCCACCGATCAGCAGGCTCTCGCCTTCGCGCACGGTCGCCTCGGTGTCGATCTGGGTCTGCTTGACGATCGGCACCTGGTCCACCGAGACACCCTCGAAGTCGCCGTCCTGGATCGACAGCGACAGCCGCACCTCGCGGTGGTCGCCGTAGACAACGACCTGGGGCGTGACCGACATCGTCGTACCGGCCTCCACCGAGAACAGGTTCGCGTCGAGGTTGCCTGCGACGCGCACGGACGCCACGCGCTTGTTTGTCATGGTCGCCGTGCGATTGACGACGCCCAGCACCTTGGGGCGTGCGAGCACGTGCGCCTTGCCCTTGCCTTCGAGCGCACGGATGTGCGACAGCAACTGGAGCCCGGCGTTGCCGATCAGCGTCGTGATGTTGGCACCGGCCAGCGTGTCGGCGGCCGTGCCGCCGGCGGACGTCGACGGCGAGCCCGGCGTCACCGACAGCCGCTGTACGCCGTCGACGCTCAGCGACCAGTCGATGCCCAGCGAGTCGAAATCGTCCGAACTGACGTCGATGATGGTCGCCTCGATCTCGACGAGATCCTGCGGCAGATCGAGCTGGCGCACGAGCGTTTCGTATTCCTTCATGCGATCGGGCATTCCGCGCACGATGACGGCGTTCGTCGATGGCTCGGCCTGGAAGAACGGGCGCTCGGCGTCGAAGGTTTCGGCCGGCCGGGCCGTTTCGAGGCGGTTGGCTCGCCCGTCGTCGTCGTGCTTGGGCGGCTGCTTCGCGGGCGCACCGTTTGCGGCGGCGCCGAGCCCGTACGTCGACTGCATGGCGTGCAGGCGTTGCGAGATGCCGCTCGCGCTGACACCCCCATCGGCGCCAGCCGGGGCACCGTCGCCGGACGGGTTGCCTGTACCCGTGAAGAGCTTGTTGAGCGTATTCGCCAGGCCCGGGATCTGCGAGTTGCCGATCGTGCGGTCGGACGCGGTGGCGTAGCGCAGGGGCACGATGCGGATCGAGGTGCCGACGCGATCGCGGTTGTCGCGCTCCAGTTGTTCCAGCACCGTCGAGACGAGTTCGATGTGGCGCGGCGGACCGTAGGCGAGCAGCGTCTGGTTGGAGTCGTCGAACCGCAGCGGGAAGCGCGCATCCCCCAGGTTCAGGGCCGACAGCATCTGGCGCACCCGCTCGCGGTCATAGCCGCGCATCCGAAAGACCTTGCTTTCCATTGCATGCGACGGGTAGATGAACAGCGTCGTGCCGTCGAAGTACCAGATCACCCCATAGGTGCGCGTCATGGCATCCAGGAACTCTTCCGGCCGCGTGTTGAAGTTCGCGTTGACGACGCCGTCCACGCCTGCATCCACGACGAGCGGCAGCGATTGGCTGGCCGCGAAATCCTGCAGCACATCGGCGAGCTTCTTGCCGTCGGCGCGATAGACGAAGCGCTTGGCCCCGAGCGCGCTTCGAGCGGCATGCGAGGTCGACGGCGCGACGGCGACAGTCACCAGCGCCGCTGCCAGAAGGCCGTGCAACATCCGCACGGCCAGGCCCGTTCCGCTGCTGCGGAGCGGGGTGGTCGGGGTGGTGTTCGTCGAGTGCATGGATGCAAGGTTAGGTGTCTCGAACAACTCGCCGCGTCGCAAAGGCGAAGCACCGGATGCGCCAGCGAAGGTGCTCGCAGCCTCCTCCGGTCTCGCATGCGAGTGCATGCGGGACACCGTCTGCAAGCGCCGCGACAGGCGGCCTGCAGCGCGCTCCCGGGCGCGCTGCAGTCGCATACACCTATGGGTATAAAGGCGTTCGACACGTGATGCCGGCGCTCGCGCTTGCGCGCGTGCGGCGCAGAGCGCGGGAGCGAGAAGTGAATAGCCCGCCAGCGCTTGCGCGCAGGCGGGCTTCGGGCGGTGCAGCGCCGGGCTTCCGGCGCCTTTTCGCGGGCCGGCTACGCGCCGCTGCCCTCGCGCGCAAGACCCTTGAAGAACAAGGCCAGCTTGGCGCGGTTCGCGCTGTCGGTGATGTCGTCCGCGACGAGGTGGCCGTAGGCCTTCTTGAAGTCCGCCGCGGGCTGGTCGCCGCCGAAGTTCGCATAGTTGCTGAATGCCTGGCTCATCGCCTTCAGCTCCGCGGGCGTCACGCCGCGCGCCTTCAGTTCGGCAACGGCCTTGTCGCGACCGAGGCCAATCACCGAGACGGGCGGCTTGGCCGGCTTCGCGCGCGCCGGCTCGGCGCGCGCGGACGAGGCGCGGGGCGGCGTCTGGTTCCACTGGTGACGCGCACCCGGGCCGGACGCTGGCGCGCCGGCCGGCTCCGGCTTTGGCGGCTCGCCCGACGTCGCCGGCCGCATCAACACCTCGAGCACCGCCATGTGGTGCGTTCTGATTGCCGTCGTCAATTTGGCGTCGTCGAACTCCTCGCGCAACCGCTTCCAGTTGTGCATGAACGGCACGGCGCTCTGCGCCAGCTTCGCGGCAGCGCCTTCTTCCGCCTGGCGGCCCGCCATGAACGCCACGACCTGGGCGAACTGGTGGTGATCCATGGTGTCGATCTCGTGGAGCTTGAACAGGCCGAGCAGCTTGTCGCCCTGTGTTTCCGCGCGCGGCGGCGTGCCGGGCGATGCGCGCTGCGCGCGCGTGAACTCCGCCGCGCCACCCGGGCGGCGCGGGCTGGCCTGGCGCGGCGGCGGGGGGGCATTGCGGGCCGATGGCGGCGCGTTGCGCCGCGGCAGCTCCGACGGTTGGGACGTCCGCGCCGACGGCCCGGTGCCACCCGTCTGTGGGCGCGGCGTGGGCTTCGCGCCGAAGGCCGACTTGAAAGCCTGGAAGGTGCTCTTGGGCGACGGGAACTTGATGGCCATCGTGTCGGCTTTCCACGGCGCGCCGTGCATGCAAAAGGAACGCCGAGTCTGCGTGCCCGGGATGCACGCCGGGACAGGGAAGGCGAAGCGGCGTCCGTCGCGGCGAACCCGCGCGCCGCATCGCCGGCTCTGTCTTCAGGTCGCTGGCGCGCGCTTCGCATTCGGACGTGCTCGCGCGTGCCCGGCCGCCGATGATCGCCACGTCTTTCCGCCGGCGTCCGGCACGACGCGTCAATCAAGGCGCGCAAGCCCGCTCCGCGGAAGTCCTCCATCAACGGGATCCCGATGTCCATCGAACCGACCGGCCGCGCCATCCGCGGCACAAGCGCACGCGTGCGCACCGAAACGCCACCGCACGGATCCACCGGCGAGGTTGCGGGTGCCGCCCCCTCGATCGACTCCACGTCGCGACAGTTCGACGAACTGCTCAGCCTGGGCAGCGGTTCGGGCGGTGCGGCGCGTAGCCAGAGCGCCGCCAATCGTCCGCGCGCAGCGTTGCCGAGCGCGAGCCGCGCGGGCGAACCCGCCGCCGAACGGGGGCGAGGACATGAGGCGCCGGCGGAGCGACTGGAACGGCTCAAGAAGGCCCTGGTGGCCTACAGCGACGAGAACCATGCCAGCCGGCCGGGTCGGGATCTCGCGGAAATCCGCGCGCTGGCCGAGCCGGCATTCCGCCAGGCCAACGAGGCCTTGCAGTTGCTGGAGGGGCTCAAGGGGCCAGCGCGGGCAAAGGCCTTCGCGGAGCGACTGCCAGGCTTCGCCTACCAGATGCGGGTATCGACTGCGTACCAGTTGGCGTGCGCGCTGCCGCGAGACGAGGCGCTCTTCGCTGCCATCGATGCTGGCGTCCGCCAGGGGTTGCCGCTGCAGATGTTGCAGCCTCTGCTGCATGAGGGCAAGGCTCACGTCGACCGGGTGAATGCCGAGGCGCAGGACTATTTGCCGGTGCTGAAGGCCGCCGTCGAAAAGTACGGCAGCGCCAAGGGCATCGAGGAGCCTGGTGCGCCAACTTGCATGCACCAGGCGACCAGCGGCCTCGCCGAAGTGCTGCACCGGCAGCGCGAGCTCGCCCAGAGTCGCATGGCGCTCACCATGCTGCACCTGGGAAGTCTGGAGGGCACGGACGTCGAATTCGCTCTCGCGATCGCACCGTTCAACCAGATCACGCCGGAGCGCCTGGAACAGCTCCAGCGAATCTGCGACCTGCATGAAGACGTGCGCGTGCCGCTGCGGCCCGAGGAGAAGCAGTGGCTCGCGGCGCACATCGACACGCTGCGCGGCGACGCGGAGGCGGCCTGCCTGGAGGGATGCCGCATGGCCGCGGACGCCCTGGATGGCAAGGCGACTGCTGTTGCCGACGCGCTGCTCCAGTTCGCCGATTCGTTCCGGACGATGATCGCGAGCCTGGAGCAGCTGCGCGACCTGCCGCGCCTGCCGCCCGAGGTCGCGGCCCGGATCCCGGGCGTCACCCGTGACGGCGTGCCAACCGAGCGAGCTGACGTGCTCGCCGAGCAGCGCGAGGCCGCGGCGCAGGCCTCGGCCGACGCGCTCGCGCGCAAGGACGCGGGCAAGCCCGCGCAAGCGATGCGCCCTGCCCCCTCGTCGTCGCGGGCGAAGAAGGGCCATCGCAAGCAGGCGCCCAGCCGTGCCTCGGCGGCACCGGTCGCGCCGGCGGAGACCCCGGTGGTGCACGAACTCGCACACGAACGCCTGCGGCAGTTCCCGCCGCCGGTCGCCGCAGCGG
>Ga0307516_10001051_pt1 | contig 38432 bp, 43 predicted proteins | sample 19_EM_MG_FD_203310 | JGI IMG/M metagenome (GOLD analysis project Ga0307516, IMG submission 203310) | Populus trichocarpa ectomycorrhiza microbial communities from riparian zone in the Pacific Northwest, United States - 19_EM | ecosystem: Host-associated > Plants > Roots > Unclassified | place... | reverse complement strand
TCTTTCGATAATGTAGACCTTTTTTGCGAAGAGTCACATACAAAACGCGGATGGTTACCGTCGATGCTTGGCGTGATTGGAGGTGTCGAAGGCATAGTCTGGGTGAGAAAAGGCGATTCAGGAGATATGGAAAGACAAGTCTAATATAGGTCAAAAGTCGTTCAAACCCCTTTAAACCTCGAGACCGGCCCTCAGTCTAGCAAGACTCGGTTAAGGAGGCCACCGGAGAACGAAAGACGCAGAGCAATGTCCACGCCCCTTGAGAGCACGTGCAGGACGAAAAAACGAAAAAAGCCTCCCCCCCCGTGAAAAGTCACATGTCAACACGTGCAATCTGACAAGTCGCTGAGTGTCCAAAACCGTAAAAACCTACTGCTAAAGCAGCAGGAATACACCTCGACGTAACCGACATCCGGAAAGTGCGGATCCCCCGGTTGCCCGAGTACATCATTCAACGGCAAGATCTACCATATACGTACTACCCTTCTGACAACGAAAATCGGGATAGCTGTTCAAACCATGTTACGCGACGCCATACTACTGTATTGGCACGGACCATAAGTATCACTTCCCTTACAACCTTCCGTGCATGGCACACTCGGCCTTCCGCAGCCAGACCTCCACCCCATTTTTTATTATTTTAAGCTCTGTCGTATTGTGGACACTCGACGCACCGCCACGTGTCGAATATTTTGGGAATCTGATTCTGTGCCTAAAAGGTACATCCCATGTCTTTTGTTGGACGGATGAATGAATGTTTACTCTACCGAGAAATAATGGGGTGCGGCATAGCCTGAACGTAAAGAACGATTTCCCTTCGCCTCCCCCCCCTCCCTTAACCTGCACCCGACGCAAGGACAAGTTTCTTGCCCCAGGCCACGAGCAATAGACCATTCGGATTTTTTGCCATTTCAAGGCTGATGACGCCCTTGAGCCAGGGGTGAAGTTACCAGCCTTGAGTTTGAAGCAGAAGAAAGAACGCATCCAGAACTAGTACCCGAGCGGCCGACAGTCCCCTCAACGCCAAAATACATACCGTCCCGGACCGACTGTACGATCTAGCCTCACTGGCTGCGGCCGTCATAGAGTGCGATTTCAACTCCCGACGGAAGTTTCTCATTAGGAGTTGTCGAGAACGTTAACGGAGATACCGCAATATATCGTAAATGGTAATATCCCTAGAACGAGGAAGGGGAGCGTTTGAAACCAGTTTGTTGATTTTCTTGAGAGGGCCTGCGGTTTTCAGTTGGTCGAGCGTCCAAGATCTCGAATCCAAAAGAAAGAAAAAAAAGACACCATTGATGATGACCTACCACCTATTCTCGAGCTCCGAATCGAACGGAGGTGCTTTGCCTTTCTTTGTCCACGAGCATGGATTAAAGCTGCTTCATAACCCATACGTGACTAGGCTGCTCCAAACTGCTCCGGATCGATATCTACTTGTAAGCTTCCACAGTTTTAAATCAACTCGCTCTCATTGCTCTCAAAAAACAACAACCAAGTACATACCTGACAACATCACACGTAACAGATTCACCCCCCTTTGCGAGCCACATCGACATCCAATGCCACAATTTGTTAGGAGCTGTAAGTTCGTCTCCGAATTGGGGAAAACCAACCTGCGAACCAAAGTGCATCTTCGACTCCGGTCGGCGCTCACCATACATCAGGTCCAAGGTTAGTCAATAGATCCTCTTCCTTTACCGTACAGATGATGACTTCAATATATAGTAGAGGCTCGGGTTTTTCACTCAGTGATCAAGCGTTCAAGGTCTTGAATCCGAAAACAAAAGAATTCATTTGGTTATATCTTTGATCTTAGAGTCAGGTACCCATCCTCCGGATCGAACAGAGGTACACTTGTCTTTTTCCTCACGCACGGAACTTGATTCATATCCCATGCGCGACTGGGGTATGTGGGTATCTTCAACTCTCATGAGCTTCCACACTTTTATTGAAATAAACTCTTTCTCGTTACATTCAAAAAAATCAACCAACTGACAACATCACACGTAACAGATTCATCGCCCTCGTAAGGCGCATAACATCCTACCAAGGGTATCAAATCATCCTTCTAACGACTGGATGCCCCCGTCGCGGCGATTCGTGCTTTGACGTCAGCCTGGGTCGCGACTACCATAAGCATTCAACACCAGACTGGGACAGAACAAAAAGTCACCGTACCGTTCCAAACGACAACGTCGCACATGCCAAGCCGCCCGCACACTGCGTAATATGTAACAAACTTTCCACCCACACACTAAAAGTAGTACTGTGCGATTCGGCTCCTGACGCACACGTTCTCGCCGGCCGTGCAACTCGAGGAAGCGGTGAGCGTGGTGAAAAAATAATTTGGCATTGAGCGCGAGAGCGTCCTTGAGCTTCCGGTTCTCTGTGGGACCCAATGGCCGGGTTGAGTGGGGGTGTCTGTAACCAACTAAATAAGAAAGAGAGGTTTGGTGGAACGACGGTGAACGAGCTTTCAGTCGATTTGCGACTTGAAGGAGGACTGACGGGATTGGGGGAGAGAACTTTCGGTGGTTAACTTGGCCCTCGAAAAGTTCTGGCAAGATATCTTGGTATGTTACAAGATACGTCCCACACGGAAATGTCAGGCTGGGTGCATTGATTTGAATCGTTGCTCAGGAACAAACTAAAATGATTGTTTATGAGTGGTGGTACCTGTGTGAGTGGTAGATCAGTGATGGCATTTGATCTCGATCACCTCAGCTTGCCAGGGGTGACTTGCATCTCGACATCCACCATCACGGCGCCTGACTGTAAGAATCTCAGGTTCTTTGGCGTCTTATGGTTCAACTTTGCTAGGATTTTCCAGATGACAACCCCTGAAATTGAAACTTTGTGCTCAGCAGACTCGGCGACATACCCACACGATGAGGAGTATTACATGGCTACGATCGTGTTCCTCGTAAGCAGTGTTGTTTTTCCCTTTCGAACGCTACCACCCTGCACCCATTTAGGTCGAGGGATATCTTTTCAGAGTTCCGAAATACTACTTTGCGAGCTGCTCTGATATATTCTCGTCGATATTCTCTTTGCCACCCGGAGAGGGGGGCGACGAGGTGGTAGAGGGGTTGACGGATGAGCGGCCGTTCCGCCTCGAGGGCATCTCGAGGAGCGATTTCAAGAGTTTCTTGAGGGTGATGTATCCCTTGTAAGCGCGCTATCCGCATCGCGCCCCTAGTCTGATTGACTCAAGCTCTGGGCAGACAGACCACCATCCTTGGGGGTGAACCAGAGCTCTCGAAATCGGACTGGTCGGCCGCGTTGAAGCTGTCGACGCTCTGGACCTTTCGGGATATCCGGGAGCTTGCGATCGCGCGGTTGTCGGGTTTGACGCCGGGTGGGTTGACGCCTGTGGAGAAGGTGGGGCTTGCCAAGGCGTACAAGGTCCCGCAGTGGTTGTTGCAGGGGTACCACGAGCTGGTGCGGCGGACGAAAGCGATCAGTGCGGAGGAGGGGCGGGTGTTGGGGATTGAGACGGTGGTGGGGCTGTACCAGGTGAGGGAACAGATCGCGGCGAGTACGGGGATACATGGTGGTGGCGGTGGGTATATGAGCGGACCTGGGGAGTATTCTGGGTTTGGGTATGCGATGAAGAAGAGGGAAGATCAGAGTTTTTTGGAGTTGGTGAAGAGTAAGTTTAGGGAAGAGTTGGAGGAGGTGGAGTCGGCGAGCAGGGAATATCAGGAGATGATCAGGGTTATCTAGTTATTTTCTTTTTTGTATATTGCGGTGTAGTACAGACAGCCTGCAAGTATGGTACATGTGGTATCGGGATTTGCTGTAGGCGACGTGCGGTGTAATCGCCCGTGATCAGATCACGAACATGCATCAAAAGCGGCTGGCTCAGGACGTCCCACTGATCATCTCTGCCAGCCACCCACCATGGACTCAGGAAATGACTCCCCCCCGTCCAGAACGACCATCCTCACCTCGTTTCTGCGCGGAAGACCCCGGGACAACAATAATAGCAACAACATCCGCGAACTGTCTCCACCTCCTCAACCACCATCTCCCAACGGCAACAGGCGCAGTAGGCTCATCCCGTCTCCTCCCCCACACCCAGCCACAGCCACAGCAACGACGACCATGACACCGCCCACGACCACCACCGGCCTCGGCCTCTCCCAGATGCTCCGCGGACGCCGCCGCTCAATTGGAGCGCTTGCCAGCCCCACCTCCATGCCCCCCGCCCAGCCCTCCACCACCACCACCGCAGCCAACACCCCCGTCACCTCCGCCCCCGCCCCCGCCGCCACCTCCCCCTCCCCCTCCACCCTCCACCGCATCCGCCTCGTGCCCCACATCGAAGGCCGCCGCTCCCTCCGCTTCGACGCCATCCCCCGCGATCTCCGCGAAGGCGACCCCCCCATCCGCATAGGCCGCTTCACCGACCGCTCCGGCATCGGCCTCGCCGCCATCAACGCACCCAACTCCAACAAGCTCGCCTTCCGCTCCAAAGTCGTCTCCCGCGCCCATGCCGAGATCTGGGTCGAACCCGGCCCTCGCTTCCTCGTCCGCGACACCAAGTCCTCCAGCGGCACCTTCCTGAACCACGCTAGGCTGTCTCCTGCCAATATGGAGTCTCGCCCCTTCCAGATGAAGGACGGGGACATCTTGCAGCTGGGGGTGGATTATCAGGGGGGGACGGAGGATATCTTCAAGAGCGTCAAGATCAGGGTCGAGATTGGACGGGAGTGGCAGGCGGGGCCTAATGCCTTCAAGTCGGTGTTTCTCTCCTGTCTGTCTTGCGTTCCGAGCTCAAGGGTGGGGTTTTACAGCACGAACGCACTCAAGAACATCCGCGCACTCGTCCCCACCCGATCCGCTGGCGCTCCTCAATCCGCCACCTCGAGCACGAGCAAACACCCTGCCGTGCCCACTGCCAAATCACAATTGCCAGACTGTTGTATTTGTACGCCCGCTCTTTTTCCTGGGGAGCATGTCTAATAGTCTAATATAGGTCTGTTCTCGGTGACAATACGCCAAGCCCTGTTCATCGCCCCCTGCTCGCATGTTTTTCACTACAAATGCATCCGACCCTACCTCGAGACGCACCACCCCGCCTTCTCGTGTCCCCTCTGCAGATCCTATGCGGATCTGGACGAGGACGTAGAGGTCGAGGGCGATTGTGAGGGGCAGGTGAAAGGAACGTCCGAGGAGGGGGAGGAAGGAGAGATTGAGATTGAAGTGGATGAAGGGGAGGGGCAAAGACCAGAAGTGGAGGGAGAGGGAGACGCATGTCCGAGACGACCCGCTCGTGTGAGAGAAGACCGTGGTGCAGAGACGGAGGTGGAGATGGACTTTGCCCCGAACCATAACCACGGTATTGGGGGCCCGACGCTGATACGCCGCCCTGGTCTGCGTATCGCTACGACCGCAACTGCGGCTTCGGGTGCGGCGTCGCCGCAGCAGGTCGGGAGGATCCCCGGAGGGTTGGTGTTGGTGTTGGATGAAGACGAGGAGGGGGGGATGTATGCCGAGAACGGAAACGGGGTGATGCCCGGAGCGGATCGGAATCGGGATGAGGTGATGTTGGATTTGGCGGTGGGTGAGGGGGATGTGGGGATGGACTCGGAGGGTGTGGTGGAGGTTGGCGTTGGGACTGAGGGGGGTGTTGCGGGGAAGAGGAAGCGGTGACGTCTCAACCTCTCTTTTTTTGGGCTTTTATTGGTTTGATCTCCTTTCTTTCCGATGTTTTCTACCTTTTTTCTTTTCACCCAGTGTCTCGCTCGCTCGCCGCTTACGTCTACCCACGGGTCGTTCTTTTCTGCCTTGAACCCTGCCTCTCTTTCTCTTGAATGCAACGACCCACCTCGCAGCAGCTTATCCATGTCAGGCCACACTTTCAACATCGTTCTACCTATCACCCCTCTCTCGATCATTCTTGGTTTAACACGCCCACCTGACATAACATAGATCACTGTTTTTAAGTATATTGGCGCTGGATTTTGCTGTTCATTCTTATTTTCTTGTTCTCTTTCTTGGTTTTTTTACGAGACTTTTTTTTGTCTCGAGCCATCTTGTGTCTTTGTCCAACGTCTTCTCGAAAACCTTTTTTTGTATGTTGTAACCAAGTATCTGTCTAACGAAATTTTTGAAGAAACCGTAATGCCATACATGTCATGCCATCAATGGGAGCATCTGTCGAGTATCTTCACGATTCGGAAATTATCTTTCAAAGTATGGAAAAAAAATTGACGTCGAACCGGCAGACCGTCTTCGTACTTGGAGGTTCTAAAACAAAACAAAAATACAACGCATTCCATCTTGGTACAAACTTATCCCCGCGCTTCCCCCTACATGGAGGCGGAAGAACCCTCACTCAAGGACAAACTCCTCTCCTCTCCGTGCTTTGCCCAAGAGGGTCTCTCCATAGAGTATCCTCCGTCGGCTGTTACAAACAACGACCCAAACATCCTGGCCACAGGCTTGAATTTTCCAGCATCCATATTCCCTTTCTCATCCACCATATCGTTGCGCATGTGGATGTATCTCACAGACCCCAAGAAAAGCGTCGTGGTGACGACCGACGTCTTTGGATCTGTGATGTCGACGAATTCGAGCAACTTGAATATCAATTTCGGTCAGTCATGGTGCGATATCATAGCGCCGTTCCGGAAGGAAGAAAGTAAACAAACCTCGCATTCCATACTGAACGCACTCTCCTTCACGCGCGGCGCTTTGACTTGGACCTGCTAGAGGGTTTAAACGCTGCGACGGGGCACAGGCACTCATACGAATAGGACTGACGCTTGGTTCTTTCGTCAATCCGCAAAAGGCCCATTCGCTTATTCCCGGCGGGGCATCCACGGAACAAGCATTGGCTTGTGCGACCCAGGGTTCGCTGATGATGTTGACCACGAACTCTTTCGTGGCTTTGATGTTTCTCGCGGTGTCTTTGATGCGACCCGTGAGATCATAGTCCCGAGTGATCGAGACGGAGATGACGGGAGGGGAGGTAGAAACCTAAGTCCAAAAAAAAAAAAAAAAAAAGACGAGATTCGATGGGTGTCGGCTCGCTGTCGTGCTCGACACACACCGAATTAAACCAACTGGGTGGTCGGGTGAACTTCACAGGAAACGATGACTCGGATATGGACGGGATCGCCTCCTCACCTGAACGGGGCCAGATTTTCGATGCCGTCCTCCGAGATCGACGATACCAACGCCACAGGTCTCGGCACTATGCCACTTGTGAGGATAGAACACAACTTGCTAGCTTACGCCGTATCAGCTAAAAAGGTGGCTAAAGGGCACACACAGCCAGAGACTTTGAAACCGACCCTGAGTCTTCTTCCGTCGCTACATCTATCGTGCTCCAACCAGCAGAATCGACGTTCTGCATCCATTCTCGACCTGCGCGAGTGGTATTCGTCTTCTTCCCGAAGGACCAGACAGGATTGGGAGGCTCAGAAAGCGTGGGCTGGGAGGAGACGGAGGAGGGGTGTGGGGCAGACATCGTCTGCCAAGTTGAGATACTGCTTCAAGTGAGATAATCACCGCGCGCTCGAACGAACGTGTCAAATAGACCACACTGTGTTGGACCAGGACCCCTGACAACTCCCTCAAAGTCTGATCGAAAATCAGACAAATTTTGGGGTCCACAGACGGTTCCGAGTTCAAATTTGTTTGAACCCGGTTCTTACAATTTGGAAAGTGGGCGGAGTTTGAAGATTTGACTACTAGTACGAGCTTTTTAACTAGTGAATCTGAAGACCACTCAGCGTCACAGGCTGTGGAGGCGTTTTCTCTGGCAACTAACGGCTTCAATCGACGCCAGCACTGTAACTATCTTTTTAACGTGTAATGCGAAACGAAATTCTTGAAGAAACCGTAATGCCATACATGCCACGCCATCAATGGGAAGGGTTTCGGCCTTTGCAATTGCAGGAGGTCGCAAACTTCAATCTACGGTTACTGTGACCAACATAGCTTGATCCATGCAATGGGAGCGAAATTTTTGAAGAAAGTGTAGTGCCATCCATGCCATGAGAAGAGTTCTGGCTTTTGCACAGGGCGGGAATGGGTTGCAATTGTGGATTTGTTGAAAAACATCTTCACAATATTCAGTATGAAAAAAGAAAAAGCGTCTGGGCTTTTCCATACGCAGTTCTCGCTAAAGCATCACAAAAAAATGAACGGGTCATTGGATAAAAACCCCACGCGAAATTCATCTTGCGAAAGTTGCAAAATCGAGTCGATAAGGAAAGGGAAAAGAAAAAGAAAGAAAAGTTGAACCGGCAGAATGTCTTACGAGAGAAGCTCAAGCTAACACAAAGACATCTTCGCATTCAACCCATATCTCGGGAACAATTGTACATACATTCCTTTTTAACCCTCGGTGTTCTCAGTACCCGCCTTACGGAAAAACAAACAGCTAGTCCTCCTCGTCAAAGAAACCACGAGCAGCGAGGGAATCCAAAAGGTTGTCGATCAACTCCCTCCGTTTGTGCGTCTGGCCAGTCGAGCCTCCGGTGTAGGTGGAAAATTTTTGCTTTCCTGGCCGATCGCTTGTGAGGCTAGGGCTAGTGTACTCCTTGTTGAGAGAGTTTTCGTGTGGGTAGGTTTGGGTGGTGGTAGAACCAGTGGAGGGAGGTCCTTTGGCGTAAGTATAGGTACCGGTGCCCACTGGGGTGTTAGTGCCCAAGGTTGGGTTACGCGCGACGAGGTCGCCGTCATCGGTATAGAAAAGGCTGCGAAGATAGAGAAGCTCGTCCTCAGAGTAACGGGCAGCAAGGTCAGCATCGGAACCTGTAACCGGATTCCTGTGATTGAGAATGAGTGATTGTAAAGAGGGGGGTCTTGTGAGGTAACATACGCGATGGCGGAGCTGGCAAGAGCGACAGCAGAAACAGTGAAAACGGTGGAGAAACGCATTCTTGTATGAGGTTCAACTAAAGTACGGTTCAGTCAAAGGACGGAGAGGGAAGGAACAACGTAACGACGAACAAGAGGAGTAGGTTTGAGATTTGTTGTTGGGTGAAGGCTCTGCCGTGTGAAGAGGGATGGTTGGGGACTCGTAGACCAGCTAGAATGAAGAACTCCCAACAATGGGACCCGGTCTTTTATAGCTGGACGGCTGGCAACGGTCCGAGATGAGGGCGACGATCATCTTGCCAAGCCAATCAACGTTGCGAGGCTCGCCTGAAAAATTTCAGCCGCGAGTCCCCAGACGCCCTGTTTGAAGTTCATCAGAAATCGATCGGTACTTGCCAGTCTACGCGTGTTCCTCGACCAGACTATCACCACCAATTTCGCATAATGACATAGATCACCATCACCACCGAGTTTCCCGTCCGGTCTCCTAAACCTTTCCGCACCCGCATCCTTTCCAATTGGGAATACGAGGCATCCCGAGGCAGCAGAATCAAGTTTGTGTTCCTCAGCTCTCGCTGAAAGCCTTGGGTGAACGGGATTCCCTCAATAGCCCCTCAGAACCTTCCCATGGCGGTATTAGTGTTGCTCGGTGAGATCTTGAGACGCGATTATGCCAGTGGCGTCACACCGAGATTTACAGAAGACCACAGAATGTCAGAGAATGCTTCACGTTGGATATACCGATGATAGGTGTGTACATGAAGACTTGTATTAGGCCTGTCGTATATCGATCATCCCAATTGTGCTAGGAAATAATCCTGTCAATGAGCTTGCTTCCAATGGACGCTTGTGAGCATGCAAAGCTCATATCGCACTGGGCTCGATCCCTAAGCGCCAATAGCCAGGAAACTCAGGCATATCAGAAGCACGCAGTACATGCAGGTTCCCCAACCAACAAGGCGAGGATACGACGCAGAAAGCAGAAAGCTAGCATTCAAAGATTTCGAGCATGCATCGGAAAGACGATGATCACGGAACACGTTGAGCTCCATTGTTATTCTTCTTTCGCTTCTTTTTTTGCGGGTTCGTCTGCGGAGGCTGCGGCTTTGGTGTTCCATTCCCGCCTCCTCCATCCTCTTCTCCTTCTCTGGGCCGTTTCTTGGGGGCAGGATCAGAATGAGGGGTCGCGGTCCCGCTCCCGGAAGGCGTCGCACCAACCATCGACTCGGGCGGTGCACGTTGACATATTTCCGTCGCGGTTCCGGGATGTTCGTCGGGTGGTGCTTCTTGTCTCTCGGACTGAAAGCCTTCCGGAACGACCAGCTTCGGTTCTGAGAACACGGCGCGATAGGTTTGCCGCGTTTCTGTCACGACAAGACATTATATCCAGTTTTCCAGAACAAAAAAAAGGATGACTCACGAGCTCGAAGAACCAGCGACTTTGGAGTCTTCGTCAAGGTCGCATGAGCCGCATCTTGCGCGAGACCCAGTATTGTAATCCTACACCCCAAAGCCCCATTTAATCATCCGGATTTAGGACAGAAAAGAAATAGAAAAAGACACACAAATTAGCCACGTCATTCGGCGCTCGCAAATCCGACTCAGCAACCACCCCTCCACTGACAAGCAAACTCTTCCCCTTCGTCACGCGCGCCAGTTCCCTCGTAGAAGCCCACCAATTCCGTTTCGCACCCGCACCGTTCTCAGCCCCGCCGGCGCCAACCAGCAACGAGTCGTTCTCCCCTCCCAAGGCACCGACGTAGCTGATCTCGAACACGGCCCCGTTCTTGATAGCCGTTCGTATCAGCGTGTGTTTCAGGTAAAACGACAGTCGGGGGAGCGTGAGAGGCAAAGAAATTATATGCGACGTCAAGGGGGACGGCATACTGTGCGTCAAGCAGGCGAGAGAAAACGTAGCTTGCGTGAGCGGGACGAGACCGATGATATCGTAGTTGGGGAACAGCGCCGCGTTGGCGTTTGTCTAATGGCACATGACCCAAAGCGAAAAAAGTGTTTCGATACACGAAAAACTCACCAGTCCAAATCCCTTCTCGCTATCTTCATCAAGTATGATACTCAGCCGTTTCAAATAGACAATTCCAGGACGTTTGCGGAGCTGGCCCAAAAGACCATCAACGGTATTGACATGTGTTTTTGGCTCTACCCTCTTATGCACCAGCTGATTGAACGCGATGACGGTGTATCCTACTTTTTAATCAAAAAATACCATCTTTCAATATGTTGACTCGGAGGGTTGGAACAAAAAACTCACAACGAACCAGGAGATCGACACGAGCTTCCAACGCGTTGATCTGAGCGGGGGTGAACACCGCTGGTGTATTTGTAAATGGCTGCTTCCCTTTGCCTTTTTTCGAGGATGTGGGTCCTGTTGCTTGGTAGAGATTGGGAATGGGGACATTTAGGTCGAAAAACATCGCGAGGATGAAGTCACGTCGTGCGTCACGGTCATAGATGGTGTCACACGATTTCCGGCGGAGAGGCAGATTCCAAGTTTTCGTTAAACTTGCATTCATAAGTACCGTTCAAGTTAAGTAAGTAAATACAAGGGGCGTGATCGTCAAATCTAATAGGATAGTCATAAGTGATGATGTGGAGATGCTTCCGGAGAAAATGCTGTCGACATGATCGTATAGTCACATTGTTGTCGTTAGCCATCGTTACCAAGTTAGACGATTTCTTTTTCTTTTGCCGCAGCGGCCTCTGCCTCCAAGACTTCTGCAATCTTCAGATCCTGTTCCATTAAGTTTCAAAAAGACAGAACGAACACAAAGGAAACCGGGCGCACGATACACGGCGCAAATTTGCTTCTCATCCGTATCCGTGGCCCATATTTAAAAAATAAAAATGGACTTGGTGCAAGGACGAGTGCGATCAATCCTAGTACCGTACATGCCCAGTTGATTCCAAGCTGCCATCTCAAAAGTCAGACGGGACGAGATCAGAATCTTGCGAGCTCACTTTGGTAAATAACTGGACCGTAAAGAGTGGGAACGCAGAAGCGACCGCTGAACGAATCACGATGTTAGCAGCGAAAGCAGACGCGCTGTACGTGCTATCGACAACATTGTCAGTCTTGTGATAATAGTTATAAATCGGAGGGACGGACAGATAAGTGTCGACGAGGTAGCTCTGTAAAGATTAAGATGAGAAAGCAGATTAATTGATTTTCAACGAAACGTACCATAAATGACATGAAGATCAAGTTTATGCCCATCCCAATGAGGACGGTAGCGAGGGCAGGAACATACCAGGGTATACTCGCGTACTCCCCAGTCCATCCGAGCCAGAATGCGCCAATGACGAGGCAAGGGGCGCCAACCATTGCACCATAAAGCCTCTCCTCGGCAGGGGGGAACCCTCTCCACTTCACGATAAGCGCAGGATAATGCCGCGTAAAGAAATGATTGATGAAAGCCCCAAGAGTCGTGCCGATACCAACACCAATGAACAAGAGACCGTCTTCCCTGGTGCTGAGCCCTCTTCTGGAAACGTAAATAATAGGGAACGCCTGGAAAACTATCGAGCAAGATCAGAGGAAGATGTCCGTCCAAACTGAGGATGTACCCACGAAGGAAGAGGAGACCGTAGACAAGGGAAAGATAAATTGTGATGAGGACCAAGATAGGCTCCATGAAAAGCATCTGGAATGGTCGGTACAGAGTGCGTTGAACTACGCCTTTGAGAGACCAGTCTTGCTTCTCGTGCTCCGCGAATACCGATGGTCTGGAGGGATCGCTCTTACGTATTTTCTTCGCCTATCGAAACCTTTATCAGGCTGTCTTCGTCATCAATAAAATCGCAGCGATACCCACCTTCTGGAGTAGAAGGACAGGGACATAGGTTTCAGGGAGGAAAGCAATCGTCCAAATTGTACATGCTCCACCAATGATCATCATGACCCAAAACACCCACCGCCAGCCAAGTGAGCTCGTGATAATACTGTGAAGGAGGGAATTAGAAAGGATAAACCATTTGGAATTAAAGCAACCTACAATCCGCCGACAATGGGACCAGTCACCGGGCCCATAAATGACGCAGCTGCGAATACAGTTGTGGCGGGACCGCGACCAGCGGCGGACCATATATCAGCAATGACACCTACTCTCCATCAGCTAATGGCTGTGAACAAAGATACCGAACACATACCTGAAGAATTCGTCAGAGGAGCGACGGCAAAGAAACCACAGAGGAAGCGCGTGACCATAAGGGTTTCGATATTAGGCGCCAAAGCTTGACCAAGATGGAAGACGGTGTAAGCGGACATTGTGAGTATAAATATCAACCGTCTCCCGACAAGCTCACTCCCAGGTCCCCATAGCAGGGGCTGGAAAACCAGGTTGAGAAAACGGAATGTACAAGAAACACCACAACCTCACCCCGAGCATGAAACCGAGCAAGAAAGTGGTCGTTACGAGATACGAGACCTCCGCTGTGACGTGGAATTCCCTTTGAATCGCCAGTATCGCTGTCGTAGGGGCCGAAGAAGCAAACGTACTTGAGATGAGAATTTTATGAGACAGGATAAAATAAAATTCTCCATAATACACTTACACATTGAAAGTCATAACGACGCAAGAAATGGTGATCAACCACCTATACTGATTCGACCAATTTTGCGGGTTTTGAGGATCGTCGGGACCGTCCCATGTAACCTTGTCAGGGTCTTCCTCATCTACTTGTGGCGATGGTGGTCGGGAGACAACAGTGCTACTGGGAGAGAAAGGGGTCTCCTTGCCCTCGAGGCGCGCATCGAGCGATGGTAGGTTAGAGGTGTGGGTCCCTTTGGCAAGCGTGGCTGTCGATGACCTGGCGGTGTCAGGCTTGGATGTGAATGAACCTGACGCGGCGCGCGCATCAACCCATGCCAGGTTACAGGCGTTACTCCCTCTGTCAATGGTGGCTGTCGATGAGTTGGCGGTATCAAGCTTGGGTGTAGATGAGCCCGACATGGTGCGAAGGCAACGACGATGTTCATGGAAAATCAAAGGCATTTTGTACCACCCGGTTTAGCGGTTCTTCACCATCCGATGATTTGCCGCTGAACCTTGGCGCTGAACCCTGGCGCAGCACGAATAATGATTGATATCAAGAAGTTTTTTCTGACGTAGGAGATCGGATGCGTTGCTTGGTGGAGTGCCCACGAGGTGACTACTTGGACTCTAGTAAATCGAAGCGGCGCAGAGGAGAGTTTTTGGTGATGGCAGACAGTGACTGGCTATGGCAAGTTGGCAACCTGCCATTTGCAAGAATGAGCAGAGAGAGAAAAAGAGAAAACATACTGGGAAAACGAAGCTCAACGTGAGCCTTTCGGATCATCCAAGGGCTTTTCTTGTTGACAGGGAAGGTATGGTACGCCGGGTACGGAGAACTGTACAGTGGTGACAGTCCCCGAGTCCTTCTATGACTGTTACTAAAGATTTCGCGCCTACCGACGTGATAGAGCAAGGACCCTGCAGGCTGCAGGCTCCCCAGGAATACCGGGAAGCTCCCGAGAGACCTTGTCCGCTTTTTTGGCGGATTTGAAGCGAGATTTAGGCTGAACCCTGTCCAGACATGGTGCCGCCTTTGACCGAGGTTTGTCCGGCAACGGCGGATTCTAGACCACACCGTGTCGAAGCGCGCCGGCGGAAAAACATCACTTCATTTCGGGTTAACAACAGGCTTCCTATAGGGTGCCATTGCTTTGCATAGGTCGTTCACACCGTAGCAGCTTCACGATGGAATGTGTTACAATCTGCTGAGTGTTGACTGAGTGCGAAAAAAATTCTTGAGAAGTGCATCTGAATACCGGGAGGCAGAACGGGATCTAAACGATGACCATTGGCGTGCAAGTTACTGCAGCCCCTGCTCTAGCTGCGCAAAGTCAAACACTCTGGTGCTGGTGTTTTCCCGAACCGTGATGTTAGTAGCTACCACCGCTGGCAGCAGACGTTACAAGTCAGACTTTTACACATACCACACCATACCCACATTCTAGTTGTGCGTCGTGGTCATGGATACCTATATAAATCCCTATGGTGGCGGCACACAAAAAGATTATGGTTATGTGTAGTCACGTGATAGACCCTTTGGTTCCAACTCTGAGTCTGCCGTTCTGCCATGAACTGCCAAAACCCGGCAATTGCCAGAGGGGGTCGGAATGGGGTTGACAGAACTGGCAGATCCCCTTCTAGGTTGTCGTTGACTGAAGGACAAATGAGCGTTGATTACTGTACTATTAGTTACGACCGGATGTTCAGTCACGCATCACCGCCAAAAAAATCCCTCAAAATCTTTTTCGTTTGAATTTTCGGATTTCTTTTGGATTTTTTTTGATCAAAAATTTCCAAATCGATGAACATCCGGTTGTAATAGTACAGTATGGTGGATTGAGGCAAAAATTTAGTGCATATTTTATGAAACCTTCATTTTCATTGAGAAACAATCCCAGGTGGTCCAACAGGATGACCCTGAAGCAAACCACAACCACATCAAACATCTCGTGGATGTCAGACTCTACCGTAATTACAACTAAATTCATATCGATACTATCACGTGCAATGGGATGCAAATGAAGCAGAGTTGCAAACTCGACTTTAAAACATCCTTCCTGTGCAGATTTTGGCCCCAGGATGCCCGGGATATATGAAGTAGTGTCATGGGTATATGTACGTACAATAAACAGCAAAATCGGCAGGCTGGATGTCTTTCAATCTGTGTTCTTTGCACCAATATTTTGCAAATTTGGTGTAATTCGTGCATGATATATCCTAAAGGCATTATCGTGCTACATGGGCTTGATGGTACATTAAGCTTGTATCACTTCGAGTTCTGCCAATATCCTAGGGCACCTAGGAGAGCATGTCCTGCGATATCTGGAATGGACGTCAGAGCGTGACAATTTCTGCTCTTATCTAAGCGGATTTCAATCAATCAAGTTTGCATCTCTCCTTTCGACGCGGGTGCCGGCAGAATCCGAGCGTGACAATCTGTGACGAAAAGTTTGCAACTCCTTGTTTTGAGGACTCGCGACTCCGGTTTCCTTCCGACAGAAGCAATCCCGTCCCGATTTTCAAATGGATAGCAGGGGGAATTAGAATACAGGTTGTTCTACTCTATTCTCAAGTTTGAAGGGCATAGCCGCAAAATTGAGAGAATCCGAGGCGGTTTGCAAAAAAGCCCGCAAGACCCTGAGAATGATAGTAGGCCGCCAAAGGAAAAAAAAACACATATAGGCGGACCACCAATGTTAAACGTTATGTAAACTCCGATGTCTTCCGACTCACAGTAACCGAGCAAAAGCACTGGGAACTCTAGCGAAGACGGACGCGAGATCCATGTGATGAGAGATCTCTTTCCTCTCGCTCGGCACCTGGTCATGGGATGAAGTAGAGTCGCTTGTTGTCACTGCCATCGATGGAATCTGTTTCGTCGGGTATGAAATCCATGAGCTCCGATTGACTCCGCTGTGTATATTTTTTTTCAGGGGTGGCCTATCGATATGAATTTAGCTGTAACCCTACTGTTGCCGAGACAACATCATCTTCCTTTGTGGGCAAGAATGCCGAGAGGTTCTGCCAGGTTCTGCCGCCCCGGCAACTGCCGTTTTGCCGGCAGGATGGCAGAACTCATCCCAAAAAGGTTCTCATACGACAATAACTCCTTTTCGCTAAGTATTACTTATTTCTTTTTTGATTATTCGGAGGGTTTGTGTATTGTTCCATGCTTAATGGCATGCCATCAAAGCCGGAACAGATGATTACCTGATATAGAAACCATGGAAGACTGGGGAGTTGTGGGAGAATCTCATTCCTCGGATGAGTCCTCGTTCCAGGTCCCTCCTGATCTGCACACACTTACGGACTCGGGCAAACGAGGAGTCAATGTACGCCACGATTGGACTCACAACCGTTCAGTTGCCACTCACGGCCTTGATGCTGCTGCAAACTTGAGGCTATCCCAAATCGGTGGGGTGGCAGTGGGATTGAATTCATCGGTGGGATTCCCTGGGATTCCTGTACTCATGGGAACATGTGCACCCATCCCGCCGCCCCGGCGTGTCAAAGCGGCAGGTTGCGTATCCCGCCGGTTCCCCCGACATGTGTTGTGCTGTCACTGCCCACCGACAGCAGAGTATCGACGATGACTAAAGACCTGAAGGCTGAACGTAGGTCTCTTGGCGTGGAGAGAGACGAGGGTGTTCAACGGCGAAAGCTCTGGACGGCGAAAATCAGCAGCGATTGAACAAGAGATCAAACAACTCAAACGGACCTTGGATGGAGCCCGGACTCGAGACTCTCGCCCGCCAACTACTCCGAGCAAAGCGACGAGCTCAAGACTCGAAACTCGTTCAGCGGTTTCGCCCCTTGCGCCATCCCTGACACCCCACGGCCAAATCCCTCCACCCCCTCCCATCTTCTCTACCCATCCAAGACTGCCATAAGTGCCGCATCCGACACTCACGTCTAGGCAGATTTCGACGGTTTCCAAGATGGTTTTGGTGATGTTGGTAGTTTCGATTACAATGCCATGGCTACCGCAACCTTCGCCAAGAAAACTTGCAGTCATTGAAGCTTTCGACATGTTATACCCTCAGATTAACCATTATGATGATGCCTGACTAGATCTTCTCTTGGCTCAATGTGACAACTATTGGTGTAAATGCAATTTGAATAAAATCACCGTAAACGAGACCAGAGCACTGAGAACGGAGCTTTCGACGACGATCCCAGGGCACTGAGATGTATAAAGTTGATCGACAAAACCCGGGCACCAAATATATGTAGAAAGTCCCGCGCCGCCCTTTACCCGATTTGGCAGTCAGGCGCTCCCAGTTGGAACAATCGGTTGTTGTTTATTGGTGGGATTGTTTTGAATCCCATTCCCACCCCACTGATTCGGGAATTCCTGCTGCAAACCTGAGGATCAAATCTCGCCACGATTCTGAACAGCTTGAGATCCTAGGTCAACTTGATCTCAACCCTTCTGGTCAAGCCGGGCCACGGACCATCGCAATGCAGCAGGTCAATCCTGGGAAGAGACGAACTTAAACGTTATCTCCCACGTGAAGGGCTGTCCATGCATATGGTGTTCGATCGCGATGTTCAATCCCAACCCTTCACACTTCGCGTGTCCGTCGCTCTTGTTTCGATCTAATAGTACGCACTCCAGGCCATCAAGAGATATCACACAGGAAAGCTGCCACCGGGGCCAAAGGGTCTCCCATTCCTCGGGAATCTCTTCCAGCTATCGTCGACGCCAGGGACGTAATTCGAGGTCTGGAAGAAACAATATGGGACGTATACTCCACAAACATCTGTCGTTTTCAAAGCTGATTCCGTTCTCAATCCAGGCCCCCTGGTATACCTAACAGTGGGCGGCCAAAAAATCCTCGTCCTCAATGTGCATCTGTTTTTGGCGAGATACTCGCCCGTGACTTGACTCAGTTACTTCCGGGTTGCAGAAGGTGATCGTTCTTCTATACCCAATATTAGCGTTACCTAACTGTCGAACGAACCTAACCGGGGAATTCTCTCTACGTACAGGACACGTAACCTTCGTACGTTGTCGAAAGGTTATTCGTCCATCCAACTCTGAAGACTGATACCGTTTGCCTCAGGGCTTTGGGCAGAGGTATATATGATCCCAATGCGTCCGGCTGGTTACCTGATTGTAATCTAACGATAGAATCTGCGTGGGGCGGCACATGGCAAATAATTCTGTTTTCATCAACAACGCGACCATCCTCTGGGCGGCGAACATCGCTGCCCCGAAGGACGATGCGGGTAAACCGATCGTCCCCAACATATTGGAAACTGTTAATACTCGGGCGGTCGCGTTCACTTTTATCTGTCATCTCGTTCCACCCGATCGATGGACGCCCTTACCCTTCGACTGTGTGATTACCCCCCGTTTTCCAGATGTCACGACCATCATTGCCCACATCCGAGAGCTGCTGGAGTAAACGAAACGAACAGCGGGAAACTAGATCTTTGCGGAGGTCGGCTTGATTCTGCCTTTCTGCTGCATTGTTACCGGATTTGTGTACCGGCGATTATTTATATTGGGAATACTTGGTTCTCGTAGTACCCTTCCTTTTTTTGACAACTTGATTTTCATGTGACTTGCTACCCAACTTCTCTGACAATATACGCAGATCCACTCGGTCAAAACGAAGGCAGCGGCGAATGCAAGTATTCCAGCACCATGAAAAACTCCTTATAATGGCAGTCCCAGTCTGCCAGCGAGAGGGGATGCATATGATTGCGAGATACATTTGCAAGATCGCCTAGTTAGCTAGTAGATACTGTAGATGTCCTCGTTCAGTCTACGGTTTAGGAACATAAACATAAATGGCTTAGAATTAGTTGATGTACATTCTCATCCAGCGATCAAGGACAATCGTAGCCTTATACGTGCCACACAATACTATACTCCAGTCCGAAAGTGCAAATTGGAAGAACGCTGACTGTGACAGCAATGAATGATGGCACTATGCTGTAAACGCTCTAAGGCATATTTTTTAAATTTGCCCTGGGATCTACAGGTCAAGTAGAGGTTTGAGTGGATGGTTTGGTTTGCTCGGGCGTCAACGAAACTGATTTGTGAGTAGTGAGTGTTTGACCGATCTTTACGCCATGAGCGTGATTGTTGGATCGACAAGAAGACGAACCTATATTATGAGGTTATGTAATGGACCATGGTTCACGGAGAGGAGATTCAATGAGTTCAACGGCCCTGATTGGTATAAGAGAAACACCGTCCATTCTACCCAGTTCCAAAGTTCGTCCATGGTTTTCGGCTTTCCAGCCTCTTTTGTCGTACTTTTCGTCTCTGTCACTGTCGCATCTGTTTATGCGATCCGAACCGTCAAAAGCTATGGCGCGGTAAAGCTGCCGCCAGGGCCCAGGGGTATCCCGTTTTTCGGTAATCTCTTCCAGCTTTCGACAACGCCGTGGAAGGAGTTTGAAGTTTGGAAGAAACAATATGGAACGTTCAGCTTGGATAATTATCCTCTGTATTTTGATGATTCTGACATCTTTTCCGATTCAGGACCTTTGGTATACCTCAAGGTGGGCGGCCAGGGGATTCTGGTCATCAACACACACCAAGTTGCAGCCGACCTACTGGACCGTCGGGGACACATTTATAGTGATCGTCCTCGTATGATCAGTGAGTGCTAGTCTAGTCCTCACTGGAAGATGTTACCGATCTTCAATCACAACTTTTCAGTGGCAAATGAGATACTGTCTAGCGGGTTGTCGATGATCTTGACCGGGTACGGCGAAATGTGCGCGCAGTCACCATCGAAATACTCTTCGCTTCTTTTGACGACTAATGGCAAACTAGTTGGCGGAGAATGCGCCGCGCCAGTCATGAAGCCCTCACTAAAACACGTGTCATCGATTTTCATCCCCTTCACGAAAAAGAAGGCGCGAGGCTGATCAATGGCATCCTGCAAAATCCCTGCGCCTGGGAAGAGGAAATCCGTCGGTAAGTGTATCGGTCAGTCATGCCAAGTTACCGTTGATCTGGGAATGCAGGGCGTCGGCGTCCACAATACTTTCCGTTGTATATGACCTCCCAACAATATCATCTACAAATGACCCTACTGTTGTGAAGATAAACGAGTTGACCGCTATTGCTATCGACTACGCGAATCCGGGAAATTACCTCGTGGAATTCTTCACATGGATGAAATATATCCCTTCTTCTGTCGCAAAGTGGAAACGGTTGGCGGAAGCCCGGTCTAAACATTATTCCGCCATGTTTGTGGGGATGATCCGCAACGTCGATGATCGCATTGTAAAGGGGTTCATTCTTGTCCTTTACACAGCTCGCTCATCGATTTAACAGAAACAGGGAGATGAACGACTGAGCTTTGCTGGGACGTTGATTCGAGAACAGGAACGTTATCGCCTGAGCGAACAGGAAGCCGCGTGGGCGGCTGCTTCGATGTAGTGCGTATCTCTCCAAGTTACCCTCAAACTCGCGTTCACATTCATCAGTTCTGCAGGGTTTGAAACGGTGCGTACCAGGTTCTCTGGCCGAATGATTTCCTGCTTTACTCATACTCTACAGACCGCCACCACGATGACCTGGTTCATGCTAGCGATGATTGCGTATCCAGAAGTGCAAAAGAAGTGTCAAGAAGAGCTCGACCGGATCATTGGACGCACTCGCATGCCCACGCTCAAAGATAAAGAAAGCCTTCCGTACATGCGCGCCACTCTCCGTGAATTGTTCCGCTGGCGGGCTGTTGGTCCCTTCGGTGAGTCTTCCCCCAAAAACAATGAACCCTTCTTTCAACAATTGGTGTGACAGGTATACCGCACTGTAACACTCAAGTAGTTTTTTCCTATCCTCTCGTCGACCTACGGTTCACTTACCCGACAGTACTGAAAACTAGGATGACTGGTACGAAGGGTTCTTTATTCCCAAAGGGACAATGTGTCTAGCGAACGTATGGTACGATGTCGTATAATCTCCCTTGTTTGAAAGAAATGATTATCCCTTCCAGGTGTATGACCCGTGATCCAACTGTCTACGTAGGGAGTCAATGCTCTGTGGGACATTACCTGACTTTCCATCTGCAGGGAGTCGACGCGGACGATTTCAACCCAGGACGCTTCATTGACACGGATGGACAGGTGACACCCGCATTACCGGATACAAAGGATGGTTCGTCCTTCACTTTTTGTGGACATTCTCCTGCATGCTGATCCGACTGATTTTCGTACGCAGAAGGTGATCGTCTCACTCTACTCTGCGTGTTTATTTTCAATTTTCTGTTTTTGTTTCTTCTGAACTAACTCGTCCAACACCATTGACCCACAGGTCACGTATCATTCGTGAGTTGCCTCAGTTCCTATCATTCGAACCTGCATTGATACCTTCTGTATCAGGGCTTCGGACAAAGGTATATATATCGTACGACATTGCAGCAGTGACCGGACTCACTTCGTATCATAGAATCTGTGTGGGAAGGCATATGGCGAATAATTCAGTCTTCCTCAACATCACGACCATCCTGTGGGCGGCGAATATTTCTGCCATGAAGGACGGCGCAGGGAAGCCGATCGTTCCGAACACGTTGGAATCCGTTAACGCGGCACTTGTCTTGTGAGCATGAGATGCACTATCCTTGTTCCTGAACGATTCTTGACACCTTCTCTTTCATCTAGGCACCCGTTGCCGTTCGATTGTGAGATCATCCCCCGTTTTCCAGACGTCCTGAATGTTATTTCCCAGACACGAGAGCTGCTGGAATAAGAGGATCGGGCGGTGTCGCACTGTACTTACGTATTAGTACCAACTAGCACTATCCTATATGTACCTCTGCTCATGTTCCATGTGTCCCTTGAGACCGATGTAAGCGTCAGGCTCACAAAGTTATCGTGGTCGATCTCCCTCCCGTCGTCGAATGGCTCACCGCAAATCACACTGGCGCTTCGCGCCAGATATGTCCATCGACAACGGGAACATCTGGGAACATTCCAACCCGAGAAGCACAAGATGGCTACTGCCCCTTGTAGTAAATCATCCCCATTCGTCCCATAATAGGGAGAGATGCGACGGGCCGGATTTCAGTCTTTTGATGAAGAGTACACAACCAGCAGGCCAGACGGGTCGATGAGCGTCGAAGTCCTTCCAGAATCATGTCAAGCTTAAACCCGGGTTTGAAGGGTAAACCCGTTTTTTTAGAAGTAGTTTTCATCGAATAATGTGTGGGCCATATTCGCATCATGGTTCTGAGTCAAAGGTTAAAGTTCTATTATCGGGACGTGTGTGTTAATGGCTTTGATTTGATCCAGCCCTCGCGACACTGTACTTTATGTTATCGAGCGGCATTGATAGAATCCTGGGCGTTTGTCCCTATTTTTCTATAAAAATAACTGAGCGTACCGGAAGAGTGAAAAGCAAGAGGCTGATTTACAATCCGATCTTCCCCACGCTTCCAATTCCTACTCTATTCCTGCAGCTCCCGTGTCTCGGCAATACGGTTCTAACCTCGGGGAAACGGGGGGTAATCGCACAATCGAATGGTAAGGGGTGTCTAGATGAAAGGGAAGATGTCATAATCGGTTAGAAGGGAAGATGGATGATGCTGACATGGCCAGTCCAGGGATAGCCTCGAGGGTATCGGGGAGGATCGGGTTCCCTCCTTCGTCCTTCCGGGCGGAGATATTTGCAGCCCACAGGACGGTCGCAATGATGAGAAAGAGTGAGTTATTCGCCATAAAACGTCCGACACAAATTCTACAACCACAATTGGATTAATTCCACTGCTGGAAATGCACCGAGATTGTACATACCTCGGTCCGAACCCCTGAAATAAAAGGTATCAAGATCAGCATAATCAATCGACAGGTCTTGTCGGCGCCTTACGAATGATACATGTCCTATCCGTAGATGGTAGTCGACGGGTGAGTACCAATAACATTCGGGCATAGCATGGAATAGAGGAAGGAGTACCTTCTGGAGAGGCAGGAAGAATCAATATCCGATTGTTATGGTGTCAGACGACACACGCACCATCTTTTGTGTCTGCTATGGGTGAAGTAACCTGTCCGTCTGGGCCGATGAAACGGGCCGGATTGAAGTCGTCCGCGTCGGCTCCCTAGGATAAAATAAGAGTCAAGGAATTTCCTGCAAACATCATACTACTTCCTAGTACCCACATAGATTGTTGGGTCACGGTTCATACTCCTAGATAAATAATCAGGTTTCTTGAGGCCCGAAAATCCGAATTTGGAATCGTACCATATATTGGCTAAACAGATCGTTCCTTTTGGAATGAAGAATCCTTCGTACCAATCGTCCTGGAAAAGGTTGGCAGGTGAGAGGAATATATTGGTTATCTGCCAGGAGATAAGGAAGGCTTACCTTTATGGTATAATGCTGTATTCCTGCGTTTCACCAACCGTGGGTGAGGGATCCGTTACAAGGTTCATTGGGCAATGACTGACCGAGAGGAGCAACGGGCCTCCAGCGTAACACTTCTCGGAGAGTAACACATATGTAGGGAAGACTATCTTTATCCGCTAGCGTGGGCATTCGAGAGCGACCGATAACTCTGTCTAGCTCCTCCTGGCACTTCCTTTGCACTTCTGGGTACGCGGTAATCCCCAGCATGAACCATGACATAGTGTTCGCACTCTGTACAGCATGAACAAAATAGACGATGGTCGGTACAAGACCACTTCTCACCGACTCAGTCCCCGCGACACTGATGGAGTTAGCGGCATTGAGCATATTCTTAAGAGTCTCGAAGAGGGAATAATACATACTACATTGAAGCAGCTGTCCACGCGGCCTCTGGCTCGCTCAGGCGATGGCGCTCCTGTTTCCGAATCAATGTCCCAGCAAAACTCGGGCGTTCATCCCCTTGTTTCTACATGATTGGTGAGCGAGGCGGAAGAGCGAAACGAATGAAGGCCATCACAATCCGATCTTCGACTTCACGGAACAAGCCCACAAACATGTCAGAGCATTCCTCGTACCGTTGTTCCGCAAGTCTTTTCCAGCTCGCCACCGGCGAGGGGATATATTTCATCCATGTGAAGAACTCCACTAGATAATTTCCCAGCTGGCCATACTCAACAGCTATCTTGATAATCTTGTGTACTTTGATGACGATCGGATCATCGGTAGATGATACCATAGGAAGGTCATATACAACAGATAGCACTGTGGATACCGATGCTCTGCAAATTTGCAGTTAACGAAGGCCGGGCATATTGATCGGTTACACTGACCGAAGGAATTCCACATCCCATTTGTTCGGGTTTTGCAATAGACCATCAATCAGCCTGACAGCTTCCTTTGCATGAAGGGGATGAAACTCGGTTACGCGTGCCTTGTTGAGTGCCTCATGACTAGCTCGACGCATTCTCCGAAAACTGTGCTTGTCATCAGTGGTGCATCGAAAATGGAGGGACTCAACTCACGTATCATTGTACTTCATCATAATCATCGAAAATCCACCACACAGGATCTCGCCCGCCACTAACGGTAATGATCAGCGGTGGATAATGGCCGATGGACGCCGTCGGCACTCACTAATCATGCGAGGACGATCGCTATAAATGTTTCCCCGGCGATCCAACAGGTCAGCTGCAACCCGATGCGTGTTGAGGACCAGGATCCCTTGGCCGCCCACCGTAAGGTACACCAATGGTCCTGGATTGAAATAGATGTCAGCTTCGACGATTCAGGGTTAAGAGGTGGACCTTCCATATTGTTTCTTCCAAACCTCGAACTCTTTCCACGGCGTCTTCGATAGCTGTAAGAGGTTACCGAGAAACGGGATACCCGCAGGACCCGGTGGCAACTTGCCCTTGGCATAACTCTTGACGGTTCGGATTGCGTAGACCGAGATGAGAGCAACAGACACGCAAAGTGCCACAGAGTGGGCTTGAAAGTTCAGAGTCATGGATGGGCTTGAAAATAGGTGATTCAGGACCTCACCATACTTATCTGCCCGTCACGCACTTCCGTCATACATGCTGAGAAGCGCTTGACAGGCCGATTGGACCCGACGTACATCCGAGTCGGCCCTGCCAGCCCCAAGGGTGTGCGGAAGTCGAGTATCAAAAATCTGCTTTTTATTCTTCGCCTTGCATGAGCATGATTGAGGCCAATCGTCCGACGTGTTTTTCTTCATTCGAGTCCAAACGTGGCGCGACGTCGATGCCTCCATGTGCCCAGATCTGAATTGTCCTCTCTCGGCGCTCGCACGGTTGACATGACTCTGTCAACAACGTACATAATCGGCCGAAAGCTCATCAAAACAACGACCCCCTCCTACATAATAAGTAGATCCCAGTTCGGACAAGGCCAAATTATCCAGAAGCGCAAGAAGTTGGGGCGTAATTGCAAAACCAGGCGAAATCGGAAGTCCTAGGGGTGTTCCATACTGGAGGGCGATTGAGAAAGCAGCTCACCGTGACAGATTGCAGGCGGCGGCGGCGCGCATCAGCAAAAAGGGAGGTCACTTACATTGCCTGTTATGGGTACTTATGGGACCTCTGCCATGTATGGGTCAAAACGTGACCATATATCCCCCCAAAACAGCACATTTGCACACAAATATATCCATACATGGTAGATTCCGGCAATGTAAGCGGTCGACCTTTTTGCTGATGCGGCAGTGGGCAGGAGTCCAGGGCGTTGTTTGGTTCACAGGGGTGTTAGAGGCCATTAGTCATTGATCGGAAGTCCCGATCTCGGCTGAATTGTGTTATCGGGACCTTTCTCAACCCCATCGAGCTCGAGAGGCAAGCCGTCATGTTCAAGTTGCTGGGTCATTTAAGGGAGCGGGGCTGTTCCGGAAGGTCTGGTCTTCAATTCCACTGATATCGACATGCCCTTTGAAGCACACGATGGTTCCGACGTACAAGAACAACAGACCGTGATGCTACACATTCCTGACACGATGAAATCCTGGCGTGCGTTAGGATGGACTAGGACCGTCAACCCTTTGTACGAGGAGATCGGTGCAGAATCGATAGCATGGGCGTGTCAGTTTGGGCATTTCACGGACCGTGGCTGGGACTATACCGATATCCTCGTCAAGATGGATGTAGGTACGGAAAACTCCGTGTACATTTATGCAGATGGTTAACCGTACGACTGCAGGTCGTCTGTGTGCACTGACATACCCCACTGTCCAGAGAGGTAAGTTACTAGGATTGTAAGTGTGGAGAGTGGAAAGACTTGACGTGACCTTGCTTTCTAGATCAACTGCGGGTCGGCGTCGACATAATCAATCTTTGCCTCATTATCGACGACCACGTGGACATCGAAACGGCACCAGTCGTTCGTGAAATGGTGGACACCATGATAGACATTTTGCACAACCCTTACAAGCCGCGCCCCGAAGGCGAGATTGCCCTTCACCGGGCATGGCAAGAGTGCGTCACAAATGTCTCTCGACCCCTTGATCTCATTCTCATCACTATCTGTGGGCAGTGTTTGGATTCGCGCCTTGAAAATCGCCACTCCAAGTTCAGTAAAGCATTTCGTCCGGACTTTCATCGATTGCTTGGAATCGACCGTGGATCAAGCGCGGACTCGCGACAATAACTTTCTCTTTGAAAACATCGAGGATTATCTTCGACACCGACGAGAGAACGTCGGCGCCAAGCCAGCGTTCTTTCCATATCAGATGCACCTGAATATTCCCGATGAGGCTCTCTACCATCCAGTCATCAAAGAGCTAGAAGATCTCGCCTCTGAAATGGTCAGTCTTGACAACGTAAGTCTCCGTGGTTGTCCCTTGCAAGTTTCTGTTGCATGACAGAAACCCGTTCGATTAGGACATGGTATCTTATAACAAGGAGCAGGCTGTCGGCGATCTTCGCTGGAATAGCGTCGCAATTGCCATGCGCATATACAATTTGGACGTCGCAGGAGCGATGAATTGGGTGTGTGACTACCACTACAAGAAGCAGGATGATTTCCACGCTCTCCGTAAGAAGATCCCGTCCTTTGGGGGTGAAGTTGACACGGCACTGGAAGAATACATCGATCTCGTGGGGGCCTGGACGCCAGGTAACTGTATCTGGAACTTTGAGACCCCGCGCTACTTCGGAGACAAAGGACTCGAGGTCCAACAGAAGAGATGGGTTCCGCTGATGCCGCCCAAAGTTCGACTCGTTGATGCCGCGGCCTTGGAAGATGTGGAGATGTAGATTCGCTTAAATTATTTATCAGAAATAATTCTTGTTACGGCAAATGTAGCACTTCGTTAAAAAGGTACTCACAAGCGTGAATTTATAACACCAAAAAGAAAACATGTCTGGGTAAGGCCGAACTTGAAGAAGGGAACGACGGGGGCCCTCATGATTCGGTTCTCGACTGTGCGAAACATGCCTCCAAAGAATTCAGAGTATCCTCGAACCCTTTTTCCGCCTCCATCGTCCATTTCGCCGGGGGGGGGGGTTGTGTTTTGGAGTGGAACCCTCAGCAATATTTGTTGACGGATCTTCACCGAGCTAAGCTGTCAAAAATCCAACCACAGATGATCTATGAACTGGGAACCTCCCTCTTACACTCTCTTGAGGTGCTCGTCGGGCATATTGACTTCGCATCACAAACGCAGGGGCTCATTCATGGCATCCGAGACGTTACCAAGCTCGACTGCCGCGTGGGACACGAGAAGAGACCACTGCGCTAATGTTTCTAGAATGTCTATTACATGATGCTCGTGTACCGTGAGTATTCCGTGATCGTCAAATCTAATAGTAATAAGTACGGCGATATTGCAGGCGTTGTCCTGGGCGTAAAATGACATGCAATGATGTACAGATGCTACCGGAGAAAATGCGGTCGTGATGATCGTATAGTTTTGTCGTCAGCCATCCGAGTCGTTACTAAGTTAAACAATTTCTTTTTCTTTCGCAGCGGCTGCCTCTGCCTCCAAGACTTTTGCAATCTTCAGATCCTGTTCCGTAAAGTTTCAAAAACACAGAACGACACGAACACAAAAGAAACCAGACGCACGATACACGGCGCAAATTTGCTTCTCATCCGTATCCGCGATCCATATTTGAAAAACAAAAAAGGACTTGGCGCAAGGACGAGTGCGATCAACCCTAGTAGCGTACATGCCCAGTTGATTCCAAGCTGCGCGTCTCAAAAGTCAGACTGGACAAGAGATCAGGATCAAGGAGCTCACTTTGGTGAATAACTGGACCGTAAAGAGTGGGAACGTAGAAGCTACTGCTGAACGAATCATGGTGTTACCAGCGAAAGCAGACGCGCTGTACATGCTATCGACAACACTGTCAGTCTCATGATAGTAAATATAAGTCGGAGGAACGTACAGATAGGTGTCGACGAGGTAGCTCTGTAAATAAAAGTAAGATGAGAAAGGTAAATCTATTGATTTTTCGACGGAACGTACCAAAATTGACATGAAGATCAAACTTATGCTCGTCCCAATGAGGACGGTGGCGAGGGCAGGAACATACCAGGGTATACTCGTGTACTCCCCAGTCCATCCGAGCCAGAATGCGCCAATGACGAGGCCAGGGGCGCCAAGCATCGCACCATAAAGCCTTTCTTCGGCGGGGGGGAACCCTCTCCACTTCACGATGAGCGCAGGATAATGCCACGTAAAGAGATAATTTATGACAGCTCCAAGAGTCGTGCCGATACCGACACCGATGAACAAGAGGCCGTCTTCAGTGATGCTGAGTCCTCTTCTGGAAATGTAAATAATAGGGAACGCCTGGAAAACTATCGAGCGAGAGGTCAGAGAAAGATTATGGTCCAAACCGAGTATGTACTCACGAAGGTAGAGGAGACCGTAGACAAGGGAAAGGTAAATTGTGAGGAGGACCAAGATGGGCTCCATGAAAAGCATCTGAAACGGTCGGTACACCGTGCGATGAATCACGCCTTTAAGAGACCAGTCTTGCTTCTCGTGCTCCGCGAATACCGATGCTCGTGCGGGATCGCTCATACGTATTTTCTTCGCCTATCAAAATATTTATCAGATGATATCCATCATCAATAAACTGCGAGCGATACCTACCTTCCGAAGTAGAAGGATAGGGGCATAGGTTTCAGGGAGGAAAACAAACGTCCAAATCGTACATACTCCAGCAAAGATCATCATGACCCAAAAGACCCATCGCCAACCGAGTGGGCTCGTGATGATACTGTGAAGGGGGGGGATTAGAAAGGAAAACCGAGTTGGAATCAAGCCAACCTACAATCCGCCAACGATGGGACCAAGAACCGGGCCCATAAACGTGGCAGCTGCAAATACACTGGTAGCGGGACCGCGACCAGCAGCGGACCATATGTCAGCAATGACACCTACTCTCCATTAGTTAATGGCCGAGAACAAAGAGACCGAACACATACCTCCACAATTCGTCAGAGGAGCGACGGCAAAGAAACCACAGAGGAAACGTGTGACCATAAGGGTTTCAATGTTATGCGCCAAAGCTTGACCAAGATGGAAGATGGTGTAAGCGGACATTGTGAATATAAATGTGGGCCGTCTCCCGACAAGCTCACTCCCAGGTCCCCATAGCAGAGGCTGGAAAACCAGGTTGAGTGAACGGAATGGACAAGAAGCACCAAAATCTCACCCCAGACATGAAGCCGAGCAAGAACGTCGTCGTTACGAGATACGAGACCTCCGCTGTGACGTGGAATTCCCTTTTAATCGCCAGTATCGCTGACGTAGGTGCCGAAGAAGCAAACGTACTTTAAATACAACGGGATGAGAGTGATAAAGTAAGGACTTTCCACAATCCACTTACACATTGAGAGTCATAACGAGACAAGAAATGGTGATAAACCACCTATAACGATTCGACCAATTTTGTGGATTTTCGGGATCTTCGGGACCGTCCCATGTGACCATGTCAGGATCTTCCTCATCCACTTGTGGCGATGGTGGTCGGGAGACGACAGTGCTAGTGGGAGAGAAAGGGGTCTCCTTAGCGAAGGCGGCGGGCTCATGCGGATCGTCGCCTCCATAATGCTCGAAAGCAGCCTCGTTCTTCTCAATCTCTTCCTCGAGGCGCGTCTCAAGCGATGCTATGTAAGAGACGTGAGTCCCTTCGGCAATGGTGGCCATCGATGACCTGGCGGTGTCAGGATTTGGTGTGAATGAGCCCGACATGGCGCGCGCGTCAAGCGATGCTAGGTTAGCAGCGTGAGTCCCTTCGGAAATGGGGGCCATCGATGATCTGGCGGTATCAAGCTGGGGTGTGGATGAGCCCGACATGGCGCGAAGGCAACAATGACGTTCATGGAAAAATCAGGGGCCTTTTGTACCACCGGGTTTAACATCTCGACCATCCGGCAATGATTTGCCGGAGACTTTGACGCACTGATTGATAAGGCCCTGTCCGGCACCTCCGGAATCAAACCCGTTCTGTACGGTTGCCTGCAATTTTGGCGGGCAACGGGCTTGATCCCGGAGTTCCCCTACAGGCCTGAAGTTTTATCGATGTGGAGTGACCACAAAGTGACCACTTTGATTTTAGTATATAGATTGAAGTGATTTAGAAAAGATTTTTTTGGCGATGCATGTGCTATGACAACCTGTCGTTTGCAACAATGAGCAGAGAGAAAAACTCACAGGGGGGAACCGGAGCTCAACGTCAGGGTTTTCCGTTTTCGGATCATCCAAGGTGTCTTCTTTTTGCCAGGAAACGCATGGTATGGAGAACTGTACGGTCCCTGAGTTTTTTTCTTTCTAAAGATCTCCCGCCTGTCGACGTGGTACAGAAGCGGCGGTACCGGAAGAGCAAGGCCATAGTGATCGATTGTTCATCAGACTCTACCCATGAGGTTGATTTTGTATTATTGATTTCTGTGCCGACGGCGTCGGATGACATTGAGTAATTTTGAACTTCAGTTCAAATCGTCTGGACAAATTTCGTCGGACCAATACTTATACGACACATGGGAGGAGACACTACTTAGGTACGCGACAGTCTGGTGGTGAAATGGGGTGAGTGGGCTCGTTTACCCTATCAGGAATACATTTGCTAATAGAAATATGCTCAGCGAGATTTCTAGCCCACCACCCTTCTTTCTTCCACCATCTTCTCCTCAAATATGGTCTCCATAACATCCATAAAACCACCCCAAAAACCAAGCTATGCCGATCGTACGTATCCTGATAGTGGACACTGGAAACCGACCCTGTTGAAATGAGAGTGTAGGCATCCTTGTAGCTTTTACACGGCTCCAAACACCTCGCCGAACGCACGCCATACAATGCCTTTCTCTACAAGCGCAAGGCAAGTAACTCTCCAGGCTTTTTGCCCGTGCCACATACCGTTCTTTGGTCTGATCACAGTGTATCATTTCTAGTCCTGAGGGACCTTGTTCGGGAGAATCATACCATCACTTTGAAAACGAAGAGATCCATCTCAAAAGCGATCCGAAAACTAGTCAGTTCTACATACCGCCTCTCCCAAACGGTGGTTATATGACCTTTTGTCCATCCAGCAAGATCACGGCATTTTAGAATCCGATAACAGCAAACATGCCAGCTACGTTCTTACTCCCCTTGGGAAATTGGGGTTTGTCAAGCCTCCTACCCTTCTTCTCTCAACCTTATCCCTCAATGCATAGATTGTGCTCTGCCCGACAATCGGTCGCGGAGCGTCCAACGACGTCCCCTTGCATGAAGGACTAAGTAATCTTGGAACATATGGCATACCAATTTACCCCCGCAGCGAGGAAACGCGGTACCAAGTCTTCAATTCGGCCACACCAGGAAACTGATGAAGAACATGACATCGGGAGCGATGCAGAACATGACCTCGAAACCGATGCGGAACCTGACCACGAAACCGATACAGACTATATGCCCCGTAGACACCTCTCCTTCCTTCCAGCATCCTCTCCTCATAACACGGTCCCCATAAAATCTGTAAAACTACCCCAAAAACCGACATATACCGATAGTACGTATCTCGACAGTCCACAGAGGAACTTGTTGACGTGGGAGTGTAGGGGTCCTCATATCTTTTACCCGGCTGCATAAACCTCATCGAACCCACGCCATTCAATATCGTTTTCTACGAGCACAAGGCAAGTGACACTTCCCATGGCTTCTTTCCCGTGCCACGTACTGTGTTTTGGTTCTAATTACTGTGGATTATTTCTAGTCTTGAGGGACCTTCTCGAGGAGAATCGTACCATCAGTTCGAGAACGAAGACATCCGGCTCAAAAGCGATCCGTAAACTAGTCAGTCCTACATACCACCTCTCTCAACCAGAGGATACATGAACTTTTTATCCATCCAGCAAGATGATGGCATTTTGGAATCCGACAACAGCAAACATGCCAACTACGTCCTTACTCCCCTCGGACAATTGGGGTCGAGCCTCCTACTTTTCTTCACTCATCGTACCCTCCAACACCTAGATTGCGCTCTGCCCGACAAGCGATCGCAGAATCGTCCAACGAGGTTCGCTTGGAACCGACTGGTCTTGGAACATATGGCAAACCAATCCACTCCCGCAGCAAGGAAACGCGGTCGCGGGTCTTTGATTCGACCGCCCGATGACCATGAGCCCGAAAACGATGCAGAACATGAGCCTCCTCTAATGGCCCAAGTCCAAACGCCACACCTCCACACCTCTCGAATCACCTCGGCGTCAAAGCACCAGGTCGGTTTTGCTACGTATAAAGATGGACTTGATTAACCACACCACTCAAGACTCGCCCAGCAGACGGTGATGTAAAAGCTGGATGACGTGAAATATCGCTGCTCACAGATTCAGAAGCGCAGCAAAATTGTATGGTCATGTATCAAGTTATCACCGATGCAAGTTGGTGCGAGCCTCATTGAACCATCTTGCTCCCAGGCTCAAACCCAAATGTATACCACTTGTAATTGAGCAATGGGACCATAATGATGTTCGATGGAATGAGAAATGTCGATGAAAACAGAAATCCGTGGCTAAATTTAACAATGCTCTATAGGTATCAAGGTATCACATACAACACTTGATCGCCAGTAATGTCCTTCGCATCACGGGTGACCAAAATTGGAACATAGATCTAATCATGCATCTCTATCTCATAAAGATGATCGTCACAAGGTCCGGTATCTCGTGGCTTCGCGCGTCGGGGTTTCTGGTGCGTTCCTTCCGAGACCCACGTAGTCATAGACAGCCTCCCGTCTAGGAAGATACTCGGCCACCTTCCCAGAAAAGGTTACCTTGGACGCCGAGAGTGTTGACGACGATGGCAGCACGAGAAAATCAAGCTGCAACGACTGAACCGCTCGCTCGAACGATTGGCGGCGGTGTGATAACCGAATCTTGAACGGTGAGGAGACTTCTGGAGGTCGCTCCGGAGCATGGGATAATGGTACCTCTGGAGGTTTAGATACCGTGTCAGCAGTGACTGGGCTGATGTGTCGTTCCAGTGCAACGACGCGCTCAATGTTCAGCGAGACGACGCGAGGAGTTGGGGTGGATTCGGTTCGTCTCGCTGCTACCCTCTTGATGAAGCCCTTGATGGACCCGGCGAACCACGACAAGTGGAGGGGGAATATGAGGGCAAGGATCAAGGAGGGGAAGATGGATCCTCCCGTAGCGGCGACTCGGTTCTCGAAAGAATAGTACGAGAAACCAAGGATGATGTGGAACACGATCCTTGTTGCGAAGTAAGCCACAGCAAACACGACGTTGTTCCGAAGCTGAGGGTGTAGGGACGATATGCCAAACACGAATGTCGGTATCTGGAGATTTTCTCAGCAAGAATGCACTGACGTAGAAAACAGAAGATCCATACCTCCATCGCCGCGCATAAACAAAATATATGACTCCATGAGCGTCGAATAGTGACCTCGACGATCAGGAGATATATCGGATGGTGAATCCAGCCTGCCAACAACGACACATGGGATCTGTAAAACGCCGCTCCAGCCATCAGGTCTCTGTTATCGTTCAAGTGTCAGGAGAGAAACCACATGTACAGTTGTCAATGTGACTCACACCACAAGGTAACCCTGGAAGAACCTATTCATCAAGATCGCGAAACGAGGCCAAGCTCTGACATCCCGAACAGTCCCTCTTGTCAGGAAATCCCACAGGAAAGGCAGGCTCGCAAGACTCATGATCCCGCTCGCCATCGTCGTAATGATCCATGCCCGTTGCTTTGCTGTTGAGTAGCGAGATTTCAGGACCAGGAACGAGAGCGCAAGTCCGAAGCAGGAGAGGAAGAAGGGGGAAGACAGGGTAAAGACGGGAGAGTGCTCGTCGAACTTGGGGAGGATCGCTTCGGCCACGTCCATGGCTGTCGTCAAGGATGGGGGGACAACTTCAAGCTTCTCCGTGGCATCAGAATCGACGTCCCCCTCTAAAAGGATTCTCAGTCTCGGGTAGAGAGGGGCCGCACGTGTGAAGAAGTTCAGATATGAAGGGGGCAGCAATAGAATAAGGCAATGCCCCCGTATGAACTTGCCTCGGAGCTGGTGACATGATTACTTATCGATGGCTGTCGATCTGGAAAGAAAACTTGAGAAGTCCGTAATTCAGTATGTCTTTGGGAAAGATCAGGCGATCAGGCGGCGGGCCGACATGCCGGACAGACGAACGTGGGCATTATCCCTGTATGCTCTTACGAGTGTTCCTGAGATGGTGAACACGTTTCATGTTCATATTGTTCAGTGTTCACAGCTTTTCATCAGAGGTCCGACAATCGGAGAGTCACATGGCGTGTATGCCGAACTAATTTTAGACGTGAGAATCTGGATATCGATTTACATTTTACATATGTACATACATACGGGGTGACCACAGAATCATCTGACTCAAAAGACATACATAGCAACACTGCAGCTGCCGCAGTAATGTATCATCATGACATAACAATTGCCGCCAACAACCTGATCAGGTATTCTTTCCCCTTCTCTTTCCCGAAAAAGTTCAGGGTGGACTCTCTCCAAACGACATGGCTTCTCGATCGGGGTCCATGACTCGAGAATATTCTAGCATCAACCTGTCAATCAGATCCTCTTGTCAGAAAAGTGCCATAGACCGCGACGACAACCGACCGGAAAAAGTACGCGACAAGATCTTCTCGTCTCCAGAACTCTTTAGTCCATTTCCGGCCCGCCAGGGCGATCCTGTGCGCCATGTTTTCATGGGCGTTATCACCGTTTCCGTCACCGCGGAAGAAGAGAAGGGCGTCATGCAAATCGGAAAGGTCCACTTGGATGGGCACGTAGTGTACCCAGGGAGCTATCCTGTCCACGTACCTGTCGTCAAAGAAGTGAGCTCAGATCGGTGCCATAAAAAGCTTAAGGGATTGACCATTCAGGGTATATCGTCGCCTTGAACACCAACGCGTTCGAGACGATGAGGCGCTGGAATCGTGATGACCAGCCGTTTCCGTCAACCTTGAGAGAAGGTCAGACATATTCAAACGAAAGCCAGGGGAAAACAGACATCCAGAATATACCTATACTTCCCTGCCTCTCGGACACTTTGCTTTGCTTCCCACCTATAGGCCGTCGTCAGAACCCCACATGAGCTCTCATCACAATCAAGTGGCTCCCCAGCAAACGACACATCAAACATTCCGGGGTTCAACTTCCCGTTCCTCATCTCCTTTGATGCTCCAACCCGTTCTGTCTCGGACTTGGTCGGAAGCAACACCCGCGTCGTCCCATTCAACGCATTCGCAATGCGGACAAGAGATGCACGTTGAGCCTCCTTCCACCGCATGCCTCCCCCGTGCCAAATCCCCGTATTGCTCCCGCGCCACCCCAAGCGCTCCTCCACCTTGTCGTCCCAATCCGGGTCCTCCGTCGGTTTCATGGGTTCCTCGACCCACCCATAAGTGCTAGGCACGCGAATGTCATGATGCACCGTTGTCGAGCAGAACGAAAATAGCGGGACCATTTCGCGCTGCGGAGTGGGTCCGAGCCAATGTGAAAGGAACTGGCCATGACGGTAGAAGAGCTCGGGGTGCAGGCAGGGGTCCATGGATAATCGGTGGTCCCAGATAAACGTTTTATTGGAAGATCGGGATGGTGGCTCGGCAAGATTGATGGGCGCAGATCGCGCCGGAGATGAAGGTGGGCAGGCGGCGACCCAGCCAATATCATGGATCTTTGGAAGATGGCCCCGTTCAATGGCTAGAATGGGCTCTAGATCGGTGAACGGTGGGAGGTCGAACGAGGACGTACATGATGAATTTTGAGCAGCCTGCAGAGCAGCGGATTTGACTTCATAGTCCGATAGTCGGCTCGGTGAATCGTGAGGGGAGAATACGGCGCGGAAGGGGGGCAGGAATTCCGCTATATAGCTAAGCAGGTGAACGACTGGTTCAGAATTTCGGATAAGGCCTTTATCATTGAGCGCGTAATTCACAACATCGATTTCGGTCCCACTGGCATTTATCCTGCCCAGGGTATACGTATCCTTCGCCGACTCGAGTTCATCACGTAGACGTATAAGTTCGCGGGGTTCGATTCCCCAGAACGGTTCCAGATCGTTAAATATGCTGTCGTACTCGTCTGGGAGTTGGACATTATTTTTGGTCACATAATTCCACCTGTCATGTTCATTCATTCGCTGGGTTTCGACAACACGAGGACTCTACTCACCATAGATCAAACCCCGGAGGGGGCGCCCGGCCATAGCGTCGCCTGTACTCGCTCACAGCCTCGGGAAGCGTCCTGCTCGCAGCCTTCAGCTTCTGCTCCCAAGCTGCCTCAGCACGAGCAATGAGCTCGTAGATTGGATGGGGTCCATCTTTGTTCACCTCCAACAAACCGTCCGGCATGTATGTGTGCTTCTTCAAAGGAGATATCATATTGAGGTCATCACGGGTCTTGCATACAGGTAAATCCGAGCCTTGCATCGATTTGGATCGAGGGAGGATCATCGATAATGAGAACACATTCGTCAAGAAGCCGAATATGAAGAGAACCACTACAGAGGCCAGCAGGGCAAGCGCGGGGACCGTCGAAGATCTTGACAGAAGCATTTCCAGTCAAGAGGACATGCAGGAAAGGAGACAGCGGCGCCGAGGTCGGGTTACGCTGTGCCTAAGCGCCCATCAGTGAACATGTGGTGATGTTCCCATGTTGGCTCCACCATAGCTCCACCGGATCATCTTCGGAAAACGTGAAATAATCCACGCAACAAGTACATCCAGCATGTAAGTAGGCGTGGGGCAAGTATATAAGTCGAGATGTGGCATGCTACATTACACAATGACTTACCGTCGCAGCCAGCGTAGCACTCTCTGTCAAAGGACTCGACCTTGTCCAACGGCCACCAATCGCCCCAGTCGTTCCCGCCAGATGATCATGACCCTGGTGGAAGAACTCAGTCGGGGCATTTGGACCGACTAAACTGGTATGCCTGAAAGGTGATAAAAATTTAAAAAGCTAACAAGCGTACTGAGATCTATGTAGAATTTAAAAAACGTCACGGGAGTCCGTCAATTCGCAAGCAAGGTGGCTCCGCCAAGTAGCGTGGCACCAGTGCTTGTCTTTTTGAGTCTAGCACGCTAGGGGTCCTCCGCAGGTCTTTCCCTGAGCACACTTCCTTCCTGTAGCAGCTCCTTCATGGAAGCCAACAAAGTCTCCGAGAAACTTTGCACGACATGATTGTATTCATTTAGGCCCAACTCGGCGAGGTAAACAGGCCCAGCGGCGACCGTCGCATGAGGTAATTATCCTCGGAGGAGTTTGATTTCGAAAGTGCTCTAATCACTTGTCACTCGCAAGAGAAACCATAGGCATGTACGTCGACCGATGTCCACGATGCCCGGGCCGCGCCAGCCCTTGGCAAGGGTTGATAGGGGGACCCCGTCGCATGTTTAGTTAAGGGCACAGTCCAATCTGTCTTCCAGTCACACTTATACCATTACAATGATAGTTACAGTCGACTCTGCCATAACCCATATGCCTGATAACCCATACTCTGCAATACCCCAGAGGTTTTCGGGGTCCACTGAGTTGGTTCCCGTGAAAATTAGCAAAAAACCCATACCTCGCCCATACCCCATAACCCATACCTTTTTCAGGGGTCATAACCCATAGGTGGATGGTCTTGGCGAGCAGTCTGGGGGGTTA
>Ga0307516_10001050_pt1 | contig 38450 bp, 46 predicted proteins | sample 19_EM_MG_FD_203310 | JGI IMG/M metagenome (GOLD analysis project Ga0307516, IMG submission 203310) | Populus trichocarpa ectomycorrhiza microbial communities from riparian zone in the Pacific Northwest, United States - 19_EM | ecosystem: Host-associated > Plants > Roots > Unclassified | place... | reverse complement strand
ACGCGTCTTTGGGGGGGGGAAACATACTAGGAGACATTCTGTTGAATGAAATGGTAGGGATTGGTAGCTGTCACGGTATCATACAATGAACTATTCGCGTAGGTGGGATGAGAAGTATCCCCTTTTTGGGAATCCCCTTTTTTAATCCCCCTTTTTTCCGGTTACTAATGCCAGCTGAGTTGTCGCAGCCACACGCTTATTTTTTTAGGCTTAGCGTGGTGGCCGCTTGAAAAGATTCCCAGATATCCACGCCGACCGACTTGGCCCCGCGTGAACTATCTAGTACGCGAGTACCATTCATAGTAACTACTTACATGTGGGAGACAGTGTACGCCAAGCCACGCATTCCCGAGAACGGACATCGCCAAGCCCTCTCGCGTCAGCCGGACCCAGCTGTGCCCAAACTTGACACTTGATCTTATTTTTTTGGTTGATACAGCCTTTCTAGACTATGGCGGCGCACTTTTTGTCTGGGTTTCCCGTCCGCTGTCCGTGCGGTGGCGGCACTTTGCAAGCTCCCCTTTGCCCTCCGCCCAGGCCTGCCCCAAGAACATGTGATGCGCACCAATGAAATCACAAAGGAAACGAATTCTGGCCAAAGAGAGGACAAATGAAAGTCGCGATCGGGAACCGAAGAAATAACAAGAAAAGCCGTAGATATCCCGCCCCTCCCGGCACTGGACACTACCAACATAGATTACATACTCTATCCACCACTTGCTTCAGGTACACACTCTGCAGGCACAGATATGTATGTAGTACCAGGCGCAGATAAACACTAGTCTAGATTAGGAGTGTACTAAGCCAGATACATTAAATGAGTGAGTGGTTATGACTAAGTTGTATGGAGGGAAAATGTCGTGCCTCACCCACAGTCCACCCCCGTGCTCAGTCGTCGCCGCTTCTCCAGCATCGGTGGCAGCTTGCAATCTCGCAGGCATGCTCTCTACCAATGCATCTAGCCTCTCCTCCGTAATAACCCGAGCCCAACACACAGCTAAATACAATTGTAATGCTTCAATACGCGCTGCCCGTCCCCACACCCCGCCCAACTCCGTCTCTACATCTCCCCACCAATATTGGAGACACAGTCGGCCATTCCAAAGTCTCCATCCCGTTCAACTCTCCGTAGGCTTTGGCATACCCGTTATGCCCTGGAGCGTTATATCTTCTTGCACAATAGCCCATCCATATTCCTTGCAACACTGATGCCAAAACGGCATAAGAGCAGGCTCAAGGACCACCCGTATACAGGCCGCGGAGCAAGCTTCGCTCTGCCGGGAACGAAGATAAGATCAGACATTTGTTGTACCGCAGAAGGCTCCCCAAACCATCTTACTCTTCCCGTCCCGAGCGAAACTTTAAATCGGCGCAGTCGGGGTGACATTCTCCATTTGCTTTCCGGACGACCCATGGACGATGGCCGAAGCCTGCCGTCGAAAAGGAGGATTCATCCGTCCAGATAACTCTCTTGCACTCCTCCTTGGTCCAATGCAGTCTGGCTTGACACCAAGCAACCCCGTTTCAGTTTGTTGTCCGGTTTTACGTTGAACTTCGTTCTTGGTACACGTTTGTGATATCCCAGCGAAATATGACATTCCGCACAGTCTTCGGATCGCAGACGGAGTCCATCTCCATGCAGATTGCCTCCCGCTCAGACGTCGAGTACGGGAGTCGCGGGTAATAAAGGCAACGAGACGCGCTTTCTCTTCGTCGTCGAATATCGGAGGTCTGCCGGAGCGTTTCCGGTTCGAAGGAGTGCCATGCTGGCTATAGCGGTGATATATTCCCGAGGCCGTTCGAGGATCGATCTAGAGTTCTCTTCCTATTTGCCTCCAGCTCCATCTGGCATTGTTCACGCATCCGTTCGTCCCGGGTGGTTTCTCGGCGCCTCACTCCGACTGCCAGATCACGGACTCCTTCTGCTTCATGGCCGAATATTTCGTGCAACGATGACTCCGCGTAACTTAACGATGGCTTTTGACGGCGGACGGGGCGACGGGCGGCGAGTGGTTGTTGATGTTGATGAAAGTTCAATGCCAGCCCCCCTATTCACAGCTCCTCGCCGGACCCACCACCAAGCGCCCCTAATGGCGAAGCAACACTTATCCTTACACCCGGGTACTTGCACGGACACATCGACACTCAGCCGTCCACCAACCGGCGGAGCGGAGGACAGAATGGCGTTGGTGCCCGGCGCCTGCCGCCACGTCTTGAGCCGGTTGGCGGCGTCTCTGTGCCGGCCACCTGCAGTCCGCAGTCGCCCAGCGCCGATGAGTGCATAGTGTCTCATCACCTGCAGTGGAACGTGCATGCTCGTCCAAGCGTCTCTCGTGCGGGGTGCCGGCCAGCCTATTGCCTCTCGGGGAAATCGGGATCCTTTTCAAGCGGCCGTGACGCTAAAATTTAGCGTGTGGCTGCCGCCTGTCGAAACCTTGTCGCCGAAATTCAGATATTCACAGTGATAACTCGTCACATAGTACAATTTTTTATTTTATTTTACGAAAATGCTTACTTATTTACAACTCCTTAGTCTGCCTTTGTATAATTATAAATTTTCAAAAAAAAAAAGAGAAATATTTACAACTCTCACCTGCTAAAATTTCCTGCTGCCGTGAATTTACCAATGGTACAACAGCTTCCCTAACCTCCTCCATCCAAGCTCGAGTAACTTCTTGCTGCCAATAACCCTCCTATTAGTTTTTCTCCATCAACTCATGCGTGCCATATGTGATATGTCTTCGGTGATCCAGAATTGCCCTCGATCCGTCTATTATCCTGCGCTGGTGCTTCTCCAGCACCTTCCACCACTACCGACCCAATCGTCTCGTACACAGCTATTCCAAGCTCGCCGTACATATGAATATACCGTGGCCAAACATCAGGTGTTAATACCTTCTTCTCGGTGTCAAAGTGAAAAATGTGTCGGCATGGAAGATAATAATGACGGGCAAACCTATTTAATTAGTAAATTTTTATGCATTTATCTAACAAGGGATCGAATACCGGCAAAGTTTCATCAAATTGATGAATCTCTTTTCCTTCTTCGATACGTTCTTCTCGGCTTCCGTCGCGGCCAGCTCCTGTACAAGCATTGACTTTTTTCACCATGCAACTGGTTTCAAAATCGTGACTGTGGCAACGTTCAGTCTTGCGTTCGAGGATCGGTAAGTTGACGCGTCAGTTTGACAGTAGACGAACACTGATCTTTATCGCGAATGCTGCTGGTTCTGCGTTTGATCGGATTATCATTGACTCGTGGTTGGCTACCGCTAGATCTCCGGCTTTTTTTTTCAAACAGCATTCCCCGTGCTCAACTTGTACAGCTCCGTTCTGCCGTACACTGTTTATTTCGAAACGTGTAGACATTGCACACCAATGGCCAAACTTCGTCGAACTGATCCACCGGCAAAACAACGTGTTTTTCTAACTGAAAGAGCAGCTCCTTCGAATAGTTCGTATCCTTTGGGAGGGGAATCAACTGAAAGACATTTGGTCGAAGTTATTTGGATATATGATGGGTGATGATAGGAATTGTTGGTACAGTACTGATGCGAAACTCAGATAGGAACCGTTACCTTTCTTTGCTAGAAGCACGTGCGTACTTGTCGAAGCAACACACCTAATTTTTTGGGGGCATAGTGTCATGGCCGCCCGAAAAGGTTCCAGAAATCAGGCTCTGCTTTTGCTGCGCTAACATGCGGAGTTGTGCGGGGACTTGATTATGTACCGCCACTGGGTTGGGATTTTCGAGCTGGATTGGGGTTTGGGTATGGGGGACAAAAGAAGGCAGACGGACAGGGGGATGGCCAACAGACGCCACACTGATAATTCCCTGACGAAACCCTTCGCTTCCAACAAAGCCTCGAGAAACCCCCTTTCAATCTCCTCCCCCGGTCAAGTTCAGGGCTCCCACCGCATCCTTCCGGCTCCAGCCGGACCGCCAGGTGTCATGCGAATCTCGAACCTCTTATGCATCCTCTCCTTCAGCCGCTTCCGTAGATACGTGCTCGATCGGGATCATGTCCGGCGTGTTCGCAGGCTATTTCTGTCCTGATGCGGCCCTCGGACCAAGCCGGTGCATGTTGGGCGGTGTGTATGTATCTATCTTGCGTTATCCAGCTGAAAGACAGGGGCGCCAAACATGCCTTGTACGTACATGTCCTCAAGGCCGTCCTCAGGAATACCGAAGGTACAAACACCATCGATTGACCGCTTCTTAGAAATGGGAATAAGACGCCCCGTGCTCCGGCCCCCAGACCATCAGCTTCACCTCAGGACCTATTGTGACCCCGTAGACGCAGTTCTCGCGGTACTTTTCAGGCGGCGTACGAAAGACCCAAATTCCTTAGGCCCTGTTCGTTTCGAGCATATTTGAGATAGATACTCTAGTTAGCGTCGGTTTGGATATACTGAGCAGGTATGTATTCGGATTGCCCCTGAGTTCTCGGCTCAAGGGAATGCGAAAACGAGAAGTGAGCCACATGGGGGAAAATAAACGCTATCGACTGCGGAAGGGAAAGGAAAGGAAACCGTTCTTTTCTGTTTTGTTTTTTGTTGGCTGTATTTATTGTGCCAGTGATGGCTTCGCGCCCATTTTAGTAAGGAGAGTCCGATTATTTCCAAGGACAGAGTCGATTGATGTTCCCATCACTTGTACATAGAGCAATATCGCGATCCATTCTTTTGAGGAGTCTGGAAGTTGAGAAATGCAGAATGCGATGGTGGCAAACAGCTCGTGACGAGATGCAGAGAGAACCCCAATGCATCCCGCACGCAGCCCAACCAGACTATGGCAAACGCCGACGAGTCGGCCGCTGGTTGGCGAAGCGAACAAGGCCTTCCTCTTCTCGACGGAGCACTCGTCACTGGAGGAGGCCTTTCCCCAGTCTGCCCGAGACTCATGCTTCCCGGCCCTCCACCTCTTAATGTCCTCTTCGGCAGGAGCATGCTGGATGGCTCTCACGGATGCGTAGGAAGCAACTCTGCTGGTCAACTCTCAAAGAGGCCGTCGTCTTACAATTGCCTGCTCGACCTGGCCATGCGCAGGGGATTTCTGGCGGTCTACGTATCTCCCGGGGTATTTGAGATAGCGAAAACTTTTGTGATCATCTGACCCCTCTGCCAAGTCGGACAGGGATCCAATCGTGCTGTAAGAGATTGTGACGAGGCGATAACGCCAATCGTCCAATCCTTTTTGTCCTAGTGCTTATGTATGTATTTACTGCAGGAAAGAGGAATAAAAATAGCAGAAATCAGTAAACGGCGGAAGCGACATTGTTTGCGCAGCCGACCGTAAAGTGCTCCGTTGTCAGTCCAAGTGTGATATCCTCTCGCCGGCCGATGATCGATCCTTGCAGTTGCAAGTCGACGATGCAGACTCCCCGTCCCGGAACTACCTCGAGTTTGGACTGACTTTGCAGCATGGAGCGAAATGCCGCCATCGACGGACGGCATAGTGTCGTGCTCATCTAACGTCTCGAGGAGGGAAGTGCTAACGCTCGAAAGAAGAGACAGAGCAGGACTGGCAGTTCGTCCGTCCATCCGCAGTCCTCCGTCGCTTTCCCACGTAACGTGCAGCATGCCGGCACGTGAATAGTCACATGGAGCCCGGTAGTGACGTCAAGCTCGCAGAGGCCGTCCGCCCGGCGAAGGAACGCTGGGCGGCTCGCAGCTGGGAGAGCAGTAACAGGCATCATTCTTTCCGTCGCTCTCCGGGACGGTAGAAGGGCGGTTCGTCGATATCACCAAGTCCACTCTCTTAGGTTTCCGAAACTCCCGCCGAGCTGATACAGCAGCTCGAGCAGCTATGGCCAGGAATGACTGAGAAGTAGCACACCGACTACGTCATCACCACGGGAGTGCAGTGGAGCCGTCAACAAAGTACCTTCCTCGTAGCAGAGCGCGCGATCAATAGTAGGAGGTCCACACTGGCCAGCTCGAATACATCCCCGACATCAGAGGAGCGGATGGAGACTGCTGGCAGTGGCCGTCGGACGGAAGGGAGCAGCGGAGCCATTCCGGGGTTGTGCTCTATCCGGTTTGCCGGACGCGGTGGATAGATGTGATCGCATCGTGAGGTAGAGTACTGTTCTGTACGAAGACAGGTTTTTTGTTTCGAGGCCCCAGTTTTTCTTTAATGTTATTACTCCATGTACCTGACTGACCCCCCCCCTGTCTAGTGTGCGGGAAAGCTAGACACGCAGCCACATGCGTAGTCAATGGCGATAGAGTTGCATAAACATTGCTTGGTGGTAGGCCACGTTCAAACTCATGGGCTATCACTCGAGCACCTCTCTTTTTGGAAATTGCACCGGGTGATATCGTGTGACTGCAGGAGAGTGAAGGGTTCGCTCGGAAGCAGTACGCACATTGGCGTGCATGGAGTCGACAGTGGCCCCGGAGGCGCAATGGGCGTCGGAAATATCACCGAAAGCGCGTGTCAGGGTTGACAAGATGCCCGGATACAGTCCCCCCGGCTTGCTGCTTGGCGGATTGAATGCAACCGGCGGAGAGAAGGGTGACAGACCGGGAAGGAGAGAATCGGAAACCAGCCGAAAGGAAGTGTGTGTGCGAGGCATACGGATGGCTCTGCTGTCTCTCACCGCCAGAATGACGCACTGGCGGGGCGCTGCGGCCGGCGGGTTCTCCTGCCCAGCTCCGCCACAATGCATCACTCGGGGGCGAGGAGAGGGTCACGTTTCCTTTCCCGTGGCGGCCGGATACGTCGGGAGGTCGGTCCATCCGGAACGCCGAGAGCTTTCAGTCCGCAATCTTTCCTCGGTGCTATCACATGGCGAGGAGACTGGCCTTTCCAGGCACAGGTTGCTAGCGTTTGCCACCGGACCAGCCCGCCTGCGGGTTCCCTGGGAGGTCAGGCCGCCGATCATAGGACGTTCCCCCAGCCCGGCCTACTCGTGTATGCGTCCAGCCAGTCGGCCAAGGGGCCAACCCATCCGCCAACTATGGTCCTCCCCAGAAGGCTGCCGAGCACAGGGATTCACCATCAAAGCGAACGGAAAGAACTGCAGTAAAACGGAACGGATACCCCAGCCCCCGACGCACATCTTTGCTGGCTAGATGATTGGCGCTGGGCCTGGGGATCGTTTGTACAGCGACGGCCGCGAGCGACGATGAAGGCCCATCTGTCTGAACTCCGGCAGCCCGCCGTCTCTCCCCCCAAAGATCGCCTGTGATCCGGAACAGCACCGCCGTAACTGCCTGGATAAAGTGTGCGCTGGGCCAAAAGCTCATCTGCCCCGAAGCCGTTTTGCAGCAAGAATGGCTGATCTCATACAACCGAAACGCACCCTTCCCCACGCACAGAAAAAAAAACCCCCCCGTGTCTTTCAAAATACCTCCAGAACCGCAAGGACTTGCTTCCACGGGGGGGCCGCTGATGTTCTTCTGGAGACAGCAGTCCTGAGCGCTGCGGTTTGGGCTAAAATGCCAGGAAAATACCATGGGTTCACTCTGCAGGGCCGCCGCCGACAGAGTGCTTCACCGCCCGCAGCTGCCTCGCCGGAGACGTGCATATGGGTATACTTGAGGGAAATGCATCTGACTGATACTCGGCGACGCACACGGAGTAGTCCTCAAGAGCAGTGAGGGGCAAGGCGCGGGAAAATCGTAGGGGGCTTTCCAGGCCAGTGCGCTGGACGTCGTACTTGCCGGTGCATCCAGGCGGTATACTCGGTACGGTAATGTGGGTCACAACAGTAAACCGGTGATGAAGTACGCGGGCTTGCAGTAGCAACAATATATCTGGTACCGGGTTTGAAACGAATTTGCGCAGTACCGGGAGGCATGCGGTACTGTGCTGCTCTATCTAGGTTGCTCGCTTGCTGGCGTCAAGTCCTATCGCGGAGATCTCGCCGGATGATGTTTTACCCGAGGCTCTGTGCCCGTGCTAGCGGTGCAGGACCTCTTTGACCAGGTTCTTGGTACGGGAGAGAGAGAGAAATCAGGCTGACCTGGTTGTTGGTATGTAGAGTATTTCGGCTAGGATTCAAGCGACCCTTGCCGCCATTGTCGATAGTCACTGTGGTGGTATATAGCGACAAGTTCTCCGCGATGGACATCCGTTTCTTCAGCTTGCTCGTGTTCCAGCCATTCCTTCGCGCCTTCACATTCCTTCGTCAACCACACTCGTTCCTTTTTTTGACAGTCAAGAAAACAACGTCCTTTTTTTGCCGGTCAAAAACAACAACAACACACGTTTCCCTTCAACCAGTCAAAGAAACAACTTCCATCCTCTCTTTAATAAATCAACCGCCATGCGTTTCACCGCCATCGTCACTGCAGTCGCGCAGTTGGCCGCCGTTATGGCCGCCCCTACCGCTATTGAAAAGCGCATTTCCTGCACGCTCACCAGCTTCAACGACCTCGCCGCGGTCAAGGCCAGCTGCACCACCATCACCATCGGCACCCTCACCGTCCCCGCCGGCAAGACGCTCGACCTAACCGATCTTCCCACTGGCACCAAGGTCGTCTTCGCCGGCACCGTCACGTTCGGCTACAAGGAGTGGGTGGGCCCGCTCGTGTCCGTCAGCGGCACGCAGATCAGCGTCACCGGCAAGCCCGGCCACTGCCTCGACGGCCACGGCGAGTCGTGGTGGGACGGTAAGGGCGGCAACGGCGGCAAGGTCAAGGTATGTAGTAGGCCAGCATACGTTCTCCCGCACACGAGCTCACACTTTCCCCCCAGCCCAAGTTCTTCTTTGCCCGCAAGATGTACGACTCCACCATCAAGGATCTCTTCATCAAGAACGCGCCCGTGCACTGCTTCAGCATCAACAACTCCCGGGGCCTGACGATCGACTCCGTCACCATCGACAACAGCCTCGGCGACACAAAAGGCGGCCACAACACCGATGCCTTCGGCGTCGGCTCGTCCTCGAACATCATCATCAACAATGCCACCGTGTACAACCAGGACGACTGTCTTGCTGTCAACAGCGGCGAGAACATCGTCTTCTCCAACGGATACTGCTCTGTGAGTATCCTTTCCCCCGCATCTCACCATGGCAGCTAACGTCAGCAGGGCGGACACGGTGTCTCCATCGGCTCTGTCGGGGGACGATCCAACAACGTTGTGAAAGGCGTCACCATCACCAACACGAAGATCGTCAACTCCGATAACGGCAAGTCTCCCCTCCAGCTCTTGCCCATCCGTACTAACCACCCTGGTTAGGCGTGCGCATCAAGACGGTGTACAACGCGACCGGCTCCGTGTCCGGCATCACGTACAGCGGCATCACGCTCCAGAACATCGCCAATTACGGCATCGTGATCAGGCAGGACTACGAGAACGGCTCGCCCACGGGGAAGCCGACTGCAGGCGTTCCCATCACCGACGTCACCATCAAGAACGTCAAGGGCTCCGTGAAATCCTCGGGCACCAACGTCTTCGTCCTTTGCGCGTCTTGCTCCGACTTCAATTGGTCCGGTGTCTCCGTCACCGGCGGGATGACGTCGACCAAATGTTTGGGCGAGCCTGCTGGCGTGAAGTGCTAGAACAAGAGCGATGTGACCGCTACCGCTAGAAGAAGTGTGAGTTCGGGGGGGCAGCCGGGGGGGGATGGATGGATGGATGGAACCGGGGGAATACGAGAGGGGGAGCTGTAAAATGTAGTTTTGAAACGGGGAGGGGGTAATCAACAGGGTATTCTATAGTTCGTCTTCGTATTGAGGCTCGCATTGCGCTTGGCCTGGCCTTCCAGCAACGCCTTTGCCACCATCTCGTGTCCTGGATGGCGGCAAGAAGCACTACTCTGCGCCCAGCGTCGGCGAAGAGCGGTGTTTCGCCGCCACCAGTCTTTTAACTGATATCCACCCGTTTTGGCCTCCGAGCACGTCATCTGGCTCAGTGAACGAACATCCAAGCGTCGAAGACCGCTTCGAGATCGTGGACGATACTCCATCGCGCAGCTGCTTGAACCTGTCGCGCACGACGGTGTTGGCTACGGGCGCGAGGGATTCGATATCGGCACTGCCCTTCGATGAGGCCACTGAGTCTCGTCTCGTCGAGTGTGCTCTTTTTTTTTTCCCCGCTAACTGCTGACACATATTTCCCCAACATCGACATGCCGTTAGCCGCCATAGATGCCCGCACCATCGCCGCACCCATCCACTATGCCGCACACCCGGCCGGCGTCGCCTCCTGCCCCTCCGCGGGGGCTAGCTAGCCTAGTAGCGCTGCAGAGGCAGCAACGGGCTCCTGCTCCTTGCACTGCGGAGCGCAGCCGATGGAGCCCTCATCCCCTGCACACTCCGCTGGAGGGCCAGGGGAAGGTAGAGCAGCCGGCGCCAGCGGGAGCAGGGCCGCGAGGAGTGCTGCTCAACTGCATTTTGCGGGGTGTCGATTGGACCGGCGGAGTGTCGGATTGATGAGAGGAGCTTACGTTGTTCCGACGGGCAGGAGGATTGAGGTGATGAGGGAGGGAGACAAGGGTGCGAGACTTTCATGCTTCCAGAACAGAAGCCGAGACGCGTCGGGCGACGTTTATATTGGCGCGGCCAACCGTCCGTCCATGCTCTACATGACCGGCACATGCCTATCCTGCCCAACCGCCAACTACTAGCTACCTGGTTTGGCTAGCTAGAGTAGATGTGTCCGACGGGCCGTATGCAAATCTATCTATCTATCTATGCGCTCAGGTCGTACCGTGCGTAGAGTAGTTACATCGAAGAATCACGATTAGGACGCACTCGAGGAGCCGAGAAATACGCCTACGGTACTCATCCTCCGTCTAGCGTGTTCCGCAGCGGCCGCGCGATGCATGCAGAACGAAGGGCAAACAGATCTGGGGGACTGTGGACCGTCACGAAACGGCACGGCCGGCAACAGGTCCAGCGCAACGATTGGCGGACGTCGGAGAGCAGAAAGCTCGGTGTCTGGAGGCGAGGTGAAGAGCCGCGCAGATGACTGTCTCCGTGGACACACCCTGACAAGAGCCAGATATGTGGCTTCTTTTTTTTTTTCGTCTACATATGTAGTAGCAGAATAGCCTTAAGCGAGCAATGGAGCCGTCTCCACCGTTCCGAGTAAACGAGCTTGTCGCCACGGGCCGCTGGATACGGCGTTAGCGGAGTCGACAACACGGAAGGTGACACGTGTGCCACCGTCGCTTCATGTACTGTGTATAAGCACTCTACCACCGACTTGTACATGCGCGCACGCACGATGCTTAAACAATTGAGCCCCTTGGTGAATATCCCCGAGACAGCGAGACACCTCTCAACGACTAGCCGGCTGTATGTATATGTCCCTAATCTAGATACTGGATATCTAGAGTGCTTATGTAACTGTTGGCCCGTGCACGCCCTAATTGCATGCGAATCCGCCCGTCCGCACCAGTCACCGACATCATGACGCAAGGACGTTCGGCGTCCACATCGACAGCCTGGGCAACGTGCGGCGGTCTAGGCTACCGTCCGTGCCGGCGGTTCCCACGCCGTGGCGGGTCTGGCGCGAGAGGAGGCGGTTTGCTGTGGTGGCCGTCTCGCCGAGGAACTAGGCGTAGGAGATGGGTAGGTAGCGCCGCACTCGAGTAGCAGCGTGTGCGGATCGGTCAGTATTTATAGCTATTTGCATTCTGGACTCCTTGCGTACGTACGGACAAGCGGGCACAGAGACGCCGCACAGTTCAACGGCCACCGGCGATAAGCAAAGATCCGCAGCATAGCAGTGGCCTGGGGCACGCTAGTCGGACGGTGTATGGCAGCGACGCCACCTGTTGGCGCCAGTGGAGTCTCGGCCGCACCGTGGCTGGAGCAAAAAACCGAGCCATTTCGATGATCGCGATCACGGTGACACTTCGCAGCAGTACATACGGCACGCAGCCACCATCAGACTTTGCATTTATTCCTTACGCTAACTCTCGAGCTCGAGTGATATCTGTACGCCCACGGACTGCCCCCCCCGCAGCTCCGACTCGCAGCGACAAACACAGAAAACACCGAACTTCAAACACCGCGCGACATCTCACCCGCCGCGCTTCGGATCAAACCTTGACCTCGAACGCGCCGTCGAGTCCGAGCCTCACCTTCTCCGTCCGGGGCCCGTCTTCAGTCAGGACGGTGATGGCCACGACGCTGAGCGATGTCGGGTACTCGAACGTGCCCGTGGCGGCGAGTAGGCCCCTGGTGTAGCGGAAGACAACGTGGGTGATGGCGGGCTGTTGGAGGCTCTCGCCATCGTCGAGGTAGAGTTCTCCGGCAGCGGCGCCGTCGCGGGCGGGGACGACGACGAGCTCGAAGTCGCGCTCGCGCACGGCGGCGACGGTCATGCAGCCGGCCGACCGGCGGCGCGGCACGATGCTGCCGCCCTTCAGGAACAGCGGAATCTCGTCGAAAGCGACACCGTGCAGCGTTGTGGCGCCGGGAGCGGCGCGTTTCAGCGTGTGGTAGTCGTACCAGACGTCGTTCGGGAGGTAGACAGCCACGCTGGTCGCGTTCTCCGCCGTCACGGGCGACACTAGCAGCGACGGCCCGTACAGGTACTGCAGGTCCAGCGACCACGTCGCCGGGTCTTTCGGGTAGGCGAACCACAGCGGCGACACCGACGGCGTGCCCGTCGTATGCTGCCGCCACATGGCCGTGTAGATGTAGTCGAGCAGCGAGTAGCGGATGTCGATGGCCTTGCGCGCGGCGGAGGCGACAATCTCCCAGCGGTAGGGCTCCTGGCTGGTGCTCGCCTCGGCGTTGTGGTTGCGGTAGAACGGCGCGAACGCGCCAAGCGCGGTCCAGCGCGCGCACAGCGTCTCGGTCGTGTTGCCACCGAAGCCGCAGACGTCGGCGCCGACAAGCGGCATCTGGTAGATGGCCGCGAACTGCAGCACGCCGCTGATCGAGTTGCGGTAGTGGTGCCATGTCGACAGGTTGTCGCCGAGCCACTTGCCGACCTTGCGGCCGGCGCCTGCAAACGTGCTACGCGTGATGATGAACGGCCGCTTGCCCGGCCGGCGCGCGAGCATCGCATCGTACGTCGCGAAGCTCATCGCCGTGCCGAAGAGGCTGTGCACGTCATACTCGACGTGGCCGTCAGCGTGCACGAGGTCGGTGCGCACGGTGTGCCCCGCGATGCCGGCGGGGTCGCTGTGCTGGATGCTGTACGGCGGGTAGAGGTAGTCGACCTCGGCTGGCATCTGCCCTCCCCGCGTCCGCACCCGAGCCTGCCGCGGGTTGGACGCCGCTTGCGCCAAGGTGAAGCCGGACTGGCTGCCGCGCGCCGCGACGGATCTCTTCCGACGGGCACCGGGCTCGGGGAAGCCCCAGACTGGACCGCTAGGCTGCCGAACAGGAGGAGGAGTCGGCGGCATCCCCTGTTTGGCGGCCTCGGCCTCGGGGTCGTCGCACGGGTGGGAGCAGAAGTTGGCGGGCTCTGCGGAGGATCAGCCTTTCCACCCCCTCGAGAGATCGCGGACGGGACGGCGCGAACCGTTCATGTCGATCCACGACCCGTCGATATCGACGCCGGTCTCGGGATCGAAGAAGATCTTGAACTCGCCGGCGTACCATGCGGAGGTGTTGGGGTGTTGCCCTGCGCTCGGAGTCAGAGTCGCCCAACTAGCCGGCGGTGGCGGACGGACTCACAGTCGGGGTACGCGCTGACACCGGGCCAGACGACGCCCTTGTAGATGCCGCCGCGAGGATGCTTGAGGAGGACGCCCATGTCCGCCGCGCGCTGGAAGCTGGGGTACGGCTGGTAGGCGACCGCGGGATCGATCATCATGATGTAGTGCTGCTTGTTGGCGTGGAGAGCGCGGACGATCGTCTGCATCTTCTCCAGTGGGAACCGGTCGGGATCCACGGTAAAGATCCAGCGCTTGTTCATGTAGTCTGGTCCTCGGCGTTAACTAGCTCTCGGCGGACGGGGAGGGGCCGCCTAGGAAGCGCGCACCGATGTCGGTCCACATAGTCTCGAGCGGAATCTTAGCGGCACTGTAGTTGCCAATCACCTGCGAAGGGTGTCAGCGGGACCCGCACGACGTGGCCGCGATGCAGGCGAACCTGGGCAACATCGATCCAATCGCGGTAACCCCAACGGCACTGGTGGCTTCCGAGGCCCCAGAACGCGGGCATCGCGGGCCGCCCGACGATCTCGGCGTACTGCTCAGCGACGGCGGTGGGCGTGGGCCCGGAGATGAACGAGAAGTCGACGATGCCTCCGATGATGTTGTACTGCAGCTTGAGGACGCCCTTGGGGTCGGTGCCCATCCTGACGTCCATGCCGTTGGAGTTGGTCAGCAGCACGCCGTGGGTGCCTCCGGCGCGGTGCTCGAAGTAGACCGGGTGCACGCCGTAGAGATCGGTGTTGTTGGGCACGCCGTAGACGTCGCGCGCGAACAGCGTGCGGTTGACGTTGTGCGGCAGCCGGAACGCCTCGGTGTGCTCGCCGAGCCCGTAGATGTTCGGGTCCCGGCCGAGGTTCGTTGCGACGTGGAGGTACTGCTCCTCGAAGACCAGCGCGTTGCCCGTCGTGTCGAACAGCTTCTCGCCGCTGGACCGCCGCGACACCGTGAACGAGAACGGCGTCTCCACGAGCGCGAACACGAGATCCGACGCTGCCGCCGTGACGCTAGCCGCCGCCGGCCGCGGCAGGATCGACTCCGGGACTTCGTAGCGCCTGACCTTTGGATCAGATATCCTGATGTGCAGACGCTCCTCTGGCCACATGTTCCGTCAGCACCGTCCCCCCCGCGGGCTTGCGAGCGAGGCGTCACGACTCACTGGTGTCGTAGTTGACGGTCAGCTTCAGCAGCGGAAGGTCGCGCCCAAAGACGGCGCAACCGGCGCCGATCAGCTCCAGGTCGGCGCTCAATCCGTCGACGCGACGGTCGACGTTCGACGCAGCGTAGCCGTCGCACATTTCGTTGACCCCGGGGGTCAGGTCGGCGCCGGCGCGCGCGGCCAGTAGCAACGCGGCGACGGAGAGGTTCCGGACGATCGTGGGGGAGGGACTCCGCATGAGCGCGGCAGTGTGGACGGGAGAGTGGATGAGGAGCAGGACTGCGAGGGGGCAGATGCGGCCTTTTATTTGTGCTCCTCCGGTCCGCGCGCCTCGCATCGCTACTCGGCGGGCACTCTGCGCCGTTTCCTGAAGCGGCGGGGGATCACGGCCAAGCCAGCAGCGATCCGTACGTCGTTGGGCGCTCTGTTCCACAGAGATAAGCTATCGCGACACCCCGCGCAAGGTCGACGTCCCGCCCGGGCTTAGCTGGTGTGGTTAGCGACTGTTCGACATGAAAAACCTAATAACTTCTTTTTTCCACAGTCCAATCTTCGCACATAACGTCACTACATACGGCAGCATCAGCGCGCCGCCAGCGAGGCACAATATCGCCATGATCTGATAAGGCCGCATGCGATTAGTGAATCATAACCGTCATCACCATCCATGGGGTAGGCAGCCGGGCGAACCACCGATAGTACTTACGGTAGCGGGAGAGGGGGTGTTATGGGTGTTATTCAATTGTGATTGGTACTGTATTCTACGCAACTCCGTAGATTACTCGATAGTATGTAAATTAGTAAAGCAGTTGAACCAGCGCTGTCGTCATATCGCAAATGCGCATTCAAAAGAAATAAGCACGTAAACTGGAATTTTTATCAGATACCTAGTTCGAAAGGTATGTATAGAGGGGGTTCACTCAGCATTGCCTTGAGTGCAGTATCCCAAAAGTATTATACTAGAATGTATTACTCTAGTAATGTTATAAATATGCATCGAGTAGTCGTACCATACTCAATCCCAATGAGCCGAGTACTCAATGCAGTAATGGCTACTGTAGCAGACAAATATTGCCACTCTCTGAGTGCGAAGCACGGTTTATGGATCTAGCATCGATAAGGAATGGGCTACAGGATGCGTCTTGTAACTACTGCGAATTCCGAGGACGGGCAAGCGCCGAGACAGAGCGGACGCGTCATCTACCCCTGCCGTTAGATATCTACAAATATTGCATTCAAGGGTAGGTTGCTATTTAATTGAAGCACACGACAAAGCAGCTCCACGACTAGCCATCTGCATTTTTGATCACAAAATGTAGACCATGAAGCCCCAATACGACTGGAGAAGAATACATAGCACGTTTGTAAACCCCATAAGGAGCAACATTCACTTCCGTATCAACTGTTCTCTCCATAGCCGTAGTTACATACCAATAGACATTGGAGGAGTCCGGCGCTTTTTCTTCCGGTAAGGTCTACCCATCTTCGCTGTATTCAAGTGTTGATGCCGATGAAAGGTGTCGAGATTGATCTAACCACGTGACAATCGCGCGGCGCGATATTGTCACGTGATATCGCAGCACCACAGGGAAGAAGGGTGTGGGGCGTAGCGTATGAAGCATGGGGTTTCCCTAAAACGGAGCTATTGCTCACACTTCTTCGTCTTTTTCAACTTCTTGTTTTCTCTCCTCACAATTTGTCTGCCTCGTCTGGGCTTATCTTGGGTCTTATCTTGTTTGTCTTACTCGTGACTTTTTGTCCTTGTCCATCACCTCTCGCTCGGTTCTCGCTGCGTGCTGGTTACCGCCCGCTCCCACAGCCGTCCGCTCGTCGTACGTCGGTCACCGCCCGCTTGCCCGCTTGCACAATTATCCGTTCACTTGCGTGTCCAGCTGTCCGCTCGTGCGTTTAGCTGTTTTGCCTTCTCCTAGTTTCCTGTCCTCTACCTGGAGTCCTGTCAGCCCAGTCACGTTACACTTGCCGCTCGCTCTGTCTGCTTTCCTCTGCAATTACTGACTGAGTTGTTGTACACGGCACTCAGTTTCATTCGGCTATCTCTGATTCCCGGAATGGCGACTTACCGTAAGCCTCGCACTCGCACTCTCTGCTTTTCTCTACAATTTGCTGACTGTATTGCTGTACGCGACGCTCATAGTTTCTATCGACAGTCACCGATCCTGCGAATATCATGGACCTATTTTCTCGCTACTGGCTCCTAGGGTCCAGCTCACTCGAAGGAGGATGTACGGTGATGGTAAGTAATTTGGTAGCTACTATATGAAGCATGCGACGATATAAGGATAGAACAGTAGGAGCCTCTAAATGAGGTATTTAATCCAAATGCGACATGGATGTCATCGTGCACCCATATGGATACCATATTACCCACTAGTTCGCAGTGGTAGGAATGCTGCATTGAGCTTCACTTCTACTGGCATGCGGAAAAAGCCGGCAAGACTCTGAATACGCACTCGCGAAAATTTGACTTTGATAAGGCATGGCTGTAGTTTCAATGCAGCACTGCACTGAATACACAGTTTAGAAAATATGTATGGATACTGCACGCATACTCGTGCTGTACAGCGTCCGAGCGCCGACTAGTGCTACGTCCGGATTGTATCTCACAAACTACTCATGTGCTATGTTGACTGCGTAGTCCATCAAAGACAACCTGCCTGTTAGGCTGTCACAGCCAAGCAGCAGCGCTACGGAACTCCGCCATCAAAACGGAGGTGCCTCATCGAGTGCCTCGACTTGCACGCGCACTCGCCCATCCATCTTTTTTTTTTGATTCATCATAGCATTTCGACCTATATAGATTATGGCTGCAGGTACACGCTTTCTCTAACTTGCTCCGGACAAGGCTGGACAGTTGCGAATTGACCCCATTTGCTTGCACCAAGGAAAGACGAAGAAAACCCAAAAGATTAGGAGACCTGGCAATTTCTTCACCTGCTACTCGACCCGCCCAAGGCCACCCCCGCTCTTTTCCCTTGAGAAGGGTCGTCACCGAGTGCTCTCATGTGATCCGCCGATTCAACCAGCCAATCGGTTTCATACGTCTCGCTGAAATCATTCGCGGTCACTCGCATCTATTTGTCAAGTTGAAGTCGGAAACGATCAGTGAATCGTTGGAATTCGGGAAAACCTGTGTATACGTCGCTATGACCTAGGTCGCATACGATAATGAAGAAAAAACTGAATCGGGTTCGTCAGGGTGGTGGTTGTCGTTTGTTTCTTCCTTTCTTCCGATGGCCGCGGGATCAGGTTCCGTTTGGAGATATGTCGTGTTTTGAGTACCTACACGGGCCCGGACCGGTGAAAGGTGGGAATAGCGAACGGTGGAAGGTAGGGTATGCATTGCGCTCTGGCACTGTCATTCGAGTGATGATTTATGTAGCGCATCGGCATCGGCGAGGCGATCGCAATGCGCATCTCAGTGTTGCTAACAGTCATCATTTGCATTTACGCCGATAGCCCAATATATGTGGCACTCTTAGACTGGGGGCTGCCGATGCGCACCACTGCAATCCGCGTACCAAGGCAATCTGAGGATACACAATTCACACATTGCGTAGTCTATATACTTAGTCATTCTATTTTTAATTCATGCAAGAGCACTCGAATTACCTAAACCAGTATAGCGTCGCTTAATGGCTGGTGCGCAGCCTAGTGCAGACGCTAGGAGTATCATTTCGGACCCTTGCCACACAAACAGTATCTTTGCCTGCCACATTCTCATTCACCATGCCTCTATTTTTTTTTGAGCATTCGCCCGACCTGCTTTCCGTGCTGCTCTATCGCGGACCAATCTTCTTTTTAATCTAGATGTTGTGGTTGAGGAGGAAAACCGGGGTTGAAAATTAAAGGTGCCCCCAACCATATGTAAGGTACCTCCCTGTTCCCGCCTTCGTATTACCGCCTGCATCGAAGCCCTCACAACGTCCAACAACTTCCACGCCGCCGGCGTCGACCCTTTGTGATCCGCGGTCGCGGATTTTACAGCTGCAGCTATTTTTTTTTGTTTAATTGTTGTTCGCATGCGACCTAGGTAGATCATGGCGAAGATATGCACAGTCCGTTTCCAGTCTGTAGTCTGCGCGTGGCGGCTCGTCGCATGCTCCCTTTGCCCTCCGCCCGGGCCTGTCCCGAGATAATGGCTGCGCACCAAAGAAACCGGAAAGGAAATGAGTCCGTGCCAAAGAAAGAGCAAAGGAAAAAGGGACCCGTCCCCTAGCACTCTCCCGCAGATGCCATGAAGGAGGGCGTGGGAAGGAAAAGCGGTTGCTCTTCCTCGACCTCAGCTCCTCCGCCTCCGCCCTCTTCTCCTCCTTCCGCTCCCTGCGCTCTTATTCCGACACTTCGCTCCCGTGTCTTCCTCAGCCGGATCGGTCTCCCCACATCCGTTGCGGAGAGGAAGTCTCGCACCGCCTGGCTACCTCCCGTCGGCAAGGAGGTCCCGGACCTTCCACCGCCCCCCCCCCCTCGGCAGACCTGTGATCTCCGACGGCTAAGAAATAGCCCGACTCGAAGCCTCTGTTGCCCGCGATACCCGCACCCGACGCCTCAGCAGGGAAACTATCGTTCTAGAGATGGCCTGTGCGTGTCCGTGCGTGTCCGGCTCGTACGGTGAAGCATACAATGCAAAGGATGGAGTGCAACACAGGGGTCTCAATAGTCCGGCCAGCCCGCGGCCAGCCCGCGGGCTTTTGGGACGGTCCGGTCCGGGCCGGGCTTTCTGATGACGCAGTCCGGCTGGATGGTCCCAGTGGCCGGACTGCCTTGACCCAGGCCGGCCGGCGGGCGCCCGCAGGCCAACGCTAGTAGCCTAGTACTCTCAAAAATATACCTAGTCAAGCGTCGCCGCGGGGAACCGCAAGCCAACCGCCCGTAGAGCGTTGAAGCGGACACCGGAATGAGATCGGTGTTGGAATATAGGGATCCGTAGAGATGAAGGTGGTTGATTCGATTAGAGATACATAGTCGTAGGCAGCCCATTCTGCCCACATACAAAGGGCATCAGCCTGGGGTGAGGACAAAGAGGAGCTTAGGCCTTATCTCCTCGGTGCTTTTCCGGGCGTATACGATTTTCTGTCTGTTGTGGTGGTGGCCCAAAGTTCCCCAAAACCCGGAAACCCAAGAAATGCCAACCGGATTTCACTTAGTACAGCTCCAGCATCTCTTCTCCGATTAACAGAATTTTTGGATAATCTTGTTCGCATCACCTTTCCGGTGCTTTTCCGGGCCTGTGCAGTTTTCTCTCTGCTGTGGTGGTGGCCGAAAGCTCCGAGTTGCATCCAAAACCTGGAAACACTCCCCGCCCAAGATATTAGTAAGACGCTAGTGGATCATGAGGTCTCCCTCGTTCGCGCAGCCCGCCATTCGACCCTGTCCAGACCAGGCCGGCTCCAAAAAAAACCCGTGGGTCCGCGGGCCGTAGATCAGCGTGGAATGCTTCTCACAGACCAGTCCAGGCCGAGGTCAGGACTGGCCCGGCTGCCTGGTGCAACAAGAGGGTGCCTAGGAAGAAGTTCCGTGTCAGTCACGGGGGCAAGGGGAGGCGGGTGGTCTGGTGTCAAGCACGTCTACACTGGACAAAGGAAGAGCAGAAGATAGCGAACTGGACACTCGAATCTTCCTTCTCGATAGTCGGCTTTGGGCACCGGCCTTTGGTCGTCCGTAGAGAGGGTGAGGAGTATCGTCTCGACTGCATCGACAAGACTTTTCACTCCGGCCGCAACTCCAAGGTGATCCGAGGGCATTTTGTAGTACCATGAAGTCCGATCTTATCTGTGTGCATCCCCGGAAAAGCGAAGATCGACTCCTAACATACGTGCGGACTGCCCTAGAACCTGAAATGGCTCCCTTTTGACATCAATGTTGCGACGAGTACGGGTGGGCAATTTCTCAGGAAGACAACGCTCCGGGCACAAACAGCACGCTATTGCGTATAGGGAGCTGGATGGGATGGATATTCTGGACTGGCCAACGCAGTCACCGGATCTAAACCCTTTTGAGATGGTGTGGGGGATCGTAGAGACAGAGTTGGGGGAGATTTGGGAACGAGCGCCAGGCATTGATGCTGGAGGCAACCCGATACATATCAGATGGAGACGGGTTACCAATTTATTCCGCGCTACAAATACCTCATTATGTATCACTCACTCGCCTTGCTGTAGGCTATGTATACAGCTTGGTGCTTGCGCGTGTCTACATAAATATGAACTGGACGTAGTCACCACATTGGGGCGCATCCCAGTATAAGCGACTCACTATGGGCCAGTGAAATATGGAATCGTAAGGTTAAAGATTCGGTCCAAAAGCTATATCTAAGCACTACTCAGTACTGCGATTCTCTCCTTGATGCTTGAGCCCCGCAGTGTGGCTTATGCTGTGTCTGACAGTCCGTAGTTAGCAGGCAGCGCCGGAAGAGAGCGTGCCAATCCACATACCGGATTTGCGGTGGGCTAGTGCTTGGCCGCCAGCTGGTTCTCGCCCGTCTTGGGCTTCGGCTTTCTCTTCCAACGTGGCTTCTCCGTGTCCTCGTGCGCAGCCTCCGTGGCCTTCGCCGCCGCCTCCGTGACCTTCGCCGCCGCCTCCGTGACCTTCGCCACCGCCTTGGACGCGCCCTTCCCCTGCTGTTTTGGCGTAATCTCCACAGTAGCCTTCGGTGGAGAGCCACTCGTCTCATCTGTCGGCGCCGCTGCCTCTTTCTTCTCCATATTCTGCGACTTCTTCCGCCGACGCGGCGTCTCCGTCTCCTCCAGCGTGCTCTCGGCCGTCGCTTTTGCCGGGATGCTTGTATCCGTCGTTGGCGAGTCCGTTGACTTTTTCGTCCACACCGGCTTCTCCGTGTCCTTGGACACAGGCCTCGCCCGTTGTCTTCGCGTGGTCTCCACCGACGCTGTCTTGTTCGACTTTTCCGTCGAGGTGTCCTGTGGCGGCTTGTGCCGTGCGGACTTCTCGGTGTCCTGTGGCGGCTTGTGCCGTGCGGACTTCTCGGTGTCCTGTGGCGGCTTGTGCCGTGCGGACTTCTCGGTGTCCTGTGGCGGCTTGTGCCGTGCGGGCTTCTCGGTGTCCTTCGGCTTGTCCTTCGGCGTATCATTCATCACCGTCCTCCGCGGACTCTTGGGCGGCTCCTTCGCGGGCTCCTTCGCGGGTTCCTTCGCGGAGTTCTTCCACGTCGGCTTCGTCGCGGCCGCTTTCGGCGGCGCCGTTGCTGCCTTCCCCGCCTCCTTCCCCGCCTTTCCCCCCGAGTTGCCGAGGAGCTGGGGGCATATCTTGGCAACTCTGGCGTCGTCCGATCTCGAGAGCGCGTCAGCGAGCGCATTTTCGTCTGTAGGTATGCAGACTACCTCGAGGGTGATGTTGTTGACGACGGCGATTTTCGCTATCGAGCGTATCAGTGAGAGGGCGGGGCCCGCGATGTTGTATTTTCGCAGGGCGTCTGTGATGGTGGCGTTGTCGCAGTACACTACCACCTTGAGGCCACCCACTTCGCTCTGCCAGGTGCGCAGCGCATGCAGTACCGCCGAGAGCTTCGCGTAAACGATCCCCTCCTTCCGCTCGCTCTCCGGGATCCGTTCGCTGAACATCTGGCTCCGGTCGGAGTAGCAGTTGGTGTCCAACTGTCCCTCCCGCAGAAAATGCCCACCGATGCCCTCGCCGGACGTGGCGTGGATCCAGATCCGAGATCGTTTTGTGGGCACCGCTAGGAGGGATACGCCCGACCATGTTTTCATGAACGATTCCCACCAGATAAGATCCTCCTTCGCGTCTCCCGTGATGGCCACTGGCTTACCGCGGTTCGGTACAACCGTGTTCTGAATCTCGTACAGCCTCTGAAGGAAAGCGCGGCTGTCGGGAATGATGCAGGCGGCGTATGCCAGACGGCCGACTAGTGTCTCCAATTCGGCGAGGTGGACTTTCGGCTCCCGCAGAATGGCTTTGAGTTCGGTCCGGATCTTGTCGCGCTTTCCCGGCGGTAGACGAGCCTCCATCTTGATGGTGTCCACCTCTATGCCGAGGAACGTCACGCGCGTGCCATGCTGGTTCTTTTTCTGGTTGATCTTGAAACCGAGGTCGATGCAGATGCGGTCGAAGTCTCGGACGAAGGTGGCGACCTTGCAATGCGAGGGTATGACGCAGAGGAAATCGTCGAGATAATGCAACGTCTTCTCCCAGCCCTTCTCGTGCCGCAGTATCCATTCGAGTGCCGACGAGAACTGGTCAAATATGATCGGGGCAGTGCGCAGTCCGAAAGGCAGGTACTGGTCGCACCAGTAGCGTTCTTGCCATTGGAAGCCAAGGAGCCACCAGTCGTCCGGGTGGACGGGAATGTGCCGGTAAGCATCGGCGAGGTCGCGCTTGACCAACGTCGCGCCGGGGCCTGCATGTCGGATGGCGTTGACGGCATCATCAAAATGGATGTACTTGAGCACGGCCCATGGCTGGGGGATGTGGTCGTTGACCGATTTTCCGGGCGGCAAGGATAGATTGTGGATCCGGCGCCAGGTTCCATCCGACTTCGGAGCGAGCTTGAGCGGCGACGAGATGAAATTCTTGGGGAGCTTTTTGGCCGGGATCTCTTGGAGCTGGTTCAGATAGGCACGTTTCTGGATGTCCTTCGTCAGAGAATCGGGATCCTTGAGCGTCGAGACCGCATTCGGGCATATGATGCGTTGCGGAGGACCAGTGTAGCCAATTTTGGCTCCGAAGCGGATGATATCGATCAGAGTATTCTTGTAGGCGATATCAGGATGGTTACATAACCACTGCTCGAAGCCGCCCGGCCTTAGCGGGCCTCGAAGCATATCAGCCTGGTCACATGGCGCGGTCAGAGGGAAAGCGAAATGAAGCTGCGGAACGCGGAGGGGATGGCGCGGCGCCGGCGCTATCGCCGGGCTCCGGGGTGTCCGTGATGCACCGGTCTGCCTGCCGCGTAGAGATGATGTCTGTTCACGCGCAGGGTCTCCACGTGAAAGCCGCTGAGCTCCTCCTCCTCCTCCTCCTCCTCCTCCTCCTCCTCCTCCTCCTCCTCCTCCTCCCTGTGACGCTTTCTCAGATTTCCCGACCGCCAAACCCGTTCCCTCTCTACTAGCCGCCCTAAATGCGACGCTTTCGACGGGTGGTGGCTGGTTCTCTTTCTTCCGTGGGCTTGTTATCGGTTGCTGCTCCATCGCCGACTGGGCGGTTGTTCTGGCAGCTGGTGCGGTCCCGTTGGCGTGAAACACCGCAGGCGGCGTTGGTGTGGATCTCTGTGCGTTCGTCTATGCGGTCGAATGTCCGCAGCGTGTTGTTCAACGTCGTCTTCGTTCGCGTGTCGGCAGAAGCTGGAGCTGGAACCCGGGGCAGGAAGCTGAAGGTGGCGACTGTAGCCGGCGGCGCAAGAGAGAGTTCGACTCGATGGCTTTCGCAGCTTCCCCTCCCTTCCCCGCCCACACCACGGTAGCCACCTCTCCAAGCTGCGCGAACGGGTGGCAGCCAACAGGATGCGAGGAGCTGCAGATGTGGACGGACACGCATGTGGTACAGAGTGTACCGTTTGGTCTCGCTGCACGAACCCCGCTCCTCAGGGTGAAGACAACATCCTCCTCAGAGTGGCACGCAGCAACGATCTTCTCTCTTGGTGGAACCGGAGAGCGCCACAGCGCCACAGCGTCACTATGCAGATAGTATGTACTATACACCTGCAGAGATTGGCCCTTGTTCTCGCGCATTCCCAGCAACCATCTCCCCCTCTATTAATAATCACCACCACGTGGCACGGTGCGTATCAACATATCTGCGAGAGTATTCCAAGCTCTCACTCGCTCAGTGGTATTGTAGTCGGCCCGAGGGATGATGAACGGGTCGTCCGAGTGGATGCGAACCGGAAAAGACAGCCTGTATACGATTAGTGGCGAGACAGGGGAAAACGGGCCATCGGGATGGGGAATGCCTCGTTCGTGATACACTCGGTGGGTCGATGCGGGGAGGAGAAGAACGTGAGGAACGAAAGACAGACGAACTGTGCCGTAAGTCTCTTGACTAAGACCCGTATTGCGTATGAGCTGAAGTAATCCGTGGATGCCGATTTCCTGAGATCACTAGAGGCACTCGTGACGCTGTGCTAGACGAGGACGAAGAAATTGATCCCGTCCCACCAGGGCGGGCCACGCGCCGGGGTAGTATACTGCCCCACGGGGTCGTCGATTGTGTAGCTTAAGGCCTTGGATCGCTCTCTCCCTCTCCTTTCCATTCTCTTCTCTTCTCTTCCGTCTCCTTCTCATCGTCCCAACTAGTTACAGTCCCACCACCACCACCACCACTGCCACCACTGCCACCACACTACATCAACCATATACCGCCGTGGCTTTGGCATCGCCATCGAGCGGAAGCTCATCAGACATACTACCGAAAACATCAAGCCTTAGGGAGCCCCGTCCCAGAGCATCGATGGTTGGACCTTATCGCTGCATAGCCTGCCGTGGCCACCTATATGGGGGGGGGCACATTCTCCATCCAATTAGATGTGGCGGCGCTCTGCAAATTCCCTTCCAAGGTGGTGGGATGGATAGCGAAGAACCTGCATGCTCTCGCCGAGATCCCCGTCACCAAAAAACAGCTGCATAAGGTTTGCGAGTTGCTGGGAGGGCTACCCAACTCGGGAGCTGTTCCTGAAAATCTCTCCGACAAGCTTCACGAAACAAAGAAACTGCTGGTTGGTGCATTCCTGATGACGATGAGCATTCCTGATCCATTCTACAGGATCTCACATGCAGTCTTCCTTTGAAAGTTTACCCAGGAATTTGGTACTTCTCTACGCCGGGCATGGTGGTGCAGGTAGAACTGCGGACAGTGGCCTCGACTGCTACGTCTCCCGCGGCAGCAAACAATTTTTCCCTTGGAAGGTAGTAATGGAGAGGGTCGCACCCCCAGTAATCAAGCTCGACCAGGTTTTCTTTGCTCACACGGATGTCCTCGTTGTTCTAGACTGCTGCTACGCAGGGGCATCCACGAGGGGAAACTTGGGCTCGTCAAGGACCGCTGAGTTGATCACCGCTTCTGACGCCCATACGACCGCGGACTAGAACCCAGAAAATCTCGTTTACGCAAGAAATCGTTCTCGCGCCACATCTGCATCACCACACTGCAAAGGTCTTGCTAAACGAGGTTCTCTGGGTTCTGCAGTCCGCGGTCTTATGGGCGTCGGAAGCGGTGATCAACCCAACGGCCCTTGACGAGACCAAGTTTCCCCTCGTGGACGCCCCTGCGTAGTAGTAGTCCGGAACAACGAGGACATCCGTGTGAGCAAGGAAAACTTGGTCGAGCTTGATTACTGGGGGTGCGACCCTCTCCATTACTACCTTCCAAGGGAAAAATTGTTTGCTGCCGCGGGAGACGTAGCAGTCGAGGCCACTGTCCGCAGTTCTACCTGCACCACCATGCCCGGCGTAGAGAAGTACCAAATTCCTGGGTAAACTTTCAAAGGAAGACTGCATGTGAGATCCTGTAGAATGGATCAGGAATGCTCATCGTCATCAGGAATGCACCAACCAGCAGTTTCTTTGTTTCGTGAAGCTTGTCGGAGAGATTTTCGCGAACAGCTCCCGAGTTGGGTACCTCCGAGCAACTCGCACTCCTTATGCAGCTGTTTTTTGGTGACGGGGATCTCGGCAAGAGCATGCAGGTTCGTCGCTGTCCATCCAATTTATTTCAACCACCGGCGTTCATTGCCCATTGCACGAACCACCCCTTTCTTTGAAAGTCGGGTCGTCCGCACCACCAAAGCAATATCGTCCCGCGTATCCTTATTATCAGAGAAGATCATTCCATTGTGGAAGTAATCGCGCTTGGTATCTGTTGATACTCATCCCTTCCAATCGGTTCTGAATATTGCTTTACTTACAATGACCATTCACTGAAGTTGACTATACCGCGGATGGTATTTGGGGGTGACTTGATTCTCAGCCTGCTCCTCATCACAATTGGCCCACTCCACATTGTTACCAACCTGCGAGTCCTCCCCATCAACTGCGTCCATGCCACACGGGTCGGTGGCCTCATGGGCGGATGTAGCGACCGAGTAGGTACACTTTTGGTCTTGCACAATAGCAGACAACAGGCGATCCATAGCAGGAGACAACGGCAGGCAAGACATCCTGGAAGGCTGAGGCGAGCTGGCGTTCCGCATATCCTCCGGCCTTTTTGGCCACCGTGTAGTGTCGTCGGGGCCGGCGTCGGGGTCGGGGTCGAGATGCGGTGGAGAGGCTGGGACGTATCGGGTAGTATCGGGAGAAGATGACGGTGATCTTCCACCGAATGGGGCAGTGTACGAATAGGTGGTGGAAGTGATGGCGACTCAGGAAAGTTCTCGGGACTTGCTGGGTGACATTGTAGTGCCACTGTGTCACCGAACAGGTGGTGTCTTGTGTGGTGGGGATGTGAGAAGTTGCCGCGCCGGTGCAGATAGATAATATTGTGTAGTCGGGGTCGAAGGAAGAGCAAGGGTCAAAGCAAAAAGCAAGATCCAGAAAGAATATATCATCCGACTGTGAAGAATTAGTAAAAGTGTGTACAAAATGGAAATGCGCTGTATGTGGTATTCCAACGCCGTGCGGATAATTTCCCAAATTTTATATCCGCATGCCCAATTGTACAGTATAGGCAACAAAAGTGCTTTGCAACTCGCTCAATTATCAAAGTAGCTGAACGGCGAAGTAGTGTAAAGTATTATCAGTACCCACGTAAGGCACGGAGGAAATTCAAAAGAGAAAATTCACCACAATTTTTGGTCACGGTACTTGACTTCACCGCATCGAAATCTGACCCGACAGCGGCACTATCTACACAGTACTGCGTAGTATGTAGCATTGCTACTGTCCACCACATCTTCGCTAGGATCCGACATGCCATCGCCGCACTCTATGTATCCCTTCCACCTCTTCAAGGTGTGCCCGGAATGGAAGGTGCAGCAAAAGGTGCTGTGGGCGGAGGTGCAGAAGGAGACGGGAAGGTGGAAGAGCCGGTGGAAGATCCGGGACCTACTTGCCGACAAAAGGTGCGGAAAGGCAGCGCTGGACTTCCTCACCGCAACGGATGTGGGAAGGCTGGTGCCACCTGTGGAAGAAGACGGCGCCGGGAGCCAGACGTCAGAATGGGAGCTCCGAGAGCGCCGGGAGCGGGAAGAGGAACAGGAGGTGGAGGTGGAGGAGCTGGGTGCTGCGGAAGGCCCGGGCACCGGAGAGGAACTACCGCTGTTCTTACCCAGGCCCTTCTTCATGGCATCGGCAGGCGAGGAGTAGGGGGACGGGGTGCGCTTTCCTTTGTTTCTTTCCCTTTGTCAAGTTCCTTGGGCGCGTCTATTTTTTCTTGGGACAGGCCTGGGCGGAGGGCAAAGGGGAGCTTGCAACGAGCCGCCACTGCGCGGACTGCGGACAGGAAAACTGGGCAAAATGTACGCCGCCATGATCTATATAGGTCGAATGCGAGTATGATTAAACAAAAAAACAAAACTATGTATCCCTCCGCGGTTTCATTTTCCTCGCCACCACATCCTCCGCCAGGGATCACCGTCCGCATCGGGCCAAGTGTGCCCGTCGATCGCCCCCCCCCCGTTGCCAAGCCCATCCATGCGGAGTGTTCTTATATATCTACCTATCTACTCCTTCGCCGTCTCTTGAACTGCGTACAGCTGCTCTCCGGAGTGATAACTTTGGTAGAAAATTGAAAAATATGACGGCAGGGAATGAGATATTGACGGGCAAATCTATCTATTGTGTATGTAAGCTTTTGAACTTTTTCACATGATTAGGTCTCCTACTTGCAATGATAGACCTAGACTGTATCAAACACTGGCGTACTCTTTCCTTCTGCAAGTCGGTCTGCAACAGCACCGATTTCCGGCCAAGTAGTTTTTGCACAGGGCATGGGAGTAGCCCAACCTCCGGGTATTGGCGATAGACGATTGATAGGTAGTTGACACGAAAGTCATTGTACGCCTTGCGTGCTTTCGCATCGCGGTTATCTGCTTGCTGCATGAGGGGAAGAATCATGCCGTAGATTTCTATCAAAAAACTATTAATACTAATAACTATTAAGAAAAAAAAAGCGGATGCGAGTAGGTAGATTTACCATGATTCCTTGCGTCAATGTATCAAACTCTTCCGCCGTCATTACTACCGGCTTCTCGAGCTTACACAAAAGATTCGACCAAATTGTAGCATTCTCGGGGATAGGAATCAACGCAGTAGTCATTGTGATGGGTTGGATGGTGGTGAGGCTGTGTTGATAAAGGGGTAAATGGTTCTTGTCGGCGACGCGATTGTTGGTGGTGGTGCCAGGTATGGGTACTTGACGGCGACGCGGTCAGCTGGTTACCAATAGGAAAACTACGTGCCGATATATACTCTACTCTAGTGTAGTTAGAGCACACTGAGCGCCAAGGTAGCTCTAATTCTTCATGCCGTGGCGCAGCTATTTCCTAATTCGACTAGTGGGATGCAACGCAGCCTGCGATCCCGACTACATATGTTCATTGTCAGGAGGAAAGCCAAGACCTGGGGCTTGAGATCTAGGCGGCTCGGCGACTTGGCTCAGGATGATGGTTGCTGTCGGGGAGCGGCCGTTCTTTCTTCGTTAGACATCAACAGATACTTTTCACCCACGCTTCTCGTATCCTTTACCCGTGCCTCCGCTGCCGGAGATCTTGAGCTTGTCGGCTGGGCGGTCCGCTCAGTCTCTTCATTCACGGGACAACTCTGTGGAAGGTGCCAAGTTGCCGAACATTCCAACAACTGTTTACCTTCTTCTTCCCCCCACGTCGAACAACCGTGAATTCTCGCACTCTTTTCTCTTCTTCTCGTGCGTCCTGGTTGTGGTCTGACCTGACATAGACTGGATCCCGCGTCACATTCCCTCCCCTCTTCGCATGCGTGACGGAGCCGTCCTCCTCCAGCTACGGCAGAGAAGCCCCGAAGTCGGGGCCACCTCTCTCCACAATATTGGCGCGAGAGCAAGCCCCCGCACGCCCAGCTCGGGGGACCGGTACCCACGCTGCCCTTCCTTGCGCAGGTTGGCACGTACACAAGCGGGGTGGGCCCACGGTACCGTCCGGCAGGTCTGGTGAAATGCCCGACTTGGCTCCCAGCTTGAGTATGCTCAGGGTTGGGGAGGACGAAGGCGAAGCGAATGGGACTGGGGGTGCACATCGTACTCAGACCGAGGCGACTTCGCCGTTTTTTCTCCGTGTGCGGGGTTCGCGAGAAGCGGAACATGGTGTTGGGCACCTCGTTATGTACGAGTAGACAAAAATATTTCAGCCCTGCCGGCTCTTCGCTGACAGCCGAGCAGTTGGTGGGGGGAACAAGCTTTGCGGCAAGGGCGTTTTTCTTCTCGTTCGTTTCTGCCTGTTGATTTGCCAGTTAGCTGAGGCTGGGGCCGGCAGGCAGAGGGAAAGTTTTTCCGACAGAGTTGTTCCGATGATTGGATTTTTGCGGGAATGGGTGGTGGATGATCTTCGGTACGCGCTGAGAAAAGTGACATACTGCGCCATGTATCGGAGTCTAAGCCTTCGCTCCTGTCGATCGCCACTTGGCGGGCGGATTCTTTTCCTTCCTTTGCACGGCGAGCAGATGGCTTTGTGTTGACTGTCTTTGCCCTTCCTCCTAGCTACTTAGGCGCATCTACATGGCTATCCGAGGCACACCCCTCCGCTGCTTCGTAGGTACGATGTAGTGCGGCGATCTGCGCGAGTTTCCTGTCCCTCACAAAAAAAGGCGAATAATTCTTCCAGCCGTCCGTGCAATGCAGGGTGGGATGGAGAGGGGAGCGGGGTATCAGCGGTCTTTTGCCTACGATCGGATTCCTTCAAGGGTAGATATTTGGAAGAAGTGTATATATGGGTGTTTGTTGCAGGGACAGGGTCTCGCCGCCACTGCGCGGACAGCAGAGGGGAAAAGCGGATAATATGTATGCCGCCATAGTCTAGATAGGCTGTATGTATGCGAGTATGAATAAACAAAAAAAAAGTTGCGAGGACAGGGCTGGACAGGGCTGGACAGGGGGGCGACTACCCCCAAGCGATAGTCCGCAGCCCGGATCGCACGGATACCGGTTGTGGACGGTCAGCAGAGATACTTGTGTACAGAATAGTGCAGGGCGGGAGAGGAATCTAGGCCCTGGGACCGTGGAGAAACCTGGTGGTGTGAGTAGAGCGCGCGCTGGATTCTATCTACGTCTGGTGCTGGGTCACGTGCGAGGTTCACTGCTGCTCGTTCGGGACGGGTTGGTTGACATGGCAATATTTCCAGTATATCAGGCACTCTTCTCTCTCTCTCTCCCGTATATCAAGTCCTCTTCTCCCCCCTCCCTCACTCCGTATATCAAGCATTCGTGTTTCCTCGCTCCTCGCGCCGCCCGCCCGCCTCGATCGGGAGCCGACTAGCTATCCTCCGTCCTCTGGTCTCGGTTCAGGTCCACGCGGACCCCGCCGACGCCACGCTTGCTGCCGACACCGCCGGGCCTATCTCCGTAGTAATCGTCGACGATCTCGCGCAGCAGATACATCAGCAGGCCGTTGCTGTAGGCCGCTTCCTTGTTGACGAACTTCCCGCTCTTCCTCGTGTATTCCGCCAGCTCCTGCTCGGTGGCGTAGGCGACCACCGTCATGTCCCTCCGCCGGGCCGCGAGCATGTCCACGAGGTTGATGTGTGACCCCAGGATACTCTGTTTGCAATGTCAGTGATGGCTGGAGATAAAGACTAGCTATGGGGAGTGACGCGCCTGACGCCTTGCATCGAGCGTCGCGGGAACCGGCGAGATGCCCGCGGTCTCGCAGAGCAGCCGCCACACTTCTGGATCGTTGGGGTCTTTGCCAAACTGCGCGCCGAAGTCCACCACTTCCGCTTCCCTGAGCTTCGCGTACGCGGCCCAGGCTGTGCCCGCCCGTATGCAATTGCCGTCCTCGTGCCGGCACCATCCGCGCAGCCGGCAGAGCCGCTCAAACTCGTCGCGGTAGTGCTTCGCCGGATCGTAGGCGAAGTCGTGGTCCTCGAAGAACTGGCGGATCGCGTCGTCCACCGCCGCCCGTCGCGCGCGCACAGCATCGAACACCGCCGCGCTGCCGAAGGCCTTCACCTGCGCCGCGCGGAACTGCTTCCGCGCCGCTACCATTTGTGCGCTGCCCCGAGCCCACCCCTGAACAGCGCAAAGAGTCTGAAACTCGGCTTCGTAGTTGGTGCTGTGGTCCAGCGTGAAGTTGTACGAGGCGAAAAAGTCTTCGACCGGTCGCCCGAGTGCCGCCGTCGAATGCGCGCTGGTCCAGCCCGTTGCCTGTGCCTGCTGAGCCCGCTGCTGGTGCGAGCTCGTGGACTTGTGCTGGACCAGGCCTTCCACAGTGCGGCATTGCTTGTCGCAATCGAAGCAGTACGAGGTGGGGTCGGTGGGCGCCAAAGCAGAGGCTGGAGCCAGAGCCGGAACTGGAACTGGAGCGGGAACTGGAGAAACAGAAACAGCCGCCGAGTCGGGGGCGCCGACCGCCAGCTGTCCCTGCGCCTGACACGCCGCGCAGAACTCCTCTTGCGCTACTGCTATCTGAGCGCTGCCCCGAGCCCACCCTCGCACCGTGCACAGACGCTGGAATTCGGCTCCATAGCCGCTACTGCGGTCCAGCACGAAGTTGTACGATGCGAAGAATTCCTCGACCGGCCGCCCGAGTGCCGCCGTCGGAAGCGCACTGGTCCAGCCCGTTGCCTGTGCCTGCTGAGCCCGCTGCTGGTGCGAGCTCGTGGACTTGTGCTGGACCAGGCCTTCCACATTGCGGCATTGCTTGTCGCAACCGAAGCAGTACGAGGCTGGGTCGGTGGGCGTTAAAGCAGAGGCTGGAGCCAGAGCCGGAAATGGAACTGGAGCGGGAGCTGGAGAAACAGAAACAGCCGCCGAGTCAGGGGCGCCGACCGCCAGCTGTCCCTGCGCCTGACATGCGGCGCGGAACTCCTCTCGCGCCACTGCCATCTGAGCACTGCCCTGAGCCCACCCCCGCGCCATGCACAGACGCTGGAATTCGGCTCCGTAGCCGCTACTGCGGTTCAGCGCGAAGTTATACGATGCGAAGAATTCCTCGACCGGCCGCCCGAATGCCGCCGTCGGAAGAGCGCTGGTCCCGCCCGTTGCCTGCGCCTGCCGAACCCGCTGCTGGTGCGAGCTCGTGGACTTGTGTTGGACCAGGCCTTCCACAGTGCGGCATTGCTTGTCGCAATCGAAGCAGTACGAGGCGGGGTCGGTGGGCGCCAAAGCAGAGGCTGGAGCCAGAGCCGGAACTGGAACTGGAGCGGGAACTGGAGAAACAGAAACAGCCGCCGAGCCAGGGGCGCCGACCGCCAGTTGTCCCTGCGCCTGACACGCTGCGTGGAACTTCTCTCGCGCCACTGCCATCTGAGCACTGCCCCGAGCCCACCCCCGCACCGTGCACAGACGCTGGAATTCGGTTCCGTAGCCGCTACTGCGGTCCAGCGCGAAGTTATACGATGCGAAGAATTCCTCGACCGGCCGCCCAAGTGCCGCCGTCGGAAGCGCGCTGGTCCTGCCCGTTGTCCGCGTCTGTCGAACCCGCTGCTGGTGCGAGCTCGTGGACTTGTGCTGGACCAGGCCTTCCACATTGCGGCATTGCTTGTCGCAATCGAAGCAGTATGAGGCGGGGTCGGTGGGCGCCAAAGCAGAGGCTGGAGCCAGAGCCGGAACTGGAACTGGAGCGGGAACTGGAGAAACAGAAACAGCCGCCGAGTCAGGGGCGCCGACCGCCAGCTGTCCCTGCGCCTGACACGCTGCGTGGAACTTCCCTCGCGCCACTGCCATCTGAGCACTGCCCCGAGCCCACCCCCGCACCGTGCACAGACGCTGAAATTCGGCTCCGTAGCCGCTACTGCGGTCCAGCGCGAAGTTATACGATGCGAAGAATTCCTCGACCGGCCGCCCGAGTGCCGCCGTCGGAAGCGCGCTGGTCCTGCCCGTTGTCCGCGCCTGTCGAACCCGCTGCTGGTGCGAGCTCGTGGACTTGTGCTGGACCAGGCCTTCCACGGTGCGGCATTGCTTGTCGCAATCGAAGCAGTACGAGGCGGGGTCGGTGGGCGTTGGAGCAGATGCTGGAGTCAGAGCCGGAACTGGAGCTGGAGCGGGAGAAGCAGAAACAGCCGCCGCGTTGGGGGCGCCGTTCGCCAGCTGTCCCTGTGCCTGACACGCTGCGCGGAACCCCTCTCGCGCCACTGCCATCTGAGCGCTGCCCCGAGCCCACCCCCGTACCGTGCACAGACGCTGGAATTCGGCTCCGTAGCCGCTACTGCGGTCCAGCGTGAAGTTGTACGATGCGAAGAATTCCTCGACCGGCCGCCCAAGTGCCGCCGTCGGAAGCGCGCTGGTCCTGCCCGTTGCCTGCGCTTGTTGAACTTGCTGCTGGTGCGAACTCGTGGACTTGTGCTGCGCTAGGCCTTCCACGCTGCGGCATTGCCTGGCGCAATCGAAGCAGTACGAGGCGGGATCGGTGGGCGTTGGAGCAGAGGCTGGGGCTGGAGCCGGAGCGGCCTCAACGGCCACCGAGTCGGCGGCGCCATCCAACCGTAGTCCGTGTGCCTGACACGCCGCGCGGAACTGCCTTCTCGCCGCCATCATCTGAGTTCCGCCCGACGGCCAGCCGCGGACACTTCTGAGACGCAGGAACTCGGCTTCGTAAGTACGGTTCGGATCGAGTTGGAAGGCAAACGATGCGAAGAACCGTTCGACCGGATTCAATGCCGCCGTAGACGCGGGGACGGGTGCGGTGGTAGCGGCGGTGGTGGTGATTTCCGTTTTCTGCTGGCGCGCGCGCGCTCTGTGCTTGGTTGACGATTGGTGTTGGCGCAAGTCGGCCGCGGTACTGAATTGTCTGGCGCAATCGGCACAGTACGAGTTGTTTGCGGGCACCGCGGCTGTAGCCGCCGCCGACGGAGGCGGGGCATTTGCAGCCGGTGTCGCAGCCGGTGTCGGTGCACTTACGGCTGGTATCGCAGCCGTAGTCGGTGCACTTACGGCTGGTATCGCAGCCGTAGTCGGCGCGGAGATCTGGCGTGCGGCAATCATCTCACGGAGTCGATTGAGACCATGCGTGCCCGAGAAGTCGATATGTAGCTGCAGCTGGTGCAGGGACTCGAAGGAGAGATCGCAGACATCGCAATGCGCCCCCCCGGTCTCCGGCGTCGGTGGTGCGTTGGTGTGGGCTTGCGGATTGCCTGGCAGCTGATATCGCAAATCCCCGCCTACGTGGAGGCTCAAAATCTCTGTGCTGCCAAAGTCCCAGTCGCACTCGACGCAGTATCCTCGGTGCAAAAGCTCCAGATGCTGCGATAGCTGCAGTTGACCGACGAACTGCCTCATGCAGAGGGGACAACTGACGTTCTGGCCGGACTGTGCGTCTTTCGCTGCCGGCGCGGGGCTCTCCTGAACGCGCAACCGGTGCCGCGAACTCTCCGAAAGATGCGAGTTCAGCGCCTGTGCACTGACGAAGCAGCGCCGACACGTAGCGCAGTAGTATTTCTCTTCCTCCTCCTCCTCTTCCTCTTCCTCTTCCTCTTCCTCTTCCTCTTCCTCTTCCTCCTCTTCCTCTTCCTCTTCCTCTTCCTCTTCCTCTTCCTCGTCCTCCCCCTCGTCCTCTTCCTCTTCCTCTTCCTCCGCTTCATCATCGTCCTCATCTTCCTCCCCCTCCTCCTCCCCACCGTCCTCCGCCTGCTCCGCGCGTGTTGTCGACACGCCCATGTGCTGTAGCCTTGGCCAGCGATGTTGCGCACTCCATTGGCGGTGCCAACTGAGCTTTCTAGCGTCGGGAAACTCCTGTTGGCACTCGTCGCAGTAGTTCCGCGACGGTTTAGTGTGCGAGAGCTGGGAATGCAACGTCAGCTGCGCGCGGTCGACGAAGTACTCGCCACATATGTGGCAGGGCGGATGCAGCGCAGCCTTGCAGTGCACTTCTAGCGCGCCGCGGGGGAAGCTGAGGCCGCACGGGTCGCAGAGGTGGATCACGTTCACGGCGTGCGAGAGCTGAATATGTAACGACAGCTGCGCGTGGTCGACGAAGTACTCGCCACATATGTGGCAGGGCGGATGCAGCGCAGCCTTGCAGTGCACTTCGAGCGCGCCGCGGGGGAAGCTGAGGCCGCACGGGTCGCAGAGGTGAATCACGTTCATGGCGAGCAAGAGTGGTGTGTGTGGGGGGGGAGGGGGAGATTACGCGTGGGATCTGTAGGATTATATACTTCCCCGCTCGTCGCGCTTGCGCTCCGCCACGGTCAGGGATGGCGATAGCGGTGCCGGATTAGGAGGATCAGGTTTGTCGCCGGTCGAAGACGAAGATCGGGTAACCGTGGATGTCCGAAGCGTCCGCACTAGAGATTGTTGCATATGTCGTCCGCTACCTGGCTGCTGGCAGGTGGGATCAGTGTGCTTTCTCGCCGGCTAGATCGATCCTGCTCTGATCAGCTAGGTGGTCATCCCGAGAGGTGGAGGCGGAATGGGGGTGGAAATCCTGCAGCTGACAACGCACGCGCCGGTGAGGAAATGAACGATCGCGGGTGGGTGACGAACCCGCGGCAATCCCACTACAAAGCCGTACTGAAGAGCAATCGCAATAATCGCATAGGTACATGTATCGCGCTCCCCTTCTTTTGCTGCAAAACTGGGATGCCCCAGCTCCCGGGTTCGGAAGAGTTGTCGCTGGGCACTGGGGGGGGAATCAGGTTCCCCTTTCTGTGGCGGGGGATCGTCGCAGTTTCCTTTTGGTTGTTCCGTACTGGAAAGCGCAGTGGTTCGTTGCCCCCCTTGCCCGTGGTAGGTGGGTGGTTTCGTCGGAATAATGGTTTGTCGCAGTATGGTGTGGGGGGTGGGGTCTTTGTAAGAGTCGCACTCCTCCTCGCGCGGGAAAAAAATCCTGGCGGGTAACGGCCAATGATGTGGTTCGCGAACTATCTAACTATGTGCATTGTGTGCACCGCGCGACCGGATCCCGCAACCGCAATATCAGTGAATTATGGGGAAAATACTCGCACCGGTTGACATTTCCGAATACATTCGTGCTTTTGTTTATTCATTAATTGCATGCGATCTATCTAGATGGCAATGTATGTACAAACTTTTTCCGGTTTCTGTCCACTGCCATACGGCTCGCCATGGCTCCCCTGCCCTCCATGGCCTGTTCCAAGAAAGTGGAACGCAATAAGGATATAACAAATGAAGGACAAAAGAAAACACTTCCTTAATCTTCTTCTACCGAGGCCATGAAGGAGGGCGTTTGGAGGAACTGCGAGCATTCTTCAGCCTCAACCCCCAGCTCCCCCGGCCTCCGGCCTTTTCTCCTCCCCCGGCCTCCGGCCTTTTCTCCTCCCGATCTGAGCTCCCACTCTGATGCCTCGCTCCGCATTATCCTCAGCCGTATCCGGTATCCGCAGCCCCACGTCAGTGCAGGCGAGGAAGTCCAGAACCGCCCGGCTGCACCACTCGTCGGCGAAGAGGCCACGGATCTTGAAGCGATCCTTGCCCCGTCTCCCCTTAATGTCCCGCCTACAGGATCTTCCGCTTCCATTGCGGGGAATTCTTGAAGAGATGCCCCCGTGTCTGGCTCCTGAACGGGCACCGCCAGCACCTGGCGGCGGCCGGCTCTTTGTCCGCTTAATTAAGGTACTGACCGGAGAGGCGCGCAGTGGTCGCTTCATCACCAATGATGATGGCTGCCTGCAGCGGGATAGCTTCTGGTGGGCGGACCGCCGTTTCTGTTCGTCTGGAGCGCCCCCGGATGGATGACAGCGATATGAGCAATGCACCCGTAAGATATACTCCGAAGCGGTAGTCAGCAACATACAGGTGTTGCGGTTGGAAGATGTTGATCCGCGACACTGTGCGGCCGGAGCTCCTTATACCAGGGATAAGCGCGAAAAATTCGGTGAAAGCGAAGACTGGGTACCACTTTGGCAGTCAAGCGCCGGCGAAGTGACCGCCAGGCGCGCACAACTTGCCACGCATCGCCAGAACTCGGGCGCGCTTCTCGCGCCAATTCCCCTGCAGATTCCCGGGCAAACCCCGCAGCTCAGCCACCGCTTTCGCCAGCCGTGCCCTGGGAACTACCGGGACCCGGCACGTGCGGGGCAAAGCGAGCCCCATATAATCCGGCGGGGAGTTCACGCGCGATCTCATAGTTGGTCCGGTATCCATCGCAGCCCGACGCGACCTCAGAGCTACCGCACTGTCCATCGTGTTTGCTCGATACTGTGTTCAGGATCCATCTGGCGGCAGATAGACGGATAGAGCAAGAGAGTAAGCGCGGAACCGGAAAAGACTAGCGATCTTCGACTGGGCTGGCACTTCCGACGTAGACGCGACGACGACGCCGATGCCGGAAACCCAGGCCGTAGCGCGCAAACTACGCCACATTCCAGGACTTCGCGCTGGTCAAGCAGTGTCTGTACATGTTCGCGGCGGTGGCGGGGGCCGACGGCTAGCTCCCCGTGCGCCTGTACGAGTTCCCGACGCTGCGCCCGGCCTCGGACTACATCGTCGACTACGACGCGCTCGCGGCGTTGCTCGGACATCCGCCCCAGTACGAGTCCGTACAGGGCATCAGGAATGTCTCGCACTGCCACGAGTGGAGCTGCAGTCCCGTGCGGCCGCTATGAAGCGTACTTATCTTGGTTGACGGATCTACGGATGGCTGGGGGGGGGGG
>Ga0307516_10001049_pt1 | contig 38452 bp, 56 predicted proteins | sample 19_EM_MG_FD_203310 | JGI IMG/M metagenome (GOLD analysis project Ga0307516, IMG submission 203310) | Populus trichocarpa ectomycorrhiza microbial communities from riparian zone in the Pacific Northwest, United States - 19_EM | ecosystem: Host-associated > Plants > Roots > Unclassified | place... | reverse complement strand
ATACTCCCAGCCACCGCGTCGCCTCCTTGCTGAAGGGGACAGTCTTGCCGCCCACCTTGACATCCGCCCTGGGGGTCGACCTCTTTCTGTGGAATAGGGCGGCCTCCGTCTTGCTGTGGTCAAAGGCGCAGTTCCTTGCCATGGTCCGTAACGTCGATATCCATATCGATTTCTGCACGTCGTGGTTTGCCCAGAAGCGAGAGGCGGGGTCGTACATTTGCTTTGTCGAATTCCGGGAGGCGCATGGAGTGCTGGGGTGCGGTTCTCTGTCGCGATAGTTGACGCCATGCATAAAAGATACAAGTTGTGTGCGGGATATCCGTGCGCCTGCTAGACCCGCGAGGCCGATTCGCCACCGCATCTACCGAGAGAAATGGGAGATGAGGCTGGAGGCGGAGACAAAAGGCCCGCCTGAAGCAAATCTCAACCTACCATTTTGCCAATACCCTTACAGTCGAACCCTCTATATGGGAGAACATAAGAGAATCACTATACATACATAGTACGTATACAAGAGAAAAATCTCGGTCCCGACGATTTTTGTGTGGGGAATGGGGGATTGCGTCTCATAAGTTAGCATCCGGGGAAAATTTTATGGGGTGCTCTTATAATGAAGGTTAGAGGAAAAGCTAGCGGCAGTGAGTTTGTTCATGAGCAGGCTGCCACGGTTCCCATCAAAATTCACCGCCGAGCTGGGAAAAGTAACTACAGTGCCAAAAGGCGGAGTAAAATTGATAACATCTCAACACTGGATTGAGATGCAATTGGCTTGAAGCTTGAATTTGAGTACGGTACGGTTTCAAAAAGGTATACTTTTGAAGAAAGTATTGAGTGTAAGAAGTTTTGACGATCAATACCACTTCTCTGCATTACAAAATCGTGTTACTTTCGGCGGTGATTACGTGTTGGTATGGGATACAGTGTAATGATTACACTAAATTCCTTGCAGATATGTACCCCAGGAATCCGGTTATCTGTCGAAAGTGCTATTTCACATAATTCAGGACAAGTACCTTTGTTTCACACCTTGCGGATTCGTATGTAGTGTTAACCGGGTATTGATTTGGCATGTACATAGGATATTGCGTTTTACGGTAAACCGGGTTCATGTTCAGCGAGAATTCGGGATCGACACCGCTCTGATCCAATTTCAACACCACATACCTCGTCCGCCAGTATTCTGTAGATAGCTGCCGAAGTGCCAGCAATCATCCGCTAGGATGCAGATTGTCATGATCCTGGACTACGGAAGGTGTACCAGGGTAATATTTATATTGTAATGACGTTCGGGGGATCTGTTACTGGCATATGAAGCTTGAACAGAGCGCTGCGTAGCGCTACAGGGGCAGCGAGCAAGAGTGGGAGAACACTTACATCGCGCCGCGATTCGGAAGCCATGACTGCAGTGAACTATAGCAAAGCTTTTTTTTTGTTCAATCACATCCGCACTCAGCCTATCCAGACTACAGCGGCGCACACTTTGCCCGCTGCGCCCACGCGCCGGCGGTACGTTGTAAGACCCTCTTTGGCCCCTGCCCGGGCCTGTCCCAAGATGATATGAAGCGCGCCAAAGAAAAGACAAAAGAAAGAACGAAAGAAATTGAGACCCGCCCCCTAGCCCTCTTCCACGGATGCCATGAACGAGGGTGTGGGGAGAAACAGAGGTTGTTCCTCGCCCTGGGCACATAGCTCCTCGACCTCCGGCCTCTGCTCCTCTTCCCGCTCCCACCATCCACGGAGCTCCTACTCTGGCACCTCACTCCCTACATCTCCCTCAGCCGGCACTAGCCTTCCCACATCGGTAGTAGAGAAGAAGTCGGTACATACCGCCTGCACTTCGTATGACTTTCCTGCATTTTTTGAATGGCTGCCAATGTTCCTTATGGGGATCTCAAGTCTGGTGCATTATTCTCGTCTTGCCACATGCTGTTGTTCATCTTACTGATAGTTAGTTTTTGCTCTGCCCGCTTTCCAGCGCGTGCGAACCATGAGATTTTCAGTAGGCTTTGTTCTCTCTTGCCGCTGCTGTATCTGGTGTTGACGTCCGGTCGCCACCAGTCGTGTCGCCGCGCAACCAAGTTCACCAGCCACCACTGGGGCGCCATCTATGGCTGAGATACATACCTAGACCGGGCAGAGGCACGAGCGATGCTTCTCCCAAGATCTCTCGCGCACCTTAAGCGGGAGATCTCCGAGAAGAAGTGGGCGGACGCGCGCCAGTGGGCGGGGGGCCGGACCTCCAAAACGAAATACAGGATGCCGAAAAGCGAAAAGCCGGACGGCACGGTTTCCGGGAACACCAAAAGGCTCGCCTCACGGCTCTACCAGGTGAAGACGGGCCGCTGCCTTGATGGGCAGTGCCTCCACTGGACAGAGAACCGGCCCGCCCCGCACTGCTGGTGGTGCCGGTACCAGACGCAGCCGGTGTGTCCGGAGTGGAAGGCCCAACAGAAAATCCTGTGGGCGGAGGTGTGGAAGGGGACTGGGAGGTGGGAAGAGCCGGTGGAAGATCCGGGACATCCTGGTCGACGGCCGTTGCAGTCAGGTGGTGCTGGACTTCCTCTCTGCTACTGATGTGGGAAGGCGAGTGCCGGCTGAGGAAGATGCGGAGACTGCGGCGTGAGTATGAATAAACAAAATAAAAAACTGGTGGCGCCATCCCCCTGGCCGCCACCCCGGTCGCTACATACCCCAGTCATAATGCAGCCAAGACCGTACTAAAAGTGAGAAGCCACCAAGGGATAGAACTCAGCTACTGCATGGCGCTATCTCTAATCGGGCGCGCTCGACCCTATGTAGCAACTCTTGCCATGCCGGTCAACCCTAACCCGCGCCGCGCAACCAACAGCAACGCTATGAAATAGTAACGAGAAGATTTACCAGTGGATTTGAGCGCCGCACGACGAGTGGACTCGGGCACCAGACGGTGACACTGTTTGGCTACAAATATGGCGTTTGGGGCTTGGAGTTCACCCGCCAAACGACGAACGGATTTGAGTAGAAACTACCGGAGTGCGACGCGGTTTGGCCACGGAATACGGGTTCTGGGATTCCGGCCTTAAACACCCGACGACGAGTGGGTTTCGCACTGGCCCGGGTTTGGTGAGGGACAGTGGTAGGAACGGCAGATGAGGGTGGGGATATATAGGTGCTACGTATGTGGGGCGGGAATCGATGCGTCTGGAATTTAGGTTCGTCGCCTTGCCACCGTAACACTGACTGAAAACGCATATGATCTCGCGCCGTGCGGTCCCTACACGGACATCTATTAGTTGCTAATTTGAACGAATACCGTCCCGTGGGAAAATTAGCTCAAGAGCGAGATGCGAAATTCTGGGACGAAAAAGGCTTCCATGTCGACACTTTTCATTGCCGGCTTCGATTCCGTTATAATACTGCCTCACCCTTGGATTGACACCATCTCTCTATGGTATTGATATTGACATGTATCATGTGAATTCGGGGATTCTTGCAAGATGACATTCCTCACCACACCAAAGTACATGAATGCGGTGTTCTACATTGGCTTGTGTTGTTCCGGTGGTAATCCAGTGTCCCCAAAACTGGTATTCACTCGCAATACCTGATTGCATGAATTCCATATTCACACCGGATTCCGAGAAATCCGTATTCGCATCTATTTTTTCTTCGTACTAATCCCATCCACCGAAGATTATCGCAGTGACGGTGATGCAGCCAATCCGGTGTTGAGAGGGTACCAATTTTACCCCGTTTTTTTGCTACTGTAATTGTGCAGCAGTATATGAGAAACTCCATGGCGCCAGGCCCAGTGCGGGGAGCACCCCCGGATAGAGAGCATCAATATTCCGTGTGACGTGCGGGGCAATGAATTAATCCCCGCCAACAGCATGGTCGCGCATGCTCCGGACCGTGGTCCGGACTGGGACAATGTGCGTCCCTAGCCTTTCGGGAAGTTCTTTCGCGACGCAGGAATCCTCGTCGATCCAACGGCGATCTGCTACATACTCGAGCGCGACATATCGAGAGTGGATCGGATTGGGGGGACGAATTACTGCATCTAGGAAACGCTCGCTGGGCATCTGGACGTGTGAGCAAGTGGATGGATGGACAAATGTACGGTGGCAGCAAAGTGGGGAGTCCGCTGCGAGCGCCGGGACGAGCATCCCCCCCCCGGGCTGGGGAACACCAATATATGAACGAGCCCCGAACCTTACCCGCGCACTGATATCACAATTCGATCGCTTGATGGGGCGGTGGTGCCGCAGACGCCGCCCCCCGCCGCTTGTCGCCATCTACATGACGTCGCGGCCGCAGTCGCAATGGCACTCGAATTTCGCCGTCAGAGCCGCACCGCCGGGCTCCGCGGTCGACGCGCCGTCCTGATGGCGACCAACCCCGGATGCGGCCGTGTATAAAGACGGCTGCCATCGCCCGGCTCGACCTGTCCGCTCGGCCAGCGAACAAGACACTTCTCTCCCACCCTCCTTTCCGCCAGAGAACGAGACACTTCTCTCCCACCCTCCTTTCCGCCAGAGAACGAGACTCTTCTCTCCCACCCTCCTTTCCGCCAGAGAACGAGACTCTTCTCTCCCACCCTCCTTTACGTCTGGCCCGCGATGAAGCTCAGCGCCGCCCTCCTGTCCTCGCTCCTCGTCGGCGCGCTTGCCCGCGCTACGCCCCAGAAGGCCACGTCCCTCCCCCTCGTGGAGTCCAAGAAGTTGCAGCGCGTGCTGCTGCGCTCGAACCTGCTCGGTCACGCGCAGGCGCTCACGGAGCACGCGAAGCTCTCCAACGGCACCCGTGCTTTCGGAACGAAGGGGCACAATGCGACGGTGGCCTACATCAAGCAGAAGCTGGATGCCACCGGCTACTACGACACCGAGCTGCAAACCCTCGATTACGTCTTGTCCGAGGGGACGGCCAACTTCACCGCCGTCGTCCGCGGCGAGCAGAAGAACTTCGATACCGAGTGGCTCCTGTACGGGCCCGCCGGCACGGCCGAGGGGAAGCTGGTCGTCGTGAACGACATCGGGTGTGTCCAGGTATGTCTGTTCTGGCTTAGCGGTTTGGCGCCGTCGTACTGGTTATAGCTCTGTACTGATGGATAGATATAGTCCGATTTCCCGCCGGAAGTCAGGGGCTCGATCGCCCTGATCAAGCGCGGCGACTGTGATTTCGGGCTCAAGATCGCGTACGCCGGCGCCGCCGGTGCCACGGGCGCCATCATCTACAACAACGAGGAGGGGATGATCGGTGGCGGAACGCTCATGGAGCCCGTGCGACCAGAGGGCCCGTACCTCCCTGCTGGAGCCGTGAGCGGAGCCGTCGGGACCGCGCTTGTCGCTGCCGTCGCTGCCGGTGAGGTCAAGGGAAAGGTCTTTGTCGATGCCATCAACGAGAACCGCCCCTCCAGCAACGTCCTCGCCACCACCAAGGGCGGAGACAGGAACCATATCGTCATGGTCGGTGGACACACCGACTCCGTTCCCGCTGGACCCGTATGTCCCCCCCACCCCTCCATTAGCTTGTCGTTCTCGAATTGACGTCCGAACGCAGGGTATCAACGACAACGGCTCGGGCTCCATGGGCCTGCTGGAGATCGCCCTGCAGCTGCCCAAGTGGAGCGTCAATAATGCTGTTCGCTTCGCATTCTGGACTGTGGAAGAGTACGGCCTCGTCGGTAGCAGTTACTGGATTGACTCCCAAACCCAGACCCAGACCAATGCCGTTGCGCTGTACCTCAACGCGGACATGGTACCCTCGATCCCTTCGTCTTCTTTTCCGCCCCCGACACGTTAGCTAACTTCCCTCCCTTCAGATCGCATCTCCCAACTTCGGCTACTTCATCCACGACGGCGACGGCAGCGCATTCAACGACACGGGACCGCCCGGATCCGACCACATCGAGCACATGTTTGAGCACTACTTCAAGGAACTCGGCATCCCGACGGCGCCGGCGAAGTTCGGCGGACGCTCCGACTATGGCCCGTTCATGGACATCGGCGTCCCGTGCGGCGGCATCTTCACCGGCGCCGAGGGTAACAAGACCAAGCAGGAGGCCGCGTGGTGGGGCGGCCGCGCCGGCCAGGCTTACGACCCCAACTACCACAAGGCCGGCGACATCATCACGAACCTGAACGTCGGTGCGTGGGTCCGGAACACCAAGGCGTTCGCGCACGCCATTGCCACGTACTCGAACTCGCTCGAGGGGATCCCCAGGCCCGTCAAGCGGAGCGTGCTGCCGAAGAGGCAGCACTCGCACGCCCAGAGGAGGTGCAGTGCTTGCAACCACGAGTATAGCAGTATGTAGATGTAATCTCTTTGGTTTATTCCAAGAGGGGTTATTTGGGGAGGGAATAATTCTGGGGGATATAGATTACGTTTGTAAAACGTAATTGTATTTTTTTCTTTTGTTTATTCATGGATCACATGCGACCTGTCTCGATCATGGCGATGTACACACTCTCTCACCGCCCTTGCGGCTCGCTGTGACTCCCTCAGCTCTCCGCCCTGGCGTGTCCTAAGCGAAGGAAGGAACAAAAGAAACCGCTTTCTTAGTCCTCTCCCGCAGAGGCCATGAGGGGCGTGTAGAAGAACTGCAGGCGATCCTCAGCAGGGATCTCAATATTCCAGCCGGCCCGCAGGCTCGTGGGACTGTCCAGTCCGGGCCAGACTGTGTTGACAGTGAGAGAGAAATGTCATCAATTGACTCCCCGGAAAACCGCAGGCCAACCCACCCCCACAGTAGCCCAACCATCCCTCCCTCAGCAAGCAGTCAGCTACGTACCCACGATGCCATACAGTGATACCAGCTATCTTTGATCCCAATACGCCGCCCGTTTCCGCCTACCCAAAGACTGAAAACTAACTCAAACCCCCAAGAGATGCCTACCGGATTTCTCTTACAGCCCCACTATCTCTCCTCCGATCAACAGAATTTTTTAGGTGCTGTTATTCCCGTTCTCTTTCCAATGCCCTCCCGCGTGAGTACAATTCTCTGTCTCTTGTTGTGGTGGTGGCCGACCGCTTCCCGCAAAAGCCAACAGGCCGGTAGTGAATCGTGAGGTCTCGTTGGTTTGCCCTGCCCGCCAGCCGACCCGATCCAGGCCAGTCCGGCTCCAAAAGCGGCCTTTTCTACCAGTTGAAGACGAGTCACTGCCTCACTGGCCAATACCTCGCCTGGGCAGAGGTGCGAAGAGAGACAGGGAGAGGTAAAGACCAATTCGATATCCGGGATCTCTTCGCCGACGAGCGCTGCAGCCGGCCGATCTTGGACTTCCTCTCCACTACGGACGTGGGGAGGCTGAGGAAGATGCTCAGAGTGAGGTGTCGGAGTAGGAACTCCGGGTGCGGAGAGAAAGGGAAGAGTGGAGGTGGCAAGAGGCTGAGGAGCTGGGTGCCGGGGACGAGGAGCTACCGCTCTTCCTTCCCACACCCTCGAGGCTTCATGGCCTCTGCGGAAGAGGGGTAGGATGTGGAGGCGGCTTTCCTTTTTTGGTGGCAATGGCGTTGTGCTGGTTGCTACCCGAAGCCGCTTAGCCGTTAACCGCGCCCGATCTCGAAACGGGGGAGTCGGTCCCTTGTTGGCCGCCTGTGGACTCAGAGCTGAACCGAAAACTACTCTGCCGGGGTGGAAAACAAATTACAACTTTGTGAAGGTGGAAAAATCGACTGTATGCCAGCAACCGAGAAGTTGAAGACAACGGTGGACGGTACGCCAGCGACCAAAAAGCTCAAGACGTTAACAGTGCGTCAGCGCACAACGACTCCGATCAGGTTGCAGCTAGGGATGCTCCTGAAACTCGGCGAGCAAGTAGCAGAGTTCAGAGCTGAACCCGAAAACAAACTTTGTGGAGGTCGAAAAGAAGGGCATGGACGGCAAAAATGAGGTTACAGAGGTCCGGATTGCTGCAAGGCGACCTAAAGCACGATTTTCGTGCAGGAGAGAGCGGCGGAACCCTTCCCGATTGCAGTAAACAGGACGACAATGCGGGTTAGCGGCGAACCGGTTCTCTAGTGGCTCATCTGCAAATCTATTGGACCAGCCGTAGTCCTCGACCTGCGCAAAACCGCGCTCTCAGGTCGCCTTGCAGCAATCCGGACCTCTGTAACCTCATTTTTGACATCCGTAACTTTTCGACCTCCGCAAAGTTGTTTTTGGTTTTAACTCTAAACTCTACCATTTTCTTGCCGAGTTTCAGGAGCACCCCTAGCCTCAACCCGATCGGAGCCGCGGTGTGCCGACGTGCTGTCAGCGCCTTGAGCTCCTTGGCCGCTGGCGTACCGTCCGCCACTGTCTTCCGCTTTTTGGTTGCCGGTGGCCTGTCTATAGCTGTCTTCAACTTCTCGGTCGCTGACATACTGTCGACGCCGGTTTTCAGCTTCGCTGCTGGCGTACTGTCGATGGCTGTCTTCAGCTTTTCCGTTGCCGGCATACCGTCCACGGCAGTTTTCGGCGCCACTGCCGGTACTGCCTATGGCTGTCTTCAGCTTTTTTTCAGCTTTTACGTTTCCGGCATACTGTCCACGGCAGTTTTCAGCGTCGCTGCCGGTACTGCCTATGGCTTGCTGCTGCGGAGCGGCGGCGCGAAGAGAGAGAGAAAGAGAGACGGGCATACGAACGGGAGGTAGACGACGGTGAATTAGATGAGGATGCCTAAGAGAGCTAGTCTAGCTAAGCTACAGAGAACCACACAAGTACTGGGTGCTGCCGGCACACTAGTATGTGGGCAAAACATAATCCCAAGTTGTCCAACCCTAACTCCAACCTGGCTGTCTTCAACTTTTCTGTCGCTTGCTTCCTGCCAACGCCTTTCTTCTGTTTCCCCGCTGCTAGTGTCGCGGGGCACTCGCTAGCACTCGGCTTTTTTTGGTCCCAACTGGTCACTGCACCATATACCCGCACTGGGACAGGAAGAGGAAAGAACCGGTTCGCGATCAGGGAAATGTTTGCGGACGAGCGGTGCACTGGAGCGATCCTGGACTGCTTGAGAACGACAAAGGTGGGGGCGAGGATGGGGCCGCAGGAGCTGCCACCAGAACCGGGGGGGGAGAGGGAGGAGGGAGATACACGGTCTCCTTAGTTACGCTCTTCTGTTCCATTTTTCTTTCGCTCTGTCTTGATCTCTCTGTCTTTCTCTCTTTCTTTCCCTTTCTCTTTCTTCGGGACAGGCCGGGCGGGGGCAGGGGGAGTCGCTGCGAGCCGCTGGCGGACTGCTCGAGGGCGCAGCGGACGGCGAACGGGAAAGGACTGTATATAATATCGTCATGATCCAATAGGGTCGCACACGATTAATGAATCATCATCATCATATACCCGCACTGGTCCACCGGAACCGATGGAGGAGAAAGAGGGGGGCGATAGACGGTCTCCTTAGTCTCTCTTATGTCAGTCCTTTCCTTTTGAGTCTTTCTCTTTCTTTCCTTCTTTCTTTCTACGGGACAGGCCGGGCGGGGGCAGGGGAAGTCGCCGCGAGCCGCTGGCGGACTGCTCGAGGTCACAGCGGACGGCGAACGGGAAAGGACTGTATATAATATCGCCATGATCCAATAGGGTCGCACACGATTAATGAATCATCATCATACCCGCACTGGTCCGTCACGAGCGACGTTAGGAAGTTGGTGAGCGGCGTGCTGATGTATTCGGTGCAGATGGCGACCACGTTGTTGGGGCTGTAGCCGGCCATGTCCTACTCAGCTAGCCGTCAGCGATAGCCTTGAGTCCCCTTACGGAGAAACACCAAACTTGGTCCGTGACCGCGAGAACGCCGACTCTGTTCCTGACATAGCTGTTTATGACGTCCCGCGAGCCGAGGAGACCTCCCTCCTCGCGGCTGAAGAAGTGGAACTCCAGCATATTAAAGAGCTTATACTTCGCCGCAGCGATGACGCGGAGCGCTTCTAGAATAGCAACGACGCCGGAAGCGCAGCCGTGCGCTCCCGGAGCCCGACTGCTGGTGGTGCTGCCGGTCGAGTCGAAGTGCCCGGAGACGACCACTTGGTCGGGGACGAAAGCGGTCATCGCGTCCAAGTTTGTACACGGCAGGAAATCACGCATGTACCGACGGAACCAGATGTTCCAGGAACCCTAGCGATCACGGATAGCTGCGAGTAGCTGTGGGCGAACCTTGAGACGGCGATCAGTGGATCTCTTCTAGTTTCTGTCCCACACGCACCCACATCTGTAAGTACATATACACGCACGACGGGGAAAACGTCAGAAAAACCTACCAGAGCCGGGGCGGGAGCGAACAACCACTCAATCATCGATCTGACGCTTTCATCGCCGAACCTCGAGCTGAACTGCAGCATGGCGGGAGATGAGGAGGTGACGGGCTCGGACCACGAGGTCAGAGTGTGAGAGGCCATGGGCGGGATGCCAGGCAGCCAGAAAACCAGCAATGAAACCACAGAATGGGACATCCGAGCTGGGATCCCAGGGGAAAAAGCGGGAGTGATCGGGAGGCAGCGGATAAGAAGCGGGCAGCCGCGCAGGAACGCTACCGCCGGGCTGCGAGCGGCACAGCGGTGCTGGACGTACGACAGCAGGTGGATGGGCCGGCGGCGGCGTCAACGAGGCGATGACGGGAGCCCTTGACGAACATGCCAGGGAGATGAGGTCGTGCACCAGGTCGAAGCGGTGGTAGACAGGACCTCGCAAAACCGGGAAAAGAGGTGGAAATGGCACGCCTGGGGCCAGCGGTCATCGGGCGGGTCCAGGAGGCGAGGCGGAACCTACGAAGGGCGACCCGGCAGGCGAAGAGGGAATGTTGGAGCCGGTTCCTACAAGAGGCAAGGGGGAGTGATGTGTGGACCGCGACTGGGTACACATCCCCTAGAATCGACAAGGCGGGACAGGCTTTGGTGGCTGAAGATGGCACCAGTCCGGAGAGCCACCACAAGCTGGAAAAGGCGATTTTAGCAGCACACCTCCCCAAGAGCCCCCCAGGGAGCTACGCACCCAAAGAAGGAGGACGAGCCTTCGAGCAGGTGGGTGCGCAATTAGTCGGCGCGCTGCTGAGGAAGGCTGCCAACACCTCGGCGCCAGACGGTGACAGGATTTCGGTCAATATCATCAAGGTCTTTTGGCAGTGGGACAAACAGTGGATCACGCAGATGGCGTGGGCGTGCATCCGGCTCGGCCACCACCCAGAACTCTGGGAAGCGGCGAAGGTGTGGTCATCCACAAACCCGGAAAGCTAGACTACTAAGGTCCGCGCCTATCGAATGATCTCCCTCCTGGACGTCATTAGTAAATTGGTCGAACGCACCGCGGCCCACCTGATCGCCGACCGCCTCGAGCGGAGGAAAGGGAGAGGCCTACATGGTGGCCAGCCTGGGCGCAGAAAGAGGAGGTCCCGCGCGGATGCGGTGACAGTCCTGATGAACCGCACACAGCAAGTGTGGGGTGAAAAAAAGGTAGTGGGGGCTCTGTTCATGGATGTCAAGTCGGAGTTCAACAACGTGAGCAAAGAGCATCCGGGAAGACGCATTGAGGTGCTCGAGATCTAGGCGGACCTCACCAGGTGGACTTGCAGCTCATGTCAGACCGCCAGGTGAAACTCATCCTCAACGGAGAAGCGGGCGAGGCGAGTCCAGTGGGTGCCGGCATCCCACAGGGATCCCCTGCGGCACCAATCCTCTTCGCCACGCACCTGTCAGGCTTCTTCGACGAGGTGGAGAGCGCAGCCCCACGCACCAGGGGGCTACCCTTTGTGGACGACATTGGACGGCGGGCGGATGGGGCGGACAATGAGGCGGTGGCGGCCGAGCTGTCCAAGGCAGGAGCGGCATCCATTGACTGGGCAGCGAGCAACGGAGTGGCCATTCGGCTAAAGAACGGGAAGAATGGGATAGCACATTTCCGCCGGCTCGCAGGGTAGATGAGCCTCTCGCCAGCCAACTGCAGAAAGTCATGACGGCCCGCATCCAGTCAGTCACCATGTTCGGCTCCGAGCTGTGGTGGAAGGGCGACTAGACCCGGGGCACCGTTGGCCAGGAAAACGAGTTGCAGCTTCTAGTGAACTGAGAGGCTCGAACGACCACAGGGTGCTTTCAGACAACCAACCTCGGCGTCCTGTCACTGGAGTCCGGACTCAGACCAGTGGCAGCACAGCTGAAGAACAGACAGCGGCAGTTTTGGTTGCTCAACCTACCGCAGGGTGACCAGGCAAGAGAGATCGTCTTCACCACAGCAGCGATTGGGCGGAGACTCACCGAGACCCTCGCATACGCGGACAGGACAGAAAGCACAGTTTCGTTAGATGAACCAGAGACCCTAGGGCCGAACTGCTGCAGCAAGAGGAGGCCGAAGCCAAAGCCGAAGTAGAGAAACCACGACCTGGGCTCACCATGTTCACGGATGGGTCACGACTGGGCGATGGAGCCGCAGGCTACGCGGTGGCTTGGAAGAACTGCCCAATCCTGGGTGGGCATTAAAACACAATGAGATATAACCAGGAGGCCTGTGGCGCGGAGTGCGCCACTCTCGCAAGGGCGCTGGAGACTGCTTCTAGAAGACAAACGACTCCGGAACGAGTCACGATCTTCACCGATGCACAGGCGGCCATCAGAAGAATGGCCTCGGAGGAGTCTAACCCAGCCAGATGCACGCAATTCAGGCAAGGAAGCATATCACAGTGCTGCAAAGGGCCAGGCCGGACATCACCATCGAGATCCGGTGGTGCCCGGCGGACAAGAGAGCCCCAGGAAACGAGAAGGCCGACGAATGGGCCAAGCTCGCAGCGGAAGAGACAGACGCCCGCGGGGCGGGATGGCTAGGTTATTCGGACCGGGCGGGGGCGCGCGCAATGCCGCTCCCCAGATCCCTTACACATCTCAAGAGGGAAATCACAGAGAAGAAGTGGGCGGAAGCCCAGCGATGGGTTAGAGGCCGAACCTCCAAGAAGTAAAAGATTCCGGGAAGCCAGAAACCCAACGGCACGGCTGCGGGCAGCTCCAAGCGGCGAGCCTTGAGGTTCTACCAGATAAAAACAGGCCACTGCCTATCCGGGAAACACCTACAGTGGACGAAAAACCGACCCACCGCTCAGTTCTGGTGGTGCCGGTGCCAGATACAGACGCGGGAGCACCTCTTCAAAGTGTATCCCGAGTGGAAAGGCCAACAGAAGATCCTGTGGGCGGGGGTGCTGAAGGAGACCGGGAGGAGGAAGTACCGGCTCACGATCCGGGACCTCCTTGCCGATGGGGGGCGGCGGGGGCCGGTCGAAGTGGGGCGACGAGACAGCAACAGCAGAGAGGTGCAGTCAGGGGGTACTAAACTTCCTCTCCACCACGGATGTAGGAAGGCTAGTCCCGGCTGAGGGATACGCGGGGAGTGAGGTGTCAGAATGGGAGCGCAGGGAGCTAGAAGAGGAGTGGAGGGCGGAGGTTGGGTGCCGGAGAGGAGCAAATACCACTGTTTCTCCCCACGCCCTCCTCCATGGCACCCGCAGACGATGAGCAGGGGACGGGCGCGCATCTTTTCTGTCCTTTCCTTTGCCCTTTCCTCTCGGACACGATTGCATTTGTAAGCTTTCCTTGGTGCGCATTTTATCTTCTTGGGACAGGCCTAGGCGGAGGGCAAAAGGGGAGCTTGCAACGTGCCGCCTCGCGCGGACAGCGGACTGGAAACCTAGATAAAAAAGTCCGCTAGATGGGCTACATGCGAGTATGAATAAACAAAAAAAACGACGGGGAGGACGGCAGGATCGTCCCCGGCCACCCATGTTCCGACATCGTCCCCGGATGTCTTGACCAGTCGCATGTCCTTAGCCGGGGGGACAGGGCGAGACGGACTGGCAGCGTCGCTTGTAGCGAGCGCCAGTAACGGGAAGATAGATGTTCGTGAACAGCATGGTGATGGAGGAGGCGATGAGAGAACTTAGAGATGAACGAACGACCGGTGATCAAAGGGATTATTTCCCCCATCTTAGAGAAACCGCACGTTCTGTGGACACCTTATCTTTAGCAAAGACATCATGTTCACCAAAATCCCCCGAGTAATGATTAAACAAAAACAAAAACAAAAATCCCCCAAACCACGAATCCCCCGTAAAATACCGTCATCATGCTCGGTGATAGCTGACTAGACCAGACAGGGAATTATTCCCCGGCGCTAGATACACGTTGAAACCCCCTGCAGGGGTGGGGTGGTTATCATACGTAGATCTCCTGACTTCCTCATGTAGGGAATGCCTCGAGCTCGGTAACCGGACATCGGCGACGTGCTCTGGAGGGTGGTCCGTCGCGGCAGGTCGCGGTCCCTTGTGAAATACAAGCTTCCTGGCCGCGAAGAAAAGTAAAACGGTCGCCGTGCACATTGAGGGGATAGCGCGACTCCCCCTGAATCCCAGACTAGGCACCGGCGAAACGAGGCGGCGGTTGAACGTCGCACCGGGGAGTTCCGCCCTAGGTAGATCGATATCATCTCAGGTAGATACACATAGTTCCGGCAAGGTGCGACGTGTCGGAGCTGCCGTAACCAAGAACTGTGCACGCGGCCCCGGTACCACCAGGCCCCGTCGGCACCACAGTTGACGGCGCAGTCGGGATGTCATAGGTGGCGGAGTCGGAGGTAATGGCAAAGTCGAGTTGTCATTGGCGATATCGATCCATGCGAGGTGGCCGTTGTATGTATATAATTCCTGTTCTCCTTCCCTTGCATACTCTTTGATCATCCGAACAACACTCAATATACTCGATACATTATCACCAACCTCTTTTGTCTTGCCCGCCGCCGTTCATCAACTCTTGTCATCACGACCGACCAATCTCCCTTACTCTCCCGTTCACTGCTCTCTCCCTCTGAACACCCGACAATAATCTGGTATTTTTAATACGACGGTAGTGCAGTTGCACGCAGGAAAAAAGTAAAAACATACCTGGGAGAAGCCCAAAGCAGGGAAGCTGGACTGGCTGGGGGGCGTAGATGTGTTGGATGTAGGCGCTTTCCAAGATCTAAGGGGCGCGAAGATGTGTCTCTGAGGGGCGATATCTATCTTCTCGTTCGAGCAGCACCGCCTTTTGTGACTTGTGGGCACGGCATCACGCCGAATCCACGAGGACGAAAAAAATTCCTGAGTCGTTAGTCGGTTTGCAGCTGCGGACTTTTGAGCTGCTGCCTGTGTTGACACGTCCGCTTCGCCGATCGCATCTGTCGTCGTCCCGGGTCTCGATCCCATAGTTTGTGACATTGTGGGGGTTCCCATTCCATTTCTGAGCGCTGATGGGTCGCGCTGATTGCACGGGGGAGCTAGGCCTAATAGCGGTTGTCAGACGAGGAATTCGAGCACGGCATGCGGGGAGAGTTGCGTAATCCGGGAAGGAATCGGCTGTGGAGAAGGAGCTCTGCTGATGCGAAATCGCTATCGATTGTGCGACTACTGGATATCAGGATCCACTCCATCCCTAGTGGAAAGAGCTCATCAGAAAGACGTCAACCTCCCCGGCCAAAGGACCCCGTCACCACAGAGTACCATTCTCTGCAGGGAGCACACACTCCTACACCCAGCCGCATCAACGGTATCGTACTCCTCCAACAGTCACCCACTGCCAAAGTGCGGGTTCCACCGAGCCAACTTACCGTGGGACCACCACGGACAGCGCGATGGATCGCGGCGACATACAAAGGCGAAGTGAGCAAGCTTCGATAATAGGGTGCATCAGGATAGGTTATTACGAGAGCATGGTTAATAACAAAAAAAAATGGGTGTTCGGACGAACGGAATACACACTTGAAATGATGCACATTAGCTATCCATCCTCCGTACAGATATAATTACAATTGATTAGCGTGTGCCCATAAGCCACGGCCCCCGTCCTCTTTCCGTATCAATGCTCGTCCCTCCGCACATCCCCCGTATTATCTCTCATAAGATACTGCCAGATATTACCCGAGCAGCTCAAAAAAAGCAAATAACTGCAGTACCTCATAAGTAGATAATACAGTATATATATACAAGATCGCACGAACGATCCGGCCCGCCTTACATTCCGCAAAACGAGGAGGCGACCGGAGCGTAGCTGGCGGTGATGGAGCCGAGCTGGACGGCGAGGCCGCCGGTGAGGGAGTCCATGGCGGCCCTGCTGAGGACGAAGCCGGCGTCGCCGCTGGCGGAGTCGACACCGGTGATGTAGACCGTCTTGCCCTTGTAGTAGAGCTTGAAGCACTTTCCGCACTGGGGCGAGTTCCAACCGGTGATGGCGGCGGCAGCGCCGATGTTCGGGAAGCTGGGCAGCGCGCCGAACGTCAGGTAGCCCTTGGTGTACAGGCCGTTGTCGCCGTCCGAGCACGCGACCGTCAGCATCGACTGCGCCGACGAGTCGTACGTGGTGTCGTACTTCACCGTGGTCGCGACGCCGGCGGCAGCGACCACGAAGGACGACGCGAGGAAGAGGACGGCCGAGGTGAAGTGCATTTTGCTTGTGACGGTGGGGCTTCCGTGGGCTGAGAGGGAGGAGGAGTTTATCGGGCCTGAGCGACTGAGGTGAGGATGTCGAGGTAGGTTGTATGTAGGGCGAAGCTCGAGACGGTGCTATCGGCTGTGAGTGAGGGACACCCAGCGAGGCACCTTTCGTCTTCCTTTATACCTCGCTCCGTCCGGTTTCCAGCAGCAGCCCTTCCGTCCCCGCCGAACCATCCGATCGTGGAATGACCCAGCGGGAATCCGCGAGTTCCGCACCAGTAGCACGTACTATGGGAACGTGAGCTCTCCCAGCCGCTCCGAGCAGGCCCGGCTGGTGACGGAAGCCCAAAGCCGGACGACATGACGTCATCCATCAGCATTCAGGAATCCACCCATCCTCCAAGGATATGCATACATGCGTGAGGCTAACTATATAAGTTCTGGCCAGCAGGGGAATTTTTACCGTTAATATGGGCTGGCCAGTCTATAAGGTGGCCAGACTGGCGTGCTATTCAGTCAACGGGTTTTCCGCTTTGCGGCAGACCAGTTCTCCGGCCAAATAGAAAACTAGTTAGTCAGTCCAACCGACGGATACGACACCGGTTTTTAGAGCCAAATGTCAGTCGCCCCACAAAGTAGGTCAGCGGTTATTGTCGGCAGGTCGGACCATCCAGCAAACAGCAAACAGCAAATAGGTCTCACCGGTTAAGCTCATGAGGGCGGCGCAATATGTGCCTAGATATCTATCCTCTTGCTTCGGCATTCTTTCATCATCTTAGCAGCACGTGTTGCTCCCAATCGTCAGCAACAAAAGCTGTCGCGGTGCGGTCTCTCAATCCGCAAGGGGCTCGACAGTCGAACACAAGTTCACTGTAATGTACCGAACATTTCACCGTGTTCTGGAAGCCCCCACATTTACCAGTGTAACGGGGTACATATTTGCAGGATGGACACCCGGTCGCTCATAACGGGTTCTCCGCGGGAGGAGATCGGCGATCGGCGGAATTTTGGGCCTAGGTGATGGATGATTGATGGTGGTCGGGTCGCGGGGAGAGCTGGCGATGCTCAGGGACAATTTACGGGCGGGGGAGGTGTCGGGAATTATGTAAGCAGGTTGAGACTCTAGATACTAGTCTAGTCTACCCGTCGGTAACACCTCTATGAGTGGTCTAATACTCGACATTTCTGCGTGGTGGGTGTGCTGCCCTGCATTTCTATTTGCTGGGCAGACCCGTCTGCTTGCAAACCGTCCCCGGCCGGCAGACCGGCCGGTTTATAAACAGACCAATCTGCCCGGCAGGCCATATACTAGTATATAGAACATACATAGACATACCCTGAATAACGGCGACGAGAGCGCGCATGCATGTATTCAGCCGGAGAATGCCATGTTCGGGGGTGCAAGGTGGATACGTGCAGTGCATTCTACTTTACACGCATGCCGTCCAGCCGGCGGCCGTCCGGCGCTGCCAGCTCCGGCTGCGAGGCTATTTTAAGCGACGCGGCGGGAGAGCGCGGGACGGACAAGCGGACATCACCTGGACCGCGCCGGAACCCATTACTAGATATCGATCTATATGCGCGCGGAGCGCATGATGCCATTGCATTGCACCCTGCTCGTCTCGGGTATGTAGAAAAGGGGGAAAATAAGCCGCACCCGTTTTAATGTAATCGAGCCAGAATTGATGTCGCGCTAAAAATAGATGCTCTAGGTCTTGTGTATGTACCTTTTTCCCTGGTTTATTCATTGCCCGTATGCGACCTAGCTAGACCACGACGAGGTTCACACTTTCCAGGTTTCCCGTCCCCACTCCGCGCAAAGGCGGCACGTTGCAAGCTCCCCTTTGCCCTCCGCCCAGGCCTGTCCCAAGAAAGAATAGACGCTCACCAAGGAAATCGCCAAGGGAAGAACAGAGGAAATCGTGAACGGAAAGAAAGAGTGAAAAGAAAGCGTGCCCGTCCCCTTCTCCTCGTCTGCGGGCGCCATGAAGGAGGGCGTGGGGAGAAACAGCCGCAGTTCCTCCCCGGCATCCAGCTCCGCGGCCTTCCCTTTCCGCTCCTCTTCCCGCTCCCTGCACTCCCTGCGCTCACATCCCGACACCCCTCTCCCCGCATCTTCCTCAGCCGGGACCAGCCTTTCCACATCCGTCGTGGAGAGGAAGCTTAGAACCGCCTGGTTGCACCTCCCATCGGCAAGGAGGTCCTGGATCTTGAACAGGCTCTTCCCCCTCCCCGCCTCCTTTCACACCTCTGCCCACAGGACCTTCTGCTGGGCCCTCCACTCGGGGCACACCTTGAAGAGGTGATCCCAGGTCTGTCCGGCACCGACGCCACCAGCACTGAGCGGTGGGCCGGTTTTTCGTTCAACGTAGGTACTGCCCGGTGAGGAGTGACCTGCCTTCAGCTGACAGAACCTCGAGGCAAGCCTCTTGGCGTTACCAGCAGCCGTGCCGTCCGGCTCCTGCCTGCTCGGCATCTTGTACTTCCTGGAGGCCCGGCCCCGTCCTCCGCCCACTTCTTTTCGCAGGTCTCCCGCTCGAGGTGTGCGAGAGACCTAGGAGCAGCATTGCGCGCGCCCCCGCCCGGTCCAAGTAGGATGGCGGTGTCCGGCCTGGCCCTCCATAGCACCACGATGTGCTTTCTCGCCTGGAGCGCGTACATCTGGCCGGGGCCAGGCTCCTCCAAGGCTATGCGCCTGATGACGGCCTGAGCGTTCGTGAAGATCGTGACCCTTATAGGGGGGCGTTTGCCTTCCCGAAGCCGTTTCCAGCGCCCTAGGGAGGGCGGCGCGCTCCGCATCGTGAGCCTCTTGGTTGTAGCCCATGTGGGTTTTGATGTGCACCCAAGATTGCCCGTTCTGCCATACCACCGAGTATCCAGTGTGGCTCCATCGTCCAGTCGCGAACCGTCCGTGAACACGGCCAGTCCGGGCCGATTCCTCCCCGCCCAGCCTTGGCGGCTTCGGACTCCTCCTCCTACAGCAGTTCCGCGTCGAGGGTCTCTGGCTCCGCTAGCAGAACTGTGCTCTCCATCCTGCCCGAGTATCCAAGGGCATTCTCGAGCCGCTTCCCGATGGTTGCTGCGGCGCCCACAACCTCGATCTTGACTGGTCGCCCTTTAAGCCGCTGCTGCCTCAGACATCTTGGTCGCCGCCGCCTCGTCGTCCTTCCGCCCACCATGCGATGTCTCCCACGATTGATAGGCCTCTGATGCGTGAGACCGCCCTCTCCACCTCGTCGAAGATGCCCGGCAGGTACGCGATGAAGAGGACCGGTGCCGCTGGGGATCCTTGGGGAATGCCGGTATCCACCGGGTTTGCCTCGCCCACCTCACCGTCGAGAACGAGTTTCACCTGGCGATCCGACATGAAGCTGCCAGTCCATCTGATGAGGTCCGCCTCGACCCCGAACCCCTCCATGCGCCTTCCCAAGTGCGCCTTGCTCACAGTGTTGAACGCCGAATTGGCGTCCATGAACAAAGCTCCCGCCACCTTCTTATACCCCCACGCCTGCTGAGTGCGGTTCACCAGGACCGCCACCGCATCGACGCATGATCTCCTCTTTTGGCACCCAAACTGGCCATCGTGGAAACCTCTTCCTTTCCTTCGCTCCAGGTAGTCAGCAATCAGGTGGGCAGCGGTACGCTCGACCAGCTTGCTAATGACGTCCAGGAGTGAGATCGCTCTGTGGGCCCGGACCTTGGAGTAGTCAAGTTACCTCGGCTTGGGGACCACACCTTTTGCCATCTCCCGAAGTTCTGGGTGGTAGCCGAGCCGGATGCACGCCCGTACGAGCTGTGTTATCCGCTGTTTGTCCCACTGTGAGAATACCTTCATAATGTCGGCCGAAATCCGATCGCCGTCTGGCGCAGAGGTGTTGGCCGCCTTTCCCAGCAGGGCGCCAACCAGCTGCGCACCGGTTCACTCAAAGGCGCGTCCGCCGTCCTGAAGCTCATAGGTTCCCAGTGGGCCCTTCGAGAAGCCGCCAACATCGCTTGCCCTCGTCCCCGGTGAACTCCTGCTCCAGGTTCCACCCATGCACGCCGCACCTAGCCGTCGCCTCGCTGTGCAGACGTATGCAAGTGTGCGGCTCCGACAGGAATATCGAATTGCGGGGAACCGGATGACGAATCTGGAAGGAGGGCACCTGAGCCCGCCCGCCAAACTTGGCCTGTTCACGTGCAATACGTACAAGTACGTTACCAAGCCGCCTAGCTCCCTCCGCCCTCCACACGGCAAACGACAAACGACTCCTCCCACCCCGCTGAATTCGCACGTAATGGTAAATATACACTGGTGAGAGCTCTGTCGTTCCTAACCGTAGACCTGAAGAAGCATCTAGCCATACGTAACGGCAGTAGTCAATCCTACGTTCTCCCCTACAAAGGCGTCCCTCTTCCGTTGTCCCACGAGGCTCGAATCCGTGCTGGCCCAGCCATAGCCCACACCAGGGGGCGTCCAGTCATAGCCATACTCCCTACAAAGGCGCCCTTATTTCCGTTATTCTACGGAGCCCGGGTCCCGACATCACTCATACAAAATCACCCGACTATTCCTTGAAGTCTCCTTATCTAGAATCAACCCGGAGTGCGTAGGGCCGCGGTCCATCCAGGGCCACAGTTAAAAGCAAACATGGAACGAGGGGAAAAATCATTAGCTCGACCTCTTAAATCCCCCGCCTTGAAGGGAAGCAATGGAAAGCCGAACAATCGTGAAGAAACTAGGCATGACGAAAGGATCCCACCAATCAACCGCGAGACCGCGGCCACCGATCCTTCAAGCGCAAGGGTGTGCTCGAAGGAATGGGAAGTTTATAAGCAGTCCCCTGGTCTGGGGTGTTGATTCCGCATCTTCGTCCCCACCGAGGCAAACAAAAAAAAAAGCCTCCTGTCCCTAACAAAACAACTCTCCGCCACAGAACATCAACCTATAATCCACACCTGAGAGTCGCCATGGAGAGTCATAGCGCTGGCTGGGCTACCAGAAACATAGCCCAAATTGCGCCCGAGGGCGAGAAGAAGGATCCGACTTTCCCTGTGCCGGATACCTTCGACAACGACGAGCCACGGCCGCCACGCACGGGACGTCGCCGTAAGCCACCCAAACAGGGGCGGGCGGGTCCAAGGGAGCTCCGTCCGAGGGACGGGTGAGCGGCATGTGTCCTGAAAAACCGGAGGGCGGGAGTCTGCAAGAACACGGAGGAAATCAGAATCGCCCGCTGAAGTGACGGCTATGCAGGAAGGAGAGAGCTTATCTACCGTGAAGCTGTGCCCACCGAGATTAACGGTAGAAACTTATGTACTTAGACACACAAACATAAAAACAGACCAAAAATGGTTTCCCCGTGTGAGCGACAGACTGTGAAGTGCTGCGCCACTTGATCGAGCCTTGGCGTGCAGAAGGTCGCCGCCACCACCAGCCCGGTTGTTTTTTGTTTATTCATACTCGCATACCACCAGCCCGGTCATACCCAAGTCAACCCGTACCTCCAGGTCACATGCGAGTAATGAATAAACAAAAAAAAAACCTGCTAACGGAAAACTGCACGTAGTGAATGCTAGGTGCTTCCAGCCAGCATCGCGATGCGGGCGCCCTACCAACCACGTGCTTGGAATGCTTAGGCGCCTCGGTCTCCAAGGGGAGAGGGTGAACGGTCGGCCCAAGAGTATGCAGGCCGGCGATCTTATCTACCTGTCGCCGTATTTGTCTCCCTCCACTCTCGTCCGCAGCCAGTCAAGTCGAAGGAACAGTCCGCAAGTCCAGCACGATGCATCTCCCATTCAATTAAAGAAACCATGTCTCCCATCGTAGCGGCCATGTTTCGCGAAGATGGGATACCCAAGGCTTGCCGCCTCCAACCCGTGGATATGTAGTTGCGGTGATGTTGTCGCCGTGTGCACTAGTCGTGCGCCCCTGCTTCCCACGCGTACGCGGCCGGCGGCTGCTGAATGTCAGCGATGCAATGGCCTGAAGGCGCACCTCGTTGTGTGCGGGTCGAGTCCGGTCGAATGCGCACAGCCGCCAGAGGAGTGAAAATAGATACCGCATTGTGGAATGCATCGAGCACTTTTGTTTTCGAACCTGCGCGAGCCAGCCCTTCAGCGCAAAGGTCCCTCTTCGCCCCCCCGCGCGTCCCTGGAGTCGGTCGTAGATATGTGTGTTGTTCCCCCTCGAGTCGTGCCCCAAACGCTCCGAGATTACTGCATTCTTTGGTCCGCGTGTCGACATGTTTCCTTCGCCGAACGTAACGGGATCATCTTCGAGATGGCCGTTCCAGGTCGGTTTCCGAAAGGCGCTCGCCTGTGATCGGCTAGCCAGTAAGCTTACGAGCTGCCGCCTTCTCTGCAGGCCGCCGGGAGCGACTTACGACGTACATACCAACGTACAGTACCATGGTTTGTTTTTTCTTCCGCATTCACTATGTAAACAGTATGACCCCGTGAGTAACCATTCGGTGGCTACGCCGTTGATGAAGAGGGGAAAGAGGGGCAATGCGAAACACAAACCGTCTGGCGCCAATACCTGACGCGGGGATGGCCGGCTTGCGCAAACCCACGCACCCTTGCTGACACACACAAGCCCAAGCTGATCGACAAGTCATCGCCGGCTGCCATTCGCCGCAGCCGAAAGCTTCGTTATAACTAAGCCCAACACACACACGTCCCTGCGCCTATTGGTCCGACGACGACGGTTCGCGCGGGTGGAAAGCGTAAAGGCACGCGATAGGATAGGGCATCAAATTAAGACGTCAGGATCCGGAAAGTGGGAATTCTCCAGCCCCCCCTACATGCGTACCTCGCAGATGTACGCAAGAGGCGGAGAATTAACTTAAACGGCCCCGCTTAATTAATGGAAACCGCGCGGGATCGTCCTCTTGGGATGCCAGGGGACGGGGAGGAGCGAGAGCCCACCAGGCCAGTTGTGGAAAATGCACGACGAAAGGCAGTTTCGGAGCCCCGGCCAGAAAGACGGAAGAACATCCACAATCCCCTGCCGGAACGAATGATTGGGTGCGTATAAATCGTCGTCCGTTACTCCAATCGCCGCCTCGATGCCCGCACGCTAATATGTACATACGGCCCACGCATGTGTGCAAACCGACAATACGCCGCGAACATCCCGCAGCAGCTCTGCTTCGAGTCCCAGACAGCTTCGTGGACTGATCGGCGGCCGCTGAGACCAGCAGCCGGAATACATGGCAGGGGAAAGCCTTTCCTTAATCACCCGGAGATTTATCAATACACCCGTGCCAATCGTGTACTTCCCCGCCCCAGTGCCGGAAGCACCGCTCGGGTTTCGGGTTGGACTTCCCTCCATTCTCATTTCGGCCCAGAACGCCTTTGCATGCGAGGCTTTCGCCCTCTGCCTCCTCGCAGCTCTCCTGGCAGACTTGACGGACATGCCCGCCCATATGTATGGCGTAGGCTTGAGCCGCTGGGCGCGAGGGGTGTTGTCGAAAGCGCCGGGTATGGTGCGTCGGCTGACTGGCTGGCCGTTGACCTCGCTTTTGCTGCTGCAATCCCACCAACACTGAGAGCCCGCAATGCTATAAAGTATCGCCGGCCCCACGACACGGTCATGCTTCGTCTCCCCATCACACGACATAGGCAGCAACTGCACAGCACCTGCATTCGGGATCTGGATCCCCACACAATCTTTACGGCGGCAGCAGTATCGGGAATTTCACTCTCTGTCGGAAAGCCGAAAGCCAGTCTTTCGCTACTCCTTCTTTGCACTCCTGCCGTATTCTCTCTTTTCACATAACCGCTTCATCTGTCCATTCCTGCAATGGTTTCCATCCGTTCTCTCATTGCCGTGGCTGCGGCCATCCTCCCGTTCGTCGCTGCTCTGCCGGCTCCCGTTGCTCCTCTTTCCAGCGGCGACTTCACCATCAAGGCCGGAACGATCGTGCGGGACAACTACATCGTCCTCCTAAAGGAAGATGTCACGGAAACCCAGTTCGAGGAGCACAAGACTTGGGCGACCAGCCTGCATCACAGACGCCTCGCCCGCCGTGACGACGAGAGCCTGACCGGTATCAAGTACAACTACCACGTCGGAAAGCTCACGGGATATTCCGGCGCTTTCGACTCTTCCACGATCGACGAGGTGAATACGCCCCTTCACGGGCCCCCGCGTCCGCCGCGTAGTGGCGCTTTACTGACTCGGATCCAGATCAGAGCGCGGGATGACGTCCGGCTGGTGGAGGAAGACAAGGTTGTGGTCGCCTACAACCTGGTGAAGCAGCGCAATGCCCCCTGGGGAATCTCGCGCATCTCGCAAGAGTCCCCGTCCGGCAGCGGCGACTCCAACAACATCTCCGCCACCTACGAGTACGACTCTTCCGCAGGCGAGGGTGTCACCGCTTACGTCATCGACACTGGTGTCAACATCGCGCACAAGGAGTTCGAGGGCCGCGCCGAGTTCGGCACCAACACTGCCGGCGGATCCGACGAGGACGGCCAGGGACATGGCACCCACGTTGCTGGCACCATCGCTGGAAGGACTTTCGGTGTCGCCAAGAAGGCATCCATCGTCGCGGTCAAGGTTCTCGACGATAATGGATCCGGAACCAACGCCGGTGTCATCGCCGGTGTCGAATGGGTTGCCCAGGATGCGCGCAGGAGGCGCGGCAAGGCTGTCGCCAACATGTCGCTCGGAGGAACCTTCTCCGCCGCTGTGAACGCCGCCGTCGAGGCCGTCATCGAGGACGGCATCACCTTCGGCGTCGCCGCCGGCAACGAGAACGTCGATGCCGCCAACTCTTCCCCCGCTTCCGTCTCGACCGCCATCACCGTCGGCGCCACCGATCCCGACGACAGCCGCGCCGTGTACTCCAACTTTGGCTCCACCGTCGACATCTTCGCCCCCGGCACCGACATCGAGTCCGCCTGGATCGGCAGCACCTCCGCGACCAACGTCATCTCGGGCACGTCGATGGCCTGCCCCCACGTGGTCGGACTCGCCGCCTACCTCATCGCCCTCGAGGGTCTCGAGTCCCCCGCCGCCGTCACCAGGCGCATGAAGGCGCTGTCGATCGCGGGCATCGTCAGCAACCCCGGCCTCGACACCATCGACAACTTAGCCTACAACGGTGCTGGCGGAGGAAGCGACAACTCCACGCTCCCCGGCTTCCCCCTCCGCCGGCGGCTGCTGCACACCCGGTACTAAGTATCCCCGGAGTCACTCGACCGAATGTATTTCGGGTTTCATGTTATTTCGTTTATTGGGGATCATTAAATCCTCGGGCAGGATTGGGGGGTTTTCTTTGGCGCATATCATGATAAACTGTGTATACTGTTGCTCTTTATAGGCGGGGGGGCGATGGCGAGGAAGGGAAAAGAGGCCGGGAATGTACTATGCAGGCTGTCATGTTCCGATTAGACACCAGAGGGGTAAAAAAAAACACGCGCGATATTGCTACTTCCAGCCCGTGACTGCCATATTCCGTACTTACATAGATACCTCCCCCCTCCATTCACTGCGCGTACACACACAGACACAGCGTGCGCCGCGCGTAGCCGAGCGATCCGCTATCGGGCCCGGATACATATCCCGCGGCTCTTCGGGGGATCTATAGTAGCGACTACGTATTTCGCATACGCGGAGGAGCTGGGTGCTGCGGGGGAACTGGGTGCGGGGGAGGAACTACCGCTGTTCCTACCCACGCCCCCCTTCATGGCATCGTCAGGAGGGGAGTAGGGGGCGGGTCACGCTTTTCCTTTGTTCTTTCCTTTGTTGATCTCCTAGTGTCACTTTCTCTTGGGACAGGCCTGGGCGGAGGGCAGAGGGGAGCTTGCAACGTGCCGCCACCGCGCGGACTGCGGACAGGGAAACCGGTCAAAATGTACGCCGCCATGATCTAGATGTATGATTAAACAAAAAAAAAAAATACACACGAGTAGGAACCCACAGGGTATCACTCGCGCATTGAATTCGTGAGTGATATCTAACTAAAAAATTTCCGTGCACAGCCCCGACGCCAAGCCTGATCGGCGCAAAGTCCGCTATGTACATAGATAGAATGTATATAACAGGGAACCACCATATGCAGGTCCGCCCCGGGCGGGGGCAGTTTCTCGGGCTGCGGTTATCGTCATGAAGGAAAGCGGTGCGACAATGGAAATGGCGCGGGATCGCTGCAAGGTGGCTTGGCCCAGCCGGAGTGGCTACTTACATAATGTATCCACGCGACTCGTCCAGCCACCGAGGCCGAGTGATACGCTACCCCGAGGCCGAGTGATACGCTACCGCATCCAAACGTACGTTCCCGCTGGGGGGCACGTGAGTGACCCTCCCCTCCACTTCCGTTGTCAGTGATACGCTACCGCATCCAAACGTACGTTCCCGCTGGGGGGCACGTGAGTGACCCTCCCCTCCACTTCCGTCACCCACGGAGTACCGCACGCAGAGTCTTCCATATATATATACCCATACATACGTACGGGACTGCCCTCGCACCGACTTCACCGCCCGCGTGTCTACGACGGAGACCCCTCTCTGCCCCCCGCCGGAGCTTCCCTGCGTATGTACAGCCTATGGTGCCGTCCGATAGACGTACATGCAGCCACCTATTATATACTCTCTGCCTGCAGTGCGTCTGGTTGTGCTGGCCGTGCACCACGCTGGGTCCGGCAAGAGTATCCAGATCCGGTCTGACGGGTGGCACTCACAGAACAAGTCCATTCCAGGTTTACGGCAATGATTTTTTTCATTGTGACACTTCTACTCTATTCCCAATAACACAAAAAGAAAGAAAAAGAGGTAACGCTAACCCATGCCCCGTAGAAACCAAAGGGATGAATAAAGACCGGAAATCGGAACATCCGTTGAAAAAAGAAAGAAAAAAGGATAAGGTTGATCCCCCAAACGAATAAGAAAAAAATGAAAAGACCCATGAACCCCGAATAAAATGCCCAAAGACACGAACAAGTCGAAACCAGCCACCCCAACACTATCTCTCCCCCTCGCCACTCCACCTGTGGCCCGATTTGGTGGTTTACAAACTCGAGCGCCCACGATCGTAACCAGGAGATCCTTCACGAGAAGGACTCCCACCCCTCGAGACATTGCGGCTTGGAAGCTCGACGACCTTGGGGTCGTACATCTTGGACTTGATGTGCTCGTCCAGTTCCTTGTCGGAGAGGAACTGGAGGAGCTTTTGCCTGTCAACGCCATCCCTTTGGGCAGCGCGGATCACCTCCCGGGCGACGACGACCGAGACCTCGCGAACCCTCTTAAGTTCAGGGTAGAGATCGCCACGGGCGATCTCAGCCTCATTCAAGGACTCGGCGAGACCAGCGGCGGAAGCGTAGATCATGCTCTCCGTGACGTGCGCGGCTTCGCAGAGAATAGTTGCCAATCCGATACCGGGGAAGACGTACACTAGAGAATGTTAGCGTCATGGATCGAAAATGCAAGACGGGTGTATGTAGTGGTGCTTACTGTTGTTTCCTTGGCCGGGGGTTCTCTCGACGCCATCGACGATGACAGAGGGGAACGGCGAACCGGAAGCGAAGATGACGCGGTTGCCGGTCCATTCCATGGCTTGTTCGAAAGTGCATTCCGACTTGCTGGAAGGGTTCGAAAGGGGGAAGATAATGGGCTCGTTATTCAACTCTGCCATCTTACGGACGATCGGCTCGGTGAAGACACCTCCGATCGTGCAGAGGCCAATCAGGCAGGTGGGCTTCACGAAGTCAACGACCTGTTCCAACGACCTGAACTGCTGGCCGTCATTGTCTTCACGAGCAAAGTGAAGCTTGTGGTTGGCCAAAGTATCACCACGGTCCTTAGTGACGAGACCGCGCGAGTCGACGAGCCAGAACATCTTCTTGGCCTCCTCATCGGGGATGCCATTGCGAGTGAAGAGGCCACAGATCTGTTCGGCGACACCGGTAGCGGCTGAGCCAGCACCCATGAAGACGAGCTTGTGATCCTTCATGGGACGGGAGGACCTTTTGAAGGCGCTAATCAGACCACCGAGAATGACGGCACCGGTTCCTTGAATATCATCGTTGAAGACGGTGTAGGTGTTGCGATACCTCTCAAGGGACCAGAACGGAGACTTGAAATCCTCAAACTGAATGACAATGCTCCTCCACCTAGCGGTGAGGGCGGTCATCATCTCATCGAGAAACTCCTTCTGCTCGTCCTCGGAGACACGCTTGTGTCGCGCGCCCATGTACAGGTCGTCCTTCAGGAACTCCTCGTTGTTCGTACCAAAGTCAATGGTGATCGGCAGAGTGCGCTCGGGATGGATACCGGCACATCCGACGTAAAGGGCGAGTTTTCCGACGGGGATGCCCATGCCGTTGACACCGAGATCTCCAAGACCGAGGATGCGGGATCCATCGGTAACGACGGCAATCTCAACAAGTTCCTGGGGCCAGTTGGCGACGACGTCCTTGAGGTGTCCTTTGTCCGAGTACGAGAGGTAGAGACCCTCTGGATTCGTGTAGATGTGGGACCACTTGAGGCAAGCCTCACCGACGGTGGGGGTGTACACGTAAGGGGTGAGCTCCTGCAACCCTGTTAGCGACCGGATGGAGCGACGCGGGGAGGTAATGACAAGACAAACCTTCATGTGGTCAATGAGGAGGCGGTAGAAAAGACCGGCATTAGTGTTGCGGAGGTTCGAAAGATAGCTGTACTTGTCGATAGCGGTGCTCTTCAGATTGATTTGCTCCATGCCTATTTAGGCCCCCCATTAGCCCATGATTCTCAACAGCCATCCCACCGCTCACGGTGCCGCGCCCCAAAGTCGCCGGTAGCGAGTGACTACCGTCGCGTGCCAGGATGCAGCAACCCCGCGTAGCTCCCAACTAAGATGCCCGTAGCGACAGAAGAGACTCGTTGGGGGAAGGGTGCCCACTAGTAGACTAGTTGGGGCAGTCTCCAAGACATCCACCAGCTGTACGGTGCACAACGCCCGGAACTAAGAGACAAGTAGAAGCTGTGAAACTTACAGCGCCGTTCCTGCTTGGAGAATCCCTCGACAGCCGGAGGGACGAGACCCTGGATGTGCAGGGCCTTGCGAGCGGCGGCGTCAAACGAAGTATCGAAGTCGATAGTAGTCGGATGAGAGGAAGCCGAGTTCGACCCGTCGATCTGGAACTTCATGTGACTGAAGTCGAAAGACGAGGCACTACCGGAAAGACCGTCTGTCAGCATGATGTCCCAAGCCTCGCAGCTTGGAGCCATCTTGAGCAGCGGTGGATTCTTGCTGCATGTGTGTACGAGTGGGAAACAATGAAACGGAAGTGCAGTGCTGAAAGGATGGACGAGGAGGAGGGGGGCAGCGACACGGCAAGAGAGAACGGACGCGGTGATCCGAGTAGAAGGGACAGAGCACTCCGGACTGGCTTGTTCCACCAGCTCTGAAGGAGCACCCGAGCTCGGATGCAGTGAATGGGGTTTCACTCGAACCGTAAGACGGAAAGGCCAGCAGTCAACGTACCCGTCGTGTTCATCGGCTGAAGAGGAGCGGGTAGAGATAGTCATTGCTGGTTGTTGGCGTCTTTCCGGGGCCTGACCGAGGCAAACTGGTTTAGATGAGAGAGTTCGGCGGGAGAGAAAGGGCGGCGGCGGAGAAGCGGTCGAGAGGCAGCTGTAGATGGAGACGGAGCGTTGAGTGCGAAGGGCGGCGGCGGCAGCAGTAACAGTGCGAGAAAGAGCAGCGGCGGATGGACGACGGAGTCTGAGCAATGGCTTGGGAAAGCACGGAAAAGCAGTAGTTGCGGAAGCCGAATACAATCGAGGAGGCCGCATGGTCTTATACTCTCAAGAAGATACTGCGGCTGCAATAATAACAATGAAAAAAAAAGATTAGAGGGGACAGGCAGCGACACTATTTGCGGTAAGGATAGCAGAGTCGAGCGAAGGTATGTACGGATGCAATTTTTGTCGGCGGTGTCGAGAGCATGCACGAGCTCTGTACCTTGTCACAACAACCAACATCAGCCGCCGGCTCCACAACTCTCGTCTGATCCCTTCCTCCTACTCCACTGCCACCCCCCACAAGCAAGAACCACCAGGGCTGCAGAGTGAAGCAACTAACTACCGCTGTGGGCAGGATGTCTTACATATGCGCAGTGGCTGGAAGGCGACGGGAGCAACTACCACGCAGAGACAGACACCGCCGCGCGGTGGCCGGCACGCAGGAGAACGGGAAAGAGGATCACGGAGGAAAAGAACCGCACAAGGGCGCATCCTTCGCGATGGAGCTCGAGAGGTCGGTGGCGGAAGGACAACAAGCATGCAACGGTCGCGTGCTGCTCTGTGCTAAGAAGCGCCTACGGGGACAACCAACCAACACAGCTGATGCAACAGCAGCGACACCACAGGCAGACAGGCCACGGTCTTTTTCCTTCCCTTCCGGCTGGCGATTATTGATCGTGCCGCAGAGCTCGTCGCAGCGCAGTCTGCAACACCATTCCAACATCCCGACTCCTGTCAGCAGCTTCTTCCTTTGCCCTTCTCGGAGCCTCCACCAATGGAACACGGATAAATCCCGAGCTTAGCGCGAGCGAGGCTGGGTTGGGCCGGGTTGGGTTGGGATGGGTTGGGTTGGGATGGGTTGGAGGGTTGGTTGAGGGGCGGACTTCGGATGGTGGGTGGTGGAGCTGAAACGGAAGCTAGGGGTTGGCGGGGAGCTGGGTGAGCGCGACGACGAAGCGGTATCTTCGCATGTATCGTGCGTACTCGGATCCAGAGTTTGATATGTCGGCGACGAAAAGCTGACGGGTGGAGGGGATAACCGACAGGGAGGGGCTATTGGGCCTCGCGAAGAGGTGTCGGCCGGCGACGAAGCTGCAGAGAACGAACGAACCTTTCTCCAGAACGATTGCTCTTGCCCATCGGGATCTTTCGGAGCAAGTGTGAGGCACCGCCTCCCTCGGGAGCGAAGACGACAGGGGTCGGTTGGGCCACTCGAACGCGGACCCCAGGGGACCCAGAGCTCGGGGAATGCCAGGGGACGGATGGGGCCAGAGCCGCCTGCGTTAGCGTCACGTCTGCTTACGGCAGCAAACCCAACGGTCAACACTTGGCTGCCGGCGCGTGCGAGCTGCATCTTCATGGGCGCCGACCAGCAAGGAGTGCGGGGCAGGGAGCAGAGGCCGTCGTCGTCGCCAGCTTCCCAACGGAGCTCCCTGGACGCGCAGGATTCGACACGAGCGGCGCCTCTCCGGAACCGTGTGCCGTCGACTCGCGGACGCACGACAACGACCAGCCACCTCCCGACAAGGCCTCACCGCCACCGTGCACGACTCGTGAGGCATTTATCGTCTTGTTTCCTGCCTCCGCGACCAGACAGGCAGGCGGGGCGGCTTCCTGGCAGCGGGACTTCACGGCATCCCGCCTCCTGGCGACCGGGGCCGTCGATCTACACGCCGTCGGATCCGGGGTCCCATACGCACAGCCTGACTGGAGAGCAATCAGCTGTCGTCGTCGTCTACCGGAGATTATCATCGCCAGGCCGCGCAGCACGACGATGTCCCGTATGTACCTCAGCACGGAACTGCACCATCGCGTCTTCCGTTTTACCGGGCTCCAGAATTCTGCTGCTTGCGATACCCCCCCCCCCCCCGCCCCGCCCCGTTGACTCGTCCTCACGGCGCACGCAACGCTTCGTAAACTAAAACATTTGAGGCTTTTTCTCTCCTTTTCGCCATCACCATCGGCTTCATCTCATTTCCTTGCTGCGCCCCGTATCACATCGCTTCGGCTCGGCTGGACGTGTTTAAGAGTAACACTGATGGAAACATACTCTGGATACACATCTAGCGTACATGGGCTGCTGCGGGACCGAAAAGCTCAGACCCGCCTCTCGTTCCCCAGATCTCGCTAAATTTGCAGCTTGGGGATGGACTGGAAGTGTTGGGACGAGCAGAACCCATATTGCACCATCTACATAGGAGGCCATGCAGCACCGAGAACATCGGTTCCGCCCACCAGCGCAGGGCGGAACGCGCTCGGGGTCGTCGGGCTCTATGTACTCTATCTATGTATGTAGATATGCAGCTCTTTTTCCCTCTTACTTTTTCTTTTTGGCGACAACAAGTTGCACCTTGCGAACTGATGGCTGCCAAACTTCAGACCTTTCTACTCTAGACAAAAGACTTGGGCTGCCGGTCTCGGAGCCTCCCACCCGCCGCAAGCCAAAGCCGCACTTTACGGACACTGCCGGTTCGCCAGCTGGGTTTGCTTTTCCGCAACCGGATCCACGCCAGGGACATCCGTCGCTTGGCGACGAGTGCACATCGCCGTGCTTGGGTATCAAATCGCCGTCATGACATTTCTCACGCGACGCAGCACGACTGTCTTCCGAGTTCATCCCACCGCCGCAGGAAACATGTTTCCCGACGCCCCCCCGATTATTTGCTTCGATTACTAAATTCTCAATGTTCAGCCCGCACCCCACCCCCAGAAGTGTGCACTAGTACTTATAGAGTACACGTCTCTGGTTAGTGCCTTCCTTGTTACGTCACATGTCTCCCGAACGGTACATAGTTAGTGCCCGTAGCGGCTACGGAGTTCACGCTTCCGACCCACAGTTCGCTCGCAGCAGGCATATTGTGTGAACTAACTAACCATCGAGGTCTGGGCCAGCGCCAACTCTGCACCTGCAGGTCGCAACGGCTTAACCACGGAGGGCAGCTTTCCAAGGGCGGGGACTCCGCAAGCAAACAGACAAGCAAGGCCGGACTTCCGTTGGATCTTCCGGCGGGGCAGCCACGACCAGGTGGCGGAGATGCGGAGAAGTGGAAGTCTCCGATAACCGCTCCTAGGTAGTCTACCCCGCATCTGGAGAGACGTCGGGTGGAATAGCGTCGACTTGCTCGCACGTGCGCTCGTGAGACGGGTCGGATCCAACTGCCGTCTTTTCCTGTCGAAAGTCCTTTGCACTTGGTGCCTGTGGCGAGGCTGTCCTGGGTTTCCCCCGAGAAACGGTTCTGCATGCAGAACCGCCAACCGCGGATACCGATCGAGAGGGGGCGGCTTCCAAACACGGCAATCGTCTCCCATCACAATATACTTTTCGGACGCACGAGTGCTCTGTTCTATCCTCTGGCTGAGCGCTGTCGACAACTTAAGGCAATCGCGATCGGCTTGGGAGACTACTAGGATGACGATGAATAATAGTGATCACGACTGATGCCCCCCGCGTTAGTCATGATCTGCCGGTTTCCCTCCCACCCACCATACCTCTATGTACTCTAGATAGATATCTGGAGTCCAAGCTCCTTTCCCCCACCCGTCCCCCCCACCGGAGACCCGCTGGCCCGCCCGGGGCCAACAACCATCCGGAAGGGAAAAACAAGAAGCCAGACACAAGGAACTGTGCAATCGAGCTATCTCGGGCATCGAACTCGGGGGGCATCTGCGAGCGTGTGCGCTCGATTGACACTCTCCCCGCTAAGGATAAACGCAGCATACCCCGTCCGTTCGCGGGCCCGAGGATTTGTCGGGGGGGTTTCGCTTGGGATTCCCGTCGTACGATGTGCGGTGCCGGCCGCAACAAGTGGTCGACTTGCTCGCACCTGCACTCTACGGCTATCGACACAGGCAACGCACGATATCCGCGGGCAGAAGGACGTGGATGGATCCCGGGCGCACGGCTAAGCGGACGACAGGCTTCTTTTCGCGCCACATGCGAGACCATCGGCCGGGCGAAGCGAAAACAGCCAGGCTCGGGGGGAAGGGAGCGGATTCACATGTCTGGACATCCGACGCCGGTGTCCGTTGTGCGTGTATGGGACAACCAGTCGACTAGATATCCAGCTTGTTCCGATCTCGACGTCGACACGTGATCCCGCTCCGATTCGAGTTGGCAGTAGCCGTATGCAACGATAACTGGCGGACGGGGTGTCGCCGGGCAGAGTATGCGTATGTGTGCTCGAGCGGCATAGCTACATACGTGCGGGGGCTGTCTTGCCTGGTATATATCTATGTAGACGCGCACGCTCTATGTATGTCAACGCCGGTCGTCGGCTATCCGGAGCTATCTTCGCCCCATTTCCCCGCCCCCACCGCAGGCGAGCTTCGCGGAGGACGCACTCATTCTGTTCTGCATCGATACTCCACTCGCCGCATGCCGCCAACCCTGCTCCGAAGCTGCTTCGTGAGCGGCCCACCGGTGTCTACCGCTTGTCGTATATAACCGTGAATTGCGCCCAAGATTGCCGTTTCGACATACCTATCCCTATCTGTCCACATTCTCTGTGCGTCGCCGCCCGAGCTCGATGCGGCGCATGAACTAATTACGTGCTGGAGTTGCCGTGATGCTCCGTGGACGATATGTGTGCGCGCATGCCATTGGGATGCAAAATGCGGGAGGACGAAAACTTCTTCGGAACCCGGCCGGTCTGCTGCTGCTGCTGCTCTTATTATTTTTTTTGTCGTTCGGCGACGAGAGCGATATCGAGAAACATGTATGTATGCATCCTCCCACTTCTTTTTTTTTTTTTTTTTTTTTCCACATCTGGCGCGGTAAACGGAGGGGGGGGCGGGGTCGCGTGCATCGTGAACGTGTGGCATGATGGTGCTCGGCATACATACATAACTAATTGCTTCTTGCACGCCCATCGCCGTCGCGGCATCCGAGTTTTTCCGATCGCCGTCGCGCCATCCGAGTTTTTCCGATCGCCGGCGTCTCCACACACAAACTCTTCGCTCCCCCCCTTCCCCCCGCGCGCTGCATGCAGAGTGTGTATGTATACATACCATATCTATATGGAGCTTTAGATAGAGTGCGCACGTATGTACGTATGCACGGCTTTTCCGTACCTACATACACGGTGCGGCGAGGGCTAAAACAGCTCGACTCTGAGTATATTTATCATTTATTCATTACTCGCGTGCGGCCTAGCGAGAAAGGGCGTGTTTCGTGCGTCGTGGGTGGGGATGCAAGCGGGTCGGCGAGTGATTGCAGGTGCTGCTGCTGGAGGGGCACCCCCCACTCCAGACACGACCGAGCGGATCGATGACGCCGAGTTCGTATCGGCCGCCAGCCGTCTCCGGGCGAGCGGGTCGTCGGGGCCCCAGCGGAGAGACCACGCAGGCCGAGTTGCGACGGCTGGCTGCTCGCCCGACGAACCCGCGCCGCGATCGTTCGGTCGTTTGCGTGCGGATAGTTAGCCGGAGCGGACCGCGGCGCAATGGGAGCGGGCAGAGGAGCACGGGCTCTTCGTCGCCATTTCTGCTTCCGCTCCGTGCGCGGTGGGCCTGGGAGAAACGGCCACAGATGTGGGCCGCCGGCTTGGCTGTGGTTATCTCTCTAACTACTTTGAGAAGCTGCCACACAGGAGAAACCGAGATTTCGGGGGGGGGGAAAGAAATCCCCCATAGACAAAACGCGATATTTGTCTTGTTTGTCTGTGGGTTGCGCAGCCGAACACGGGCCAAAATCTTCGAGAAGGGCCTCGCTCGCTGGCCATCTGCAGTTGCAACGGAATGCATGGTCCGTGCGTTCTCAGTCGTCTGCACTCCACTGTACCCCTGTCCAGGTGAAACCCAAGCCGGGACGGATGGGGTCACACACGTCACCCGGCAGCAGCTTGCACGCTGTCTTGTTTGGGTCGACATCACGACCCAACGAACACCCCGCACCCGCACCCCCGGGCTTCCTCTGCCACCCAGCTACCACTCTACCTTTCTCTCTCCCCCCCCCCCCCCAAAGGAAAAAAAAAACATCGTCAAAGCAGAACGAGAAAATAAATAAATAAATAAACTAAATAAAAACATGGCCCCGCAGCCTCTCAGCACCACCATCCGGACGTCCAGACACGGTGTCTCGCCACCCGCAATCTACGCGATCCACTCGGGGCCGCAGCGAGGCGTGCATCTGTTATCGTCCGTCGGCCCTCTTTCTCCCCCAATCCCCCCTTTCCCATTCCGTCTTCCCGTCGCTTCCGCTAACAACTCGCGCGCGCGAGTGTCGTAGGGCGGACCCATTGCCTCCGTCGGTCCAGTACCTCTACCGTCACCCGGTCAACGTCCACCGCACGTTCCTGACGGTGAGCGGCGACTTCCTGCGCCGCCGCTTCGACTCGATCGAGGCCGCCACCAAGTGGATCGACGAGCGCGACCGCGAGCGGGAATTGTCCGATGCGCTCGAGGCGACAACACTCGCGCCATCCACCACCGTCCCGTCCTCCTCCTCCTCCACAGCAACGCCCCCGCCCGCGCAACAGGGTTCGACCGACGACTCGGATATCGCCGTGCTCGTCTCGGAGCTGCAGGAGCTGCGCGAGCAGGAGCTCGCCCCGTCCTCGCCCGTCCACGCGCGCGCGAGGAGGGCGAGCGACCCGGTGTTCAAGTTCGCGCCGCAGAGCATGAGTGTCTCCGGCGTCGTCAACGGAGCCAGGGTCAGCAAGATGCCGTCGTCCCCGTGCGGCGGGAAGGATAGGAAGAGGGTCGTTGCTGTCCGCGGCAAGTACGGGATGAGCCATCTGGGCGTGCGGCGCAGGGAGATTCTGTACAGCCTTGTTGCCCCCAACGATGAAGGCGTGGAGAAGGACTCGAGGAGGCGGGAAAGGCTGGCGGTGCTGGGGGGCGTGGTCGGCGTTGGGGGCCCGACGGGGATGGGCATGGCCGTTGCGTCTTCCTCGGGCGGCGGCGGCGGCGGCGAGTCGGCGATGGAGATTGAGGAGGAGCTCTGACCTTATCCGTGCTTGCTTTTTTTTTCTTTCCTTTTCGTCTTCGCTTTATTTTCCCTTTTTTCGGCTGATTGCGCATCATTGTTCGTATATCGCCATTCTTTACTAGGAGGGGCGGGAGTTGTCGTTCATCATTCGTTTTGGTTCCGGCATTTTGGAGGGGGGGGGTTCGGGCGCCCATTGCATTTGCACAAATTGATTCTGGAGGACTTTTAATTGCTTTTTTTATTCTTCTCTTTTGTCCTGCTTTGGGCATGGGCGATACCTGTAATTCAGCTGCTGATTCTGTTCTTCAGGTGTGGATGGCCTGTGTTGGGATGTAAGTATGGATAGAGATGAAGATTGTTGATTCGATAGTGTCTCTCGTCGGGCAAAAGAGCCCTCTCTATATAGTGCTCTTACGTACTTGGTGCGTTGGTCGCTACTTCCACCAGAAAGTAGTTCTGGGTCTGGGGCCTTCCGGACGTCTAAACTTTGGCAGCCTGCGTGGGTCTTGCGATCTCTGGGTGGTGATTGAATCCGATTGACACCGCTGGTCCAGCTGTGGGCGGGTGAGCGATTCGCGTGTGAAGAAGGACGGTGGAAGAGAGGGGAGGGAGCTGACGATGCGGCGGCGGATCCCGATCATCGCCGCGAGTGATATCGCATGCTTCGCCGACTCGCAGGTTCTCCGCACAGCCCCCCTGCCGCGCTGTGGTCCCCTGTTCCGGCACACACACACCGCCCCGCTATCGGCGCCCGCGGCGGGGCGGACCTGACTCGGGCCCTGACGGAGGGGGCGCATAAGGAATGAGCACCCGACTCATGGGCCATCCCTCGCGCGGAGTGCGGAAATGTACACAAACGGGGTCCGGAATGCACGGCAATGCAAGAGCTCGATCCCCCCCTTTTGTTCTGAAGGAGAGGAATATACAGCAGGAGGAGTAAGGGGACCTTTCCTTTGTCCTTTGTCCGTCACGAAATGCCACAGGCTGACGCCGTGGTGAGGTTATAACCCTGGAATCGTCCGGCCAGCGGCGACGAATGGAGGACACGCGCATCGGCCGCTTCCGACACGCACCCAACCTAGCCAGCCGCAGCCGCAGCCGCAGCATCACAGATCAGATCAGATCAGATCACAGAATAACGCCACGACGCAGCAGCAGCAGCGCAACAACTTCGCGCACATGCTGCTCGTGCTCGGCCTCGTCTTCTCCCTCCTCCTCGGCGGCGGCGCCGACGCCCAGACCACGTGGACCCGCGTGCGCCTGTGCGAGCACCACCACTTCGTCGGCCAGTGCCACACGCTCGAGCCGATGTCGGCGGCCTGCAAGACCGTCCCGGCGCCGGTCTACCGCAAGGTATTTTTTTCCCCTCTCTGGGGGGGGGGGGGGGGGGGGGGGGGGGGGGGGGGGGGGGGGGGGGGC
>Ga0307516_10001048_pt1 | contig 38456 bp, 33 predicted proteins | sample 19_EM_MG_FD_203310 | JGI IMG/M metagenome (GOLD analysis project Ga0307516, IMG submission 203310) | Populus trichocarpa ectomycorrhiza microbial communities from riparian zone in the Pacific Northwest, United States - 19_EM | ecosystem: Host-associated > Plants > Roots > Unclassified | place... | reverse complement strand
TGGTCCTACATCGATGCCGTAACGCTCAACCCTGAGCGCGACTCCATCGTCAAGGCGCATTTGAGCGCCTCCCATACTTTGCCTCTGGCTGCATGACTCAGGCGACAAGTACCTTGACACGCGCCGGAACAAGACGCTGGGGTGGGTGACCCATTCGCAACGAGGAGCAGCAGATCTACTACATGGCCGGACGAACGCAATCAACTTACGGTGTCTTGTTACCCTGTCCCCCGGACTGTATTGATTTTCAGCCTGCTTTCTATCGATCGCTTGAGTGGACCGCTGGCACGGGTGGGCCCGGTATTGACGCCGCAAAACCTCCGGGCGCACACCTGACGAAAGTCATCCAGACGGCCGTCCCTGGGTGTCGGACTGAACCGTGAGCCCAGGTTTGCCTTCAGAATTGCTATTCCTGCCCAACCAGAAAAAATGGCAGATCAGTTTGTTTGAGCAGGGACCTCAGCATCTTTGATCGCTTCGACGCTGCGTCGGCGCGAACAGTCAGGTGCTTACGTCAACCACACGTGGCATGGCTCAGAACAAGGCTTCTGGGCCCACTTGCCATTTTTGGGGTTGTGCAGAAGTGGCCCGGCAGTCTTGACTTGTGTGTAATGCGATGCCACTTGGGGGCCTTGTTGACTACTTTCCGCTTGATCTTGCGTACAGCGATTGCACCAGCGATAGCCGCCGCGGCGCTGCTGGCAAGTTCCTGGGCCGCCGCTGGCATGATAGAAGCGGCTGAGTTCGAAAGTGCGGCGCTGCAGCGCAGCTTCACCTACAACGTCTACCTGCCAACCGGATACGAAAGCAACGTGCGCGTGCGGTATCCCGTGCTGTACCTGCTGCACGGAAATGCCGGGGCTCGAAACGACTGGGTGGTCAAGGGCAACATGCAACGCACCGTGGACGCGCTGATCGAGAAGGGGGATATACCGCCGGCGATCGTCGTCATGCCAGATGCCGGGACGAGTTGGTTCGTTGACCTCAAGGAGAAGATGGAGACGGCGTTCATGGAGGACTTGGTGCCCCACGTCGAGAAGTCCTATCGCACTCTGACCACGCGCGATGGCCGACTCGTCGCCGGTTTGTCGATGGGGGGATATGGCGCACTCCGGTTCGCACTCAAATACCCCGAGAAGTTCCAGGCGGCTGCGCTGCTCAGCCCGGCTATCTACAACCCTGAGCCACCAACCGACTCCTCCGCCCGATTCGTGAAGGTGTTCGCGCAGCCGGGGACCGACGGCGCGTACAGCACCGAGGTCTGGAAGGCAAACAATTATCCGGTGCTGTGGGACGCTTATCTTCAAAAGAAGATGCCGGTGGCGATGTACATCAACTCGGGTGACGACGACGACTTCTTCATTGAGTCTGAGGCCAGTCAGCTTTACGCCTTGCTTCGCAAGAACAAGCAGCCGGCAGAGCTGCGAATCGTGAACGGAAAGCATGAGTGGGCGGTTTGGGAAGAGTCACTGGGAGATGCCCTCAAGTACGTCTTTCGAAATGTTCGCCGCCCACAGGCGCACTGAATGGGGCTCTGAATGCCGGTTGAGCTTCGTCGCCAACCAGGTGAAGGTTTGCTGCGCGCTGACCGTGTATCTCGCTCCGGCAAGTTTCGCGCATGGATTCCGGGACGCAATGGGTCGCACCGAACTTCGCCAGGTCGGCCCGCAGCGCCCGTGGTGACACGCCGAAGTGGCTGCGCACGGCATGTGAAAAGGCACTCGGCTCGGCGTAGCCCATGCGCTCTGCAAGCGTCGACAGGGGCACGCTGCCGTCCGCCAGCAGTTGCACGACTTCGCCCATGCGCGCCGCCTCCACCACCTGCCGGAAACTGGTACGGCACTCCGCCAACCGCCTTTGCAGGGTGCGAACGCTGAGGTCCAGCGAGCGCGCCACGGTTTCGCAGCGGGCCTGGGCATAACCCTCAGCGGCAACGGCAGCGAGTACCTGGTCGACCAGTGCGTCCGATCGGCCCTGCGCCTGCCGCAGCGTGTCGGCGCGGCCGAGCAGCAGGCGCAGCAGGCTCGGGTCCGCGGCAGGCCAGGACGCATCGAGCACGGCGTCATCGAACTGCATGAAGATCTCCGGTGTGCCCAGCACCACACGGCACTCAAGGCAGTGCTCGTAGGCCGCCAGCCGCGTGGGGTCGGTGCCCGGCAACGCCACCAGCGATGGCCGCTGGCCGTTGGGCACGCATCGGTACAGCATGGTCAGGAAACCCGCGAACAGTGAATCGACCTGGGCCGGGTGCATGGGCACCGGGCAGGGCGTGATCCGGTAAACCATGCGCATACCCCCAGGCACGGCGCTCAGCCGGAAGCGGCCCGAGTTGCTGATCAGTTGCTGGTACTGGATGCAATGGCCAAGGGCATCGCGCAGACTGGCGCTGTGCATCACGACCAGGGCCAGCACGTTCATGGCCTGCAGCGGAAGACCCGCGCCGACACGCAGCCCCAACAGCGGGTCGGTGCTCACGGCAGCGGCACGCTGCCACAGGCGGCGCACCTGCACCAGCTGCAGTTGGCCCGTCGGCGCGGCAAGGGCCCCGGCCCCGGCGCGCAGGCTGGTGCCCAGTTCGGCAAGGTCAATGCCCAGGCGCTCGAACTGCGCGATGACCCCCATCAGCCAGGTGGCGATGACCGTCTTCGGCGCCGTCATCGCCGGGCTCGCCGTGCTTGGCGCATTGAATCAAGTTCTTGGCACATGCGCACATGGTCGGCCCGGGGTGGTGTTTCCACAATCCGCGGGAAACCACGAGCCCCCAACGATGACCGGGCCGATGAGCCGGCGCATCGCCCACCCGAAGGAGATACATCTTGATGCGAGTGACCGTGAGCTACCCGAACATCGAAGGCAAACACTTCGATCACGCCTACTACCAGATGCAGCATCGCAAGCTGGTGATGGACCGCCTGGCCGAGCATGGCTTGCAACGCGTGGAAATGGACAAGGCGCTGACCGACGGCGCCGGCGGCAAGCCTTCGCTGGTGGCCTCGGCGCACCTCATATTCATGGACCTCGCGGGCTTCCAGAAGGGCATGGCGGCCCATGGCCGCGAGGTCATGGGCGACATTGCGAACTACACGGATATCTCGCCCACCGTCCTCATCAGCGAAATGGCACCATGAGCCCTGCCACCCGCTCCGGCAAACCCGCCCGGCGCTTCTGGGGCTGGGGCTATCTGCGCGAGGGGCTCACCGAGGACGAACTCCATGCGGTGCGCCAGCTGCTCGCGCCGCTCGGCCCGGTCGGCCCCGCGTTGCCCGAGCCGCAGTTGGCCGACTACGCGCTGCACCCATCACGCGGCAAGCTGCCGGACTCGCTGTCTGCGCAGGTCTCATCCACGCCTTACGACCGCCTCACGCACTGCTACGGCAAGGGGTTCGGCGACGTCGCCCGCATGTGGATGCGCCATGTGCCGAATGCGCCGGACTGGGTCGCGTTTCCTCGCACCGAAGCCGACATCAGCAACGTGCTCGACTGGGCCAGCCGCCACCACGTGGCCGTGCTGCCCTTCGGCGGTGGCACCAGCGTGGTGGGCGGCGTGGAGGCCGCGGTCGGCAACGACTACGCGGCCACCTTATCGCTCGACATGGAGCACTTCAACCAGGTGCTGGAGGTGGACAGCACCAGCCGCGCCGCGCTCATCCAGGCGGGCATCCTCGGTCCCGATCTTGAAGCGAAGCTGCAGCCCCATGGCCTGACGCTGAGGCATTTCCCGCAGAGCTTCGAGTTCAGCACCTTGGGTGGCTGGATCGCCACCCGCGCCGGCGGCCACTACGCCACCCAGTACACCCACATCGACGATTTCGTCGAGAGCACGCGCATGGTCACGCCCGCAGGGGTCGTGGAGACGCGGCGCCTGCCGGCCTCGGGTGCCGGCCCTGCGCCGGACCGGATGATCATCGGCTCCGAAGGCACGATGGGCGTCATCACCCAGGCCTGGATGCGGCTGCAGAACCGGCCCACCTTCCGGGCTTCGGCTTCGGTGGCCTTCGACGACATGATCAGTGCCACCGCTTGCGTGCACGCACTGTCGCAATCGGGATTGCAGCCCAGCAACTGCCGCCTGCTCGACGCGCGGGAGGTGGCGTTCGCGGGCATCGGCGACCGTCGCAGTCCGATGCTTGCGCTGGGGTTCGAGTCGGCCGACCATCCGCTGCAGGCCTGGATGACACGCGCACTGGAACTGGTGGCCGACCATGGCGGCCGATGGGACCGGCAGGCCGTGGCCGAATCGATGCACCCTGCGGGCGAGCAGCCCACGGCGCACCGCAGCGGCGCCGCCGCAGACTGGCGCAAGGCCTTCATCCGCATGCCCTACTGGCGCGACGAGACAACCCGTCTTGGCGCCATCTTCGACACCTTTGAGAGCGCGATCACCTGGGACCGGTTCGAGGCCTTCTACGACGGCGTGCGGCGTGACGTCGAGGCCGCCATCGAACGTATCACCGGCCATGCCAGCGCGCTGTCCTGCCGCTTCACGCACGTCTACCCCGACGGCCCGGCGCCCTACTTCACCTTCATGGCGCGGGGCAGCAGCAGCGGCGACATCGCCAGTGCACTGGCGCGTTGGCGAGACATCAAGCTGGCATGCAACGAGGCCGTGGTGCGGCACGGCGGCACCAGCACGCACCACCACGCGGTAGGCCGAGACCACCGCCCGGCCTATGACGCCGAGGTGCCGCTGCTGATGCGCCAGGCCTTTGCGGGCGCGAAGGCCGTGTTCGACCCACGGGGCGTGATGAACCCAGGCGTGCTGTTCGACCCGGTGGGACGCGGGATGGCCACGCTGGCCGACATCGAAGCCTTCGAACGTGCGGCACCGCTGGAGAGCAGGCTGCCGCCCGGCGGCGTCTGGACGATGCTCGAGTCCGCCGGCGAGCGCCATGCGGACCGCCCGGCGCTCAGCTTCCTGCCGAACGGCGATCCGCACGAGCCTGCCCAGACCTGGACTCATGCACGGTTGCTCGCGCAATGCCGCCAGTTCGCCAACTGGCTGCATGCGCATCGCGTTGAGCACCAGGCCGGCGTGGCCGTGCTGCTGCCCAACCTGCCGCAGACCTACTTCGCGCTGTTCGGCAGCCAGGCCGCGGCGGTGGCCTGCCCGATCAGCCCCACCCTGGGAGCCGCCGCGATCGCGGGCATTCTGCTGGCGGGCCGGTGCGACGTGCTTGTCACCGAAGGCCCCGGGCGCAACCCGGGGCTGTGGCAGCGCGCCTGTGCCGCCGTCGCGCAGGCGCCGGGCATGCGCCATGTGATGGCCGTGGGCGGCTGCGGGGCGGGCATGCCTGCGGGTGTGGAGGTGCACGACTTCGATCTGGCCTGCGCCGGCCAGCGCGGCGACCGGCTGGACTTCGTGCCGACGCAAGACCCGTTGGCCCCTACCGCCCGCTTCCACACCGGAGGCACCACCGGGGCGCCGAAGTTGGCCACCCATACCCAGCGCAACCAGGTCTACCTGGCCTGGTGCGTGGGTGAGCTGGTGGGGTTCGGGCCGCGCGACGTGGTGCTGGTCGGCCTGCCCTTGTTCCATGTGCATGCGGTGATCCCGCTCAGCATGGGCCCGCTCAGCCAGGGTGGGCACCTGGTGCTGCTGGGGCCGCAAGGCTTCCGGCACGCCGCCGTCATGCAGGGCTTCTGGCGCCTCGTCGAGCGCTTCGGCGCCACCTGCTTCAGCGCGGTGCCCACCGTGTATGCCGGCCTGCTGCAGGTCGACACCGCCGGCGCCCGGCTGGACAGCCTGCGCGTGGCATTCAGCGGCTCGGCACCGTTGGCCCGCCAAGTCGCCCAGGATGTCCAGGCCCGGACTGGCCTGGTCATCCTCGAAGGCTATGGCCTGACCGAAGGCACCTGCCTGTCGACGCTCAGTCCGCTGCGCGGGCCGCGCCGGACCGGCTCGATCGGGCTGCGCCTGCCCTACCAGGCGATGAAGGTCGCGCGGCTGGACGAGCACGGCCGGTGGCTGTGCGACTGTGCCCCCGGCGACACCGGCAACCTGCTGATCCAGGGCCCCAACGTGTTTGCCGGTTATGCCGATCCGGCCCAGACCGCCGCCGCCTTCGCGGCCCCCGGCTGGCTGGACACCGGCGACCTGGGCCACTGCGATGCGGAGGGCCATTTCTGGATCTCCGGCCGGGCCAAGGACCTCATCAAGCGCAGCGGCCACAGCATCGACCCGCAAGGCGTGGAAGAGGCTTTGCATGCCGACCCTGCCGTGGCCCTGGCTGCGGTGGTGGCGCGGCCGGACAGCCGCGCAGGAGAAGTGCCGGTGGCCTTTGTCTGCCTGAAGCCCGGTGCCACCGGCGACCCGGAACAGTTGCTCGCCAGTTGCCGGCAGCGGCTCGGCGACCCGGTGGCCACGCCGGTGCAGCTGACCATCCTCGACCAGTTGCCGATGACCGCGGTAGGCAAGCTCGACAAGGTCGCGCTGCGCGCGCTGGCCGCGGCGGCCCCCACCCTGAAGGATCGACCATGAATACCGCAACCACCGGCACGCCCTACCGCAAGCACGAAGGCATTCAGGGCGACTTCGACACCGTGGTGATCGGGTCGGGCATGGGCGGGCTGGCCCTGGCGTCCTTCCTCGCGCAGGACGGGCAGAAGGTGCTGCTGCTGGAACAGAACCACATCGTCGGCGGCATGACGCAGGCCTACAGCCGCAACGGCTACCGCTGGACCGTGGGCATGCACTACATCGGCGAAGTCGGCAACCCGAAGACTGCGGGCTGGAAGCTCTTCAACCGGGCAACGGGCGGCCGCCTTCGATGGGCGCCGATGCCCGACATCTACAACCGCATGGTGATCAGCGGACGCAGCTACGCCGTGCCGGCCGGCCCGCAGGCCTACGCCCACTTCCTGACGAGCCACTTCCCGGGCGAGGCTGAGGCCATCCAGACGTACCTGTCGCTGGTGAGCAGCATCTCCAAGTCGTCGGCCGTCTACTTCGGCGCGAAGGCGCTGCCGGCCGAGGCCGGCGAGGCGCTGATGCGCCGCCACGGCCAGGACTTCATGCACTTCGCGCGCCAGACCACGCAGGAGGCCTTGCGCAGCCTGACCGGCAACGACGAACTGGTGGCCGTGTTGTGCGCCAACTGGGGCGACTACAGCCTGGAGCCCAGCAAGAGTTCCTTCGCCATGCATTGCATGCTGGCGAAGCATTACCTGCAGGGGGCGAGCTATCCGGAAGGCGGGGGTGCGGCGTTCGCGCAGGCGATGGTGCCCCTCATCGAGGCAGCGGGCGGCCGCGTGCTGCACAGTGCCGAGGTGGCCGAGGTGCTGGTGGCCGACGACGTGGTCCAGGGGGTGCGCCTGGCCTCCGGCGAGGACGTGCCCTGTCGCCGGGTGGTGAGCAATGCCGGCGTGCAGAACACCTTCGGGCGCCTGCTGCATGGCGACAGCCCCGGTGTGCGGGCCGCCAAGGCGCAACTCACCGGCGTGAAGGACACTTACGCTGTCGTGGGCATCAACGTCGGATTCAAGGCCAGCCACGCGGCACTGGGCTTCACGCCGGCCAACATCTGGTCGCACCCGGGCCCCGATCTCGAGGCCAACCTCACGGCGCACCGGCAGGACTTCGAGGCACCGTTCCCCTGGCATTTCATCACCTTCCCGTCCACCAAGGATCCGCTGTGGGAGCGCGACTTTCTCGGTCGCGCCACAGTCGAGATGTATGCCTACACCGACTACCGGCACTTTGCGCGCTGGGCCGGCTCGGCCTGGATGAAGCGCGGCGACGACTACCTGGCGCGCAAGGACGTGATCCGGCAGCGCCTGCTGTCCGAATTGTTCAGGCATGTGCCCGCCGCGGCACCACACGTCGATCACGTCGAGGTTTCGACGCCCCTGAGCTACGAGACTTTTGCCAAGCGGGAGCGAGGGGGCTTCATGGGCGTCGAGGCCTCGCCGCAACGCTTCGACCAGGCCTGGCTGCGCCCCGCAACGACGATCCGCGGCCTCTTCCTGACCGGGCAGGATGTGGCCACGGATGGGGTGATCGGCGCGCTTGCGGGCGCCGCGCTGTGTGCATCGGTCATCCTGCAACGCGACCTGATGGCGGAGATCCGCAACGACGTCTGAGCCAGCGGACGGCACCCGGATGTCCGGCCGGTTCGTGCAGCAGGCCGCCCGGCACGTGGTGGCGGTGGCAGTGGCTTGCCGCCGGTGAACCGCCTTTTGCCGCGGCGCACCCCGCAGTTCGCCTATGAGACAGTTGGCGCACCATCGCCGCACACCGGCGGCATGCGGCGCGCCCGTTGCGCACCAGCACGCCCCTCATCCAGCCTGATTCCGGTGCAAAGCGGCCATCGGCGATTGGCCCATGCCTTGCTTGTATACCAGTTGAAATATCAATTTGCCACTGCCGCCACCTGAGGAGGACTCATGCGCCTGGACCTGTCGAACCGCCGCCACTGGATCAAGACCCTGGGCGCCGCCGGCGCCGGCCTGTCCACCCTGGGCTGGAGTGCCTGGGCGCAGGCACAGAAGCCCCTCACGGTGGGCGTCGTCTACGTGGGCCCCAAAGACGACTTCGGCTACAACCAGGCCCAGGCCGAGGCGGCGGCCGAGATCAAGAAGCTGCCCGGCCTGAAGGTGGTGGAGGAAGAAAACGTGCCCGAAACCACCGCCGTGCAGAAGACCTTGCAGGGCATGATTTCGCAGGACGGCGCGGGCCTGCTGTTCCCCACCTCGTTCGGCTACTTCGACCCGCACCTGCTGGCCGTGGCGGCCAAGAACCCCGGCGTGCGCTTTGCCCACTGCGGCGGCTTGTGGAGCGAGGCCAAGCACCCCAGGAACGTGGGCAGCTTCTTCGGCTACATCGACGAATGCCAGTACCTCAACGGCGTGATCGCCGGGCACATGACGCAGTCCAAGAAGCTGGGCTTCGTCGCGGCCAAGCCCATTCCGCAGGTGCTGCGCAACATCAACGCCTTCACGCTGGGGGCACGCTCGGTCAAGCCCGACATCACCACGCTGGCGGTGTTCACGGGTGACTGGTCCATGCCGGTCAAGGAGGCCGAGTCCACCAATAGCCTGGCCGACCAGGGGGTGGATGTGTTCACCATGCACGTGGACGGCCCCAAGGTGGTGGTGGAAACGGCCGCCAAGCGCGGCAAGTTCGTCTGCGGCTACCACGCCAGCCAGGCCAAGCTGGCGCCGCAGGCCTACCTCACCGGCGCCGAATGGCAATGGATCACCGCCTACAAGGCCATGGTGGAAGCGGCCCGCAGCGGCGCACCGCACCCCAACTTCTTGCGCGGCGGGCTCAAGGAGGGCTACGTCAAGACCTCCGCCTACGGCGCCATGGTGAGTGCGGCGGCACGCAAGAATGCCGACGACGTGAAGGCGCAGATGCAGAAGGGCACGTTCGACATCTTCAAGGGCGAGCTGAAAGACAACACCGGCAAGACCGTGATCGCCAAGGGCAAGGTGCTCAAGCAGACCGACGTGGAGCTGGAATCCATGAACTACCTGGTCGAAGGCGTGGTGGGCAAGGTCTGACGAGACGGCCATGAGCACTGCCACCACCGCCTGGCGCGAGCATGCCGAGAGCGTGCTGCTGCCGGTGCTCGCGCTGCTGGGTGCCTTGCTGCTGTTCGGCGCCTGGGTGGCCTTTGGCGGGGTGAGCCCGGTGGACACCTGGGTGCTGCTGTTCCGCGGCGCCTTTGGCGACAGCTTCTCGATCCAGAACAGCCTGCAGCGTGCCGCCCCGCTGATGCTCACGGCGCTGGCCGTGGCGCTGCCGGCGCGGGCGGGGCTCATCGTCATCGGCGGGGAAGGCGCGTTGGTGCTGGGCGCGCTGGGCTGCGCGGCTCTGCCGTATGGGCTGCCGGGGCTCTCTGGCATGTGGGGGTGTGCGCTGGTGCTGGCGGCCGGTGCGGCCTGCGGCGCCGCGTGGCTGGGCTTGGCGGGTGCCCTGCGGCAATGGCGCGGCGTCAACGAAACCATCTCCAGCCTGCTGCTGGGCTACATCGCCATTGCCGTGTTCAAGCACCTGGTGGAAGGCCCGCTGCGCGACCCCGGCAGCCTGAACAAGCCCTCCACGCTGGCGCTGAACGAGAGCTTGCGCATTGCCAGCCTGCCAGGGCTGGACGTGCACTGGGGCCTGGTGTGGGGCGTGGCGGCCAGCCTGGCAGCGGCCGTATGGCTGAGCTTCACCACCTCCGGCTTTGCGGTGCGCGTGGTGGGCGGCAATGCGCGTGCGGCCCGGTTGGTGGGCCTGCCCACGAACCGGCTGATCCTGCTGGCCTGCGCACTGGGCGGTGCCTGCGCGGGGCTGGCGGGCGCGATCGAAGTGGCGGCGGTGCACACGGCCGCCAACGCCTCGGTGATCGCGGGGCTGGGCTACACCGGCATCCTGGTGGCCTTCGTGGCGCGCCACAACCCGTGGATGGTGCCGCCGGTGGCGCTGCTGTTCGGCGGCTTCGGCGCCGCGGGCAGCCTGCTGCAACGGCGGCTGGGGCTGCCGGATGCGTCGGTGCTGGTGCTGCAGGGCTTTGCCTTCATGCTCATCCTGGGCAGCGAGGCCTTGCGGGGCCGGTTGCTGCCGGCAGCGCGTGCGCCCGCGGCACGCGCCACACCGCACGTGCAGGAGGTCACCGCATGACCGGCAGCGCCTGGCTTGATCTCTTCCTGGCCATCGTGGGCGGTGCCATCCGCGTGGGCACGCCGTTTCTCTTCGTCAGCCTGGGTGAATGCCTCACCGAAAAATCCGGCCGCATCAACCTGGGCCTGGAAGGCGTGCTGGTGTTCTCGGCCATGGCCGGCTTTGGTGCCGCCTACCTGAGCGGCTCGCCCTGGCTGGGTGTCTTGGCTGCGGCAGGCAGCGGCGCCCTGCTGGGCCTGCTGCACGGCCTGGTGTGCAGCCTGCCGCGCGTCAGCGACATCGCCACCGGCATTGCCTTGATGCTGCTGGGCACGGGCCTGGCCTTCTACCTGGGCAAGCCGCTGATCCAACCGCAGGCGCCGCAGATTCCCTCCATCCCACTGGGCGCGTGGAGCGCCTCGCAGCAGGTGCAGTCCGCCTTGTCCATCAATGCGCTGTTCCCGCTGGGCGTGCTGATGGCCCTCGGCCTGGCCTGGGGCTTGAAACACACGCGCTGGGGCCTGGTGCTGCGCATGGTGGGCGACTCCAGCGACGCCGCCCGTGCGCTGGGCACCTCGGTGACCGCCGTGCGCGTGGCCGCCACCGCCGCGGGCGGGTGCATCGCGGGGCTGGGCGGTGCCTCGCTGTCGCTGTACTACCCCGGCAGCTGGAACGAAGGCCTCTCCAGCGGCCAGGGCCTCATCGCGGTGGCGCTGGTGATCTTTGCGCGCTGGAGCCCCATCCGCTGCCTGGGTGCGGCGCTGCTGTTCGGCGGGGCCGGCGCCATCGGCCCGGCGCTGCAGTCGGTGGGCGTGAGTGGCGGCTACTACCTCTTCAATGCCATGCCGTACGCGCTGACGCTGGCCATCCTGGTGGCGACCTGCTCGCCCCGGCAATCGCTGCGCGGCGCGCCCATGGAGCTGGGCGTGTCTCGCTGACTCTTTTTTTTGCGGAGCCCCTCCCCATGCCCACCCTCGCCGCCGACCCCTACGCCTGGCCCTACGACGGCCAGTTCACCGCGGCCAATACCGCGCTGGTGATCATCGACATGCAGACCGACTTCTGCGGCGTGGGCGGCTATGTCGACAAGATGGGCTACGACCTCTCGCTCACGCGCGCCCCCATCGGCCCGATCAAGGCCGTGCTGGCGGCCGCACGCGCCAAGGGCCTGCACGTGATCCACACGCGCGAAGGGCACCGGCCCGACCTCTCGGACCTGCCGGCCAACAAGCGCTGGCGCTCGCGGCAGATCGGCGCCGGCATCGGCGACCCGGGCCCGTGCGGGCGCATCCTCGTGCGCGGCGAGCCGGGCTGGGACATCATTCCCGAGCTGGCACCCGTCGCCGGCGAGGTGGTGATCGACAAACCCGGCAAGGGCTCGTTCTACGCCACGGACCTGGAGCTGGTGCTGCACACGCGGGGCATCCGCAACCTCATCCTCACCGGCATCACCACCGACGTGTGCGTGCACACCACGATGCGCGACGCGAATGACCGCGGCTTCGAGTGCCTGATGCTGGAAGACGGCACCGGCGCCACCGACCACGGCAACCACCTGGCGGCGCTCAAGATGATCAAGATGCAAGGCGGCGTGTTCGGCGCGGTCTCTCATTCCACCCAGGTGATCGAGGCGCTGGCCGCGCTCTGAGCACATTCCTCCCAGAGCCGCCCAAAGCTCCCATCAAGGCACGCCCATGACCTCCAGCCCACGCTCCCCTGCCCCCACTTCGCGCCGCCGCGTGCTCCAGGCCGGCACCGCCGGTGCCGCCGCCATCGCATTGGGCGGTGGGCTTCGCCCGGCGCGCGCCGACGACAAGATCCTCATCGGCTTCTGGCCCATTGCCAGCGGCCTGCCGCTGTACACCGCGCTGGAGCGCGGCTTCTTCAAGGAGGCCGGCCTCCATGTGGAAGGCGCCAAGTTCGCCAGCGCCCAGCAGGTGGCCGAGGCCATGATCGCCGGGCGCGTGCAGGGCAGCGCCAACGGCACTGCGTCGGCGGCGCTGGCGCTGGCCGAGATCACCTCGCCCGACCTCTTCAAGATCATCTGCTCCAACCCCTCGAACCGGCACCTGGTGCTGGACCAGTTCGTGGTGCCCAAGGACAGCCCCGTCAAGAGCATTGCCGAGCTGGCCGGCAAGCGCATCGCCAGCGGCCCCGGCATCCAGAACGTCACCTTGGCGCGCGTCATCCTGGAGAAGAACGGCATTGCCGACCCCAAGGTCACCGAGTTGCCCATCGGCCAGCACGTGCCGGCGCTGGCCGCGGGCCAGCTCGATGCCGTCTACACGCTGGAGCCCACCGGCACCGCAGGGCGGCTGAAGGGCCTGACGCGCGTGCTGGAGAACGGCGTGATCGCCAAGTACGTGCTGGGCGATGCCGACGCGCCGTGGTTCGGCGGCTCGGCCAGCGTGACCACCACCTTCCTGAAGGAGCGCCCGGCCGATGCGAAGAAGTACATCGCGGCCTATGCCAAGGCGGTGGACTTCGTGCGCAAGAACCCGGCCGAGGTGCGCAAGCACATGGACGGCTTCACTGCCATCGACGCCTCGCTGGTGGGCGAGGTGCCGTTGTCAGGCTTCACGCTCTACAACGAGTTCACGGCCAGCGACCTGGGCTACTTCCAGAAGTTCTTCGACGTGTTCACCGAGCGCAAGATCTTCAACCGCAAGGTGGACGTGAAATCGCTGATCTACACGGCTTGACGCCATGAACAGCCTCCACCTCGTGCTGAACAAGTTGTTCGACAAGCGTGCCTTGCCGCTGATCGGCCCGCTGCTGCTGTTTGCGTTGTGGCAGCTGGCCATCTCCGCGCAATGGGTCAAGCCTGTGCTGCTGCCGCCCCCGGGCGAGACCTTGCAGCACCTGTGGGGCACCTTCGCCAGCGGCTCCATCTACGGCGACCTTTACGCCACGGTCTATCGCACCGTGTGTTCGTTCGGCATTGCCGTGGTGATCGGCGTGCCGCTGGGGGTGGTGCTGGGCAGCTCGGAGGCGGCCTACCGCAGCGTGGAGTTCCTGATCGACTTCTTCCGCTCCACGCCGTCATCCGCGCTGATCCCGCTGTTCCTGCTGATCTTCGGCATCACCGACGTCAACAAGATCGCCATCGCCAGCTTCGGCGCCATGCTGATCGTGCTGTTCAACAGCGCATACGGCGTGATGAACGCCAAGAAGACGCGCGTGATGGCGGCGCAGATCATGGGCGTGTCGAAGTGGCACGTGTTCAAGGACGTGCTGTTGATGGAAAGCCTGGCGCAGACTTTCGTGGGCCTGCGCAGTGCCATCTCCATGGCGCTGGTCATCGTCATCGTGGCGGAGATGTTCATCGGCTCCGAGACCGGCCTGGGCCACCGCATCATCGACGCGCAGCAGGTGTTCAACGTGAAGGAGATGTACACCTCCATCCTGGTCACGGGGGCGCTGGGGTACCTGCTCAACCTGCTGTTTCTCCTGGCCGAGAAGAAGCTCATCCACTGGAGCGGCAAAGCATGAAGACTTCGGATGCCCCCGCCGTGATGGAACCGCAGGCCCCCGACACTCTGCTGACCCTGCGCGCCGCCCCGGCCACGCACGTCACCATCCGTGGGCTGTGCAAATCCTTCGCGGGCCAGCCGCTGTATAACAACTTCAACCTCGACTTGCCGCGCGGCCGCATCGTCTCCATCTTCGGGCCCAACGGCTGCGGCAAGTCCACCTTGATGAACATGGTTGCGGGGCTGGTGAAGCCGGACAGTGGCGAGATCTTGTTCGATGGCAAGTCGCTCAAGGACACGAACATCGGCTACGTGTTCCAGAACTACCGCGACGCCTTGTTCCCTTGGATCACCGCCTGGGACAACATCGCCTACCCGCTGCGCCGCAAGGGCATGAAAGAGGCTCAGGTGCGCGAGCGGGTGGACGAGTTGATCACGCTGTTCGAGATCCGCTTCGACCTGCAGCGCTACCCGTACGAGTTGTCCGGCGGGCAGATGCAGACCGTGTGCATCATGCGGTCGCTGGCACCGCGGCCGGAGGTGATGTTCCTGGACGAGCCGTTCTCGGCGCTGGACTTCGAGATGACCCTCTTCATCCGCAGCAAGCTGCAAGACGCGCAGATGGCCACCGGCGTGACCATGGTGATCGTCTCGCACGACCTGGAGGATGCCGTGTTCCTGGCCGACCGCATTTTGCTGCTGACGCGGCGGCCCACGCGCATCGCCGAGATCGTGCCCTTCGATCTGCCGCGCCCGCGTGCGCCCGAGGCGGTGTCAGACCCGGAGTTCGTGCGCGTGAAGGCGCACACGCTGGAGGTCTTCCGGCGCGAGATGAGTGCCTGACCCCACCCACACCCACGACGCCCACCATGCACGCACTCCGCCTGGACACCTTCAAGCTCACCAAGCGCTTTGGCGCCTTCACCGCGCTGGACGGCGTGTCGCTGGCCGTGCGGCCCGGCACGGTGCACGCGCTGCTGGGCGAAAACGGCGCCGGCAAGAGCACGCTGGTCAAGTGCGTGGTGGGCTACCAGCCGGCCGATGACGGCGCCGTGCTGATCGACGGCCGCGAGCGCGACATCGGCTCACCCGCGGTGGCGCGCGCGCTGGGCATCGGCATGGTGTACCAGCACTTCACCGTGGTGCCGGGCATGACGGTGGCCGAGAACCTGCTGCTGGCGCGCGGCCGGTTGCCCGCCGTCATCCACTGGAAGCGCGTGCGCGCCGAACTGCAGGCCTTCATGCAGACCACGCCGTTCCGCCTGGACCTGGACGCCACGCCGCTGGACCTGTCCGCCGGCGAGAAGCAGAAGCTGGAGATCCTGAAGCAGTGGTTCCTGCAGCCGCGCCTGCTGATCCTGGACGAACCCACCTCGGTGCTCACGCCGCAGGAGGCCGACGAGGTGCTGGGCGCCCTGCGCGAACGCGCCCACGCGGGCCATTGCAGCGTGGTGATGATCACGCACAAGTTCCGCGAAGTGACGGCCTATGCCGACGACGTGAGCGTGCTGCGGCGCGGCTGCCTGGTGGAGAGCGCCGCGGTGCCGGCCTGCACGCCGCAGCAGTTGGCCGCCGCGATGGTGGGCAGCGGCGGTGCGGTGCACGAGGTGGCGGAGATGGAACCGCGGCAAGCCAGTCCACACGAGCCCGGAGTGGTGATGCTGGACGTGCAGGACCTGAGCGTCTACGGCGACCGCGGCGAACTGGCCGTGCGCGGCCTCAGCCTGCAGGTGCGCGCCGGCGAGATCGTGGGCATTGCGGGTGTCTCGGGCAATGGCCAGCGCGAGTTGATGGAGTCGCTGGTGGGGCAACGCGCCCGCGAGTCGGGGCAGGTGCAGGTGGCCGGCCAGCGCTACGACGCCACACGCGCGCAGAACCACCAACTGCGCGTGCGCAGCCTGCCCGAGGAGCCGCTGCGCAATGCCTGCGTGCCGGACCTCAGCGTGGCCTTGAACATGGGCTTGCGCACCTTTGACCAGCCCCCTGCCGCGCGCTCAGGCTGGCTGCGCGCGGGGGTGCTGCGCGAACGTGCGCGCCGGCTGATCGCCGAGTTCGGCGTCAAGACCCGCAGCGAGGAGGCCGCCATCCGCGGTCTATCCGGCGGCAACGTGCAGCGCGCCGTGCTGGCCCGCGAACTGAGCGACGACGCGAAGCTGCTGCTGGTCTCCAACCCGGTGTTCGGGCTGGACTTCTCGGCCGTGGCCGAGATCCACGCGCGGCTGCGCGCCGCCCGCGAGGGCGGCGCCGCGGTGCTGCTGGTGAGCGAGGACCTGGACGAGCTGCTGGAGCTGTCCGATCGCATCGTGGTGATGAGCGAAGGCCGCCTGGTGCACGAAACCCCGGCCGTGGGGGCCGACCGGCGCACGCTGGGGGCCATGATGGGGGGCCACGCCCATCATGCGGCGCAAGAGACCGAGAAGGTGGCTGCATGATCATCGACCTGCCGGCCCAGCCCTTTGCCTACCGCTTTCACCTGCGCCAAACCGGCCTGCTCATCATCGACATGCAGCGTGACTTCGTCGAGCCGGGTGGCTTCGGCGCATCGCTGGGCAATGACGTGACGCGGCTGCAGGCCATCGTGCCCACGGTGCGGCGCGTGCTGGACGCCTGGCGCCGCGCGGGCGGCCACGTGCTGCACACGCGCGAGGGGCACCTGCCTGACTTGTCCGACTGCCCGCCGGCCAAGCGCCTGCGCGGCCAGCCCCGCTTGCGCATCGGCGACCCCGGGCCCATGGGCCGCATCCTGGTCCGCGGCGAACCGGGCCATGCCATCGTGCCCGAACTGGCGCCGCTGGCCGGCGAGGCCGTGATCGACAAACCCGGCAAAGGCGCCTTCTATGCCACCGACTTGCAGAACGAACTGGCGCGTCGGGGTATCACGCACCTGGTGGTGATGGGCGTCACCACCGAGGTCTGCGTGCAGACCACCTTGCGCGAGGCCAACGACCGCGGCTACGAGTGCCTGCTGGTGGAAGACGGCACCGAGAGCTATTTCCCGGCATTCAAGCACGCCGCGCTGGAGATGATCCGCGCGCAAGCTGCCATCGTGGGCTGGACGGCGGGCAGCGCAGAGATCATCGACGCCATCTCCGGATTCGCATGACCGACATCCCCCTCACCATCGCCCGCCTGCTGGCCGGCTACACCCGCGGCGAATTCCAGGTGCGCGGCATCGTGGCCCGCCTGCGCGCGCAGCAGGTCCCCGACGACCCGGCCTGGATCCTGCGGGGCGACGATGCCTTCGTGGCACAACAACTCGCCCGCCTGGACGGCCATTCCCCCGCCGACCTGCCGCTCTACGGCATCCCCTTCGCGGTGAAGGACAACATCGATGTCGCAGGCCTGCCCACCACCGCGGCCTGCCCTGCCTTTGCCTACACCGCCCCGCGCCATGCCACCGTGGTGCAGCGCCTGATGGACGCCGGCGCGGTGCTGCTGGGCAAGACCAACCTGGACCAGTTCGCGACAGGCCTGGTGGGCACGCGCTCGCCCTATGGCGCGGTGCCCAACACCTTCGACCCCAGCCGCGTGAGCGGCGGCTCCAGCTCCGGCTCAGCCTCGGTGGTGGCACGCGGGGGGGTGCCCTTTGCGCTGGGCACCGACACCGCCGGCTCCGGCCGCGTGCCGGCCGGCTTCAACAATCTGGTGGGCCTGAAACCCACCCCGGGCAGCGTGCCCATGGCAGGCGTGGTGCCAGCCTGCCGCACGCTGGACGTAGTCTCCGTCTTTGCGCTGACCGTCAGCGATGCGGCCCGCGTGATGGCCGTGATGGAAGGCGCCGACCCCGCCGAGCCGGTGTTCCAGGCCCACGCGCCGCGCCGCGCGTGGTTCAGTGACCCCTTGCGCGTGGCCGTGCCGCACACCTTGGGAGCCGACACCGCGCCAGAGCAGGCCCAACTCTTCCAAGCCGCACTGGCCGGCCTGCAAGCCCTGGGCGCACAGGTGCACGGCGTGGACATGGCGGCGCTCTTCGAGGTGGCGCGCCTGCTGTACGAAGGCCCCTGGGTGGCCGAGCGCTACGCCGTGGCCCAGGCCCTGATGGAGTCACAGCCCCAGGCGCTGGACCCGGTGGTGCGCGGCGTGCTGGAACAAGCCGGCCGCCACGACGCCGTGGCCGCCTTCCGCGCGCACTACCGGCTGCGCGAACTGGCGGCGCAGATCGCGCCACTGTGGTCGCAGGCCGACGTGCTGGTGGTGCCCACAGCCCCCGGCCCACCGACGCTGGCCGCGGTGGCCGAGGCGCCGGTGCTGCGCAACAGCGAGCTGGGCCGCTACACCAACTTCGTCAACCTGCTGGGCTGGGCCGCCTTGTCAGTGCCGGCCGGCTTCACCGCGGCGGGCTTGCCGAGCCTGCCATTTGGCGTGACCTTCATCGCCCCGGGCGGCAGCGATGCCGCACTCGCCGCGCTGGGCGCGCGCTGGCAGGCGGCCCGGCCGTTGCCGCTGGGCGCCCACCTGGGTGCCGCCCAGCCCGGCGACCTGCCGCTGACCGTGGCACCCCGCGCCGCACCCAGCCTGCCGCTGGCGGTGGTGGGCGCGCACCTGCAAGGCATGCCCCTGCATGGCCAGCTGGTAGAGCGCGGTTGCCGCCTGATCGAGCGCACGCGCACGGCGCCGTCGTACCGCTTGTATGCCTTGCCCGGTACCACGCCCCCCAAGCCGGGGCTGGCACGGGTGCACGAGGGGGGCAGCGCCATCGAGCTGGAGGTGTACGACATGCCGCAAGACGCACTGGGCAGCTTCCTCGCGCTGATCCCGGCGCCGCTGGGCCTGGGCAGCGTGGAGCTGCAAGACGGCCGCTGGGTCAAGGGCTTCATCTGCGAGCCGGCGGCCTTGGCAGGGGCGCAGGACATCAGCGTGCACGGCGGCTGGCGCGCCTACCTGCAGGCCCGCGGCGCATGACCGCCGACCAGATCAACCGGCCCGAGGTCGTGGCCGAAATCCGCGCCTTGTTCCACGCCTACGAACACGCGCTGATGAGCAACGACGTGGACACCTTGCTGGGCTTCTTCTGGCCCGACCCGGCGCTCACGCGCTACGGCATCGCCGACCGGCAACTGGGCTACGGCCAGATGGCCGCGTTCCGCCGCGGCACGGCCGCGCCCACGTTCACGCGCACGCTGCACGACCTGCGCATCACCAGCTTCGGCCCCGACTGCGCCGTGGCCCATGTGGAGTTCCGGCGCAGCGACAGCGCGCTGCATGGCTTCCAGACCCAGACCTGGGTGCGGCTGCCGCAGGGCTGGAAGATCGTCAGCGCGCACGTGAGCATGGTGGACCTGCCGGCGTGACAGGCCGCCGCGCCCGGCAGGCGCTGCTTATGATGCCCACCCCCTGAAGCGCCCCTGCCATGCCCGCCGCCCGATCGAAGCCCCCAGCCCCCGCCGCCGCCCCGCAGGCCCAGCCGGCGCGGCGGCCCCGGCGGGCAGCCGAACCGGTGGCCAGCCTGGCCGACCAGGCCTATGCGCAGATCAAGCAGCTGATCTTCGACTTCAGCCTGATGCCCGGTGACCGTTTCTCCGAAAGCGAGCTGGCACAGCGCGTGGAGGTGAGCCGCACGCCGCTGCGCCAGGCCTTGCAGCGACTGGAGCGCGAGGGCTTCTTGCTGGTGTTTCCCAAGTCCGGCTGGCAGGTGGCGCCGCTGGACTTTGACGTCTTCGACGAACTGTACGACCTGCGCACCCTGCTCGAATGCCATGCCGCGCAGCGCCTGTGCCTGGCCGAGCAGCGCCCCGGCCTGCAAGCCCTGGCGGCCCAGTGGCTGGTGCCGCCCACCGAGCGCGCCGCCGAGGCCGATGCGGTGCGCCTGCTGGACGAAGGCTTCCACGGCCAACTGGTGGCCGCCGGGGGCAACCGCGAGATGGCCCGCGTGCACCAGGAGATCACCGAGCGCATCCGCATCATCCGCCGGCTCGACTTCACCAAGCCGCGGCGCATCGCGGCCACCTACGAAGAACACGCGCGCATCCTGCGCGCCATCACGCGCCGCCGCGCCGACGAGGCGCAGCGGCTGCTGCGCGCCCACATCGAGCAGAGCAAGCTGGAGGTGCGGCACATCACGCTGGATGTGCTGTACCGGGCGCGGCGGGGGTGAGGGGGTGGGCGGCGCACGAGAGCCGCTCATGAGCGGCGCCCGGTACGGCACATCACGCCTGCACGTGCCGTACCGGGCCCAACGGCCGTGGCAGATACCCTATCGAAGGGCGTCCGCCGGATTCACTGCGTTGGTCAAGGTCGGGGTGTACGAATACACGCTGTCGTTCCAGACTTGGCCTCCCGTCCCGTTGGAGCATGTGAAGTCGAAGCCGGCGAACACGTACATCCGGTTGCCCACCGCGGCGCCCGTCGTCCGCGTCAGGCGCGGCAAGGCATCGCCCCCGGGGATGACCTGCACCCAGGTTCGCCGCGCCAAGTCAAAGCGCCACATGTCGGCCGTGGGATTCTGCGGGAATCCCGCACCGCAACCGCTGGGGCCGCCCACCAGTTCCCCGCCTTGCACATAAAGCGACAAACCCATCTGGACCGCCGCGCCGCTCTGGTGGGCCGGGATGTTGGCACTGGCCGTTGGCGTCACGTCGCGCCAAGTGGACGTCAGCAGGTCGAATTGCCAAGTGTCCGGGTGCGTGGGCCATCCGATGTCTGCGCCGCCCTGCCCGCCGTACAGGGTCAGCTTGCCCAGCACCGCATTGGAACCGGACATGGCACCGGATCGCCCCGGTGGCGAACCCGGGGCGCCATCGGCGATCAGTTGGGTCCAGCAATTGGTGGCCAGATCGAAGACCCAGAGATCGTTCAACGCGTGGAAGGACGCGTTGACGCCACCGAACAGGTAGGTCCGGTCGCCCACCTGCCACATCGCCGGTTGTACGCGTCCGCCGGGCCCGGGATTGTCAGCACGCACCTGCGACCATTCGTTGCGCCGCACGTCATAGACCCAGAAGTCGTCAAAGGCAATGACCGAACTGTTGTCCGGCGGGTAGACGGCACCACCGAATACCAGCATCAATTGCCGATGCCCCACCGCCACTCCGGCCGGAAAGGCGCGTGGCGGCGGAACCGCGCCCGCCGGTGTGAGCAGCGCCCAACTGTTGGTTCGGGTATCGAAGCGATGCAGGTCGTTGAAGAAGACGTACTGGGAGGTAGTGAAGTCGTCGTGCACCCCTCCGAACAGATAGATATTAGGCCCGATGGCAGCGGCGGCCGGCTTGGAGCGTATCGACATGGCCGGGCCCGATGTGGTGAGCTTCGACAACGTGCCTTGGGCCGCAGCTGCAAATGCGAGCACGCCGCCGATTACGCCAATGGCCAATCGCTTCAACACCGAGTGCCGCAGGGCCCGGTGGCCGGGGACGGGTGAAGCCGGCAAGCCGGGCTGACCGGCAAGAGCAGAGGAAATTGTCATGGGACGATCTTTCATCGTTGAGAAGGAAAATTCGTTCTGGCATAGGGAACATTGGGGACATCTACCTCGGTGCCCCGTTGGAAGCGGCCGGATGGCCTCAGCCTGGGAAACATCGATTGGAAGGGCTGAAGTCGAGGGTGTGAGTTGTGTCCATGAATGCAATGCAGTTTCAGAAATGGCTGTCGATGGTGGAGTTCCAGGAGCGCTATGGGCACGAGGGCCAATACGAACAGGCCGTGATCGAGTCAAGGTGGCCGGAGGGCTTTGAGGCGACCAAGCTGGAGCTGCCCCGCTGGCTCCTGGCGACGCACCTGCTGACGCAGGCCAAGAACGGCGATCAGGTCGCAGGTTGATCCGATGAGCATGCCGATTCGCGGTGTGGATCGAGACATGGCACTCCTAAAAGATTTCAAAGCCGGCAATCGCTTCTTGCGGCCATTGCTGTCGTCGCTTGCTACGACGGACCATATCGTTCGCAGGACGTTGCGACTAGATATCAGAAGTGGATTACATCCGTCCACGGATGTGTTGAATCCTCCGGACGCAGCCAGTGCCCCCACGTACCTTCTGGAGTTGCGGCCTCGGTCGATCAAACGAACCATAAGGTCGATGTCCAGAGAAGACGGAAGAGGACAGAAAGGCGCTGACGAAGGGATCAATGCCATTGAGTTGCCTAATCCGGGCATCGTGCACCGGCACATCGTTGCCGCGCCCCGTGCATTTGCACAGGCCCCGCGAAACGGCCCACCTCGCAGACCACCGCACCGGCGCGGTCCCCAGGCGGCCCGCAGGTTTCAGTCGTTGCACGACGCCGCGGAGTTCCCATGAGCGGCATGAAACTGCCCTGCATTCACTGCACCTGAACTCCACCTGGAATAGCAGATCCCTTTTAGTTATCCCGGTTTTCTGATGAGACATGCATCACAGTGATGCCATTGGCATTCACCAGTAACTTGCCGAAGCTTTACTGAACAGGACGGGGCATCGCGGTGCCGAGGAGAGAAGAGCAAATGAACGGCCTCAGTTCCAGGCACGGGTCGTCTCTTGCGACCGTGCTTTGCGCCTGGGCGGCGCTTGCCCTCAGTGCCTGCGGCGGATCGGAGGACGGCACCTCGCCGCCTGCCGCCGATGCGGCCGGCGTGAACCCATCTGCCGCCGCCCTGCCGGCCTCCGGCCTCAGCCGCCTGGCCCCGCCGGACCGCCTGCGGGGTGTACGCGCGGCCAGCAGCAGCAAGATCGACCCGCGCTTGCTGCGCAGCCGGGGCGCCGTCGAGGTGGGGGTCAGGCTGGACCAGGCCGCGCCCGCTGTCGTGAGCGCGCAGCGGGCGGCCGACCTGGGCTTGGCCGAGGGCACCGGCCTGCGCGAGGCGCATGCCCCGGCCGCGCAGAAGAATGCCGAAAGGGACACCCCCGCCGCAACCCGCAAGGCCGCCGCCCCGCTGGACGCCAGCCCGGACGCGGCGGCCACCCAGGGTGCGCTGGAGGCAGTCCGATCTCAGGTGCTGGCCCAGCACCAGCGCGTGCAGGCGCAGCAGGGCGACGCCGTGGCCGGGTGCCTGCAGGCGCTCGGCGCGTGAACTGGGCCGCGTGAACGCGGCGCACAACGCCATCGCGCGGTCAAGGTGGACGCTGCGGCCTTGCCCACCCTGGCCAGCCTGCCCGGCCTGGCCAAGGTCCGGCCGGTGCTCCATTACGAGCTGAACCTCAGCGAGACCGTGCCGTATGCGGGCGCGGCCGAGGTACGGCGCCGCGGCTTCGACGGCAGCGGCGTGACCGGCACGCACGGCACCCATGTGGCCGACATCGTGGCCGGCGCCAGCACGGATGGCATGCACAAGGGCATGGCACCCGACGCCAGCCGGGTGGCCATCCAGGTGTGCAGCGCCGTGGCCGCGAGCTGCAATGCCGTGAAGCTCGGCGTGGTGGTGGTCGCATCGGCCGGCAGCGGCGGCAACTTCGCCACTATCGCCGCGTCGCCGGCCACCGAACCGGGCGTCATCAGCGTGGCAGAGACGCAGGTGCCCAGCGCAGCCATGCAGCCGTGCAGCCGCAGCAGATCACCGCGCCGCCGGCCCTTGCCGGCCCCTACAAGGCCACGGTCACGGTCGAGTGGGCGCGGGTGACGGCGGCAGTCAGCGGCAACGTGGTCTTTGCCGGACAAGGCCGCCCGGCCCGCACCGGCGTGCCCGAAGACCCGTACCTGGCCACTCCGTCCGGCAAGATCGTCCTCATCACCCGCGGAAGCTGCGACGCCAACAGCAAGGCGGACCGTGCCGCCCGTGCCGGTGCGCGCGCCGTGTTGCTGGGCCTGGTGTCGTCCGGCGACCCGATCAGCTTCAGCCGGGGCGGCGGCACGCAGTTCGTGCCCACCCTGGACACCGGCGCGGCGGCCGTGCAACTGGCCGGCAACGAGGTCGACGGCCACATCATGCTGCGCGACCAGGGCCGCACGCTGGCCGTGCCGTGGCACATCCTGCCGCGCAAATCGTCGGCCGTGCAGGCCCGGGGCGGCCGCAGCCTCACCGCGCCGATCCATCTGTTCAACGCCGGAGCGGCGGGTACCACCGCCCAGGTATTCGCCCTCACCGGCACCAGCCCGCGCGTGCCGAATGCCGAATTGCCCGCGCCCGGCAGCAACCTCACCTTCACCGACCTGCGGGCGGTGGGTGCGCGACTGGTCGAACCCGGCATCGTGCAGTTCGGCGTGTCCACCTTCGGGCAGCGCTCGAACACCTTGTACTCCCCGAGCGACATCGTGGACATCGACACCAATCGCGACGGCGTGCCCGACTTCGCCGTCCGCAACGAGGAGCTTGACGGCCACGCGGCCAGCGGGTGTCGGAGGTGAGCGTGCCCGACTACGCCACCGGTTTCTCGGAGCCGTTTTTCTTTGTCGATGCCGACATGTACTCCGGCAACATGATCCTGACGGCACCGCTATCGGCGCTGGGCCTGGCGGAGCGGGCCACCTTCGACTTCAGCGTCACCAGCGACGACAACTACTTCACCGGCACAGTGTCGAAGACCCTCGGCCCGATGGCCTTCATGCCGGACAAGCCGACCTACCAGGTAGCCGGCGGCCCGACCCAGGCGGTGGCCGGTGGCGCCGCCACATCGCCCTCGCAGAAGGGCTTGCTGCTGCTGTACCGAGGCAATGCCGGTTCGGAGGCGGACGTGATCGTGGCGCGCTGAGCCCTCTCGCCGGACAGAGGCCGCCGCGGGACCGAACGCCGGGCGGCACGACACCCCAGGGGCATCCCGCCCAGTGCAGCAGGTCGAGCACGGCACACGCCAGCGCCCGGCCGGGCGCGGTTGCCAATCCGATCAGGCGTCGCTCAGGCACTCGACTGCAATCTGCCGGCTTCCCTGAATTCCTCCTTCAAAGGATCAGCATGCCGATGAACCAGTTTCCACCCACCCTCTTCGCGGTGGAACACCTCTGTCACCCTCAAGTCCATTGGAATGGCTTCTTTCTTGCCTTGCATTTGAACGATCGACCGCTGAATGCCCGCCCAGTAGGCAACGCCATCACCGGCTGCGACTTGCAGCACCTCGAACGCACTCTTGCTGCCGGAACTGAAGTGCTTGGCAGCGCTCGCGTTCGCCGCGTTCACTTTTGCTGCTCCTTCCACACAATCCCCTTTCGGGCCAAACAGGGTGGCCGGCGACGCATGGGTCGAGATGCGATCAAGCGGATCGATGTCGCCGGTCACAAAAGCCTGCGACGCGGCCTCGCGCTGCTTCATGAAGTGTTGAAAATCCCGCAGATCGTTGCTCATGGTGTGCTCACTATCATTGGCAGATTTTTGAGCCGGCATGACGATTCCCCGGTAGTTCAAGGAACTGCCACGCTACTCGCCGCGTTGTGTTCGTGGTGTAGGACGACACCACGAGTTGGCGGCTCGACCGCGTGCGCGCCGAAGCAAGCACCCCGCCTCACTGTCCGGGGCTGACCGGCAACCCGAGGGCCGGCAATGGGCTGTACGCCGGGTCATACGAATACACGCCGTCGTTCCAGATCTGCCCACCCACCTCATCCGTGCACGCAAAGTCGAAGCCGGCGAACACGTACATCCGCGTGCCCACCGTGGCCGCCACCGTGCGCTTGAGGCGCGGCAAGGCCTCGCCGGCGGGAACGATCTGCTCCCAGGTCCGCCGCAGCAGGCTGTAGCGCCACAACTCGGAAGTGACGTTGTGCGGGAACGGCGAACCGCAGCCACCGGCCCCACCCGGCAGGTCGCCGCCCTGCACATAGAGCGAAAAGCCGATCTGCGCGGCGGCGCCGGCGTAGCGCGCCGTGGGGATGTTCGCGGCAGCCGGCGGTGTCACGTCGCTCCAGGTGGCCGTGAGCACGTCGAACTGCCAGGTGTCGCCATGCAGGGCAAAACCGGCGTCGGCACCGGCCTCTCCGCCATACACGGTGAGCTTGCCAAATACCGCGTCCGCGCCGGCATAGGCTTCCACCCGCGCCGGCGGCGAGCCTGCGGCACCATCGGGGATCAGCAAGGTCCAGCGGCGGGTGGCCAGGTCGAAAGCCCAGAGATCGTTCAAGGCATGGAACGACGCGTCGAGGCCACCGAACACGTAGGTGCGGTCCCCCAGCTGCCACATCGCCGGACGCACCCGGCCGCTGGGTCCCGGGTTGTGGGCTCGCAGTTGCGCCCATTCGTTGCGCCGCACGTCATAGGCCCAGAGATCGTCATGCGTCACGACCGAGCTGTTGTCTGCCGGGTAGGTGGCGCCGCCGAACACCAGCATCCATTGCCGATGCGGCACCGCCACGCTGGCCGCAAAGGCGCGCGGCGGCGGCGGAGCACCGGCCGGTGCGAGCTGCACCCATTCGTGGCTGCGGGTGTCGAAGCGATGCAGGTCGTTGAAGAAAACGAACTCGGTGGCGCGGAAGTCATCGAACGCCCCGCCGAACAGGTAGACGTGGGGACCGATGGCCGCGGCCGTCGGCGTGGAGCGCACGGACAGGGCCGAGCCCGAGGTCACGAGCTTCGACCAGGTGCCATGCGCCGCGGCTGAACACGCCAGCACGCCGCTGAGCAGGCCGGCCGCGAGCCGCTGCCACAGCGGGCGCTGCAGCGGTGGCCGCAGCGGTTGCCATGGGGCCCGGGTGTTCTCGCCGGGCAGGGGTGGACCGGCAGAACGCAACGGGCGGTTCATGGAGTTCCTTTGGTTGTTGACGGAGCAGGGGCCTCAGGGGCGTTTCTATCGACCCGGCACCCCAGGCAGCGTGGGCGGCGCGGGCAGCGTGATGGGAAGCGCGGGAACAGGCAGCGGGTTGTACGAATACACGCTGTCGTTGAAGACCTGCCCGCCCGTCTCATTCGAGCACGCAAAGTCGAAGCCGGCGAACACGAACATCCGCGTGCCCACACTGGCCGCCACCGTGCGCTTCAGGCGCGGCAAGGCATCGCCGGCAGGGACCACCTGCTCCCAGGTCCGCCGCAGCAGGCTGTAGCGCCACAGCTCGGACGTCGGATTCTGCGGGAACCCCGAGCCGCAGCCGCTGGAGCCACCCGGCAGGTCACCGCCGTGCACATAGAGCGACAAGCCGATCTGCGCGGCAGCACCGATGTTGCGCGCCGGGGTGATGTTGCTGGCGGCCGGCGGTGTCACGTCGCTCCAGGTGGACGTGAGCACATTGAACTGCCAGGTGTCGCCACGCGGGGCAAATCCAGCGTCGGCACCGGCCTGCCCGCCATACACGGTGAGCTTGCCCAACACGGCGTCCGAGCCGGCATAGGCCTCGAACCGCGCCGGCGGCGAGCCCGGGGCGCCATCGGGGATGAGCTGCGTCCAGCGGTTGGCGGCCAGGTCAAAGGCCCACAGGTCGTTCAAGGCCCGGAAGGTAGCGTCGACGCCGCCGAACACGTAAGTGCGGTCGCCCCGCTGCCACATCGACGGGCGCACCCGGCCACTGGGCCCGGTGTTGTCCGGGCGCAGCTGCGACCATTCATTGCGCTGCACGTCATAGGCCCAGAGGTCGTCAAAGGCCACGACCGAGCTGTTGTCCTTCGGGTAGGTGGCGCCGCCGAACACCAGCATCAGCTGGCGATGCGCCACCGCCACGCCGGCCGCAAAGGCGCGCGGCGGCGGCAAGGCGCCGGCCGGTGCGAGCTGCACCCACGCGTGGGTGCGGGTGTCGAAGCGATGCAGGTCGTTGAAGAAGACAAACTCGGTGGCGCGGAAGTCATCGAACACCCCGCCGAACAGGTAGACGTTGGGACCGATGGCCGCGGCCGCCGGCGTGGAGCGCACCGACATCGCCGGGCCTGAGGTGGCCAGCTTCGACCACGTGCCTTGCGCCATGGCCGAACACGCGAGCACACCACCGAGCACACCGATCGCAAGGCGTCGCCACAGCGGGCGCTTCAACGGATGCTGCAAGGCCCGGAGGTTCCCGGGGGAGGGGCAAGCCAACGGTACAGATTCAGGGGCGCAGTGAGGCGAGCGGATCATCGTGTTCCTTTCATCGTTGACCAGGGAGGTTCGTCAGCAAACAGGAAAGAGGGATCCCATGCAGGGAGCGCGGCGGCACAGGCCAGCCCCGGGTGGCGTGCGCGCAGGGTGGCATGCAACGCCGAGCTCAGCTCGGCATCGGCCGTGTCGCCACCCAGTTCCCACATCATGACGCCGCCCAGGCCCAACGCCCTGGCAAAGCAGGCCTTGGCCTGCATCACTGCGGCATCGTCGTAGGTCCAGAACACCTGCGTGCCGGGGTTGTAGAGCCAGGCGCCGGCCGTGAGCGGGTCGGCAAAGCGGACGAACTCACCGGCGTCCCGCAGCGCCTTGGCTTGGCGATAGATCAGCGTGGGGTTCCCGGTGCCGGGCTGGTAGAGGCCGTGGTTCACATCCGCCACGCCCTGCCAGCCCTGCGAATACGCCGGCACGCCGATCACCAGCTTGTGCCGCGGCACCCCGCCGGCCAGATAAGCCCCCACGGTTTCCGCAGTGCTCAGCCGCTGGGCCCGGGAAGGGTCACGGCTGGAGGGAAAGAGCGGCGAGTTGAAGTTGGCGCTGCCCTCCCAGGCCCCGTGGTAGTCGTAGGTCATCACGTTGATGAAGTCCAGCGACCGGGCGATCTGTGCCAGTTCGAGCTTGGCCAGCGTGGCCGGCCCCGCAGCGGCAGCGATGGTGAGCAGGAAGGGCCGCCGGCGCTGGCGCGCGGCCTCGTCCAGCTGGCGGCGGAACTCCTGCAGCAACAGCGTGAAGTTGCGCGTGTCTTCGGGGCGTGCCACGCCCGGCTCGCAGGAGTTGCCGCATTGGCCCGGGTACTCCCAGTCGATGTCGATGCCGTCGAACACATCGACGGCCGACCCCGTGTCACCCGGCGCATCCTGCGGCAGCAGACCCTTGATGAAGAGGTCCACGCAGGACTTGGCCAGCACACGCCGCGATGCCTCGGTGAGGGCGGCATTGGAGAAGTGGGCCGACCAGGTCCAGCCCCCGAGCGAAACCAGCAGCTTGAGGCTGGGGTTCAGGAGCTTGAGCTGCCGCAGCTGCTGGAAGTTGCCGCGCAGCGGCTGCGCGGCAGTGACTTCGATGCCATCGACCGACTGGGCGGCGGTCCAGGGCTTTTCGTAGTCGGCCCAGGGGTCGCCGCTCTGGCAGGTGACCGGGGCGCCCGACAGCGTCGGGTCCGGGGCCACGTTGCCGAAGGCGTAGTTGATGTGGGTCAGCTTGGCCGCGGCCCCGCTGGCTGCCACGTCCTTGACCAGGAAGTTGGCGTCGTAGATGCCCCACTGCGTGAAGTAGGCGATGAGCCGTGGCGCGGCCTGATCGTGGGCGCCCTGCCGCGCGGCCGGCACGCCCTCGTCGGCGCGGGCGGGCAAGGCCACCAGGACACACATGAAGGCAAACACCGCGAGGGCGGCCCGCCCGGGCACGGTGACAAGGCCAGGCAGCCGTTGCGTGCGCGCGTTGCGGTGTGAAGGTAGGTTGAAAGCCAAACCAGCTCCTTGGTGGTGGATGCAAGCCAACTATCGAGTCTTCGTCGGCGGGACCGTGGACGCCGCCCGGCGCTTCCATTGCTTCAAGGCCGCCAGGCTTTTTTGCACATGCCCGTCGGCGTCGAGCCCGGCATGGACATGGAGCACACGTCCCTGGGGGCTGATGAGGTAGGACACCCGCTCCGCCACGCCGGCGACCGGGTCGCGCACCGCATCGTATTTGCGCATCACCCGGGCGCCGGCGTCTGCAGCCACCGCAAACTTGCGGCGGCACTCCGTCCTGGAGAACAGCTTCAGCGTCTCGATGCTGTCACCGGACACGCCCACCACGGTAGCGCCCAGGGCCTTGAACTGCGTGGACGCCTCGGCAAAGGCGTGGGCCTCGATCGTGCACTCGGAGGCGAAGGCCTTGGGGTAGAAGTACAGCACCACCGGTCCTTTCTTGAGCGTGCGGGCAAGGTTGAAATCGAAGGCAGAGCCGCTCAGGGCGGCCATGATCGTGAAGTCGGGGGCGGCGGCACCGAGCGCCAGCGTCGCATGAGCGCTTGTCGATCCCAGGAAACCTGCCAGCGCAAGGAACAACGCAGCGAACAGGGGAAAGGCGGAGAACCTGTCTTTCATGCGGCCACTCCGAAAGGTGTTCAGGGCGGCGCCGATTTGGCCACGCGATACGGCGCCGGCCCGGCCAACTCGTGTCCGCTTGATGCAGGCTGTGGCTGCCGGCGGGCAGGCAACCACCACGGACACGGGGCCGGGCATCCCGGCGGCGGAGGGTTGTCAGGCGGGTTGTCAGGGTGAAGCAGGTTTCGACCGTTGCACGATATGGCGACCATCCCTTCTCAGGGATGTGTCCGCTGGAATGTCTTTGCATTCAAATAGCCGCTCCGCCCCCACGAAATGCGCGACGCAGAAGCGACTCACTACACAAAGCAGAAACAATCGGCCCGTTCCATTGTGAACATTTCGCCTGAAATGCGGCCGCATGCACACCCGTGAATTGCACGCAAAGCGGACCCAGCCCGGGGTTTTCGCACTCATTTGCGTCAGAACGTGAGAGCCCCGGAGCCCCCATGGTCCCGCCGGACGAACCGGCGTGCCGGGGACGCGAAGCGCCCGAACCCCACGTCCCTGCTGGCCTGCAAGCCAGCAGGCCGGTTGCGGCGGCTCACCTTGCTGGCCAGCCGGCAGCGCTTTCGCGGCCAGACACACTGTTCACGTTCAACACAAAGCGGACAAACGCCGGAAAGGACCGCGCCATAGAGTCCGGGCTCACAGGGATGGGGCCCATTCAGTCTCACCGGCCTCAATTCCCCAAGGCATTGTGCAATCCGCCGTCAGCCGCAAAGGAAGCAACCGCATGTCTTATCTCCGCACCCCGACATTCAGCAATGACCAGGCCGTGCACAGCAAAGCACCCGGCACCTGCGGCGAACTGGTCCAGGGCTCCATCGACGGGCAGGACTTCCTGGTGAACTGTCCGGTGGACTTGTATTCACAGGCGGTGGCCCGCCCGAGTGCCTACGCGGGACTGAGCCTCCATCACGCCGAACTGCACGGCAAGGTGATGCAGGCCGCGCAGGTGGTGTGCAGCATCTGCGGCATCGAGCTGCATCACGAGATGCGCATCGACAGCAACATCCCGCGCGGCAAGGGCATGGCCTCGAGCACGGCAGACCTCACCGCCGCCGTCGAGGCCTTGTGCCGCAGCTGTGCCGTCAGCCTGTCCGACGAGCAGTTGGCCAGGGTGCTGACCGCGGTCGAGCCTTCGGACTGTGTGCACTTCCCGGGCATTGCCCATGTGAACCACCTCAATGGCGAACTGCTGGACATGATGCCGGCCCCCGTCGGCATGCGGGTGCTGGTGCTCGATTGCGGCGGAGAGGTCGACACGGTGCACTTCGACCGCGAACGTGCCCGGGCGGTCTACCGGCGCAACCAGCCGGCGATCCGGGCGGCGCTGCACCTCGTCAAGCTGGGCCTGCGCAAAAGCGACGACCGTGCCGTGGCCACCGCCGCGACGCTGAGTTCCAAGCTCAGCCAGGAGATCCTGCCCAAGCCGCAGTTCGACGAACTCCTGGCCTGCTCGCGCGAGCACGGCGCACTCGGCATCAACTGTGCCCACAGCGGCACGGTGCTGGGCGTGCTGTACCGCGAAGAAGACCACCTGACGGACGTGCTGATGGACTGCGTGCAGAACCACCTGGGCTCCAGCATCACGGTCCAGGGCGACTACCGGGTGATCGCGGGCGGCCGGTATGCAGGCTGAAGCGCAAGTGCACGCGCTGTTCAAGCGCGCCTCCCACAACCCGTCGTTCTTCCAGGTCCGCTCGGCCACGCAGTTTGCCGGCCCGCTGCTGGACTTCTGCGTACCGGTGAACCCGTACTTCCCGCCCCGGGAGATGAGCGACCGCATCAAGGAGCATCTGGGCGAGATCCTCAAGTACTACCCGGACTATGCAGACACCCACCAGGAGGCCATTGCCGACTTCACCGGCCTGCCCACCGAATGCATCGTGGCGGCCAACGGCTCGACCGAGATCATTACCAGCGTCTGCCGGGACGTGGGCGGGCCCATCGTCACGCCGGTGCCCACCTTCGGCCGCTGGACCGACCTGCCGATCGAGCTGAACATCCCCATCCACTTCATCGCGCGGCGCAAGGAACACGGCTTTCGCATCCACGTGGATGAAATGGCCGAGAAGGTGGCCCGGCACAAGGCCACGGTGGCCGTCATCTGCAATCCCGACAACCCCACCGGCGCCAGCATGTCCTTCGAGGAAGCGCGCGAGCTGATCCTGCGGTTGAAGGACCTGCCGCTGCTCATCATCGACGAGTCGTTCATCGATTTTTCCGGCATCAAGAGCGCGGCGTCATTGGCGCTGGAATCGTCCAACACCGTCATCGTCAAGAGCATGGGCAAGTCGCTGGGCTGGCACGGCATACGGCTCGGCTATGCGGTGGCCAACAAGCAGTTGGCCGCACGCATGCGCAAGAAGCTGCCGTACTGGAACATCAACGGCCTGGCGTCGTTCGTGCTGAAGAACCTCAGCGAGTTCCGGTCCACCTACCAGGACAGTTTCCACCGCATTGCGCAGGACCGGGAGGCCTTGTTCAACCGTCTGCGGCCGATCAAGGGGCTCACCACGTTTCCGTCGGCGGCAAACTTTCTTTATTGCGAGCTGGGGCCGGGCCACTCCGGACCCGCGCTGCGCACGCGGTTGCTGGAGGAGTACGGCATTCTGGCGCGCGAGTGCGGCAACAAGCTGGGCTCGACCAAGGCGCACCTGCGGTTTGCCGTGCTGCCCCAGGGGGCCACTGAGCGGCTGGGGGCGGCGCTGGAGGAGTGCCTGGGCTGAGAGGCTGAGATGGCAGCCCTTCGCGAGGCCACACGGGCTTGCCGTGCTTCGTATTCCAGCACGGCCGGTTCGCATGGCCGCACCGGCCGCGGGCCGGTCATGAAGAATGGCCATGCCGAATCCGACCGCCCGTACGAACGCACGGCCCCCATGGCGCACATCACCCGCATCCCCGTCCCGCATTGCGCGGTTCCGCCCCCTGCGGCGCCCCCGCCCGGGAGCCAGCTTTTGCGCAAGCCCATCGCGCATCAGTCCACACCGCGCAGCACGACCGGCGCGCCCACGCGGCATGCCATGGTCGCTGAATTGACCGGCCTGTGGAACCTGGGCCCAGCCCCGGCGCGAGGCCGGGCCGCCAGCGGCGAATCGGTGGCCCGCACCACCGAGCCCACGGACTTCGCCGCGCTGCCGGATGCGCTGCATGAATCGATCGCCATGCGCCTGGCACCCCGCGACCTGGCCATGCTCGCCTGCACGAACCACAACCTGCGCGACACGCTGTGGCCGATGTCCACCAGCCACCGGATCGTGGCGCAGGCCGCCGGGACGCACGATCTGGCCGCCCTTCGAACCACCTTTCAGGCCACGCTGGCTCTGGAGGACGGCCCTCCCCTGCCGGCAGCAGCGCGTGCCGCCCTGGCCGCGTGGATCGAACACATCCCGTCGATGCAGATGGAGGCTTTCAGGAAGTACCTGGGGACGTGTGCGCCCATGCAGCCCGGGGCACAGGCCGCCGCACTCACGGCATTGGGGCCGGCACTCGCCAGGCTGCCCATGGACAGGCGGGACGAGGCCTGCCAGCACCTGCTGGACGCCATCGGCACGCTGCCGGCACAGCATGGCATGGAGCCTTTGCGGGCCGTGGCATCCCAGCTCGCCACGCTGCCGGTCGCGAAGCGGGAAGCTGCGTTCGAGGCCCTGCTGCAGTTGGCGGTCCGGGCCGCGCCTGGCTTGCAGGGCACCGTGCTCGAGGCCCTGACCGGCCAGATCAAGAACATGCCGGCCGACGCACGGCTGCACAGCTTCCAGAAACTCCTGAATGCAGCGGACGACGCCCAACTCGATCGGATAGTCATCCAGCTCGGCCCGGTGATTGCACACCTGCCGCGCGGCGCGCGGCCAGCGGCTTTCCACAGCCTGCAGCTGTCCACCACCAGGATCCCCCAAGGCCAGCACGGGAGTTCGTCTCACGTGTGATCCCTTCGGGTGTACGCGCCATGCCGCCATCGGCGCCTCCTACGATGGGTTTTTCTAGCCCAACCAGGCCGGCAGGCAGCGGGAGAGGCAACATGCGGACCCACAGGAACCAGGGGTCGGTCACGCAGGGCATGCCCTCTGCGCGATCCGACTCTGCATCACCCGGCTTGACGGGCGACGCCAGCGTTGCGCGCACGTTGCCGCGCCCGCCGGACTTGGCGTCACGTCCCGGCAGGACAGGGGGTATGCCGCGCCCACGGACCCAGGGGCTGCCGCCATCCGCGAGGGCGGGCATGGCCCCGTCTGCGCAGCACCGGCGCGCCGAAGCCACCAAGCTGGCTGGTGCGATCGAGCACCTCACTGTCCAGCAAGAAAAACTCGCACAGCAACTGGCCGAGAGCACCCGGATGCGGCGCGATGCGCAGGTGCGGCTGTGGCTGGCCGAGTCGCCTGCCGTGGCGCGGCCGGCAAGGCCGGGACGCCCCACCGCGGACGTGGACTTGGCCGAGGTGAAGGCGTTGCAAGGTGAGCGGCACCACCTCGACGAGCAGTGCCACGCACTGACGAAGGATCTGAAGTCGGCCGCGGCGCAATTGCAGGAGGCGCAGCAGCGCCTGGCCACGGTCGCCGCCTCTGCAGGGGTCGCGCTGCCGGAAGGACCCTCCGCGCATTCGTCCCAGGCCACGACGCCGGCAACGCCAGCCACACCCACGACACCGAAGACACCCACCGGGGCAGCAACACCCGGTGCAGTCTCGCCGGCGGAGCTGCGTGCAGCCCTGCAAGCGGTCCTGGACGCTGAAGCGGCGCACCCGGCCTCCCCGGGCCCCGTGGCGCCGCCGGCGCCGCCGGCGCGGCAGGAGCGGACCGCGGCGCTCGTCCACCCCGCCCCGCACTCCGTCGACGGCACCATGCCGCTGCAAGCGCAGGCAGCGCCGGCCGCAGCTGCAGCGGGAACCGCAGAGGCGCATGCTGTCTTGTCAGACCCTGAACTGCGCCTGGTGCGCCAAGCCCTGCGGCACGCAGGGTACGGCGGTCACCCGGCTGGTCCGGCGCATGCGGCTTCAGGAGCCGCGATCCAGGCTCGACAAGGTGCGGGCCAAAGTGCAGAAGGCCCCCCGGCCGCTGGAGGGAGAGCGCTTCGATCGCTTCGAGGGCATGGTGCTGAAGGACATCGGCGTGCTCGCGAAAAAGGGCGACCTCTCACCCCTGCAGGCGGCGGACTTGATGCGGCGGGCGGTGGACAGCCGGGCGCTGGGCGCCTCCTTGTCGGCACCGGCGCGGGATCAGCTGTTGCTAGCCCTGGAGGGCGCACGCAGGACACACGCCTCCGGCGTCGTGGAATTGCCAGCCATGCAGGAAGAGTCGCCGGCACAGGCAGACAAAAAACCTCGGGCAAAGGCCATCAACAAGCTGGCCTCCGGGGTGGTGATCGACCTGACGCACAACCATGAAGCCTCCATCGCGACCCTGGACTCCGGCCAGGTGGCCGACCTGCTGGCGGCCCTGGGCCTGGGCGCGCCCAGCGAGGATGAACTGAGGTTCGATTCGCAGAAACGGATCGCGGCAGACTGGATGAAGCAGCCGTTCAGCCACATGCACAACCACGCCGCCGCGCGACAGGCTTCGCTGGGGCAGGACCTGCCGAAGGACATGCTGGACCGGCTGGACAAGGCCGCCGGGATGGCCAATGCCGCGATCGGGGTCACGCCAAGATTCAACCCGGACCCTCAGGCGCCGCCGCAGTACAAGCTCGAATTCCGCTTCAACGGTAGCCAGGATTTCAAGGACGCCAGGCAGAACCTGCGCACTGCCTTCGGCGGTGTCGGCTCCGTCTACAAGGCGACGGACACCGTCGCGGAGATCATGGCGCACCTCCTCAAAGAGCACGGCCACAAGTACCAGATTGACCTGGTTTCCGGCGTGTCCTTGGGGGGTGGTGCGGCGCAGGCCTTCCTGGCCGGCCTGGAAAGCCGGACTCCGCTACGCGTGTCGCCTCGCATGGTGCTGCTGGACCCGCAGTTGCTGAACGACGCCCAGGCTCAGTTCGCCACCCGCCATGGCACCTACGACTTCCAGAAGCCGCGCGGCGTGGCGATCAGCCTCGACTACCCCCACAAGCCGCGCAAGAGCTTGATGGACATCATGAAGGGACCGGGCGGCTACCGGCATCCGGGCCTGATGCAGATCAAGCTGGGGCTGACCCAAGGCGACGGCCCGGACCGCGGCAAGAACCCCGGCAAACCCGAATCCATGCCACTGGTCGCGGGGCTGAACCTGGGCTACCACGCCGACAACGACCAATTTGCCCGCGCGGTCCGGCGCTTCACCGGCAATGTGGGCGAGCTATCAGCCGCGGGTGTGCAGGCGCTGATTGCCAAGTACGGGGGGCCCGTGCAGTCGCCGCCGCCGCTGCCGTCGGAGATCACCCCGGCGTCGCCTCCCACAGGCCAGCACGCCAGTGCCGCGGATGCCGGTTCGGTGTCACTCCGGGACGAGGCCTCCACAGACGCACACGTGCAGCACCACGATCCGCGGGCCGTCACGGCCCACGCAAGCGCCACATGGGGCCAACTGCCCGCCCAGGATTCGCCGATGCCGCCGCCGGCCAAACCCAAAGGCGTGGCCATCAACAAGCTGAACTCGGGCGTCAAGCTCGATCTGTCGCGCCAGCCCGATGCGACCCTCGCGAGCCTCCAGCCGCATGAACTGGGTGCCCTCGTTCAGTTCCTGAGGCTGGGGCCCCCCAAGAGCGATGAGCAGGAGTTGCACGCGCAGAAGCTGCAGGCCAAGGTCTTGCTGGAGGACCTCTGCGACAAGCTGCCTGATCTCGCAGACAGCCCCGAGGGGCTCCACGGCCCATCCGCCGGGCTGTTGAAGCTACAGCTCCCGGATGGCGCACACGCGAAGTTGCTGCAGGCCGCCAAGACCGCCCACTGCCACGTGCATGTATCCCGGACCCGAACAGACGACGGCTTCGCCAGGATGCGGCTGGAAATCCTCTTCGGGGCCATGGAGAACATGCAGGACGCCAAACAGGCGCTCAAGACGTTCACCGGCGGCACCGGCCCGGTCTACAAGGCCACCGACGAGATCGCGGCCATCCTGGCGGACCAGATCCGCGAAATGAAAGGCCGCGTCGAGATCGGCTTCGTCGCCGGCGCCTCCATGGGGGGCGGGGCGGCGCAGGCCTTCCTGGCCGGGCTGGAAAGCCGGGTCCGGCTCCCCGCCTCGCCCCCGCTGATCCTGCTGGATCCGCAGTTGCTGAATGATGCACAGTCCAGGCATGCCACCCGCGGCAAGCCCTTCGGCTACGACTTCGAGAAGCCGCGTGGCATCGCCATTTCACTGGACTACGACAAGGCCCCGCGCCGGGGACTGATGGGGATCATGAAAGGGCCGGGCGGCTACACCTATCCCGGCCTATTGCACCTGAAGCTGGGCCTGAAGGACAAGGACGGGCCTGACGGCGGCAAGCCCTTGGCCATGCCGCCGGGGCTGGGCTACCACGGCGTCGGAGAGCAGTTCGACACGGCGATCCGCCGCTTCACGAGCGCGCTGGGAAACCCCCCGCCGCCGTCTTTTCGCGAACCCTCTCATCGTGACGACGGAGGGTCCGAGTCCCCGTCCGCCGGCTCGGCCTCGCTTCGCGACTGGGAGAGCGAGGACTCCGCCTCTCTGGCCTCCGCATCGATGCGGAGCGACCGGTCCGGTCCCTCCGGCATGTAGCCCGACGGCCCGCCCCGGCACCTTCTCAGTGGCAGATCTCCCCCGCCGCCGTGCCCGGGCACGACAGGAAGTTGCTCTGCATCATCACGCCATCCCCACTGCGCCCGGAGATCGCCAGCATCTTGGAATCATTGGCACCCATGGCGGTGCTGCCGTTGGTCAGCGTGAGGGTGGTCGAGGTGGCGCCGGGCGAGATGTCGCGCTCGCCAATGCGGCCGGGCTGGCCGTCACCGCACAACGCGCGGTTCGAGCAGAAGGTGCTGCCGTCCACCCCCAGCGGCCCGCGCGGGAAAGTCCAGGTCGCCGTGAAACTGCCGCTGGCCTGCGCGGCCAGCGAGGCCGCCACCAGGCTCTGGCGTGAGCCGGGCGTCAGCTCCGGCCACGGCAGGTTGGGCATCGCGGCCCAGACCGGCGGCACACCTTCCACATCGACCTCGATCTCGCTCACGCCATCCACCGCGAAGGCCGTGCTGCAGGCGGCGTCGCTGAACAGCGAGACCGTGACCGTGCGGCCGCCGCGGAAGAAGTTGCGCACCACCTCGTCACCCACGGTGCCCTCCGGCAGGGTGAGCCAGGTGTCGTCCGGGCTGCGCAGTGCGCCCACCTGCGGGTCCAGGCTGCGCGTGTTGCTGAAGCCGTCCTGCTGCCACAGCGACAGGCGCGGTGCGTCGGACGCATACGGCTTGTAGTAGGCCAGCGGCACCAGTTGCTGCTGCACGTCGCGCTGCGAGATGCGCGCGCATTGCAGCCCGCTCA